>OGVT01000024.1_pt1 | contig 18143 bp, 21 predicted proteins | sample 1575831 | NCBI WGS metagenome assembly OGVT01 (sample SAMN07581542, study PRJEB24739) | freshwater metagenome | place: Singapore | collected 2015-04
GTTTCCCAGTCACGATATTCTCAACCGTGACGGTGCTGGGAGAATACTTTTGGATTGGTAACTGGTCCAGCACTGTCATCATCAGAGTGGTCTTATGACCAAAGGAGAATAGAGTTATGGGTTTCTTTTCATCTGCATGGGCCGTGTGGACTTGGCGTTGAAGTCCAGAGCCTGCATGAATTGCTCGTACTCGGCGTCTTCGTCAGAGCCTGTGAAAATAGCGTTCTTGACCCTGAACAGAGTCGAGTTCGGGTCTTGGGACTCAGCCAGCATTCCGTACATGCTTCTTGTGCCTTGGCTGAAAGCCTCGATTGCAGAAGGCGTGAGTTTAGCGATAGAGTCAATAGGCTTGTCGTAGAACGACCCAGCGGCTTTCTGGAGGTCATTCCAGACCATATCAGCACCCATGCCGATGGCCTCCATGATATCGGTTTCCTTGGTCTTTGAGTACGCCTTGTACAGCCTGTACTGCTCCCTAGAGATATTGGCGACCTCGCCGACAGCCAACTTAGACTGAATCATCCCAGCGATTTCCTCGCCAGTCGGGGGAGCCGTAATCTCAGCGATAGCCGCCTGACGCTCCTCCTCGGGCATCTTGTCAAGTTCCCTATCAACTTCAGGAACGCCAGTGTAATTCCCAGCGGGTTGTTGTCCGTTATTCTTCCAGAACGACGGGTCAGCGAATAACTCAGCCATGATTATTTAGATGATAGAAACTTCTGGCGAAGCGACTGATTTTGTGTCATTCCGCCATTTTCCTGCATAACGACAGACAGACCACGGCTTGTTGCAAGGGTCTTGATATCTCTGTCGATGCCAAGGGCGATGCCAAGGAGGGCCGCACGGGTCTTAGGCTCGAAGTCCAAGAAGGCCGTCGGGTCGGGGGTCATCTTGGCGATTTCCTTGCGTTCGTAGTCAGAGATAGAACCGCTGACATTGACCTGCTTGGTCAGGACGGCTCTGAGTTTCATCAGGTCGTACTGTGAGATACCTTGGTCACGCAGGCTGGCGAACTCGCCGAACTTATCGTTAATCTGCTGGAGTCTTGAGACGGAACTTCTGAGGTCGATGAGGTCTGTGAGTTGTTCTCTGACCTTCTCAGCCCCAGCCGTGGAGCCAGACACGATACCGCCGATAAGGACGCCAGAATCAGGGACTAACTCGGTAGGCTGGATACCCTTGTCAGTCTGGACGCCGAAGATAAACGCACTGTTTTCTCCGATTTCCTTCGGTGAGGGCATCTTGGCCTGTTCCATCTTGACCTGTTCAAAGCCCTTGCCGTTCCAGAGCAACTTGACGCCATCGACGTCAACCACACGGGCGTCGGACTCAGGAACCATCTGCTTGAACCAAGATTCAAAGCCAGCAGGAAGTGTCTTCTTGCCAGTCGTGGGGTCTGTGAACCCAATGCGTTGCGTGAGGAGGTCAGCGACCTTGGCCTTCTTTTCAGCCAGATTGACCTTGCGTTCGTACTCGACTGAGCCGACAGGAATCTTGCCAAGCGAGATTTCAGGAGCAGGAGCAGAAACGGCAGGCTTTTCTGGTTCAATAGCCCTAGCAACGCCACCAGCAATACTTCTCTGAGCCGCAATATCCTTGTCGAGAAGTTCAAGTTGGGTCTTTATCGGAGCGTTTCCTCCAGAAACCTCTTGTCTTGCAATTTCAGACTTGATGACATCTTTTTCGTATTGAGACTTATTATCAAAAGCACCAAGGAACTCAAGAGTTCCAACGACTTTTGAAACAGGCTCAGGCCAGACTGTTGTGGCAAGAGCACCCAATTTTCTCTTAATCTTTGCAGTATCGGCTTCGAGTTCGCCAGTTGTGGGGTTTACAGTGGAGAAATCCTCCTTGATAGAAAGGCCAAACTTTCTGACAATATCACTAATGTTTTCGGCAGTTCTTTCGATTGGTGCAGACTGCTTAAAGTAGGACTTCTTTTCTTCTTCCTTTTGTTTCGCAATAAGTTCAGCCTTTTGAGCCTCAAGTCTCTTGATGTTTTCCTTGGCGGTAGCCGCAGTTTGAGCCAACTGAGCGTCCATAGCCGTAGGCTCTTTTTTGACGGCCTGAGCCTGCACGGGAGCCTGATACGCAGTGCCAGTGACAGACTTGTAAGCACCAAGCACGTCTTCACCTTTGAATAGTTGTCCTGCTTCTTCTTGAGTAAGTCCACGGCCCTCAGCATTGGCCTTGGCAACCATAGCGGCTCGCTTTTCGTTCTGTCGTTGAGCCTCGACTTGCTCGATAATTCTTGAGCCAATAGCCTTGTCCAGAGTGCCAGCAGACATCGCCTTGTTAGTGGAGTCAAGAACGTCCCTGCGGTAAGCATCAAGAGCCTCGGCGTCGCTACCCTTGATTTCCTTGCCAGCCGCCTTAGCCGCTTGGCGGAATTTGTTAAGGCCAGCCAAGAACTCGCCTTCGTTGGCGTTGTAATCTTTCCCAGTCTTGAACTTGCTGGTTCCTTCCTTGATGAACGTAGGGTCAGTGACTTTCTCAACGTTCGGGAACTGGCTCAGGATTTCACCGCCGACTCTCTCAATCTGCCTGCTTCTGACGACCTGCTGGGCCTGAAGCGTCTGTGCTAACTCCTGTCCGAGCATGCCGATTTCGTTCGCCATGACCGCTTTCTTGGCGTAACTCTGGCTGGGAGCGTCCTTGTATTGCTCTAGACGCTGGGCGAACTGAGCGACAATAGGAGCGAACTCAGGGTCTTGTCCGTACACATCAGCGATAGACTTGAACCTAGCGATACCAGAGGCGATAGTGGCATCAGCCGCCTCTGACTTCCGCTGGTTCTCTGCGTACAGTTGGATGCCTTGACCGATAGACTGACCAAGGCCAGCCAGAGCGTTGAAAGTCTGGTTAGCCATCTGGCCTGAAGCCTGAACGAGATTTCCAGTGGAAGCCTCGATGCCGCTTTGGTATCTTTGGAAGGGTGATGCCATAAATTATTTTTTAGGAGGAGCAAAGAATCCAGTTCCGCCAGAAGCCATGCCGCCGACGATAGAGCCAGCCATGCTCATAAGGCCACCCGTGAGGGCTGACTGGGATTGAGCATTGGCAATCTGGGCGTCCATAGCCTCCTTGCGGTTCGCCGTGATGAGTTGAGCGTTGTACTGAGATTCAGGTTGGAACAGCGAAGGGCCAAGAGCCTGATTAGCACCCGTAGCCATCTGATACGAACTGATAGGCGAGAAAGCCTGAGCCTGATTCATGATGCTTGTACCATACAGACCCATAGCCTGAGACGCCTGATTAGCACCCATGCCGTACACAGAAGCCGCAAGTTGCTGTCTCTGGAATTGTCTGGCCTGCCCCATATTGTATGTATTCAGGACTTCCTGTGAGATAGCCTGATTGCCCGTCAGACCTCTAGCCGCCATAGCCGCCCTAGCCGCTTGCTGGGCCTGCTGAGTCTCTGCCTGAGATAACGCAGAACCAAGGGTCAGCCCTTCCTGAGCCTGCTGACCAAGACCCCCAAGAAGACCACGAACGGACGGGTCAAGAGTCTGTTCATACGCACTACGGGCTGATGCACCGATTTGCCCGAAAGCAGGAGCCATAGCACTTGCGTATTGGCTGGCGAGTTCAGCACTTTTCGGGATTTGCTGGGCATAGAGTTCATTCTGGATGTTCTGCTGGTTCAGCAAGGCTTTCCTTTGGGTTTCCTGCCACAGAGGTGTGTACTGCTGTTCCAGAGCCAGAAGGCGTGGCTGGATGGCTTCTTGTGCTGACATGGCATCAAGCATTTCCTGCTTGTAGTCACGAGGCGGCGGGGCTTTAACTTTTTTGCTTCCCATTGTTATAAAAGGTTGATGTATTGGTTAGAGATTTCTCTGAGGTTTCCGAACCGTAACGCAAGTTTCTTGCATGAGTCCCAGTGCGGGTATCTGAGTTTAAAGTCTTCTACAAGGCTCTTGGTTGACCCTGTGTTCAAGGAAATCATATCCATGATACACAGGGCATACAAGTGTTCTTTGTCCTTGGGTATTTTGCTGTTGAAAGTGAACAGGGAGTCCTCAGTCGCAGTGTCCTTGACTGGATACACGATGGCGACAGCGGTTATTTCAGAATCCTTCGTAGCCAGCAGAAGGTAGTCCTGTGAGAACGCCCACTTGAGGTAAGTCTCCGTGGTGATGTCATCAAAACCGAAAGCCTCGCCACGCCCCTTTGAGCGATGCGTCTGGACAAAGGCTTTCAGTTTAGAGAGGAACATCAGGCAGTCTTGTACTTGTAGATGCGGAACTTAGAAACAGGAAGTGTTAAACCTGTAAATACCCCAGCGTAAGGAGGGGATGTTTCTCCGATTGTGAGGACATAACCAGAGGCACTTGGCTGTGCATCGACAGTAAATGTACTAGTCAGCGTTGTTGCATCTTGAATTACATAACGCATTATTCCGCTTTCAACATGGAAGTAGTCAACAGAACCGCCTTCATAATTTAGTGTTGCGGAAAGCGTCGTGGAAGGGCTTGTCTGTTGTAGTCTAAGAGCGAGAGAAACGGCGGAGTTGTTCCTAAACCTGTAATCAAACTCAATCACCCAGATTTCACCAGCAGGCTTCGTGTGAGAAGCAGAAGTGAAGCAATTAGTCCAAGACCCAGAAGACAAAGTGCCAGAATAAGAAACATTTTCTTCTATCACAGCCGTTAATCCATAAGAAACTGTGCCTCCAATCTGCAATGTGCCTGTGAAGTTGGCTATGCCGTTGGATGTGAAACCATTGTCAGCGATGACATTGCCAGTAAGCGTGGAAGCCCCTGTGACAGTCAACGAACCGCCAATCGTAGCATTACCTGTCGTGTTGCTCGTAGTGGACTCAAACGCACCATCGACATCCATCTTCTGACCAGCCGCAGGGGTGACTGTGATATCCACGCCAGCACCGCCTGTGATGGACGAGGTGGTGATGGGAAGATTGCTGTTCAGAATGTCACCGATAGTGGCTTCCTTCAGAACGCCAGCGTCATTGACAATGGTGCTGTCGGTAGCCTCAAGCGTGTTAGCCGTGATGCTGGGTTGGTCTGTGATAGCCCCTACAAGGAGAACAGATGAATCGACAAGTTGATTAAGACGAGCACCAGTTACCTGTTGTCCGTCAACGAAAGTATCGCCTTTAGAGATTTGAGCCATTGTTATGTCTTAGAAGTGTTGATTTGTTTTTGAAGCGTAGCGTAGATGTACGCAGACCTAATAGAAGGTCTTAAGTTGTAAGAATTGAATGTGAGTTGAATTCCTGTTCCTATCTTGCGAATACCGACACGCCTTGCGGAATCTTCTGTGTATTGAGCACCGAATGTATCGATAACTGCAACTACATCGGGATTAAACACTTCCGCAGTCGTCTGAATCTGAGAGCCAGCATCAGCAACCATCTCGACCTCAGCCGTGCTGAATCGCTTGTCACCGATGCTATTGAACGAGTATCTGCGGGTCTTAAGGACAGCGTTAATCGGGTTCTGAGTGAACGCTAAGGCAGACAATGTAGCGGGAAGGTAGAACGGAAGAATCGGCTCTCCTGTAGAGACCCCGTATTCATCGTAGTTCAGTTGTTCAGCCAAGAAGATGCCTTGGTCTGTATCAGCAATATACATTCTACGCTGGTTGTCCTTCTTAGCGATAACAAAATCGAAGACATCGAATCCAGCAGGGTAGGTATCAACGGACTCCCATTGCTTCAGAATAAAATTGTAAACCAGAATGGCATTGTTATCAGTAGAGCCATCAAGAGGTACTGCAAGATAGTACCGATTATTCCAATAGGTTGCAACTGCACGATGAGCATAATTGCGATTGATTCGCTGAATAACATCGTCAATAGGGGCTGAGATGGGGTCAGCCATCGTGAGCAGTTTCATCGACTCCGCAGAGGCTGGCTGGGGTTGCAGGAAGTAGATTCCGTTGTCGGACAGGAAGAACACGCCGCCACCCGCTTGGACTATGGACTTCCGTGCGGAGCAACCGATGTCGGTAGCCAGAGTCTTGACATAGGAGTCGTTGCTGAGTGCATCACCTGTGACATATCGGTTAGAGCCGACATTCACATAGAAGATGCTGTTACGCATGAACACCAAGAACTCATTCAGAGTCCACGGAGAAACACCGACAACTTGGTCGTTACTGCCGTTGTTTATGGTAAAAGCATCAAGAGCATCCCAATCATTAAAGTCCAAGAAATTAGAAACCGATATAGTGTCATAGTTTCTGAGGGGATTGGTTTCTAGGTGGAACTTACCTAGGGCAATCAGTCGATTGGCATAGTACAGAAGACCTGTGCAATTCGGGAATTCAACGCCTGTTCCAGACGAAGGGATTGCAATGATGCTAGTAGCCAAGTCCCACTTAAGAGGACGCTTAGACCATCCACGGCTGATATAGATATGGTCAACCGCCATAACGACATCACAGCCGTCCTGCGTAGTGATAGTCTCACCAGCAGGGAAACTGACCTTAGCCGACAGGGTTTCCGCTTGAGGGTCATAGGAATACAGACCATCCGTGACCACAAGGACGATGATTTCCTGTCCTGTGGCGTTGATGTATGTGCCTACGCCATAGACAGTCTGCCCGACAAGAGCACCGATTGTCTTGCGTTGCAGACCCTTGCGGACAGTCGCAACACCTCTGTCTAATCTAAAGTTCTGAGACTGACTGACGATACCTTGGGGCAGAGCACTAGGATTGTCTCGGCTGTTAAGCCCGACAAACGCTATGTCTCCGTCCTTCTGGTATTCATTAGCCATTACTTAGAAACGATAGAAAAGTAGATTTCTCTGAGTTTTTCAGCCCAGCGAGCACCGACATAGACACCGCCAAGGAAGGCGATTGTAGCGAGGATAATCGTAATCATTGAGGAAGAGAGATTTTGAGGCGAGTGAGTTCAGCCTTGAGTTCGGCTTCTGTGGGCTTGGTGATGAGGGTCAACTTGCCGTAGTATTTTCCCTTGAGTTCAAACTCACGATAACCAAGGCACTTGGTATCCTTGACGAAGGCTGTCCAGCCGACAGGGATTTCAATAGATGTAATAGCCATAAAAATTAGTAGTAATAGCCTCCGCTACCATCGGAGTAGTAGTCATAACTTCCGTCATTATACAGGAATGTGCCGTATGGGTAGTAAGAGATGTTGTTTTGCGTGTTGTAGTAACTACCATAGCCATCCGTGTAATAATTGTAGTCACAAGTTCCTGCCACGGCATAGTTCATGCTTCCAGATGGAACTTCAATCTGTATGCTAACCCCTGATTGTGTCGTCAAGAATGTTCCGTAGGGGTAGTAACTGGGGTTCTCTGAAAGGGCGTAATAACCTCCAGAACCATCGTGATAGGCGTTGTACTGCTGTGTGCCAATCTGATAATAAGTTCCGTTGATGTCCACGGAAACAGATTGCTCGGCATCAAGTTGAACAATCAACCAGCCATAAGATTTATACACTACATTAGTCTCAGAAGTCCAGTCGTAGTAATATCCGCAAGAACCATCGTGATATTGGTCAACAGTTACAGTCTGTGTGAGATAGGTCGTGCTGTTCTCGGATACAAGGACTTCAGCACCGCCTTCGGCAAACGGGTAATCGACCCCAGTAGCAGTCTGATAGAAAGTGCCGTAAACTGGACAGGAAGGAGCAGAAACAACTTCACCGAAGACGAAAGAACCTGTACCAAAGCCGTCTCCAACTATACTGGAGAGTCCGACTCGCATCAGACGAGGGCTTGGGCGATATGGACTGTTGTGCCAGCGGTGTCGGAGATGGCCTGAACAGCACCATTGTAATTCTCAAGGGTGGCAGACTGATTTGGCTGGAGTTCCAGACCGACAGAGCCAGAGGCGGCAAAGATGACCTGAATCACAGCGGTGTCAGACTTATTCTGAATGACCAGCATGATTCGCTTGTCGTGGGCATTTGTCGTAGGGGCAAGAATCTGCGAAGCAGAAGTGCCGACAGTCACATCGCTATGCGAAAAGGACTTTGTGAAAGGAGATGAGAACGTGATGTTAGCCATTTTAGTAAGTGTTTGTCATGTTGATTCTGCTTGACTGACCCTGCTGACGCAGTTGCTTGTCGTATTCCTGTTCAAGAACCTCCTTGGCCTTGCCCTCGATTACAGCCGCTTCTTGCATCTGGCCTTCTGACACGAACCAGTTAGCGGCGGCAGACCAAGCCATGAACGCACCGAAGACGTAAGGAATCTCAATCTTAGTCCAGAGCGAGGGATGGGTGTTAGGGTTCTGACCAGCGACCGTCGAGACAGCCGTGCAGACGTAAAAATTGCCAGCATGGGGCTTGCCCAAGACTGGAGTGTAAGAACCTGTGCCAGAGCCAGAGTCGAAATAAACCTGTGCTCCTTGGTAATAGACGACGGTAGGGCTGTACAGTTCGCCGTCAAGCGACGGACAATCCTTTCGGTACAGGTAATAGCCGTCGGCCTGTTGAGCCGAAATGACTACCCTGCGAGCCGAGCCAGTGTCGTAAATCTGATACGGAATCTGGACGGCCTTCGTGCTTTCCTGCGGGTTCCTTGAGAACACTCCGAGGATTTCGTCGGCTTCTTCGACAGGGGTGAAATAAGCCACCCCATTGACATCGACTGTTGTGGTGAACGCCGTGAGTCGGCAGATGTCAGTCCATTGGCTAGACTCCCAAGCCTCACGCATCCTAGCCGAGGCGAAATCACGAAACTGAGCGAATGTCTCAGAAGTGATGTTGTGTCTGTCGTTCCCGCTGTATTGCAGGGCGTCGAACAGGATTTTAGAGAAGTCGATGGTACGCATCAGGTCAGATAACCGTCACCTGTGAAAATTGCACCGTTCACGCAAGTACGTTTGGCGTAATTACGAACGGCGGTTTCTGGGTTGTCCCGCAAGAATTCTTCTAGGAAGCCTTTGTCCTCCCAGCACTCGTACCCTAACCGTTGGCCCCAGTAGTGCCAAGATGCTAAGGGTATCCGAGCCTTTAAACGACCGACGCCATCTATATTGTGGGCTTCGTTGGCGTGGTTAAAAACGGCGTTCTGTTTTGCAGACGCCTTAGCCTTGACTTCCTCCGTCCTCCAGCCACGCAGTAGTTCCTCCTGCACCTGCTTTCGCAGATGAGGAGGGATTACTTCGGACAGGTCTTGGATGAAGTCCGACATGCTACCGATTAGGCAGTGAAGTCGAACACGCCGAAGGCCAGCGGGTTGTGGATGCAAAGACCCGCAACGGCTTCAATCATTCGGGCTTCGCCACCACCAGCGTTCGGGAGGGCGGTCACACCAGCGACGTTGCCACCGTAGCGGACTTCGACGAGGTTGAACGGAATGACGTAACCGACGAAGGTGTTGCCGACGCCAGCAGAAGCCTTGAGGTAGTGCGACGGGTGCAGACGCAGGGAGCCGAAGTCACCTTGGAAGACGTCAACCGAGGAGATGTAGGCGTTTTCGCTGGCCTCACGGTTGAACGTGCGGATGGCGGTCTGGGTGTTCGTCGAGCCAGAGGACGGAGTGGTGAACACGAGGTTCGTGAACGCACGCTTGAGGGCTGTGCCAACGAGGGCGTCGTAGTCCTTGAACTGGCCTGTCTGACCGTAGATGCCTGTCAGGACGTTCTGGACGACGGACTCAGTGAGAGCCGCAGTGCCGACTGTCGAGCGATTGGCTGTCGGGGTCTGGAAGGACGAGGCGATGGGCAGAACGGCGTCCTGCGAGCCAGAGCCAGCGGCTTCGAGCCACTTGTGAAGACCACGGGTGAGGTACGGGACTGTGCCGTTGTCGGCCTGAGCACCGTTGTTCGAGCACATCGTGGCTTCCATGTCACGCTTGATGGCTTGGATGCCCTTGGCGACGTTGTTAGCGAGTTCGTCACGGACGCCAGCGACAGTGGAGATGTCCTGAGTCAGCGGCGACACACGAACGGAGCGACGGAAGATTTGGATGTAGTTGCTGAGTTCAGCACGATAGGTCGTAGCACCGTCCTTGACGTAGTTTTCGTAGGTGGTGACGTCCGTGCCATCGACTGTGCCAGTGGTCTTGGGAGTCGGGAGGGAGTCAGCCTGCCAGCGGAACAGCGTGTTGCGGGGAGACGAGCCCTTCTTCGCCATCGAGGTGAAGGGGGTGTCCTTCGCATCGACGAGGGCGATGAGGTCAGCGAGTTCTTCTCTCTTACCAGACGAGAATGAGGGTTCTGTGAGATTAGCCATGATAGTATATAGGATTAGGAGTTACAGGAACTTTGAGGCGATGAGGTCTGACAGGTCATCTCTGGAGCCAGTTGCGGAGAATCTCTTGCTAGCAATCTGGGCCTTGGCGTCTTTCTGCGGGACTCTTGCGGGAGCCGCAGACGGGCGAGGCTGGGGGATTGACTTAGCGATGGTCTGGGTCTTCGATGCCTTCGATTCCCTGACCTTGATTCCTGTGACCAAATCCCCGAGAACCATCTTGTAGTCGGGGAACTTCTTGACTTCGGGGAAAGCCTTAAGGAATGACTCAGCCATTTGTCTCTCACGAGCGGCCTTGTCCTTCCACCACGGGTATTCCTTACTGGCAACCTGTTCGAACTGTTGGTAGTTCTGAAGGTATTGGAGACGCTTGGGGAGGTGTTCTTCGAGGGCGTCAAGGGCTTTAATCTTGATGCTTCGGATTTCCTCAGCCGTGTAGTCCGTCTCACTGCCGTCCTTATTGGTCACTGTCGCACCATCGGGGTTCATTTCGCACCAACGTCTGACTCGCTTGGCTTGTTCAATCTCACGATTGACTTCCTCTACGTTGCTAAGGTTCGAGTACGGGTTGTCTTCGGTCGGAGTCTGTGCTGGCTTTTCAGCCTCTTGCGACAGTCGCTCCACTTCAGAACGTAACCGTTCGACCTCTGCTTCAGCCTCACGCTTCTTAGCCGTGAGTTTGTCGATACGCTTCTTGACTCCCTTTGGAAGACCACGTTCCTGTTCTTCTGATTCGTCCTTGGTTTCACCCTCGGAGTCCTCATCCGAATCTTCGGATTGGTCTGTTTCTGATTCCTGAGAAAGAACGTCTTGTTCTTCATCCGCAGTCGCTTCAACTGCGGGGTTTTCTGCTTCTTCTTGGCCCGAGCCAGCAGAAGGCTCGTTTTGTTCCTCTCCGCTGAGGAGTGACTTACTAACGATGTCAGTGAGTCGGGTTAAATCAAGGGTGGCGGAATTTCCCTCGGTTTGTTTCGTGGGGTTGTTTTGAGCCGTCCCAAGGTCGGCTTGTTCGCTGTTTTCCATTAGATAGAGGTCTAAAGTCCTTTATACAGGGTTGTGAGTCCCAGAACTTAGAGGGCAAAATTGCCTAGGTTTTCTTGAAAGCAAGATACTTGATTCGATTGGTCTATTTTACCACGAATCATTCGACTTCAGGGGAGTTCCCCTTAGCCACTTCGTCCTTGGCGTTCAGAAGGATGTCCTTAAAGGAGTTCAGGGCGTCTGCACGTCCGCAGTACCAAGCCCTGTCCTCACCCTTAACCTCCAAGGATATTGCCCTAGCGGTTTCGGACTCAATGGACGCCTCCAGAAGCATCAGGACGGCCTTCCAAGTCGGGTTGTTCTCAGGGCAAGACAGCCCGAGGATAATTTCAGGGGGAAGCATTACTGCTGGCCTCCCTGTGCTTCGTTAGCCGCCTGAATCTGCTCTTGCATGCCAGAAGCCGCCTGTTGACCGACAGGGGTGACGCCTGTTCGACCAATCTGCTTGTTCTGCTGTTGCATGGCTGACATCTGGAGGTTCTTGATGTAGTTCTCAAGCATAGCACGGAACTGAGGGTCTTGTTGCATCGCCTGCTGTGCTCGCTGGTTCTTCTGCATGATGTCTTGGATGTACTGCAACTTAGTCGGGGCGGAAGGGTCGTTTTCGACGTACTGAGCCTCGTTTCCGAGCATCATGAGGGCCACGTCGGACTGAATCTCCTTGTAGAGCATCTGGCTGGCAGAAGCAGTGTTCATAATCAAATCCTTGGCCTTGTCGGGGTCGATAGCCTCAATAGCCGCCTTGACCAACTTGTTCTTGTCGATGACGCCGCCTGAGTCCAGAGGCAGGACGAACTGCGTGATGGCCTTGAGTTTCTCGATGACGAACTGCGTGTCGAGTTCTCGGACGTCGTACTTCACGTTGAAGTCGTACATGTTGCTTACGCCAGACACGCCTTGCGGAACGGGAGCACCAGTGATGGACTCGAGTTCAGCGGGAGACATGTATTGAAGCATCAGGCTGAATGTCATGGAGAACGCTTCGCTCCAGACGTCGAGCCATGTGTTCACCATGTGCTGTTGGATGGTCTGCATCTTGGCAGGCATGATGTTCGGGTTATGCAGGCCGAAGTAGCCAGCGTTATCCATAACAACCCTGTCGATGAGGTTGAACGAAGTGCCAGTCTCACCTGTCGGGGCAGGCATGAAGCGGTAGTCATCAGGGGACGTCACAGGAAGGTGAATTCCTGGGGCAATCTTATTGATTCCGCTAAAACGCTTCTTGACAAGCACGGGAGGCATTGTCGTGAAGGCAGTGCGGTCACGGATAGCGTCACGCTGGGCCTTGACTTCCTCTTGCTCCGTCTGTGTCAGTTCAGGAACTCCACGGGACTCGTAGATAGGACGACGCAGGTTTTCACGGCGGTACACCACGAACGGATACTTGTTGTGAGCATATCCAAGAAGTTCATGCGAGGCGTAGAGTTCTGTGCCGTTGATAGGGCAGAAGATAGTCTGATACACGCCTTGGATGCCATCCTCGTCGATTTGTCTGCTGTAAGCATACACGAGTTCGATGAGGTTGTCGTTGCGGTGGACTTGATTGTTGATGAGGTTCGCCGCAGGCATCAGGTTCGGGTCACTGTATTGGGACGACAGGCCAGCGGTGTTCACGGCTTGTTCGACGAATTCTTCGCTCCAATCGTACACGGTAGCCATCGAGCGAAGTTCGACCTCGGACACGAACGTGCGACGGAAAACAACTCTGGCGGATTGGATGTCGATAGTCTCAGGCGGGAACGAGATTTCCTCGTAAGGCTTGACAGCAACGATTGACGGCTGGTTTTTTGAGACGTACTGTTCAGGAATCTTGGCGAAGCCTACTTCACGCAGGTCACGCACGGCCTTCTTGATGGCCTTCGGCTTGAGGGTGGGGACGAACTGCTGGATAATGCTGATGGCGAAGTCCTCACGGGTTTCGTCCATGATTGCGGCAGGCAGGTCGAGCAACGCCGAGTTCGGATTGCCTTGGGCGGCTTCCTGAGCCATAGCCAGCACGTCGTCCATAGAGATAGACTGATGGCGGATGCCCATTTGCTTGTCCCAGATGATATTCAGGGAGGCCCAGCCGTATTGTGTGCCGTATTGGGCAAGAAGTTCGGCCTCGCGTCGGATTTCCGAGCGGAGTTTGTTCCGAGTCAGCCAGTTCATCAGGATGTTGGCTGAGGCGGCGAAGTCGTAGTCGTTGATTTCAGTGCCAGCGACCTTGACTTGGCATCGGTCGAACGTGGTCATCAGGATAGCCACGATTTCGTTGATAGTGGAGTCCGTCAGGCGGCATCGGACATCGGAAGCACCCTCGAACGGGAAAGCGGGGTCGCCTTCGGGCCTGTCGGCACTGTGCTTCTTGCCGTCGGTGGACTGACCCGCCCATCGAGCGAGTCGAATGTCGTCGTTGGCGTTCATGTTGGCGATGTTACCGCCGTTCTGGACGCTACGCTGGTATTCCGACATCAGTTCTCCGATGTCAGGGATTTCGCTAGAGAAAACCAACTTATCCTTGCTGTTCTTGTAGTTTTTCATTTAAGTATCTGTTCAAATCTGCACGAACGAAGCGTCTGTGACCTCCGTTTGTGGTAAAATATCGGACTCGGCCTGATTTGGCGAGTTTTTCGAGTTCACGTCTTCCGATGCTTGCGAAAAGCATGGCTTTCGTCCTCGATAGAATCATGGGGTAGTAGTCTTTCATCAGTAAGAGCCTCCTCCGTATCCAGACATCGTTGTGTCGTCTGTGTACTCTGGGTTCATGACCATGAGATAACGCAGGCAGTCGATAGGGTCTTTCGTAGCACCCTTGTCTCCGTCCTGACCTGTCCACTCCTTGACGCAGTAAATAAGATTAACGCAGTCTTCGCTGATGTACAGTTTAGGCTTGTTCAGGGGGCTTAGTTCCTGAGTGTAGTCGTAGGCGAAGCCGTCGTTAATCATGGCGACGCCTTGTTCTATCCTGACGCCAGCCGCAGGCGTGAAGTGCATCGGGTGTTCTCCATCGTCAAGCATCTCGATGAGGGTAGTGCCGCCGTCGTCCGTGACTGCTTTTGTTCCGCCAGCCCGAGGGTCGATGTAACGCTCGGAGATTTCCTCGCCGTCCTCTAAGTCGAGAATCAGCGACTTGTACTCTGACAGAGAACGACCAGCACCGTTTCGTTGAGCAGTCCCCATCTTGCCGTCAGGCTCAGAAGAAGGAACTGCCCATTCTCCTTCAGACTCGTCAGGCCATTCGCGATAAACGTAAATATCCCCATTAGGACTAACTCTAGCCCAAAGCATGAACCAGTTACGAGAGCCAGCAGGGTCAACGACCATGTAGTTAGTGCCTTCAGCGGGGACGTTCTCAGGCTTGACCACATTGATATCTGGGTTGAACCTAGGGAATTGGTTTCCTGCGACATTATCGGCCCAGCCGTACGCACGGATTTTGATTTCATAAGGTTTCTTGCCCTGAAGGGTCTTGGTCATCTTGTCCCAAGACGAATACGGGTTCAACTGCGAGTGAAACCACATCACCGAGGAGTTCTTGTTCATGCAGTCGGCCTTGAACGGCATATGACCACGGGGAACGCCTTGGACGTTCACATGCTCGGAAAGAAGTTCAGCAGGGCGTGTCTCCGTGAACTTGCAACCGCTGACGTATTCCTTGACGACAGGGCTGTATCCAGTGACGGGAGTAAAAGTAAGGATGAGTTTGCCGCCACGGGTGACGATACGATACCTAAGCGTCTCAACCCAGTCGAGAGGCACGAGTTCGTCGCACCAGATGAGGTCAACTTCGCCGCCTTCGATGACATCCCGTTTCTGGGCATAATTCATGAAGAAGCACTGACTTTTGTTCGGCAGGATGAACGTGTTGTCGGAAAAACCATTCTTCTGGGTGTACTGCACGTTCTGGATTCGGTTCTTCTTGAGTTCCTTGAACTCAGACGGCAGATACTTGTACACTACGCTCTGTTGCATCTGCACGGACGACTGATTCGTGGTGTGCAGACACCAAACTCGGGCGTCTTTCAGGTTAATAAGGGTCTGGACGACACGCTTCGCCGCCCATTCGGTCTTTGAGGCTCGATTTCCTCCGAGGATAAGGATTTCCTGCTTTGCTTTCAGGAGTTCATCCGCTTCCTTCCAATGCGGAAGGTCAAAACCATGACGATACGGGTCTAACTTCTCTGCGAGAATCTTGTCTTCTCTGAGCGTCAGTATCTCCGCTGTCTTCTGTTCGCCGTACTTCTGCACCAATGCCTTGATGTCGTCAGCCGATGGGGTGACGAGAACAGGATGCGGTGTAGGAGAGAACGGCATTTACCAAGCCTTGCAACTCCAGTAGCGTGGGGTGGTCTTGTCGGTAGCCGTACTGCACTTATGCCGAGCACGGAAAGACTTGCGTCTGGCAGGGTTCGACTTCTTGATGCTCATCTTAGGGTCGCCGAAACGCACTATCTTGACCTTATCGCCAGCCTTCACATACACGGCGGACTTCTTAGGGCCGTTAGGAGTCCTGAACGGCTTGTTGAGGCTGACTTTTCTGCCCTTGTAGGTAGCCATTACTTCTTATGGCCCCCCTTGCACTTGCACTTACATTTGCCCTTCTTTGGAGATTTCTTCATGTTTTTAAAAATTTTTTTGTTTTTGAGGTCTGTGAATGGAGGCCCAGACTTATGACAAAGACTCTTGAAAAGTCAAGGAAAGGCCCATGTCAGAATCGAACTGACGATTTCTGTTTACAAAACAGGAGTTATTCCATTTAACTAATGGGCCATGAAAAAGTGCACAAAATGCTTGAACGAACTTCCATTCGACTCGTTTCACAAGAACGCAAGAACAAAGACTGGATACGCCTGCCACTGTAAGCGGTGTGCTCGTGAGAATGTTATTAAATCTAGGGATAAAGTTCATCATTGTCAGGTCGTCAAAAACAGGAGAAATGATTTGCGTAAATTTGTGATAGAGTATCTTAGCGTTAATCCTTGCGTTGATTGCGGCGAATCTAATCCAATTGTTCTAGACTTTGACCACGTTAGGGGTGATAAGACTGATTCGGTGTCAAGAATGGTAATGGTTGGATTTTCTATTAAAAAGATTTCAGAAGAAATAAACAAGTGCGACGTAAGGTGTGCTAACTGCCATAGGATTGTTACCGCAAAAAGAAACAAGCAACACTGGATGCACAAGACCTATGACTAGGCCGTGAAAGTCTGCGTGTCAAGGGTCTTAGTACTTCCCTGCGTATCGGGGGTGGCGGGAGACTACCCAGCGGGAGCCATCCCAGCGGACGGAGACGGGCATGCCGATGCCGAACTTGCGGTTATCCTTGCAGAGCACCGTCTCTTGCTTGCCGTCGATGAGGACGCCGAGGCAACGGATGTTCATGAACTTGCTGGACACCGTGCCACGCTTCTCGCCTACGGGGGCTGGGGCTTCCTGCTTGTGGTCGAGGCCGAATACAGCCATGATAAACTCTATGCCTTCTTCAGTCCAAGAGATTTCCCACATATGCCTAGGCTTCTTAGACTCCTTGCGTGTGAAGTGCCTGCCTTCAATACAGTTTGCTCCTCTGATTTCCTTGATTTGGTCACGGCTGACGCCAAGCGAGATAGCGAGGTCTTTTTCTGTCATAGCGGCATGATTCGTCAGGAAACGTACGATACAAGCAAAATACCCCGTCTTGGAATCGAACCAAGATTGATGGTTTAGAAAACCACTGTTCTGTCCGTTGAACTAACGGGGCCAAAGGTAGGGATAGAGGGAATCGAACCCTCGACTTAACCCTTATAAAGAGTCCACTCTGACCGCTGAGTTATATCCCCGAAATGGAGGAGGGTATCCGATTCGAACGGATGGTCGGTCGCCCGACGGCTGTTTTCAAGACAGCAGGTTTAAACCACTCACCCAACCCTCCGAAGTACGGCAGGCGGGAGTCGAACCCGCAAAGAGCGGATTTTAAGTCCGATGCGTCTGCCGTTCCGCCACTGCCGCCAAAGGCTCTAGGGGGTGGGATTGAACCACCGACTTACGCATTAACAGTGCGTCGTTCTACCACTGAACTACCCCAGAATAAAGAAGGGCATTGCAGTCTTGTGCTGGCGTTTATCTGCCATGCACCTACACCTAGCGTCGCTAGATGAGGACAGCGGATTGGGACTGCAATCCCGAAAGTACCCCGACAGGGATTCAAACCCCGACAAAGTGAACCAAAACCACTTGTGCTATCGTTACACCATCGGGGTCAAAGGAGGAAACGATACGACTCTTACGTTACCTGTGGCTTGCGAGCCACCGTGCATCCACTTACACCACGTTTCCATAAAAAGGTCGGCCCTCGGACTTTGCTATCAGTTGTAGTCCTCTTGGCCTTGGGTTAATTACGCCCCGTTATAGTCTTCAAAAGGGAGGGTCAGGGAGCCTCCCCCTGATGCACTTTGTTCTCCTATGCTCAACGTGTATGTATTCAACCGCAATCAGAACGTCATGCCCTTGCTGTTATCGCAAGCCCTCAAATTTCCAATTAACCCCAGTCCTATCAAAGAACTCAGTCATTCAGGCATAGGTTGCCTTAAAGTCAAGCACGGATTACACGGCAGGCTGCATCCTGTATCTTAGGAGTAAGTATGCACTCGGTTTCCTCGTGTCTTTCCTGCCTTCCTGCATTCAACTTCGTTTCATTCCGTCAGGATAAAAAACATCCCCCAATACTGGGGGACAGCGAGGGATTATCCCGAGCGTGAGGGGGTTAAGTCACGGGGGTTATTAGGGGGTATTGACGCTCCGCCGTCAAGCAGAAATTTTGCCTTTTAGCCAAATATTATAAAATAGCCTGACTACCTGCATGCCTAGGGTATTTTGGGATAAAAAAAGTTTCTGGTTGAACCAGTGCAATAGCGGACTTCTTGGACAAGATATCGTGACTGGGAAAC
>OGVT01000025.1_pt1 | contig 17773 bp, 20 predicted proteins | sample 1575831 | NCBI WGS metagenome assembly OGVT01 (sample SAMN07581542, study PRJEB24739) | freshwater metagenome | place: Singapore | collected 2015-04
GTTTCCCAGTCACGATAATAATGATCGCCTATAAAGTTTTGCTGAATGTCCGTCGCCAACGTTTGGCCGTTCCGTTTAGAGATATAGCGAGTAAACTCGTCACCATTCGCCGAATCCCACAAATAAGAGTAGTAGCCATGGGTTTTGCTGTTGCTTCTGGATAAAACGGTTTGCGAAGTCCAGTTGTCCGACAATTTGTAAAACATTTGTGCTTGTAGGTTAAAGGTCGGATTGCTGATGGTTAGCTCGTTTGACGTATATGATTTTTTATAATTCTGTTCGAATAAGTCGATGGAATTGAAAGACAAAGGCGAGTAGCGGCTTAAGAAAATCATAGGCGCATTGGCCGAAGTCCTGTTGGGGACTTGCTGGAACGCTTTGCCGCCCTCGTTGCAGCAGCAGTGCGTGAGGCAGACCAGCGTGCTTTTTGGGAGGCGTGCCGACCGCACGGTAAGGCTGGCGAGGTGATCTACACCACATATAAGCACATCCGAACAAGGAACAACGAATGACTGAAAAGTTAGACTCCACCCGCACCGCGTTGGTCGATTCTAAAGCCGTTAGTTACTTCGTCTTGCGGGCATAGAAGAGGGAGCGATCACCAAACAAATAGAATCCGACTGCGGCAGCGAAGTTGTCCACGGTTTCGCTGGGTTGCCCATTGAGCTTGAGAACCGCCCAGGTTCCTAAAACAACAAGCGCAACAGATGGGCGCATGAGGCGCACAGCGGCTTCAACCCACGGATACGATGGGTTGGTGCCTCCCGCCTCATTCATTGCCTTAAACATGTCCATATCAAGCTGGCGCATTTTGATGTACTCATCAACGTTTACCGGCTTGTAGGTGTCGGTCTGGATGAAGCGTCCAATGAGTGACTTGCCCAGGTCAACAGCCAACGGCCCTAAGGCTGCGAGAATGGTTAACGGGTCCATTACTGATACTCCCACATAACGTTAGGCGGCAGACCCTTACCACCAAGCCCCAGGTGAACAAAGTTTTTGGCGATACCAATACGATGAAAGCCGTACTTGAGCGCCAGCTTAACAATGTCATATCTGTCTACACCCGTTGAACAAGCGATGTCGCAGCACATGCCGCGAGTGTGCTCCCCATCAGATCGCCCTTTTCTAGCCTCTATTGGGTGCGTCGGATGACGGTAGCCGCTGGTAATAGTCATAGGTTTACCGTACTCCGCACGCAGCGCTTGCAGCTTTGCCATGAACTCGGGCTTCATTTCATTTAGCCCGGTATGCTTGCAATCGAATTCCGACTTTGCAAAGTTTGGGTAGTCTGACCAGTTCATCAATACATTCCCATCCGAGCGTGATGCTCTTCCAACTCGCGCCGCTCTTTTGCTTCAAGAGCGCGAATCTCGGCTAACGTCAGTTTGTGCTTGTAGTACCAGTTGACTACAAAACCAAGTGTTGCAATCAACAGACCAGCCAGCCCCAGAAACTCATTACTTGTCCACCAGCCGCCAACGGTCATACCAGCCCCCGTGTACATGCCCTTGCTCGCCGCAGAGCCAGCAAAAACATCAACAGAATTTTGCATTTTGTCTAAATCTGACATTTTGTGATTCCGCATTGTGCAATGTACGAGAAGACATTGTTTAACGAGTGTGTTTCAGTATGTTACTGCGAAGCAGCAATGGGGGCAGAGCGGTAAAGCAATTGATTAACTGCTTTTGCTTTTTGGCCTGACAGCGCATTACTTATTTGACCCGCTTTGTAAGCCGCCTCACCAATCAATCTTGGCGAAGACAGAGCGGCAGTAGCCGCTGCTGCCGGAGCTCCACCAAAAGAAAACGCAGCCAAGCCACCAGGCATGACGGCTGCACGTTGAATGCCTCTTGGCGTCCATTCGCTTAAAGATTGGCCTGCTAACGCTGGCATAAATTCATTTCCGCCAACTTGTTCAAGTTGTTGAGCAAGCGATAAACGTTGTCCGTAGTTTGTTGATACATTGTTACGCATCAAAGATTGCAACTTGCGAATTGCTGTATCTGCTGACGCATTTGGATTCAATGACAACGTGCGTTCTATTTCCTTAATGGTGTCGCTTGCTTGTGCGTAATCTCTCATTACTTTGTCATAAGCAGGCGCTTGTGTAGAAATTTCTTTTTTCAACGCACTATAAATTTCGCCAGCAGCTTTGCGTGTTCCTTTTTGCTCAAACGGAATGTCTTCAATTATGCTGCCAATTTTTTGTTTCAAAGCATCCAAACCTTCAGGTGTATGATATTCAACAGGATCAAGGTTTTTCCATGCTTGAACTTCATCGCTAATTTTTTGCACAACGTCAGCGGCTTTGGCATTTTTCACTTGCCCTTTGAAAGAAACCATATCCATTGATTTTTTAATGGCGTCATCAACTCCTGACAAATCAAGAATGGCTTTGTCGTTTTTAATGTCAACCATGCCAGAGCGATATTCCGCTTGCTTGGCTGCATTCATAACTGCTAAGTTATCTTTAGCCGCTGTCAACACATCATCAATTTGCGCTTGATTGCGCATGTTTTTAAGGAATGTTTCTGCTGTTTTGCCGCCAGCTTTTCCGGCCTTGTAAGCCTCTTCAAGTGGACGAGTACCTACACCAGTAGACAATCCCAATGCGTTTTTAGTAGCTTGCACCCCACCTTTGGCCAACATGCCAACAACCGGCAACGCACCACCAACAATTGCGCCTGTTTTTGCTTCTTCTGGGTTAACAAGCCCGGCAGATGCGCCGCCTGTAATTGCGCCGCCAGCCATTCGGGCAACCAATGCTGGTGTTCCAACTGCATTACCAGCCGAAAAACCACCAGACCTAATTGCGGCAAGCATATTAGGAGCAACTTTTGCAACGCCAGGAACTAAGCCCAAACCTTTTGCGGCTAGGCCACCAACACCCGAAGTTCCTGCAACTTCTGCTCCAATTTTTCCTGCGCCATACGCCAAAGAATCCGGTTGAGCGCCCATAGACGCAAGAGCGGCATCCATTGCGGCACGGCGTTGTTGATTTTCTTCAGCACTTTCAAATGGTCGAATCAATGTTGCGCCAATTGATCCTGCTCCACGCAATCCGCCAGCAACTACGTTGCCAACTTGTTGACCGACTTGCGACAAAAATGATGGCTCTGCACGCTTACCCGGAATCCCCTCACTAGACGGCTGAGAAAACAATTTCTGAGCCTGGGCAATCACTTCTTCATCAGTGGCCTCTTCAGGCCCTTTAATTTCACGAATGTTGCCTTGAGGGTCACGAACTTTGTAAATTTTGTCAGCCATGACGAACCTTTTTATTTAACGACAGACCAAGTGCCTGTTGGTTTATTCAACTGAGTAGGTTTGCCTTTAACACCAGCTTCTTTATCATTCAAATACCTCAAGAAACCAGTCAACTTATTTTCTACTTGTTCGGCATTATCGGTGTCTGCTGGCAAGAATGAGTTCAATCTTGCCAGTTCTTGCGCGGATTGAGCTGCCCCCGCCCGTTCATTGATAACTGCCGAAACGTTGTTAAATATGTAAGCACGAGCTTGAGTTTGCGCTGGTGTTTCCGTTCTTCCGGCAAGGCTTTCACTAACCTTACCCATAATCCCGCGTTTGTAGCTAAACGCTTCTGGCGCTTCTTTCAATGCGTTCAAAGCCCCATTTATTGCAGAACGTTGTTGATCAATGCTGATCATTTCTTTTCTGACGGCTTCAGGCATTTTTCCTTGCACCGGCACGCCACCCATTGACACCGGCTTCACATCAGACGGATTTCGATTGTTGATAGCAACAAGAGTACCGTCGCTTTGCGCTTGAACGGTATAACCTGGGTTTGCTTGTTCGTATGCAAATTTTCTTTCAGCCAGATTTTGAGCCGCTTGAGCGCGTGCATTGACAGCCCTTGCTTCAGGACTCATCACTTTGGCAGTTCTACCAACTTCTGTGATTTTTCCAGTAAGCGGTTCGTAAGTTATGTCAATGAGTTCGCCGCCCGTGTCTTTTGTGGACAGTGTTGGCTTGTTCAACCTCATGAACTCTTCAGCACCCAATTGAGCACGTTTGACGAACTGAGCAAAAGACGATGGGTCTTTAGCGGCATCTAGGATTGATTGACGACCTGCTTGCTCCGTCATGTTCCAAGCGGCAAGACGCTTGCCCACAATCGGATCAAGATGTGTTGCCTCGTGAACGGCCATAGCTTGTTCAGGAGTTTGCACATTTCCCCAAAGCTCACGGATTTGTTTCATTCGCTGATCGAACAAATCTCCTTCGGTTTTTTGCTGAAGTGTGCGTTCTTTTTGAAGCTCGACTTCTTGCTTCAGAATTTCACGTCCTGTTTTAGACCCGAGTAGAAAGTTATAAGTCGCAGGATCGTCAATCTTTGCACCACCGGCAAGGCGATTGCGGATTCCTTCACTTTCCTGCAACGAGCGGTCGTACTCCTGCATCTGACGTTGAGCCAATGCATTTTGCTGCTGCGCGCTTTGCAGCGCCATGACCTTACCGTACTGATCCAGCGGGTTTTGAAGTTCAATGCCCTTGTAGGCAAGCGAGATATTTGGATTGAGTGGCATTTTGAACCCTCATCAATAGAACGTGGTGCCATCACTTAAGGTGATGCTGTCGGATACGGGGCCGCGAGTGTACGAAGGCACACCATTTTTGTACCACTCCTGTTGTTGAGGCATCATTCGATTCATCATCTGCTGACCCTGGTAGAAGTTCAAACCAGTGTTCAAAGCACCGCTGAGTGCATTAGCTCCACCCATGTATCCCGATGCACGAGCCGCAGCGCCACTCATCATGGCTTCGCCTGCATTTGCTGCGTAGTTTTGACCGGCCTGACCGATTTGCTGTGTGGCTGTTTGACCAACACCAGCCAACGACTGCAACGGACCCAATCGAGCTTGACGCTCCGCTTGATAGCGGTTAAACGCATTGGTGTACTCTTGCGAGGCCATGTCTTGACCGTATCGCTGGATACCTTTGAGCGTGGCACCGGATAGCAAACCACCACGGGCTGCTGCGGATCGCTCCAAGCCCTTCATTCCTTCGGACAGACGGAATGCGTACCCTGGATCAGCTTGAAACTGATCCATACCAAATGCCGTGTAGTCAGTCAGCGGAATAAGTTTGTTGAGTGCTTGTTCACCGGCCTCTTGCCAAGGCTTTTGCATCTCAAGTTGCTTTTCAAACATCTCGCGTTGCAACGCTGTTACGCGATCTGCTGACTTAGCTTGAATCTTTGCGCTGTCTTTTGCGGCTTGTGCGCCCATCAAGCCACTGGCAAGAGTGGCCCCACCACCAATCAAAGCTGCCGTTACAAAACTCATGATTTCACCTCGATTTCAAGATTTTTCACCTTGTTGCCAATGGTGAACATGGAGTTCGGGTCATCTTCCACCAACTCCGATTCTACGTCTTCAACAGTGTGTGACTCAACCCTGTGAAACGTCATGCAAAGCGCATCTGTTTCTGCATAAACAGCACGTTTGGTGCCGGGTTTGCTACACAACAACATTGGCCCTGTGATAGTTTGCACACCATCGTCTGTGGTTACGGTTACAGTACCGCTGACGACCATGTAGAAATGTTCCTTTTTGTGAACTTTTCCGACGATTAAACAGCCAGCAGGTCGCCAAACCTGACGACAGTACATACCACCATGAAAAATGTGTTCAGTTGGTGGTTCGTACTGAGGATGCTTAATCATCTCAGACTGCAACGCTTCAACACGCTCCCTCATTGGGCGAACCTTGGTGATCCCAAAACCCTCACCATAAGTCACAGTCATGTTCACAGCATCACTCCCACATGACGTTGATTGTGCCAGCATCGAAGGTGTTTGTGCCACCTGCGGTAGTAATTCGGACCATTGCCAAAGCAGCAGACAACGACTTTGCGCCGGAAATCAACCATCCTTGAACCCCGCCGCTCATCGTACCAATGGTGCCAGCCAACACCCACGTATTGCCGGTAACATTGGTCAAAGTTAGAGCACCTGATACAACACCCGCTGCTGATACTGTGTACGAAATAAGGAAGTATGTACCAGTAGACGAACTCAAAGAAGCAGAGCCTTCTGTCACACTGTACGAGTAATCGGCAGTTGTGTTTGGCGATGTGGTTGTACCAACTTGCATCACAAGACCAGATGTACCGTTTGTCGAAACGCCACTGAACATCACTGTAATTCGCTTCGCCCAACTCGGGATGCCCGTGAAGTCAACAGTGGTGCCGCTGGTTGTGGTAACAGCAGTGCCTTGAACAAGGTTCGCGGCACGCAAATTCGCCGGTGTTAGCGCACGAGTGGTATCTGTTCCAGCCACAGCCTCAGCATCAGTAGCCAACTCGACAACGCCCGTGTAAGTAGCCGTAGCTGCTTGTTTAATGTTATCGAACGCGGCAAGTGCTGTCGATGCGCCTGTTCCACCATCTGCAATCGCTAGGTCAGTGACACCTGTGATGGAGCCGCCTGTGATGGTGCTGTTGGTGATCGTTGCGTTGGTGACGTTGCCGCCGTAGACGTAGTTGCTAAACAACTGAAACCGTGTGCCATCGTATTGCACATACACCAACTCACCAGCTTGAATGTCACCAGCAGCCAGTGCTGTATTGCCTGCCTTGGTGACAGCTTTGGCAGTCAAACCATCAATCGACAATGTGACCGCAGCAGTGTTGGTGTTGGCTGCAATGAATGAATAAGTTGCGCCTGTCGCATAGGATGTGATCGGCGGTGTGGAGACAGCCGCAATAGCGTTTGTGCCTGTTACGCTGCCCAACAAGCTGTTGATGCTATACGGGTCATTGATGGGTGGGATGTTGTCATACGTTCCAACCAGCACATCCGTTGATGTCTTGACAATGAATTTGTAGTTGTCACCCACAGGCAACCAGATTTCGCTCGGTGTGCGCCCAGCAGCATCCAGAATAATCGGGTTGGTATTCAGCGCAGCACCGAGATTGTCGGTGTACGTTGCGGCAGGTGTGGTAGTTCCGGCAGCATAAGAGTAAATCTTGCCGCCTGACAAAACATTACCGTTGTCGTCAAAGAACTGAGCACCAGCGCCAGCAAAAGATGAGAGGTTATAGGCCATTAGACCACCTGTGCGATTGTAAGAATGACTCCCGGTGATGCCGGGTACGCTGGCGATGTACTCGCCCCATAAGTAATGATCTGAGCGTTGCCGAACTTAGTCAACCACGCAAGTTCAACGTAATCATTGTCATTGAACGAGTAGAAAATGTTGACGGTTAGCACCGCACTACCCGGTACACCACCGTGCGATTTTACAACTGTTGCGTGACTTGCGGACAGCGGTAAATCAACACCATTGATCCTGAACCAGACAATCACATCGTCATCGTTAGATGTGCCTGGGTTGGATAACTGAAGACTGGTTGTGATTGTATAAAGACCAGCTTTCGCAATCGTTAGACGCGATGAGTCCAACGAGACACCGCGAAGGTACACAGACGAGCTGATGCTAACCACTGTTGGTGTGTTAGCTGCCGCAGATTGCGTTGTAGTGTCTCCCGTAGCAGCATAGGCGACAGGAATCCACTGAGGCATCGAGTTGCCATCAGTGCCCAGATAGCACGGTGTCGGCGCTGCTGGTAACCGGGTTAAAGTTTGACTGTCGGTTGCGTACAGCAGATCACCGGCTGAGTAGGTTGTGTTACCTGTGCCGCCGCTGCTTGCCGGAATGACGCCGACACCCAAGCCCAAGAACTCAAACAAGTTGCTGAAAAACCTATACCACGGACGACTTGAGATGCCGCCAGCTTCCGATATTGGTTCTCTCGATGCTGGTAGTCGGGTGTCGTTAGGCATTGGTCGGACTCATCAAAATCTCGGCACCCATGATGTAGATGCGAGTTGGGTCTGTACCGCTGATTTCGTACACTCGATCACGCAGTTTTTGAGTCATGCCCAATCGACGCCAGATGACACGTTTACCGTACTGTCCAACATCACCAGCGGTAACCCAGTGCTCCCGCGACCATGTGTGACCACCATCGTCCGACCAACGCAGCATGATTGATGGCGCTTCACTGACCTCACCAACTTCACAATCGAGTTGCAACGAGTGGTGCGTTGTGCGCTTCAGATTGTTTTGACCTGTGGACAGCGCACGCCATGTCCTTACCCATCGCTGCGGGCGGTCATAGTCAGTAAACGAGTTTAGCGTGTAAGCGTACACGTTACCGTTTTGGTAGTCACCTACGCAGATCTGATCGTTAAACACCATCATCATGTGTCCACGCTGACGGGTTTGTTGACCGTTGTACCACCCGGCACGCTCATGCCACGCGCCTGTTGATACGTCATACACCCATGTTGCGTTGGCACTTGGGAACGTCAAAACGTAGAACGCATGACCGTCCATCTGATAGGTGTACGCAACAGCGTCAGAGATGTTCTCGTACTGTTGAATTTGCCATTCAACCGCATGAGTTGAGATGCGCTGACCCGTGTACCCATTGGCTCGATACACAATCCCACGACCACGAGCGTCCGATCCAAGCCAGAACAAGCCGTTGTCCAGTTTTGCAACCGAGAACGTAGCAGCACAGCCAATCTCGTTAAACGCACCCTGGATGCGTTGCAGCGGGAAGTCAGTAGCTCCGCTGTTGTACCAAACCTCAATCGAGTTAGTGCCAAACAGCCACACTTCGGAGTGGTCAACAATAGACGACACCAGACCATCGGGATCACCTTCGGCACTGGCGAAGTCCAATGGATCAATGCTTGTTGGATCAAGCAGCGATGTGACCCAAACCTTTTGACTGTTTGGTTCAATGAATACAAAGTACCCACTGAGATAACTGACAGTCAAAGCGCCCGGAAAATCAGGGTCGGTGATCTGACCAAACTGGTCGGTGTCTGCGTTGTAAACGAATGAAGGACCGTTGCACGCAACAAACAGATGGACACCATCGTTAGCCATACTAACGGGGCCATCGTTGGCAACTGTACCCAACTCGATCACAGATGAGAACTGAGGTAGTACCTTGTAGAGCTTGGAGCCACTGACAACGTAAGCGTTGACACCCATGACAATCATGCCACGAATGGGACCGTTGCCGATGGTCTTAATCAATTCCAACCCTGGGGCGCGTTGCAGAAAAGCAGGCTCTTTGCCACCCTCGGCAACAATCTCAGGAAACAAATTGATCATGCGGGAATCCGCAGCATTGACGCTGCGGGCCACATACGATGATCCAAGAATCGGGGACTTCATTAGAAATTCCCAGAATAGATATTGAACCGCTGACGGTTTGCAACCACGGCATAAGGCAAGCTCATCACATCGTCAGGATTGTTGATGCGTTTGAGATTGCGCTTGCTGGTCATGGCAATACGCTGCACCTGGGGTGAAGGCTCCACACCAAATTCAGGAGCAAGTTCGCAGGCCAATCCGTAAGCAAACGCTCTCATGTAGCCTGGTGGGAAGTACAACACCGTGTCCAGCGTAGCGGGTTGAGTCAATTCATCAACCGAAATAAAGTGCCATTCCAAGTCCTGCAACGGACGAGGGTAGACGTACATTTCCACGTTGGGATTCGTTGTGTTGACAAAAATCACCTGAGGAAACGTAGAAGAGGCTGTTTTAACAGCAATCCCGTCGTACTGCGACTGATTGATAAATTTGATGCCGTATGAAACGCCACTCGGCGCTTTGTAATACGTGGCATCATCAAGCAGCACGGGGCGATTGCCCACAAAGTCACCACTTGGTCCAAGTGTGCGGCTGATCTGACCAGCAGGCCACGTAAACACTTGATCTTGAGTCGAATACACCGCCAAGCGTTCAACGCTCCACGAGTCAATCATTTGATTGAGTGCGGTCAGTGCGTCTTGAGATGTTTCAGCCGAGGGTGTTTCACCTTCAGCCAACACGCCCAACAATCTGAGTGAGCGTTTAATTTGATCGCCAGCGGTGGTCATGTCATTCCTTGTCGGATTCGTCGCTTACCGAAGCCAAAAACTCGGGGACTTCGTTGGGCTGTTCGATGGATTGTTCTGTGACCTTACGGGTATATTTGCGCTTTGGCTTTTCTACTTCCGGTTCAGGTTCCACCGCTGATGGTTGTTCAGCAGGCGTAGCAGGATTGTATACGGTCCAGCCATTCTTGACATCATTTTCCATCTCTTGTTGATGGATTGCGATTTTTGCGCCATGAATCGGGTGAATCAAAACCACATTCATTTTGGAATCTCCATGTAAAAACGGGGCCGCAGCCCCGTTTAGTCAGACTGTCAAGATTTATGCAATCTTGTAGACAGTGTAAGCACCTTCAGCAGTCTTGCGGAAGCGGAACAAAGCCGACGAGGTGATGGCAACAGCAACAGCAGCGTTGCCGCCATCGGTCACGCCAGTACCCATCGACAAGGTAACCGTACCCGAAGAAGTGCCGATGTTGACAATCGCCAGATCGAACGTGCTGCCAACAGTGGCATTGGGCACAGCGGAATCAATCTGCGCTGCGGTAGGCAGCGTGTAGGTTGCAGCGGACGTGCTTGGGTTAGCCAGCAGCATGCCGCCAACAACCTGAGCGGCTGTCAGAGTTGCCGTGGATGTTGCGGTTTGAGGTGCAGCACCGAACGACATGATTGTTTCGTTGCGGTTGCCGCTGCCGATTTGAACGCCACCAGCGCCATTAGGGAGAGCCATGATAATTTCCTTTCAATAATGTATCGAAAAGGGGCCGAAGCCCCTTTCAAGATTAGCCCCAGATACGGCAAGCCATTTGCGGACGGATAGTGCTGTAACCATACAACACGTCAACGCGGCAAGGCATGCGGTCGTTGTTGATGTCGTACTGACGCACAACACGAAGGCTAATACCGTTGTGAACGGCACGCGAAGCCATGTCAACACCTTGAGGCAGCAGCAAGTCAGCAGTTGCGAAAGCAATCGCATCCTTGTGGTACACCAAGTTTTGAGCGTAGGTGCCAGAAGCAGCGCCGACAAACACGACAGCCTTGCTGTTACCAGGCAGGCTGTCAACAGTTGCCAGAGCGTTAGCGGACGAGTAGATCGGGGCAACGGTGATGTTGCCAGCACCGGAACCGTTCAGGGTCACGTCAGCCAGAGCAACGAACTGGAACAGCGAACCGGTAGATTCGCGGGTTTGCGGGTTGACAGCGTAGCAGTCAGCAACGGTGAACACATCACCAGCCTTGACGGTAGCGTTGTTACCAGCACCGGTAATGGCGATGGTGGTTGCACCTTCGGAAGTCACGGCAGCGGAGGTGGTGCCGCCAGTAGCGGTACGCGAACCAACGGTGAACGCCTTGATGGACTGGCTCATGTTCACTTCTTCGTAGCCCAGGACTTGCTCACCCATCATGCCGTTTTTGAACTGGCGAGAGATGACATCTTGAGGATTGAAGAAGCCCGACAGACCGTTGACCAAAGCAGCGTTAGCGGCAGGGTTGACGGTAGCGTAACGGGGCGACATGGTTGCAGCGTTCTCGTTGAGCTTTTGCTGAGCTTGCAGCAGAACCAGAGCGGTGCTAGGAGCGGAACCGGGGGTGCCGACGCTGTTGCCGATGGTCTTAAAAGCGTTAGCCACATCAGCATCCACGGAAGATGCCAGTTGACTGATACGAGGCTTCAGAACACGCTCTGCGAAGTCGTCCAACTGCATCGTCAGTTCAGCAGATGTGAAGTTGATGCCAACGTGCTTTTGCGATGCAACGGTCAAAGTGGTGTATTGCTCGTTGTCGTCCTGCACTTGCAAGGCGGCACCGTCAGTCACCAAGGCGCGGTCGGGCAAACGGATACGCAGCGTGGAGCCAATCTTGGCACCTTCTACGGCAAACGAATCGTCATACTGACGGTTCACGTTGCGAGTGATCACCAAGTTATTCTCGAGGATCTCCAAACTCTTGCGAGTTATCATGTCGATGGTTAACAAGCTATTGGACATAATGATTTCCTAAAAATTAGCGGTTGCGTTGTGCCTGCATCTTGGCAATCTGGCGTTGACGCTCGGCAGCAATCCATTCTGACGCACTCATGGTCTGAGTAGACCGAGGATCAGTGGTATCAGTGATACCGGGATTAACTGTTCGGGCTGTCACCGGACGAATTGGTTCAGGTGCAGAACTGGTTTTCTTTTTGGGAGGCTCTGCGCCAAGTTTGGCTTCGATTTTCCCGATTTCGCGTGCTTGCAAAAGAGGTGACAGACGCGAGATGCGTTCAGCTTCTTTCGGATTACTGCCAAGCCAATAGGCCAGATCAGGTCCAATATCGGAGGCTTTGATTGTTTCAGCCATCACATCGGTGACGCGAAGATTCGGGTTGTATGCAACTTGTTCAAAGTCGTCATACTTAGACCGCGCATCTTCTTCACGCTCTGCGTAGGCATCTTCAATCGCAGCTTGTTGCTTTTGGAGTTCTCGCTGCTGCAACAGTTCTTCGGCCTTCTTCATAGCCAGTGCTTCCGCATAGGCTTCAGGAGACTCAAACTGGTCAACAGGCGGCAAATCCTTTGGCACCGAAGCACGAGCTTGCTGTTCGGCAAACTTGGCTTGCTGTTCACGTTCCCATTTGCGCTGTTCTCTTGCGAGGCGCTTACCAATCATTGCATCGAGTTCAGCTTGAGTAAACTTACGCTCGTCTTGCTGTTCTTGCTGCTGATCGGTGACTTCCGGCTGATTTGCGACATCCGTAGTGGCCGTCACTTCGGGCGCTGGCGCGGAGTCAACTTCCGCTAGGTTTTGGACTTCATCAGTCATTTAGAGTTGAACCTTTCGATTCCCCGGTGAACCTCGCCGGTACGGTATTGATATTATGTAACAGATTTACAACGATTGACAAATCAGTTGGGCGTAGGTTAACCATCCCGCCATCAGCGCCCCACCAATAATGGTGGCAATGGCGTCTTTGCTATCAGGCGTACCATGCCCGTGCATGTCCCACAATTCTTTTCCCGCTGCGGCAACGATTACGGCAAAAAGCGAAATGATGATGCCAAATGGCAGCAAAGCCGCCGCGATGGTCGAACCAGCAAGAAAGTGAACAACCTTATCGAGTGGCGGCATGTTCAACCCCAGATGCGAATGGGTGTGCGTGGATTGACAGCGTACTGAGCCAGTGACTCACTATTCTCGTCGTCCATCACGCGCACGTTGACATGCCAGCCAGGGATGGGCTGCTCGTCGTTGTAGATCAACCCGATCACGTCAATGTTGCGGTAGTTGGCCTGCGGGTCTTCGCCCTCGGCTGCGGTGTAGAGCACAGCCTGAGCAGCGGCTTCGTCTTCAAACGTGAGGTAAAAGTCTTGGTAGCTCATGTCTGTACTCACGCTGTCAGGGATTGCAGAGTTGCGTTAGCAAGGCGCACTGGGTAGTAGGCGATCTTCTTGATGGTGCCGTTGAGGAAACCAGCAGGGGTGCCACTATTTCTTGAGCCTATGTTTGCCGCAATCGGATTAGGAACAGTGCCGGATGTATCGGTTGCAACGACTCCACCGTTCACCGAGCACGCAAAGTCATTCACTCTGTATGCGCCGCTCACTTTTGCGAAGGTTTGTTGCGTTCCGTTATAAGTTCCCAGTGTCGCCTGGTTCACGCCAGAAGAATCAGATACAACAAAGTTGTTACCCGATGTTGTGCCAAGAGCAATTCGATCATTGAAGTTGTTTGCTACTCCGAACTGAAGCGCCCACCCTGCGGAACCTGTGTACTCTCCATACAACGTCCCCTCATCCGCCCTGTACCAAGAACTGAAGTTCGCCCCCGTCATGCTTGCAGCATCAGCGGAGCGAGTGACCTGCGATGCCACGGTGGGGATGTAGCTGGTGGCAAATGCTCCGGCTTCGAGTTGTGCGCCCCAGATGTAGATTCCAGAGTAGCCGTCGCCGGTGTAAGTAATAACGTTATCACCTGTAGCTACGTGAATTCCCCACAAAACTGAATTGTCTTGCGCCGTCCGAACCAACACGCAGCGATACCATCCGTTTCCGACTGGAGACACACTCAGTGACAATCCTGATTGGACAGTGCCAACCGTTCCAGTATCAAGATTTGCCCATGCGCTCAATCCACGAGATACATCGCGCAGAATAATCCAATTTCTTTCAGCTTTTTTGGCGTAAACAGTAAGCGTGTATGTGCTGCCAGTCACGGTAGAAAGCGGTTGTTGAGATACGCGATGAACCGTGTTTGTTGAATCCTCAATTAACTTATCACCAGTCAACGTTCCATCCGGCGCAATCACAGCGTTTGCAGTCACCGTAGCATTCGATTTCGTCCATGCGGCATTGTCGAACTGCTCGCTGTACGTCAGCAAATTCGTCCGCTGCTCTTCGATCAACAGCCCCAGGCTTTCGCGGGTCACGGGGTTGTGGTCAAAGCGGGCCACGCCGCTTGCTGCAACTTGCAGCACAGGGATGTAGTTGGTAACAGCAGCCGTGGTCGTGGGGGTGTATGCGGTGACTGTGGAGCGTTGTTCTAGTTGAGCGCCCCATACGTACACTTCGTCACCACTTGTTGCAATCCGAATACCTATTGCTTTTGTACCAGAAGTTGCTGTGTAAGTTGACGTGGCTCTTACCCATCCACCGCCGCTTAGATCAACAGATGAATATGTTGAACCGTTTACTGTTAATTCTACAGTACCTGTTCCGGTTTTTCTTTTGAGATAAATAGAACCTGAATACGGTGAACCAACAACAGGCGTGTAAGTTTGCCAAATCGTGGCATTTGTAGACGTAGCCGCAATCTCGTCTGCTGTTAAGGTACCATCCGGTGCAGTTGTTGTATTAGCTGTTTTTGTGGCCGTTCCAACAGCAACCAACCACGCCGCATTATCAAATTGCTGCGAGTACGTCAGCAAATTCTGCTCTGCCACCGCCTGTGTAGACGCATCGTAATACCGCGCCTCGGAAGCGCGGGTAAATGTGATGCGGGGGTCGAGGCTCTTGCTAACCGCAAAGTCCAGGTCTAATGACGGATTGAGTCCACCCGTGCCTGAGCGTAGGCTAGGGATGCCGCCCAGTCCAATAGATACCGCGCTGCGGTCAGCAAGAAAGCTCATTTTGCGTTCACTGGTTTGCAGTAAATGGTGCCACTTGTGGCAACTTGAATCGCACTAACACGCCACACGCCAGAGGTGTTGTTAGGTACCTTGAACGGGATTGGTGTGTTGGCAGGAATCGGTGTGTCAGCGGTCGTGGCCGTAACACCCTCACCCACAGCAACATAACACGGCTGATCTGACCACACAACCACACCTTCAGGACCAGCAGGCCATGCGGTAGTGCTACCGGCAGTGCCGGAAAATGATGCGGTGCGTGCCGGGTACGTGGCTTTTGCCAAAGGTGCAAGCAGTTCCATAGTCTTTCCTTCGATCTGGCTAAATTATGCCAAAAACTTGAGCTTGTATAGGGTCGAAAGATACAACCCGATGATTTCGTCAATGATGTTTTGAATCGCCGTATCCGACTTTTCGCACACCTCGTAGCGCATTTTCTCAATGTCTGCCAACGAATCTTCAAGGAACTCGATGATATTGGTTGTCTTCTTGGCAGACATGAGACTGATCGGGCCAATCAGCCCATGACGCCCCTGGTAGGCTTCAGCAAACTTGTCAGCCAGATCAACAACGTCATCGTAGAACGAGTTCAAGGCTGAGTGTTTAGCGAAACTGCGGGTGTTTAGATGCACGGAATGAGCCACATCGCGCGCCAGAAACAACGTACCGACAAAATCAGCGCATTTCATTCATTTCTCCCATTTCGGGCTGTTCCATTTGTTCCATTTCAGGAGCTTCGCGCATCTGAGGAATGCCGCCAGCAAAGTCGTTTGACTCCAACGCGGCAGCAACAACACCCATAGCGATGTCTTGGATCTGCTGCTCACTCATACCAGCCTGAACAGCACTAATACGCTGCGTCTCGGCCTGATATGCCTTGACTTCGGCTTCGTATTCCTTGATCGCAAGCTCACGCTCTTCCATCGACTTTTGCACGTTTTGCAGCATGTTGAACATGTTCTGCATTTCAGCCTGCATCGCCTGCATCTGCTGGTTGGCAGCAGCCAAAGCTGGATCTTCTTCATCAGAAAACAGCTTAGGATCAAGCGTTTTCTTAAACCGCTTGGCAAGGTCTTGCGCACCGGGCCAATCCATGTTCTTGACGAACAGATCGCCAGCCACGCTCCACAGTTGCGGATTGCCTTGCAGCAGTTGAGCCATGCTTTCCAAAGCCTCTTGACGCTTGGTGGCGTAGCCCGGACCCGTAATCACGCGAACATCGTACTTGCCGACAGCAGGGTTGTAGATTTTGTCAACTACAACACCGTCTTGATTGACAATCTTCTTAACGGGTTCTTCTTGCATCGGGTTCATCTTGACAACCGATGGTTCACCGTCTTCGCCAATGATGCGGGCAACACGTTCAGTGTCGTAAATCTTGGGGATCAAATCCACCAGTTGACGGCCAACATGACGAACAGCACGGGCAAGATTATCCACATAATGATAGACCCCAACATCACCTTCACGCTGACGCGCAATGATTGCTTTACCTGACTTCTCATTGCCGCCCATGCCAAGCGAAGCATTGTATTGGCCGGTTGAAGCTTTGATATCCTCGGCAGCGCCAGCTTTGGCTTGCAGCAACCCACTTGACGCCATCGGCGGTTGAGCACGCTGAGGCAGCGGCATCATATTGCCTTGACCATCAGTTACGTCAGGATTGACTTCTAGGTAAGGCCAGTTGTTCGTGTTGGCCGTTTTCCACTGAGTCTCGTAGCCTTCAAACTGCCCGCCGTACCCGATAAACGGAGCCTTGGGTGCCAGAGCCAGCATCTCGGCTTCTTGAGACACCCAATAGTTATACATCCGTTGAGCATCCTTGGCGTTACGCACCAAGCCGCTGATGTATACCTGACCGTCAACCTCAAACTCGTTACCGACAACGCGCACAACAGGGATGTACTGACCAGCCCACTCGCGCTCTTCCAGAATCTCGTAACCGTTGATCTTGCACCACTTGACCTTCTTACGGTCAGATTGACGCGAACGCAGCGGTTTGCCAAACATGGCACGCAGCGACTTGTCATCTTGGGTGCCATCAAACGCGGTCACATTGCCAGGGTACAGATTCAGCGTTGCTTTCTCGTATTCAATGTAGAAATACTCAGCAATACGAATCGTGTTCTCGTTGATCCACTGACTCAACGATTGATCGCCTACACCCATTGACATGAGCGTGGTGATCGGTGCGGCATCAGGCCATTTGCTCTCGTACTCCGCTTTGGGGATGTCTTCAGTGATAAAACACCACTGAGCATCTGCGCCGGTCGGGTCTTGGATCAGGGGGTCCATGTAGACGCTGAACGAGTTGCGCACTCGTGCGATCTTGATGTCCTGATCAAATGTGTCTTCGTCGCAATACTCGGTCAGCAGACGGATGAACCCTTCACCAAACGCCACTTGGTTCTCGCAAGCGGTGTCATAGGCCACATCAGCGTCAGAAATGTACTCGATGTGCCGAATGACACCGTTGAACACTTCAGCAACATCAATATCAGCCGAATCATCAGCGGGAATGACCTTGATGCTCGGGCGATTCATTCGCTGCTCGTTGGTCACTTGATGGAAGTGTTGAGGCAGCTTGTTGATGGTCAGACAGGGGCGGGCGTTGATCGTCTGACCTTGCACTGCACCACGGGTTGCCAGCACATCGGCGGGCCACTGCCACTGGTTGTCGGGCGATCCGGCATAGAACCGGAGGTCATCGATCTCGTCTTCACGCGACTCTATCGTGACTGGGAAAC
>OGVT01000026.1_pt1 | contig 17503 bp, 19 predicted proteins | sample 1575831 | NCBI WGS metagenome assembly OGVT01 (sample SAMN07581542, study PRJEB24739) | freshwater metagenome | place: Singapore | collected 2015-04
TGTTTCCCAGTCACGATAGTAGTGCGCACCTCTTTTTTACACTAGCGGACCGATGTGGCTAAGGTAACCAATTGATATAAAAGGGAATTACTTTAATGGAACCCATGAATATTTCTGAATATGCCAGACATCGAGCCAGCAAAGGGCTGCCTGGAGCGACCAAAGCGGGGGTCATAAAGGCGATCAATACGGGGCGAGTCACGCTGGTAGACGGAAAAATAAACCCCGAAGAAGCGGACCGCACCTGGGAGGAACGCACCCGCAAGAAATCAGATCTCCATATGCCTCCCGCAGAGGATCAGTCTGCAGTTTCTGGTGATGCAGGAATACACCATCCTCTGCCGGGTACGGTGACTTACGCCGATGTGAAAATCCGCGAAAGCAAGGCCAAGGCTGAAAAGCTGGAAATGGAAAATGCGGTGCGGCGGGGCGAATTGATTGATCGTGCCGGCGCTGAAAGGGCCGCTTTTCAATACGGTCGAATCCTTCAAAAAAGCCTGGTGGATGTACTTCCTTCAAAAATGTCCATGGAGCTCGCCGCCATGACGGATCCATGGACCATCGAGTGCTTTATCCGGGATCAGATCCGGCAGGAGCTCAATTCCATTTCTGACATGCAGGAAGAAGATGTCGAGCGCGCATAAAGCCGAATACCAGGATCTTTCCGAAAACGGGTTCAGCCGGCATTGCCAGGCGTTCAGCCAGGGGATCAAGCCGGACCCTGCGCTATGGGTGGATGAGTGGGCCGATAAATATATGGTGATTCCGGCCTCACTGGGGGCTGCTGAGCCCGGCCGTTATCGACTGAGTCGCACGCCATTTGCCAAAGATGTTATGCGGGCCCTGAGTCCTGAGCACCCGGCTGAATACGTAGTGGTCAAGGGCGCTTCGCAGCTACTCAAAACGCAAGTTGGCCTGAACTGGATCTGTGCCCTGATCTATGGCGCTCCGGCCAATATGATCATGCTGCAACCGACTGAGAAGCTGGCCAAGCGCGTTTCGGCCCGGTTCGATAAAACCATTGAAGCCGTCCCTCAAGTTGGAAACCGGGTAGCCTCAAAGCGAAGCCGTGACAGCAAAAACACGGCCGACACCAAAGAATTCAAGGGAGGGACGCTTTGGATTCTGACGGGTCGTTCCGCTTCAAACCTCTCTGAAGCCTCCGCTCGTTATGTCTACGCCGATGAGGTCGATCGTATCCTGAGAGAACTGAAAGGAGAGGGCGACCCAATTTCCCTACTCAGGAAGCGTCAGGCCACCTATGGTCGAAAAGGTAAAGGCTATTACACCAGCAGCCCCACGGAAGAAGGATCCTCCCGGATCGAAGAACTTTACCGAGCAGGGAATCAACAGCAACTGCATGTCCCATGCCCGCATTGCGGCACATCGCAAGTGCTCGAATGGGAAAACTGTTTTGCGGACTTTGAGAAAAAAACCGCATGGATGGTTTGCGCAACGAATGGCTGCATCATTGAAGAAAGCTCAAAGCCCTGGATGCTGGCCCGAGGCGAATGGGTCAGTCAGACCCTTGGCGATGGTTTGACCTGGTCTTATGAGATCAATTACCTCTATGCGCCACTCGGCTGGGACAGCTGGTTCAAGCTGCATCAGGAATACGCTGAGGCTCAGATCGAAGTCGAAAAGGGCGACACTGAAAAAATGCAGGTGTTTGTTAACACCCGGTTAGCCAGGGTTTGGTCTCAGAAAAAATCAAAGATTCAGCCGCAAGTCCTCAAGGACAAAGCCGAAGACTATCGAAGAGGAATAGCCCCAGATGGGGCATTGTTACTGACCGCCGCAGCTGACATCCAGGGGAATCGAATCGAGCTTCAAATTATGGGTTGGGGAATGGGTCCTACAGGCCTTGAGGCCTGGCTCATCGATACGCACATTTTTTATGGCGACCCAACCTTGCCCATCGTTTGGGATGAGCTTGATCAGGTGCTCTGCCTTCCCATCCAGCACGCTTCTGGTGCCTCGATGTACATCCGAGGCGCCGCGATTGACTCAGGGGATGGAGACAGCACAAGTGAGGTCTATGAGTTCGTAAAAAAACGCAAACACCGTTACCTATCCGGTCATTCTCAATCCCTTATTGCCGTCAAAGGCCATTCTCAAGCCAAAAAACCGATCATTTCAGGAAAGCCCACAAAGACCGAAGTGAACCAGCGCGGGAAACCCGTGCCATGGTCGGCTGAAGTCTGGATGGTCGGTACCGATACGGCCAAAGATTGGATTCTGAATCGTCTTGCACTCCCCAATCAGGCGGTCATTCATACCAGCAAGGACATGCCGATTGAGCTCTATGAGCAGCTGCTGAGTGAAGCCAAGGTTACAAAATGGAAAGGTGGGCGAAAGTTCAAAGTCTACGAGCCCATCAAGAAAGGAATTCGTAATGAGCAGCTGGATATGGCGGTCTACAACCTGGCTTGTGCCCATCATCTGGGGATCCCGACCTATACCGAAAAGCGCTGGGAAAAAATCAGGAATGACTTGCTGCAACAGCAGGTCGATTTGATGTCCGAATTGATTAAGGCCGACCCCCCAAAGAAAATTCAGGCAAAGCATCAAGCTTCAATGCAACCATCCCATCAAGGATTCGGATCCAGCGACTGGAATCTTTAATCATGGCCATCAAGATCGAAACGAACATTCCACAGCTTCAATCTCAAATCGAAGCCATTGCCAAACAAAAACTGCCATGGGCTATGCGTCAGACGCTAAATGATCTTGCCTTCGGGATCAGGGACGCGACTTATGACGAAATGAAGCGAGAGTTTGATCGTCCTAAGCCCAACTTTACCCTGAGGTCCATGGAAGTCATCAAGGTTAAGCGAGGAACGCAATACCCGGAAGCCTGGGTGGGGCTCGGGCTTCAGGAGCGTTATCAAAAAGCGCTATCCCATGAATTTAAGGGGGGAGACCGTGCCTGGAAACGCATGGAAGGTGCCTTGATGCGGGCCGGCATCATGCCAAAAGGACTGATTGCAGTGCCTGGTGGCGGCACGGCGCTGGATTCCTATGGGAACATTTCACCTGCCTTCATTGTGCGGCTGATCAGCTATTTCCAGGCTTTTTCAGAAGCGGGATACAGGGCCAATATGACGGATAAGAAAAAATCGCGCCTGGCCAAGTTTGGAAAAACAAAGGAAGGATTCAAAACCATCAATGGGGTGGCCTATTTTGTGGCCTATGGGAGCGGGAGAACGGCCCATTTAGCGAAGGGCATCTATGCTAAAACCAGCATTCACGGATTCGATGTCAAGCCGGTGCTGTTGTTTGTTCGAAGAGGACGTTATGAGCAGCGCATCGATTTGATGGCCATTGGCCGAAAGGTCATGAGCGCCGATGGGTTCAGATTGATGGCAAAGAACTTGGCCCGAGGAATTGCGCTGCGCCTGGGAGATGTTTCATGAGCAAAGGCAATGACGCAACGCTCTCCATCTCATGGAAGGTCAGGGCAGTCATCGAACAATCAGGATTCGTCAGGCCAGAATACGCATGCGACCTCGCCAACCTCATTATTGAAGGGATCACCGCAGAATTTGGAGGGGGGGATCTTTACATTCCAAAGGCTGACCGATTGTCGAGAAACGACAAAATCAGAAATGAATTCAATGGGTCAAATACGAAGGATATCTGCCGCAAACATCATGTCAGCAAGGCTACGGTGTATCGAATTACAGGGACAAAAAAATGAAACGTGACTGGAATGTCATTCGCAGCATCCTGAAAGCAATTGAACAGTTGCCGGATGAAAACTCGCAGATTGAAAGCTCAATGATTCCAGAGGTTGATCCAGTCTCCGCAGCCTACAATATGAGACTGCTTAGGGATGCTGGGCTTATCAAGGGCGGATGTAGGGAGTCCATTGGAATGCCCTATTGCTTCGCCACATCCATGACCTGGGAGGGTCATGAGCTCCTAGATACTATCCGCACAGACAAGGCATGGAGCAGAATCAAGAGCGTTGCGCTTGAGAAAAGTATCGATCTGTCCCTGTCCAGTATCCTTCAGATTGCCTCGAGCATCACCGGCTCATTGCTTTAAAGCTCAACCGCTGAGCTTTAAATGAAAACCAATCATCGTTTGCCGTTTCTGCGTGTAGTAATGAAGGCAACGGCTAATGTACCTATCGAAACGGTAGATATAACGCCACCTGCTTCCGGCGATCCATGAGTTGCAACGTAGGCCCCACCTATTGCTCCGGCGATTCCAATGCCAAACGCGAAAATCTGACCAACTAGCCGTTCAATGAATGTGAAGGTATTTACGCGATGTGACTCACTTCTCCGATAAGCCGCCTCATCACTGGTTTCCTTTACAACCCAATCAACTAGATCGGGGCGGAACCCATGAAGGATTTCAAGCTGCGGAACGGGAAGGACTGGCGCATCGGTTGTCTGCTGGGACAGGGTAATGGATTTCTTTCCATCCTGAGCATTGACGTGAGTATGCTTACCGGCCATCTGGAGCCTTCTTTAGCGCTTTTTGCATGTCATTTGCAAGACGAGATACATCGCCTCGAAGCTCGTTTGCATCAAGCTCAAAGTCTCCGCGCCTCGGGATCTCATATTCTGAGACAGGGCGCAAGACTAGGGATTGACGAATTCCATCAAGAAAATTTTTTAGATGTTCAGTCATAGGACTGTTCCTCCATGTAGATGTTTGCAATTTGCAACTATCAATGTCTGTTTTTGTTATGGAGAGCTCGCATCGTACAGCAAAAAACCGCAATTCTCACTACCAGAGCATAGGCAAAGCCGCCTGAACGGATCAGGAAATTTTCTTATTGAAAATTAAAAATAGTCTCATTTTCCCCTGTAAATGAGACTGATGGACGTCCATTCTTTTGCGCATGGCCGCTCCATCTCAACCTATTCTTGATGCCGCACTGACCGCCTACAGGGATGCCCTGGCAGGTCGTGTCGTTGCGTTCGAAGGCAAGCGCTACGAGTCGCATGATATCGACAAGCTAAGTGCTGAGGTCGATAAGTGGCGTCGCATTGTCGATAACGAATTGCGTGCCGCTCAGGGCAGATCTGGTATCAGAGCTTCAGTGGCGGTGTTCAGCGATGTCTAATTTCATCGACCGCGCCATTGAGTTCATAAACCCTATTTTGGCGGTCAAGCGCGCTCAGTCTCGAATGGTGCTTTCGTATTTCGAAGCCGCCAAGATCAATCCACAGCGAAAACAACGCCGCGAATCAGGCTCTGCCAATACGGCGGTTTATCGGGCAGGAACAACGCTTCGAGAACAGGCCCGTCATCTAGAACAAAATCATGATCTTGCCCGTGGGGTGCTCAGCGTTCTGGTTGCCAATATCGTAGGACCTAACGGCATTGCGATTGAGCCGCATCCACGCCGCAAAGACGGCACGATCCATCTTGAATTTGCCAATGCCATACGCGGCCTTTATCGCGACTGGTGTAAGCGGCCTGAAGTCACCTGGTCTCATGATTGGGCTTCTGCCCAGAGGATAGCGGCCAGATCCTGGATTCGGGATGGCGAGTTTTTAGCTCAGTACATCACGGGAACAGGGCCCACCATCAATCACGGCACTCGCGTTCCATTTTCAATCGAACTAATCGAGTCGGATTTTCTTCCGTTCACGCATAACAGCTATGAAAATCCAGTCATCTTCGCGGGTGTAGAACGAAATACCTGGGGAAAACCCATTGCTTATTGGGTCTACAAACAGCATCCAGGCGACATTTTCAGGATCCCAGTTCAGCTTTCAGACCTAAAGCGCGTTCCCTCTGATCGCATGCTTCATCCCAAACTGGTCGATCGTATCGGTCAGGATCGAGGCGTTTCTGTTTTTGCTTCCGTGCTGGGGCGTCTGGACGATGTCAAAGACTATGAAGAATCCGAAAGGATTGCTGCCAAAGTTGCAGCCTGCATGGCCGCCTATATCAAAAAAGGGACGCCCGATACCTACGATCCTACTCAGGATGCCGAGCAGCGTCAGCTCAAATTCCGATCCGGCCTGATTTTTGATGATTTGAGGCCTGGAGAAGATGTTGGCGTCATCGACACATCAAGACCCAACACACAGCTTGAAGCCTTTCGAAATGGCCAGCTCAGGGCCGTTGCCTCAGGTACCGGGGTGACCTACTCAAGCCTTTCAAAGAACTATAACGGAACGTATTCCTCTCAACGCCAGGAGCTAGTGGAGGGATGGGGTGCCTATCAGATCATTTGCGCCGATTTCACCTCTCAGTTTGTGCGTCCGGTCTACGAGCAATTTCTTGAAGTTGCGATTTCATCAGGACAGCTGGTGATTCCAAGTGACCTCGATGTTGATTCGCTGGACAGCGCTCTTTTCATTGGCCCGCAGATGCCCTGGATTGATCCTGGAAAGGAAGCCAAGGCCTGGGAAATGCTGGAACGCAATGGCCATGCCTCAGGTCCTGAAATCGTTCGCCGCAGAGGCCATAACCCGCAGGACGTTCTTGAGCAGGAACGTACATGGCGTCAACAGTGGAAAGAAGCCGATATGACCAATTCGGCCGATCCAGCCAATGACCGGCCTGCACCTACACCTATACGGTAATTTTCATGAGTAAAAAATTCAGAACGATCGCCAAAGGCAACTGGTTTGAAATCAAGGCCTCAGATTCAGCTGCTGAAGTCTTTATTTATGGCGATATCGGTGAATCCTGGTGGGGCGACTCAATCACGGCAAAGCAATTTGTCGATGCCATGCCGGATGTCGCAGGCAAACCATTAACCGTTCGCATTAATTCCTACGGTGGATCGGTGTCGGATGGGATTGCCATCTACAACGCCATCCGAAGGCATGACCAGTCGGTGACATGCGCGATTGATGGTGTAGCTGTCTCTATTTCAAGCCTAATTGCATTAGCTGGCAGCAAAGTCCAAATGGCAGAAAATGCCTTGTACATGGTGCATGCCCCATGGGCTTCTGCCGTTGGAAATTCTTCCGACATGCGCGACACGGCCGATACGCTCGACAAGTTCGCAGAAGCCATGTCCACCGCTTATATCGCCAAAACATCGAAATCCAAGGATGAAATCCTTTCTCTTCTGATGGACGGCGCTGACCATTGGTTTACTGCCGAAGAGGCATTGACCTTCGGTTTCATCGACGAAATTACTGCCCCGATTCATGCTGAAGCCAGCTTTGATCTGGGACGTTTTCACCGGCCTAAAGGCCACACTTCAAACCACCATGGAGATATCCCCATGCCTAAAGTAGCACCCAAGGCCGGTGATCCAAACGATCCGGCAAACCCCGAAAACCCAGCGACTCCGGAAATCCCGGCAGCGCCTGCAGAAAGTGAATCTCAGGAAGCCATCCAGGCCCGATTCATTGCTCAGGAAAAAAACCGCCGCGAATTGATTCGTGCCCGCTTGAGCCGTCAGGCTGCCTCACATCCAGGGGTTCAAAAAGTGCTAGATGAAGCCCTTGATGATCCTTCTATCACCATCGAACAGGCTACGGCCCGAGCGATGGATGCGTTAGGGGATGGCATTGAGCCCATTGCTGGCTCATCGCATACCCAACGGTTCGAGATGGGTAAAACAAGTCTCGAAAATATGAATGCCGGTATTTCAGCCGCGCTACTCGCTAGAGCTGGTCTTGAAAAGCCGGATGGCCAAAATGAATATCGCGGCCATACCTTGCTTGAAATGGCTCGGGCCTCTCTTGAGGAGCGAGGCATTAGCACCAAGGGTATGAGTAAGCTGGAACTAGCCACGGCGGCGTTGCCTTCAGGAACCCGCGTTTCTGCTTCTACGCTGAGTCAGTCCACGGGTGATTTCGCAAATCTTCTAGCCAATATTGCCAACAAGGCAATGCTCAAGGGCTATGCCGAAGCCGGTGAAACCTTCCAGCAGTGGACGACGCCCGGCAATCTTCCGGACTTCAAGGCCACCAAACGGGTTGACCTCAATGAATTCCCGGCGCTTGAGAAAATCGATGCCGGCGGCGAATACAAAGTTGGCATTCTTTCTGATCGTGGTGAAACCGTTCAGTTGGCGACCTTCGGCAAAAAGTTCTCGATTACCCGTCAAGCCATCATCAACGACGACCTCAATGCATTCAGTCGCGTTCCCCAGAAGATGGGCCGTGCGGCCATTCGCACGGTCGGTAATTTGGTTTACGCAGTTCTAACATCAAACCCTTCTATGTCAGATGGCGTGGCTCTTTTCCATGCAAGCCACAGCAACCTCCTGAGCGCGGCGGGGATCACCACGGATTCGGTGGCAGCTGCAATCGCAGGGATGATGAAACAGAAGGATGCTTCTGGAAATGTCGTTGCCCTCAACATTCCGCTGGCTACTCTGATTGTCCCTGTGGCCCTGAGTTCAGCCGCCTGGACGGTTGCTAATTCGGAATACGAAGTCGGCGCTTCAGCCCGCAACAACACCACCCCGAACTACGTTCGCGGCCGATTCAATGTCATCACCGATGCGCGCCTGGATGCTTCCAGCACCAGCATCTGGTATGGCATTGCGGATGCCCAAATGTTCGACACGATTGAAGTCTCCTACCTCGATGGTAATGACCAGCCTTGGCTGGATCAGCAGCCTGGATGGGACATCGATGGCCTTGAGTTTAAGGTCAGAATCGATGCCGGCGTAAAGGCGCTGGACTTCAGAACGATTAATCGCACCGGTTAATTCATCCACCGATAGTCCATCCCGGAAACGGGATGGATGCCATTCATTCAGGAATCAATATGGCTAACAACATTCTTTTTACTGAAGGCGAGGTGATGCCAATTACCAGCGCCTCTGCGGTTGCTTCTGGAACGGCCGTTCTTGTCGGCGCCAAAGTTGGCGTTGCAGTCGATGACATTGCAGCGAGTGGCACTGGAAATCTGGCAATGAACTGCGTTGTCAGTTACGCCAAGGCAACGGGCGCCGGAACGGGCGGAGCGCAAGGGGCTGATGCCTATTGGGATAACAGCGCCAAGAAACTGACAGCTGTATCCAGCGGCAACACGAAAGTCGGCTATTTCTGGGCTACGTGTGCAGACGGCGACTCGACCGCTCAGGTCAAGCTCCTGGGCTAAGCCATGAATTCCTTCTCGCAGGCTACCGCCATTGCCAATCGGTCATTTGACCGCATTCTTCGCGATGACCTATTGATCAATGGACAGCCTGCGAGAGGAATCGTGCGCCAAAACCCGGAAGCCGTTTTGGGATTTGGTACGCAGCTTCTGAATGGAGCTGTGCTGGAAATGGATGAAACCATGCATGCGCCTTTGGCGGTCAATGCGGTTGTGACGCATGACGGGACTGATTACGTCATCGTCGAGCCGGACCGCGCAAAGGATGCCATGGGATGGCGCAAATACCTGGTGAGCAGACGGTGAATATCGATGCGGTGATTCAGAGGCTGGAAACGATTCCAGGGCTCTCCGGAAAGATCATTCTTGGCCATCCAACTTTCATGGAATCCATCGAAGGATCCCCTTATGTATGGATCACAGGGATCGTTGAACTACCAGGAGATAACCAGCGCCTGAATGGTCCAGTTCGCCAACGCGTTGAGGTACGTATTGATCTCACGATTGGTACCCGAAACAACGCTGCAATGGCTGCACTGCGATCAGACATTCAGAGCGTACTTCTGAACTTTCAATCCGAACCCAAGGATGACCCGATGACCAAAGGGCGGGGCCAAATGGAATTCATGGACCCTGCCTGGACCGTCTGGCTCGATTCCTATCTGACGGCTTATCAAGTCGATGCATTGGCCTGAGAACGATTGACACCACCCAGCTACCCGAAAACCCATGTCAAAAAATAGCCCCACTAAATCGATTCAGACTTCCAGCCCAGGAGTCGGCGGTAGTTATGCCGCAGATCCTGTGACGGGAGAGCTGACTTTGATTGAACCGCCAACGGCTGATGCAGGAAAAATCGAAACGGCTCCAGCGCCGGTTCAGATTAATCCGGCCAAAGCCAATGGTCCTGCTGATGACAACCAGGAGAACCTGTCATGAGTCTTTTCATGAGAAAAACGGTTATTGCCATCAAGAAAGAGACGACTTATGGCAATGACGCAACCCCGACCGGAACCGAAGCGTTCCTGGTCAAAAATGCCACGCTAACCCCAATTGCCGGGGATAGCGCAAGCCGCGATCTGATTCGCCCTTATTTCGGAAATTCCGAAACGATTCAGCTGAATTCGCATGCCGAACTTAAATTCGATGTGGAATTGCAGTCCTCCGGCACCGCAGGCACGGCACCGGCATTTAAAGATGCTTTGAAAGCCTGTGGTTTTGCTGAAACGGTCACGGCCACGACAAAAGTGGAATACCTTCCCGTTTCATCCAGCATTGATTCCGTCACCATTGATTTCTATCTCGATGGCGTCATGCATCAGCTGACCGGCGCACGCGGCACGGTTTCATTGTCAATTCAGCGGGGCCAGATCCCGATGTTGTCGTTCTCGTTCTGGGGCCGTTACAACACCCCGACCGATGCGGCCCTGATCAGCCCGACCTATACCGGCTTCAAGACTCCGACAGGTCCCAATTCCACCAATACGCCCACCATCACGCTGCACAGCGTCTCTCTGATCATGGAAAGTCTGTCACTGGATGTGGCCAACAACCTGGTCTTCAGGGATCTTCCAGGCGGGGCTTCAGCGGCGCTGATTACCGATCGGAAACCGGCTGGGTCGATCAGTTTTGAAGCGGGCCTGATGGCCAGCAAGAACTGGTTTGAAGAGGCAAGGAGCACCACGCTTGGAGCGCTTCAAGTCATTCATGGTACGGCGGCAGGCTATATCTGCCAGATCGATGCACCCAATGTTCAGATTCAGCAACCGGCGTATGCCGACAGTGATGGCATTGCCATGCTCAATGCCAACCTGGCCCTGATTCCGGGGACCAGCGGCAACGATGAACTGAAATTGACTTTCAAATAAAGGCAACCACCCAAACGACAGATATTAAATCGCGCCCATACCTCTGGGCTGTCTTCGGCCCCCTGCCGCCGAGCGATAAAGGCAGGGACCAATTTTCAAACAGACAGACGAGGTTTTTATGGGATTTCAAATCCAACCCAGACAAGACGGTTTTTTCTACGGAATCAGCCTGCCGACGATTGCAGAGAATGGCAGTTCCAGGGTCGAGCGGTTCGACATGAAATTCAGGCGTATCTCGAGAAGCAAAATCAATGCGCTTCTCAAAGCGCAGGACGAATTGAGTGAATCCGATATCGAGATTGACGGTTTGCAGCGCGATGCCGATTACATCATGGAAGTCGCGGAAGGATGGCGGCATGTATCAGGTCCTGATGGCTCTGACCTCACCTTTAATCGAGACAATTTGATGCTGGTACTTGATGCCTACCCAAGCGCCGCTGGAGCCATTATCAAAGGCTTTATTGAATCGACAATGGGTGGCGGTGCGAAACGAAAAAACTGATTGCCGCTGCGGAATATTGGGCAAATCCGAGGCAAGAGATCAGCGATGGATCCAATGATGATCTTGAAAAGGCATGTCGTGCGTTTGGTCTTGACCAAAGCGATTTAGAAGCTACAGAAAGCTCGGATAATCCAGAACATTTCTGTGTTCTTGAAGAAAACTGGAGATCGGTTCTGGTGTTTCTTGCTCTCAAGACGCAGTGGCGAAAAGAAATCACCATGTCGGGCCATGTCTTCTGGCATGGCCTGATCTACAGCGAGGTAAAAACCGTGATTGGTTTGATGGGCTTTGACAAAAGCATTAAGGCGATTTTCCAGGATATTCAGCTGATGGAATCCGCAGCGCTTCCAATTCTCAATCGCCCCAAATCATAGACAGAGACATGGTGACCAGTAATCAAGCCAATAACTACTATGGCCCTCCGGAAAAAGAGAAAGCCATGATGCTTTGGGACGTTCCTGAAGCGCTTGAAATCGGCATGATCCCAAAACGAATTTATTGCAATCGGGATTTGATCGAACCGCTTTCCCAAGCGTTTACAAATCTGATCGAAACCGGTCATGTGGAGGAACTGAAAACATGGGATGGATGCTTCAACATCAGGCGCAAGAAAGGCGGCTCGACACCCAGCTTGCACTCTTGGGGTTTGGCGATCGACGTCAACGCGGCATGGAATGGGTTTGGGAAAACCCCAACCCTTTCCGCTGGTTTCGTCCAGTGCTTCACCTCCGCCGGTTTTGATTGGGGCGGGATATGGAAAAAACCCGATGGCATGCATTTCCAGTTGGCTCGCCTTCCCGGATGAGGCAGGCCTTCTTTTTTAAAGACACAACGCAGGGGATCAATGAAATGCCTGAAAAAGACCCAACCAGTTATTCCATGTTGACGTATGCCTGGGTCATCGGACTTTCCATGACCGGTGGCCTGGTGTCTTTCATGCGCAAGGTCAAAGCCAAAGGCGTTCGCATTTTCAATGTCACTGAATTCATCGGAGAGATCTTCACCTCAGGATTCACCGGATTATTGACATTTTGGCTATGTGAGGCTGGCAGCATTGATCCCTTGGTATCTGCAGCCCTGATTGGGATATCGGGGCATATGGGGAGCAGAGCTCTTTTACAAATCGAACAATGGGCCCACGCCCGATACCCAGGGTCAGAGTAGGGCGTTATCGGAATCCCGATGAAACAGAAAATAAAAAAGATCGCCCACTAGACATGACACCCCCAGCAGAAAGCTGAAGACGCATAAATAAAAGAGCGTATCGCTCTTTAAGAGCCCCGACAAAAAGAACAGCGGGAACGCGCTAAGGATCAATACAAGAGTACGTCGCATGGATAACTTACAACTTGGCATCAAGATCACTGCGGATGGTACCGGCGCCTCTGCCACCCTGACAAGTCTTAATGGGAATCTTAATACCTTAGGGCGAACGGCATCTCAAAGTGCCGCATCCATTGATGGCGCATTCTCTTCAACTCGACGCGGCCTGAATTCGATTAGTCAGCAGCTTGAGCAGATGCGGAATCTGTTTGCAGGATTTGCCGCTGCAAGAACATTCATTGATATGAGCAAAGGCGTGGTTGATCTGGCCGCGCAATATGATCGCCTGAACCACATGATGGTATCCGCATCAGGTGGGCTGGGCTTATCGGCATCCAATATGGCGTTTGCCCGCAAGATCTCCAACGACCTTGGTCTTGATCTGGTCACAACGACTTCGGCCTTTGCCAAGCTTACAGCCGCCTCGCGGGGAACGGCCCTTCAAGGCGATCAAACTCGAGCTATTTTTGAAGCGGTCTCCAGGGCCACCTCTTCCCTGGGGCTTAGCAGCGAAGAATCCTCCGGCGCTTTATTGGCAGTTTCGCAAATGATGTCCAAAGGCAAGGTCTCTGCCGAAGAGCTCAGAGGGCAACTCGGGGAGCGCTTGCCTGGGGCCTTTAATGTGATGGCCCAAGCGCTCGGTGTCTCAACGGCCAAACTAGATGACATGCTGCAAAAAGGCGATGTCTTAGCGACCGATGCTCTACCAAAATTCGCCAAAGCGCTGGATGAAGCCTATTCCGGTGCCAGATTCGACGGAATCACCAATAACGTCAATCGGCTCAATAACGCCTGGACCACGTTTATCAACAATCTGACGCCGACGGATGCCATTAAATCAACCCTGAATATTTTGACTCAGTCCTTGAATGGGTGGAACTCGATAGCGGGAAAAAAAACGCTGGATGAGCAGATCAATGCTGAAATTAAATCCATCACGGAGCTTTCCAATTCACCAAAGCGCAGTCAATACCTTTATCAGCAGGAGGTTGAGAAAAGCATTGCGAGCCATCAAAAGCTGCTTGATCTCCTGATTGAACAAAAAAAGGTTCAGGATTCCCAACTTGAAACCGAGCGATCAAAAGCGCAAGTGAATGCAGGCGCACCCAGCGTCGATGAAGTGCAGCAAATGGTGGCTGCTGCCGCCAAAAAATATGGGGTTTCAGAGGCATTTGCCTTAGCCATTGCCAAAGCCGAATCCGATTTTATTCAAACCAAGGTAAGCGCCAAAGGAGCGGTGGGTGTCGGGCAGTTAATGCCGGATACTGCCAAACGATTTGGGGTTGATGCAAAAGATGTGACCCAGAATATCGACGGCATGATGCGCTACCTCAAACTGCTTTCGACCAAATTCAACAATGACCTGAGGTTGGTAGCGGCTTCCTACAATGCAGGCGAAGATTCCGTAAGCAAAGCCGGCAACAGGGTCCCGGCATATGCAGAGACCCAGAGCTATGTAGCTAAAGTTGAGCGGTTCAACGAAGCGTTCCTGGCTAAATATCCATCTGGCTTACCACTGGCCGATTCGCAATCTAGAAAAAAAGAAATTGAAGAAGCCTATCAACAATTTAAAGTTGGCATCGACAAAATGGTGGCCGATGCTGAAAACGCGGGGCGCCTCAGTACGGCTCGGCATAGAACTGAAATCGATCAAATCGAGCTGGAACGAAAAACACTCGAGCAAGCCACGCAGGACAAGATCGCAGGGACCACCGTATTTGTCGAAAAAATGGCGATTTCTGAACAGGGGAGACAGCAACAGATTGCGTTGATTGAGCGTGAATCGGTTATTCAGCGTCAAGCCTTCGATGAAGAGCAGGCTCTTCTACAAACCCGCCTTGATGCCAACAACCGGATGATTGAAGGTCAGGATGGATACAATCGATCCATCCAAGAAACGGCGCAGCTAAGACAGGAATCATCGGCGCTTGAGACGAGCATTCAGATGCTTTCAGAGCAGCGGGCTCAAGCCGAAATTGACGCACAAACCAAAATTAACGAGGCCGGCAAGCAGGGAATCTCGATCAAAGAGCAGCAGGCCAATGCCGAGCAGTCAGTTAGGGAGGAAGCGCTTCGAACTCTTGAGGTACTTTCATCTAATCTTGAATATGCCAAGGAAATGGCCTCGGGTCTTGCTAGCGCATTTGGTGATGTCGGCTCATCAATCGGAAACATGGTTGTTTCTCTGGCGGAATATGCGAAACAGCAGGAAACCATCAATATTCAGGCAGCTGAAGCCATCAAGAAAAATCCAGCCAAAGCCTATGATATTCAGCAAGAAGCCGCACTCAAGCAGTCACGCAATCAGATCAAAACGTATGGTGATCTGACTCAAGCCGCGCAAGGTTTCTTCAAAAAAGGCACTAAGGGTTATGAGTCCCTAGGCGCAGCCGTCAAAGTTTTCAGGGCCTTTGAAATTGCAGAGTCGGCTTTGTCGTTTGCTCAGCAATTGGGCGATATGGGCAAGCTTTTTGGCTCATTTGAATCGATGCTCAAGCAGATGGGGCTTTTGTCCGACATTAACCGGACCAAAGAAGTCACCAATGCAATGGCTGCAGGACAAGCCAAGGCCGCAGAAGGCGCAGCTAATCAGGGCTCAAGCGGAGATCCTTATACGGCTTTTGCCCGAGTGGCCGCCTGGATTGCGCTGATGGCTGGCATTGGATTTATGGTGGGCGGATCGGGCAGTAGCGCCAAAGGCGTATCGGTTTCTGACATCCAAAAACAGCAAGACGAAGCATTCAAAAATGCGAATGCCACGATGCTGGGCTCTCAGGAGATGTCTACCTCCATCGTAGACTCCCTCGAGCTGATCGCTCAAAACTCAACCAATGATCTTGATTACACCAAGGGCATGGCGCGGGACATGGAGCTTTTGGTCAGCGCCATTGCCAGTGTCAGCACGGCGGTGGCCAAAGGCTTTAATTTTGATGTCTCGAAACTCAACTTGGGAACCACAAAATCATCCAATGCCCCAGGCTTTGATCCTTTATCGGGCTTCATTTGGGGTGGATCAAGCATCAGCCGGGAATTGCTGGGGCAGGGGATCAAAATCTTGACCCAGACGCTGGGGTACATCGTCAATGATTCCATTATCAAAGCGCAAGGCTATGCCGAAGTTCTAATCACCAAAAAGACATCGACCTTGCTGGGATTGATTAGCAGCTCATCGCAAACGATTGAGCGCTCTACCAGCAAATTGGATCAGGAGATTTTACGCAGCCTAACTCAGGTATTTAGGCACGCTTATGACACGCTGGTGGATACGGGAGAGCTTTTGGGCAAAGGCGCTGCCGATCTTGCAAAACAATTACAAAGTCTCAAATTGAAAATGCCTGACATTAAGTTGGGCAAAAACGCAGAAGAAAACGCCAAGAAAATCGAAGCCGCCATTTCTGCGCAGCTGGATAAGTGGGCCGCTCAAGTGTTTCCGGATATGCGGCAATTTCAGCGCGCTGGCGAAGGCATGTATGAAACCTCTGTGCGAGTCGCTGAGGGCATTGCCAGAGCGTCTGGGCAGCTGGATCTACTTGGCATGCAAGCCATTAATTACACCAGCATCGTCTCAGATCACAAAGACCAGATCGATGTTGCTGCCGAGATCACGCGTCAGACCATTATGGCGCAAGGAGATTTGAGCGAGGGGACGCGCAAATACGTCGATCAGCTGAAAGGCTCATCCGCTGACATTGTGGATGCCTACAAAAAAATTGTCGCCATTGAAAACCTGATGCGTGCCGGTGGCTTTGGTACCAATGGATTAGATCAGGCGATGATCAATGCGGGTGGTGGCCTGGATGCGTTTACTTCCGCTTTGCAAGCTTTCTATGACAATTTTTTGAATGATAATCAAAAAGTCACGGCCAAAACCAACGAACTGACGGCGGCTTTTGGCCGACTAGGATTTTCACTGCCTAAGTCCAAGGATGAGTTTTATCGGCTGGTTTCAGGGATCGATCAATCGACCGATGCAGGCAAGAAGCTATTCGCTCAGATCATTGGGCTTTCGCAGGGATTCTCGGATCTTCAGGATGCGCTTTCGGCGCAGGCTCAAGCGGCGCAAGATGCAGCCGATGCGGCCCTGAAACAGCAAGAAGAATTAAAGAAAGCCGAAGTGGATCGGCTGACGGCCATTCAAAAGCAGCAAGAAGATATCGCCTCTCAAGCGAAAAAAGCCTATGACGATGCCAATACGGCGTTATCAAAAGCGTTTGATGATCTGACCAAAGTGCAGCAACGCTTTGAGACGATTGGCAGCAATCTTAGCGCCTACCTCAAAGAGTTGACCGGCGCGACATCGACAAACTTAAGCCCCGAGGCTCGTTATCGGGCGGCTCAATCTGAATTTAACCGAATCCGCGATTTAGCCGCTTCCGGCAATGAAGATGCCCTCAGTCAACTGGTCAGTGCGGGTAAAGACTTTTTAACCGCGTCCAAGGATTACAACGCGAGCTCAGCGGCCTATCAGATCGACTATCAAGCCGTCCTTAAAAGTCTGGAAGACGGGCAGGCGTATGCCGAAGGTCAGGTGCAATTGGCTCAAGCCCAGCTGGACTATGCCAAGGCCAGTTATTCCCAACTGGTTAAAGTAGATACCTCGGTGCTTTCGATTACGGGAGCCATTGGCAATTTGACCAATGCCATGAGCAATTTTGCCCAGGCTTCCATTGCCAACTCTGCAGCCGCAGCAGAAGCAGCCGCAGCGGCGGCCCGGACGGCGGCGGCAGCCGCTGCAGCGGTTTCGACGGGCAATACCGGCTCAACGGCC
>OGVT01000027.1_pt1 | contig 17301 bp, 31 predicted proteins | sample 1575831 | NCBI WGS metagenome assembly OGVT01 (sample SAMN07581542, study PRJEB24739) | freshwater metagenome | place: Singapore | collected 2015-04
TAACTAAATTCGAAAACCAATTAATTTAAAACACACAATGGAAAAGACACATTTTAAAAAACTACTTAATCCTAAGTATTTAGGAAGCCACGACTTAGACCCTGACAAAGAATATCGAGTTAAAATTGAAAAGTTTGAACGAGATGTAGAGATAATAGGGGATGGTGGAAAGAAACAAAAGAAATCAATCGTACATTTCGCAGGCGCATCTAAACCAATGATTCTAAATGCTACTAATTTAAAAATGATTAGCGTGGTAACTGGCTCAAAGTATATTGAAGATTGGATTGGAAAAGAAATCACCATTAAGGTATTACAGGAACGATCATTCGGTGAAATTATGGATGTAGTTAGGGTGCTTAATAAGAAATAGCCATGAATCAACTACTAAATGACCAAATAGACGCATTACCTTTTCGCGCTCATTCATGCGCTGAATTAATGGGTAAAAATGGTTTAGGTGCAACGGGCCAAAAAAGAGCAACCTATACGCTTACCGAAATGACAACTGGGCGCACTAAATCAATCAAGTCTAAATACCTTGAAAAAGGTACATACAATGAGCAAGTTTCAATAGACCTAACTAACAAGGTTTTAAAAACAAACTATGTTAAAAATGAGGTTAGGGTTTATAACGAGTATTTGACAGGAGAGTGCGACTTATTAGAATCTGACCACATAGCTGATATAAAGACAAGTTGGGATTTGTTTACATTCAAAGAATCTTGTATTGAGTTAGATTCGGGTTATGAATGGCAACTAAGGGCTTATATGGAACTTTACAACAAACCTAAAGCACGTTTAATCTATTGTTTAACTGATACGCCTTATTGGTTAGTTGATAATCAATTAAAGCCTTATACGAATGAATTTGGAATGATAGATGACGAATTAAAAGCCTATCAAATAATTTTCAATAACATATTTACTCGTAAAGCATTTGATGATTATATGCAGATGCAGACAGTGTTAACGAGAAACGAAGAAATAGAAAATTCATTTATCGAAATACCTGAACAAGATAGAGTTTTCACATTTGACATTGAACGTGACAAAACCAAAACAGCACTATTATACGCAAGAATCAAAACAGCAAGGGACTTTTTAAAACAAACATTTAACAAATGAGTATTAATCAATGGACATTTTCAGGTATCTTAGGACAAGATGCCGAAATTAGACAAACAGAAAACAATCAAGTTATTTCATTTTCAGTAGCAATCGACGAAAGCTACAAAGACAAGAAAGGCGAAAAAGTAAACAAAACTACTTGGGTTAAATGCTCAAAGTTTTTAGGCAAAGATAGGTCAACTAAAATCAGCGAAGTATTACTAAAAGGTTCAAAAGTTGTTGTAGTAGGTAAACCAAATGCCACAACTTACAAAAACGAAGCATATCAGGAATGTTTAGTAGAAAGAATTGATGTAATGTTTATCCCAAAATCACCATTTTAACCATGCACAAAATAAAAATAATCGGCTCAAAATGCGAACTAATCGCACCCGACCAATCAAAACAGAAGTTTCATGATTTGTATGATTTAGTTTTCTATTGTAGAAACCACAAAATCAAAATATCAAATTCTGGTGAATTGCCTGATAGCTTTCAGGAGTTGTTGAATAACTAAATCCAAACCCAATGAAAAAGACAAACGAAAAAACCGAAGTACTCAGGATGCAATTAAAAGAGGCAGAATTGAAGTGCATGGAATCAAAAAATCAATACGACATCTGCAAGGCTAAAGTTGAAGAAACTCAAAGTCACTCAGCATATGAAGCATTAAAAACTGCACTTGACAATTGGGAACAGACCACAATTGAACTTGAGCGTATCCAATCTGAACTATTTAAACGACAAAACAATGGTAGTAAGTAATAACAAAGAAACCTATTCAGACCACTTATTTGCAATTGATTCAAATTTAAAAAAGATTATTAATGCAGTAGAATATTGTAGTGGAATCAGTTTTTTGCAGATGTGTTCAAGTTCAAGAAATAGACCAATAGTTGACGCAAGACATACGGCAATGTACTTTATTAAGCAGCATAGTAAGTTAACACTTCATCAAATTGGCTTATTATTTGGATTTCGTGACCACAGTTCTATCCTGCACGCCATTAGAAAAGTAGAGGATTGGCAGATTAACAAAGAATACAAACTATACTTTACGCAAGTTGAGCAAAGAGTTAACCGCAACCTTTCACAAGTAACTGAGGATGATTACAACAAAAAACTTAGTGAGGTTTATGAAATCTTAGAAATGAGAATTAAACACAATCTTTCAGCTTTAGAAATAACCAATAAATTACTTAATATCAATGAAACTAACTCGAAAGAAAAAAACTATTATAGCATCTTTGAATATGTCCCATACTGCATTTTCTACATAGTAGGCATATGAACTTTTATTCACAAATCCTAACTTTACATTTTCCGCTACGTGTTCAGCACATTCATTTAACGCCTTGAATTCATACTTCAATCCTACCGAATCCACCATTAATGAAAGTCCTGTTGTTGCATCTCCATTTGTGCGACTTAATACCATGTTTGCATCGTGATTGAACAATGCTACAACGTCAGTCATATCGCAACCCTCAAATGCACTTGGTGCGATTACTTCTTCATACCATCCAAAGTCTGCAGGCTGATTAAATACAGCCGCATAACCTGATATAGTCATTGGCGGCTCTTCTGTTTCACCATCCATAGGTTCGGCTGCTCTTGCTTCAACCTTGTGAGTGATATATCTTCTTTCTAATTCCATAATTAATTATCTCCTATTGGTTGTTTATTCGTTGCCTTTGAATCATTCAAACTTTTACCTGCCCAAAATGCTGCCGCTTCTGTTGATGGAATCATATTTACAGGAATCATATAATGGTCACCTGCTTCACCTATTGAATTTTCACCCATGAATCTCAATGCATCATTTGCACTATACGCCCCAATCATGTACATTCTTGTTACAAATTGGCTCATAGCTGCACTATCACCACGCATTAATAGGTTTACGCTAAACTTGGCATCTAATGATTCCATTTCGTCCGACCTGAACAACTTACGCTCTACTTCTTGCTCAAATCGTACAATCCACGGCATTAAACAATCAGTAACATACTCAATATTCAATTGCTCCAAATTACTTGAACCTGTTGAACCTGATTGTAATTTACTTAATGGCATCCTAAACCAACGCGCTATATCTGCTACATTAAATTCCTGCGATTCGATGAACTGCGCTTCGTTAGGACTTACTGAAATCTTAGTGAACTTTGCGCCATTTGCCAAAAGTCCTACACCATTTGCTGTGCCATTACCTTTGATAGATGAAATAAACTTTTCCTTGATGGATTTAGCCATATTTTCATCAGTAATTACTCCAGGTACTTCAATAGTTCCTGTCATAGTCGCACCATTGCCAAAGAATCCACTCGCATAAGATTGAGTGGCTAAACTTTTACCGATTGATTCGGCTGCATATCCTACTACTGACTTACCCACATAACCATCTCCCATTCCTTTGATATGGAAAATCTCATCTTGAGTAAATGTTCCCCTTACACCTGTGTTAATATCCTGAATGATGTAGTATAATTGGTTGTTGTATAATTGAGGTGTGACAAACTCCGAATCCAATACATACAATGCAATGGGCTTTGCGTTGGCGTCACGCTCGATATAGGCGTACCCGTTGCCCTCAATTAGCGCATATTCAATTAAAGTTTGCTTGAATGTGAACGGAATTGATACGCTTGAGGGTTGTTTGCTCAATAAAGTTGTAGCAATGTGAGGTACTTTTGTTTTATTGCCGTTTTGGTCGACTTTATAAACATAAAATGGCAGTTTCGCAATATCTTCTGAAATATTGCGAACACTGCCGTAAAATGATGATAAATTAAGTGAAGTATTGCGGTTTACTGTCTGCCCGCTCGAATTTTGACCGAAAGTCAACCAATTAGGGATAGTCCACGACTGCATTATACTGCCATTCGTAGCCATTTTAGGCAAATTTGCCCGTTTTTCTAAGCCAAAAAACCTTTGAATTGCTCCCATATTACGAAGCAAAGGTTAATATAGACTTAGTTTTTGTTGCCTAACAAACTAAAATTAGGCTTATTTTGTTAGTTTTTAGTCCCGATTTTCGCTATAAAATTGGCTTTTTGCATACCGAAAACTGCCGTAACTGCTGAATTTATTACGTCCATACCTATGTTTCACCTCATTTTCAAGTAATTCATAGATTTGATAGTGGGTTTTGTCCTTGTGTTCCTTTAGCAGTTCTATAAACCGCTCAAAATATCTTGATGTTGTTATCATTTTTAATTATTTATTTACCACGCATAATTTACCTCTGTTGGCTGTCTTTCGTCATTCAATAACCCACCCAATGCCATAACTAAACTAACTGGACCGTCCACTTTTTCGCTTGACTTAGCTTTGTCAATTTTAATATTATCGGCTGCATCTCTTGAAATCATAATGTTTGAAATCTGCCAACGAAAGCACGGATTTCCATTGTGTTTTAAAATCCCATTCATTACAAACTCCTCTAATTTCTTTGTCGGGTAACTCATATCTTTATAACCTTGACCAAATCCAACACAATCAACTCCGATCGATTCTAACTGATGAACAATATCCTCACTTTGCCACCTATCAAAAACGATAGATTTAAGTTTAAACTTTTGTTTTATTTCCAATAGCTTCATTATAATAGCTTCGTCATCCCTTGACTTGGTTGTGAATTGTATCACGTCACCATTTCGCACCCATTCAGGAAAGTCAATCGAATCTAATTCGTACTTTTTATTTTTGGTTTCTTCGGGGATAAAAATGTAATTCAGCATCCTTATCTTTTCATCTTCGCACCTGAAAACTAATGTAATGGAATTCGTATCGCCAACGCTCGCCAAGTCACACGCTGCAATACATTCCTGCCCTCTCAAATCATCCTCATTGTAATCTTCGAAACAACTCATCCACGCCTCATCACTTATCCACCTAGTTATTGAACCTGTCCAAATATTTAAATCTAATCTTTGAAAAGTATTCACAAAACTTGGCATATTCATAGCTTTTACAAATTGCTCATTCATATAGTCTTGCTTTTTTGATACTCCTAAGTTTGGATTAGCCTTTTGCCATACTTTTGGGTCTTTCCAATCATCGCCATCATCAATCGTGAATATCATACCAAACCATGAATCATCTATCAATATACCCTCAAGTATTTTTTTAGTATATTCATGATGCTTAAAACAAATAGAATTTCTATTGCTGCCTGCTGTGGTTATCTCGACTACTAAAGGTTGGTCACGCGCACCCGTTGCAGTATCTAATAAGTCAATGATTTCACTATTTCTATGTGCATGAATTTCGTCAATAATAGCACAATGAACATTTAATCCATCTAAACTTTTACTTTCAGATGACAATGGTTTAAAACTTCCAAAGTTGGTATAATTTACTATTGAATCTTTCATAACTGAAAGTCTTTTACTTAGTAATTCAGAAACTTTAATCATTCTTTGGGCTTCCTCAAATACTATTCGCGCTTGGTCTCCTTTAGTTGCTGCTGAGTAAACTTCTGGCGTACTTTCGTTATCTAATATCAAAGCCCCTAAAGCCTGACCGCTTCCTATTGTACTTTTCCCATTTTTACGAGGTATTTCTAAGTAACTTGTTTTGAATCTTCTTAGTCCGTTTTTCTTTTTCCAACCATAAATAGACATGATATAAAAAACCTGCCAATCCTCAAGTATGAATTTTTTATTTGCATGGGTTTTCCCTTTAGTGTGTTTTAAAATCAAAAAAAACTTACACCACCTTTCGCCCTCGTCTATATCAAATTGAATATCTTTTCTTTTCAAGTCTTTCAAATGTCTTTCAACTGCAAGTATTTGATATTTACCTGCCACCCATTCGCCTGACTTGACCGCCTTAATATAGTTATGAAATTTATCTTTGAAGTTTATTTCCATTCGTAGTGTTCTTTAAATGGTTTATTACATTGGATACAAATTGCATTTTTATCTGTTGTAAAGTATAACCCATTTTCGTTTATAGCTTTTATAAATAGTCCTTTAATTATGCAATCTTGGTCTTTCTGTTTCATTTTTGTGTGTGTTAAAAGTATACCAATTTTATTTTTATGGTAAAATCCCGCGCATTTTATGTATTTTAATTTAGCAACTCATCTAATTCATCACCTTTGCTATCAGGTTTCGGTGCGCTAATCTTTGCCCTACTTACTGGCGTTAATCCAAACTCTACGCAAAACATTTTATACTGCTTGGCTGCATTGTCACGAACTCTAAGCATTGGGTTTACATCTGTCTTAGTACCAACTACTTCGCCCTTTTGGTTGTAAACTTCCACTTCTACTTGTAACCCTTGCGCCTTAATCAGATCATCCGCTTCGCAATACGTCCCGAACTCGTTACACATCATCAATAGTGAGCCTAAGTCAAGTCGCGTGATTAGGTTTACTTTGCCGTATTCCATAAATAGGTCGTTCCATAACTTTACACCCCATTCGTTTAGTTCCTCTGGCGGCTCATGGCTTGTGATAAATTCACCATGCAATTCGTCTTTCTGCAACCTTGATTTTTCAAGTGTTCCCTGCAATTCTTTTATAGCTGTTGGTTTTCTCGGTCTTCCACCCATACATTCAGTTTTAGTTCAAACTTAAACCATTAGTTTAGATTTGCGCGCGTAATTAATTGATTTTAATATAATTGTCAATATCTGCATAAGTCAAAAATGCCCATTTTGCGTTTATGGACAGAAAAGTTTACCTGTGGTTTAGCGTATTTCCACTTAATAGCATGACCTAGCATGGGGGTTCTCACCCTCAATGATTGTCGTATCGCTAACAGGTTCTAACAAAACAAATACAGCCTTTAAGTTTTTGCCAATGATAAACCTTATACACATACCGCATTTAGTATCAAGTATTAACCCATCGTAAATACCGTTTTTAATATATCTATTGCCTTTGTTTGTGTAATTATAGCTTTTACCATCAATCAGTTGTTTTGCTTCTTCTATTGTCATTGTGTTTGTTGTTTAATGCCCTATTGATATACTTGGGTATTCTTCATTCTCTGCATCAAACTTAAGTAACTTTACCTTTTTATTGGTTATAAATGCGTTCCATGTTTTGATAATGAATATAATCTTAAGGTCTTTATTCATCTTGTGTTGACTTAATCTATCTTGTATTAGTTTCTTCCTTAGTACGTTGATAGTTTCGTTTGATATGTTATTCCCTGACGTTAACTCATTAAAGAATTGTTTTGCCTTTGCTTCGTTTATATCTGATAGGTAAGAATAAAACCCACCGATTAATGATGGTGTAAGAATCTTTGAGAAAGCATCATACCAAGATACTGTTAACTTTGCAACTTCATTCCAATAGATTGGGTCTGATTGGTATATTTCTAATAATTCGCTGTTAGTTAGTTTATCATAAGATTGGCGGCTATCTCTTTTCCCTCTGCTGATTATCTTACTTGTCTGAATTATTGATGGTAGTATTGATTCGTATTTAGCGTGGTTAATCTTGAATACATCGGCTGCACTTCTGTTACTACCTGTATCAATAACATCAAATACCTCCTCGTTTAACCCTTTTGCTACATGGAAGTAAATTGAAACTCCTGATTGAATAACAGCCATAAGTCTATGTTGACCATCTAATATTCTCCCTGTTTTAGAAATCTTTATTGTTTCGGCTGTATCTTGTTTCCATCTGCCTGACTTCATTTCATTAGATAGCTTTAAAACGTGTCTATCTTTTACGTTTCTGTTGTTTGTATTAGCTTCTAAATAAGTTTTAGCCTTACTTGGTGTAATTAGTTCTTTTTCAAATTGTATCATTGTGTTTAATTGGTTAATGTATGTGTTTATTTGTTCTATTGATAGTTGTGATGGTTTTAGTTTCATTGGTTTTAAACTAATCATTGTGTGTTTGGTTTATCTATTGATTCTTGTATTTGTTTGATGTGTTTATGTATTTCAATTAGTAGGAATGTTTTACTTAATGTACTTATAGCTACTGCATCGACTAATAAATAAACAATGCTATTTAAGTCTGATTGCTTTAATCTATGCTTTACTAAAATATCAACTACTTTTATTAATTCTATGTTCATTTCCTTGAGTGTATTTCTTTAGCTGTTTTCTTTTTGTGGCAACGTGAGCAAAGTGTTTGAAGATTGTCAAAGTCGGTATAACTCCCACCATTTGCAATTGGGATAATATGGTCAATTTCGGCAGGTTTCTTGGTTATGTGAATCGGTACTTTACAATCCTGGCAAATGTTTAAGTCACGTCTTATTACTTGCTCCCTTATTCGTTTCCATGCGGCACTTTGTAGGAATCGTGCGTGGTCTGACTTCTCGACCTGCTCAAATGATTCACAAGGTTTTGATTTGTTCCAATATGGTTTAAGTTGTTTCATTTACTAAAACTGATTTCTTTTTACCAATGCAAATTGCTTCGTAGATTTCATTATCTTGTGGCGAATGATTTAATGCAGTCTCTAAGTTTTCAGTAAAACTAATATGCCCTTTCTTTTCATTAAAGTAGAAATAAACCTTTTCGCCTTTCTGTTCTAATTGGTTTATCCTTTCAGTTAGTTCATCGTTGTAGGCTTCGATTTTAGCTTTCTTTTCACTTTGTAATCTGTAAATTACTTTTAAAGAATCGTTTTCAACTTTCAATTCATTGTACTTAGCTTCCCAATCTGTTGTTTCTTCGGAACGCAATTCGATAGGTTCAAAAACTTCATAAGGGAAATACTTTAATACTTCCTCTTTTGTGGCGGGTCGGATTGATTTAATATCATCTAAATAAGCTAGTGGTATATCACCGTTAATCCTATCACCATAATAAGAATAGCCTTTATATTCAAGAATTTTATTTTCAAATAATTCCTTAAATTTCGATAAAAATTTAAATTGAGTTATAATCACATACCACTTACCTGATTCCATTTGTTCAGGTTTTAATGTTTCAGGTGTCTTTTGTGTGTTTTCCATTGGTTTTTATTGGTTAATTCGTTCTTTTAATCGGTTTATCTTAAATTCTTTTCGTTGATCCACTTGTTCGCTTATTCCGAATATGTGGCGTAATTGAGCGCACATAATCTCAACGTCTGCAAGTTCATCTATTATTTCATCGGTCGCTTTTATGGTTAAGTTTGGAGTTAATACAACCTTGCATAGTTCCTTTTGCAATTCGCTCATTTCCTCAATTGCTTTAATCAATTGGTTTTTTTCGCCAAAATGATATTTTACTTGGTCTATTAGTTCAGGTGTCATTCGTCTATTCCATTAGTTGCTTTTCCTTGACGTGCTTTAATCACTCTACACTCCAAATCCACTCTTTCGAGCAATAATTCTGTATCTGGTGCTGATAAGTGATAAACTTCATTTAAAATTTTGCATGAGCAATAGATACTATTATACCCAATAGGTAATAGACTTAATATCTTTACTTCAAATCCATGCTTCATACATTGAGCCTCTATTCGCTCTTTCAATTGGTCTATTGTCATGCTCTTAACTTTAATTTGCTTTCAACTAATTCCCTTACCTTTTCAATGCCGCCTAATTCTTCAATGCGGTTTACTTTGCCCCAAATGGTAAACCCCTTAATTAGTTCGCCTTTGGGTTTCTTTTTTCTTCCCCTTGTTTCTGATTTCATTTTTCAAATCTAACTAAGTCTTTTTAAATTACATCATTTAAAATTAAATTATTTGCAACTCACTATTTTTCAGGATGATAAAATTTGTTTATTCCTATTTCCAATCTAATTGAGCCTTTAAAATTCTATTTTCATCAGCTAATTCAATCAGCTTATTTTCAACTTCATTCAGTCGGACTTGTTGCCTTAAATTTTTTGCCATCATCATCGCCAAAATTCCACTTGATTGAATTGCTAAGTCGTGAGCTTTGTATAATTTGCTTAATTTAGCCCTTTTTTCTTGCTTTATAGCTTCGTTTACTATTGAGTTGATACTTTGTTCAGCTTCAAGTATAAAAGCTTGTAAAATCAAAGATAATTCAATTGTCGGGTTTTCTTTGTTTCCTTTCAAGTATGGTTGTAAAGTGGAAAGGTACTCAAACCACTTTTGCTGATTAGCCTGGTCTGTTGCTTCTTGTGGTGTCATAATAAGTATTTAAAAATGTGGGCTATCACTTCAATCGTCCAACCATTTCCAAGCATCTTGTAACGCTGAGAATCTGATACATGAGCTGTAAAATTGTCCTTCACCGTTTGCAAGCGTTCGCACTCTATTGGTGTTAATCTGCGAATTCTTGATTTGTATTTTATTCCGTTTGGCTTACTTATGCGTAATGTGTACGCCTTTCCGCTGTCTGATTCACAATCTCCCCAATTTTGTGACCTACCTAATTGAATTGCTTTTACTAAATTATCCTTTTGAACGGTTGTCAATGAATTACTTTTTTGCGTTCCATTTGTTTCAAACTTTTGCTCAATACTTCCCTTTTCCCCTCTCCCTCTCATTGCAACTATTTCAACAGCATTTGTATTTCCAGTGTCTAAACAATAAGTTTTTCCGTCTTGTCTTGTCAAGTGTCCTGTTCCACCTTTTCCGCTTGTTGATGATCTGGGCATAGTGTTGTGTACAATTGTTACCATATCGGTAGATTGTTTTGATTGATTGGCTAAAATCGAACCACTTTCCCCATCTGTATCCGTTAATCTGCTTCTGTTGTTATTAATGCACCTATCAATTGCTTTTACACTCAAAAAATACTTTTCGTCAACCTGGGTTTCTAAAATATCTTTTAAAAGTATTACCTTGTCTTTTGGTTGTTCAATGATTGAAACTAAATCACCAAACAATCCACCTGGTATCATTCCAATATTTGTCCAATAAATACGTTTTCTATTTTGTGCAGAAACCAAAGCGGAATTTATATGAATGCCATTCACTCCAATTGCTTTACTTAATACCTTTTCCCATTTTTCGCCCATTTCTACATTTTCAAGTAAAAACTTAACATCAGGATTTATTTTTTGAATATCTCTTAAAATCCTCATGTATTCCCAAAACAAATAAGATTGACCCTCAAACTCAAAACCTTGGTTTTTTAATTCCAAATAATGATTTAAGGTTAAAATTTCGGTTTCGCATTTTGTACTCATTCCTTTCCGTTTTCCTGCAAATGAAAACGATTGGCAAGGGCTACCACCTATTAACAAATCAATTTTAGGTAAATCAAAAATATTTACATCAATAACAGATCCCAATTGAATTGTATTGGGGTAGTTTGCTTGAGTGACTTTTATCGCATACTTATCAATTTCACTTGCAAAATAATTATCTACTTTTATTCCTACTCTTTCAAGTGCTTGCTGACCTCCGCTGCAACCATCAAATAAACTTAAAACTACAATTCCTTTTTCCATCTTTTATTATTTTTTATATAACCTACTTGAGTTTTACTAATTCCGTATTTTATAGCAAGAAATCTATTGCTTCCTTTGTCATTTCTTATTTTCTCAGCAATCTCAAAATTTATTTTACGAATTATTAATTTGTTTTTTATTGCATGTAATTGATTTTCACTATCTGATGCCCATTCTAAATTATTTAAACTATTATTTAGCTTATTACCATCTTTATGATTAATTGTTCTTTTATTAAAAATATTTTCTACAAATGCCGATAAAATTAATTTATGTTCTAAAACATATTTTCTTACTCCATTGTGATTGATAAGCAATTGCCTATACCCTTGTTTTGTAATTTTACCAATTAATTTTTTCTTTTTACCTTTTAGGCTAAAAACATCTCCAGTATCATTTACTGAATATTTATTGTCAAATTGAGATAATAATTTTTCCATACACAAATATATAATAATTTGACCACATTACAAAATAAAACCATCAAATAAACTTAATACATTCATATTTTAAAATGGTGCTATTGGTTGTATGTCGTTGTTGTTTTGTTGTTTGATTTCGCTAATTGTCTTAAATGGTGTAGGTAAATAGATTTTTTCTCCCTGATTCTCATAGTAGCAGTTTTGCCAAACATCAAATGTAAGTCTGCAAATTCCTTTTTTACCCTCTGCCCTCTTTTTTAGCTTTTTAATATGAACCTCTGCGGTACTTGACTGCCGCCAACCCTCTGCGTGTTCCTCATATTCTCTATGAATTAACATCATGTTCATTGCCTTTGCATACCACGCATAACCCCCATCTATTTCGTCAACTCTTGCAGGTTTTGGGAATTCATCTCCTTTTATCATTTGCGGATTTCGAGCGTGCGCCACCACAAATCCATGATAATTGAATTTTTTTGCGTGTCTATTCCATTTGACTAAATTTCTTTTCAAATACTCTGAAATCATATTGCTATTTTCATGATCTAAATCGTTCCAATTATCTGCACTTGCCGAAAATATATCATAGTCTTTTATCGCTTCTTCAGTTATTTGCAACCATGAATCCAAATTAAACTCCTTTTCATCCAATTCAACAACCTTGAACATATCCTTAACGTATGGTATCACGTTGTATAATTCTTTTTCACTTATTCTGTAATTGATTGAGTTTAGATTAAATGATTTACCAGTTAAGCAACTTATAATCTCTGAGTAAATTTCATCTACATCACCCGTTTCAGGCGAATAAATCAAAGCCTTTTTATTGTGTTTAGTAGCTAACCCGCAAAGAATCTGTATAAGCAGCTGCGATTTCCCGTCTGTTGGTCTGCCATAAATTATCGTTGTTCTCTTCTCTTTGAATGAAATAAGGTCATCAAATGTAGGAAACCCAATTTTATAACCTGGTTGTTGACCATGTTTTTGATTCCAAAATATCTTCTCCTGCACTTTAGAATCTAATTCAATTATTTTAGCCATTACCAAATTATTACTTTTTGTTTAGGTTGTTCAGGTTTTAAAACTTCCTTAAGGTATGGTAAAGTATTTCTAATTGTATTTTTCCAATTCTTAATATCGTTACCATTGCCATCTTTCCAACCATTATCAACCCAAGATTGGTATTTTGATTTTATAGAATAGTCTAATGTTGGTTTATAGATTTCATCAATAGTTTTAGCGTATTCTAAAAATTCATCCGATGTAGGAATAACATTTTTACGATTCACTTTGGGTTTATTCCCCTTATTCTTATTCTTGTCCTTATTCTTGTCCTTATTCTTGTTGTTAGGGTGGCTGTCAGGGTGGCTGTCAGGGTGGCTGTCAGGCTTGTTTTTATTATCAGTTTTTTTACCTGCTTTAAATCCCTCAATTTGCTTGATAATACTATGTTTTTGCCCTAAAAATGCAATCTTAGCAATTCCGGTTAAATTGGTCGGTTCTACTCCCTCAAATTGCATTGTAAGTATTGCCATTAAGAAAGGTAATCTATCATTTTCTGGTAATTCTAAAACTACATCATAGTAGCTTTTATAGAAATTAAACGCTTTCCTTTCCATCGTTTAATCCTCCAAAAATGATATCTGTTTTCTTAATTCTTTTGCAAGTTTTGAAGCTGTGTATTTATCTAAAAAAATACTTTCGCAGTTTCTTGTTGGTGAACTATTGTTTTTGATTACGATAAAAATAGAATTAGCAACATTCTTAATTGTTAATTCAGCATCTGTTTCCTCGTTTCTAACAGATGATAAAAATTTCATTTCTACTGCCATATTTTTTGAATCAATTGCGCATTGATTAAGCGTTATAAAATGCAAAGCCCCCAATAATTTCGCGGATTAAAGGGGGCTTGCTGATTGTTTATGGTTTATATAACAACTATGCAAATTAATGAACTGCCGCGAACAATTCAATACAAATATAAAACTACTTTTTCGATTTACTTCGATTGTGAAAAACTTAGTAAATCCCGATTAAACTATTACAAATTTTCCTTAGTTCAATCCGTTCCTTTGGTAGCAATGGAAGTATCTTATCTGACTTGTATTCCTTGACAAATTTCATGCACTCGTTAACATTTTTACTGGCTTGTTTTAGTTGCTCAATGTCGAGTTTTAGTTCTTTCCATTGTGTTGGTAGACTTGTAATATAGTCGAATAAATCCTGACCAACTAAATCTATTAAGCCATCAACGTATTGATACTTACTATCTCGATATGAATTGCAAGCACGACATTGCGCCCAAATATTAAGCAAATGGAATGTAACAGTTCTATGCGCCCCGCTCGATTTCATATGACCTGCATCAAAGGTATCTTTAACTTGACCGCATGAAATACATTTACAACCCTCATCAATTGCCCGAACTAATGCGTTTATTTTGCGCTGTAATTCGTTTCGGTAGTCTTTGCTTGACTTAATACCCTCTTTTAATTTTTTGCGCTCTAATCGTTTCTTTTTGTCGGATTGTATTTTTATTTTATTCAAATGTTTTTTGCCGTATTGAGTTGCACAAACCGCCCCACAAACTAATTGGAGCGGTCTGCTTGGCTCAAACTTACTTTTGCAGATCTTGCATGTTTTTGTTTTCATCTGTTTCGTCTTTTGCAAAGTAGTAGCCAATCTGTTCATTACATATAAAATCAGTTTTAATAGCACAAAATTTAAATCGTCTATACTTACATTTATCGCACATAACACTATTTACACTTTCCATGATTTTACCGAATGGCGTATCTCTAATGAATTTATCGTTATTGCTCATTTTTTGGCTCATTAATTATTCTGTACTTCTTAATCCTCACCTTTGCACCGAATCGAGTAGTCACGTTCATTTCTTTTTTGTCGATATGATACCCTTGTTGGATTAGTTCAGATACTCTTGCAGGTAGCTTAGTGCATCCAACCATTTCGTAAGCATCCCATACGCTCACATAGCGTCTTTTTAATAGCTTAATAATAGCGTTCTTTTGTGTGTTTCTCATACTACATCCTCCTCAATTATTAAATTATCATCATCATGAATCATATCAGCCTCCCATGCTTCTGAAAATTCTTTATCCGCAAACATTTCTGCTATACCTGATATTTGAGCAAGTCTTAAAACTTCATCAGCGTCCATACCCAATTCACGTGCAATCTTTTCATCAGACCAATTACGTTTTTTTAGGTCTACAACAATTTCACTCATTGCGTCAACTTTATGTTTACCTCTTGCTCTATTGTGTCTTATAGTTGCTGCAATTCTATCCGATTTATCATGCCTATCTTCGTTTATAGTAACAACAGGTAAATAGCCATGTATTCTACTTTGAATTATTGCATTTTCTTTACCTACTCTATGCCTATGGAATCCATCAATCACTTCACGATTACCATCAGGCTCTAACATGGTAACAATTGGTTGAGTATATCCATCTTCTTGAATAGACAATTGCAATAATTTCATTTCAGGTGGAGCAACTGAATTAGGGTTATAATCATTGGCGTGTACCGCTTGATTCTTTACCCAAATGATACAATCAACAGGTTCATTTTTAAAAGGTGATATTTTATGAAGTTCCTTTTTTACCTCATTGATAGCGTCAATTTTTTCGCTTTCATTCATTCCGCTAATTATAGCGATTAAATCATTTAGTGTGTTTTTCATTAGTTAAATATTTCTAATTGCCAATTTGTTTTTCTTTTTTCCATTAATTTCAAATACTTATTATAAGCATCAGACCTATGTTGTGTAAAACTTAAGCCTTTACACCAATAATCATTTCTTAAAAGTGACTTACAAACCCTCCTCCATGAAGGTACTTTTTTTTCTGCTTCAAGTTTATAATCGGCTTCATCAGGTATCCCGTCTGGATAGCCCCTATCAATCCACCATTTAACAAATACAGATACTTTATTTTGATAATGAAGTTTAGTTTTTGGTGGCATTGAGTTGATTAATAAGTTAGCAAATGATTGCCATGTATGCCCATTAGGTTTTGCTATTTTTCTGTAACCCGTAATATTGCCACCCTCATTAACGTATAATGCTCCGCTATTTGCACCATTAACCCTTGCTACAACTTTTGCCCATGTTTCAGGCTCAATCAAATGGAATAACCATAACCCCCTTCTTTGATCATCACCATAAGGTTGACAAATTCGCATTTGGTTAATTGTTAATCCTGCTTTATGCATTAAATCGTATAAGTGATTATGCCTTTTGTTTGGATTTTTATAATGCCATATCCATAAATCAGCAGTTTTCCAATCATAAATAGGGTAAATATTGTAAACTTCATTTAAAACTTTTGTAGTAAATTGTTTACCTTCTTTTCTTACTTTCTTTGCGCTTGCAATTGTTCTAAATCTATTCAATGATTCATCTGCACGAATTCCAACAAAACAAGCACATGATTTACCTTGAGAATACCAATCACCAAATAATGGAACAAACTCCTCAAATTCCATTCCTTCATGAAAAAACGGGAAGTAATTATAGTCACTTATGCAATTTTTAGGCAATTCTCTTATCCAACTTTCTTTTGCGTTTTTATCCCAACAAATCCAATGCGTTTCAAATACTGATACTGCATTTCTAAGGTGAATTGGTAAACAAACCCAATAAGGTTCAATAAATTCAGAATACTCATCATAACATTTTAATGCGTGTTCAATTGTTAACTTATATTGACCTTCTAAATCAATTAGCAATAATCCTATTTTTTTTTGCCTCTTTATAGCTTCATTCATTACTAAGTGAAGCATAACAGTTGAATCTTTACCTGCGCTAAAACTTAGGTATATCCTTTCAAAGTTATCAAATGTCCATTCTATTCTTTGCTGCGCTGCCTCAAGCACATTCAAACCTAATTTTAATTTGCCCATTATATAATTTTTGTATGTGTTTTTGTTCCCAATAATAAATAGCCTTATCAGCTTCTTTATTCGCTAAATTCCTTTGCAAATCTGTTAAATAGTGCCAAGCCATGCGAGTAATATATTCAGGGATACCCAATTCTATACATACTGCACAATGTCCGATATAAGCACGTTTATTTATTGAATTATCAGTTAAATTGTGTTCTAATGTAATAGTCCAATTGTCTACTGCTTTAATCATTGCTTTACCATATTTAATATGGTCTGACGTAAATTCAATAGCTTGTTTTAATAAATTTTCCTGGTCATCAGGTGGGACTTTTCTCCACATACCATTTTTGTAGCATTCCCACGTTTCATAGTGGTGAAAAATTTGTTTTATCATTGTCATTTTAAAATAATTGGTTTTCAATAATAGGATTAAACTTTGTAACTTGCAATAACCTCATTCATTTTTTCAAGTGTCAATGTGCTAATTTCTTCCAGGCGTAACGTATCGTGACTGGGA
>OGVT01000028.1_pt1 | contig 17238 bp, 24 predicted proteins | sample 1575831 | NCBI WGS metagenome assembly OGVT01 (sample SAMN07581542, study PRJEB24739) | freshwater metagenome | place: Singapore | collected 2015-04
AAGCCGTGGCGATTGCGTACAGCGTACAGCGCCAAGCAGCAAAGAAAACCGCATCGAAAGTTAAGAAATGAACCTGCAAGCTCGTCAGCGGGCCATTGCCACTGATTGTCAGGCGATCCAGCGTAGAAACGCAGGTCATCTAGCTCATCTTCGCGGGTAGACGAATACGCTGAAATCGCTGTTTTCAGACGTGACCGAGCAACGCTCAGAATCTCTTCGGAGCCGCCTTTGGACGGATACGGGCCGTTCTTTGCCACGTTGGATACGGCAACGATTCCAGATTTGTCTTTCATGCGTCAAATACTCCGAGGGTGTGTTCCTCTCGCATCACAAGCAGGTCTTCACCTTCCCATTTTAGGTCTTGACCGATGGAATCCCCGAATAGTACACGATCTCCTACCCGGATGTCTTCACAATTCGGGCCTGCTGACACAACAATGCCAGTTCCGGTCTGTTTCTGACGCAACATGATGAACAAATCGTGCTTTTCCATGTCGGGACGAACGATGATGCAGTCTTGACGAGCTTGCAGGTTCATTTCTTAACTTTCGATGCGGTTTTCTTTGCTGCTTGGCGCTGTACGCTGTACGCAATCGCCACGGCTTGATCTTGAGGCTTTCCGGTCTTTACTTCAGCCTTGACATTCTTGCGAAATGCGTCTTTTGACGTTGATTTGACGAGTGGCATGATTACGATCCCATCCAGCCAGTATTTGCATACACATATTGACGTTGCTTAGCCTCCACGACTTTCCTGACAACTGGCCTTGCTTTTCGGATGCCTTCGCAAGCATAACGCAATGCGTCAATCACATGATTGTTCTTGTCTTCAATGATAGGCAAAATTTCCTCGGTGCGCGGATCACGCTTGTAAGAATAGCTGTTTAGTTCATCAATCAAGTGTTTGCACCTTGGATGCACAACAATGTCGTAGCTTTGCAAAAACGCAATGCCTTCTTCCAACGATCCAGCGCCCTTTTGAGCGGCCTGCATCTTGGGATACCCGTTCTTTTGCATGTAATTGATGACCTCGGGGCGGGCTGAGTCTGCGCGACAAAACCATTTACGCGATTCTGGCACGCGGTCGAACAAATCTGGCAAATTCACAATTTCACAGCCAATCATGTACGCCTCATAATCAACGTACAGACGATTGCCTTCAACAGAACACCTCACCAACACGCTAGGATCAACGGAGAAGCCCCAATCGGCACCAAGACGATAGATAGTACCTTCCGGCCTCTCAAACTCTTCTACAGTCCAATTCTTAAAGATGCGGGCTTCAGAGTTTTTGAGGTACTGCCCTAGCCAAACGTGAGCAAACTTGTCAGGGTCGCGTTTTTGGTCATACGCCATCTCATCGCGCAGCACGTCAGGAAACCACGGATTGTCCATGTAATTGACGGAAATCACGACCGAATCAGGTGGCGGGTTTTCTGACCTGAGCAACAGGTCAACAGCATCGTCCTCGTTGCGTGGGTTCCAGGTAAACCACAACTCAGAACCGGGCTTGCGGATGGTTGGGCGCAGCAGGTCTAAGCTGCGTTGAGATAGTGACTGCGCTTCCTCCACCCATGCGCGAGAAAAGCCTTCCAACGATTTGATGGAGTCGGCTGTGTGATTTTGCATCCCTTGAAAAGTGATGATGCCTTTGCCGTGCTTGTTTTTGATGACCGAATCTTGTACCTCAAAATAAGCGCCAGCATTCATCGCCTCAATCTTGCTTTCGAGTAGACGCTTAACAGACTGGTTCAGCGATTTTTGAATCTCACGCACACAAACCGATGCTGTATCTGGGTCGATGATGTGAGCTTCAATCATCATTTCTGCAAAGAAATGAGACTTGCCAGAGCCACGACCACCCCAAGCGCCTTTATATCGAGCCGGTTCTAGCAAGGGGACTGCCCATGCAGGGGTTTGCAGTTGCAGAACGCTCATTTAACGACCACTCGTTCAATGCGCTGAATGGCAACGGGATTTTCAGCATCGCCGGACAGTTGCATTTTGTCGCCGTATTTCTTGGGGGCCAGCTTTGACAGCAGCCATTTTCGTGTGTCAACTTGCAAGCGTTGCTTGGCAACTGCGCCAGCGTCGGTTGCGCCGGTAATTGTTGACCCAACTGGGGCATCAGCAATTTCTTGCAGGTCTTCCGACAAATGCTCTAATAAAATCGCGCGCGCGTGCGCGTACTGTTCGGCCAGCTTCGGGTCAGCCTCAACCCAACCCAAAAAGGTAGACATTGCCAACCCAGTTTTACGGCATGCGGATCTAAAACTGTTGCCACCCATCATCAAATCAATGATCTCTTGTGCGGATTCTTTGCGCGTCTTTTTCATGCCCAAACCTCTCAACTCAAAAGATTCCATTCTGCCAGTTTGGCAAGATCGCTAGTTTTTGGCTTGTTGCTAGCAAGTCGGGCTTCGCCATACAACGCAACATAAGCAGCCAGATCATTCAGGCTGTCTTCGTGCGGCTTTGATGTTGCATTGTCTCTCACCATCTTGAGCAATGCCAACAACAGCCAGCCATGTGATTCAGTGATGTTTGTGCCAGCAACCGCATTGAGCGCGGCAACCGCTTTCCCCATGCTTCTTTCGCCCTCGGGCGAGTCGTACTGCTTGCCACGCTCATACATGATGGACGCGGCTAGGTTAAGAATCTCTGGTGCTCTCATTGGTTTTGCTCCTGTTGATTGTGCCGGTGACGTATTCCGGACCTAGATTTTGCACTAGGCGTTCGACGTGGTGTGTCCATTGGTCGCATGATGGTGACTGCTTCACGCTGGCTGTTAAATAGAGTGTTTGTCACCATCACCAAACGGCACAACATACAGTTTAGTGATAGTCCCGGCTCCCTTGCAGTACGCACGCCGGGGATGCGCTCAACTCAAGCTGTGATTGACAGAGGCCGGAGCAGCAGCGTGTCTTGCTTGTGCGAGGGTTAGTTAATGTTAGCTCAATTCTCTACCATCCAAACACGGCCCATGCCATCAGGGCATTTAGACAGTTGCTTGACTCTGGCTGGTTTGTTGTTGGACTCAAGCCACTCGCGCAGTCGGCATGCAATGCGTGGAGCTTCGTTGGGTTCACAAACAATAGCAGAACCCATTTTCAGTTTTTCAAAGATAGGCGTGTATTTGCTGGCCCGTTTGCGAAAAGATGGGATCTTGCAATCGTGCTCAACTCTGAGCATGGTTGCGTCAATTTCGTATGTGTTGTACTTGCGTGCTTGAGCAAGTTGGAAAACGGATGGTACGGCGCTCATAAGATGATCCAAAGTGTTGAAAAGATAACTGCAATGATGGCAATGGTGATTGCCACGGGTTGCCACGGTTCTGCGTGATCACGACCTTGATTCAGGTTTTCTTGCATTGGCTTTTTTCTCTACGCAATGAGGACACTCCATTAGCCCTGTGCGTTTGTTTTTCTTGAATCCCCCGGGCAGTCGCCATGTGTCGCATGTCAGGCAGTGTTTGGTGATGCCGCCAGGGCCTAGTGGCTGATCTGTGGCGTTGACGCCTTTGTTGGTTGGTCTGCGCAGCGTCATTTCACCAGCACGTCAAAGTAGTCCAACATCAACGCAACCGTGACAGCGGCTATGACTGCAACGGCAACGCCATCAACGATGATCTTTTGCCAATTGATGTATTTCCACCCGGCGCGAGCCTGACGCGCATCGCAGCCAAAGGCTTCAATGCTGGTGCGCGGGTAGCGGTATGTGTGCGGATCGTAGTGTTTCATTGTGTACTCCGTTTGTTGATGCCTCAATCATAACGAGACTGAGGCTGGCTGTGTTGAATAGCCTTGTTGGTTAGTCGGGATTGGACGCGGCAACCAAAGCCAAATTATGAGCATGTGACGCCGCATGCAATTGAGCCAAGCATACGCGCACTTGAGATCCAGCATCAGAGGCAATCAATTTAGCCAATGCGCGTGCAAAACGCTCTGACTCAATATGCTCCTTAATCAAGTCCTCAAATACTGCGCCAGTCTCAATTGGCTCACGGTTAATAATTCTCGTGGTTGTATATTCATCGTCCCATGATGTATTCGATGCCAATTTAGTTTCGACCTCTTTTGACAGTTCAGACCACTTCTTATCTGTCAGCTCATCAATATATTCATCGTAATTGGCTGCATCCTCTTGTGTCTTGAGGTAGCGGTTCAGGTCGTGTTCGAAGGTGTCCATGTTGTGCTCCGTGTTGTTGATGGCTCTATCTTATCGCCATGTTCTGAATGTGCGTGCAATGCCATAGTTGGCTTGTCGGATTTGCTGCTGCTTATTTTTTGTGCACGCTGCTTAAAAAAAGCGCAGACACGCAAGCCTCGCGCCGCATCCTCATCCCTGGATCCCCTATCCCTTAAGGGATAAGGGGGATTTCCCAGGGAAAGCGGAAGGCCTTGCCACCCATCCCCGGGAATCCCTAGGGAATGTCAGGGATGAAGTTATCCACAGGTTATCCACAAAGTTATCCACAATCAGGCTTTTGCGCACAGCATCATTTGAGAGGCCAGCGCGTTGTCGCAAACGCGCCAACCTGGGCCGATGTAGTCATGTGGCTCAATGATGTTGGCTTCCATCAACAGGCCGGTGAACTCGCCAGATGGGCCTAGCTTGTTCATCACAGTCTTCTCCGTCTTCCATTCGGGATGAATACTTGTCATCACGGCGATAAGGGGTGTGCGCCGAATAAATGGCATTCCGTCAACATTCTCCGCGCCAGTTGCAAACCATGCCCGCTTAAAATATCCGAGATATTCACTCAGCTTGGCGCTGACCTTTTGATTGACTGGCGCATCTGATGGCGTCAATACTGCTGTTGTGACTTGTTCGCCATCCTCATCAAACCAGCCTGGAATATCAACAGATTCAAGCCTCGCATATTTAGGCTGAGATAATTCAGCATCTTTTGATTTTCTCTGTACTATTTGCATGGGTTGATTATCAGACGATGGCACAACGCTGATTTCAATATCCAACGCACCGCGCCAAGCCGATGATCCACGCGCCCTATGCTGTGCCTCATCGCTCACGCCGGTGTGGTGAACCAGCAGCACAGAGCACCTAAACTCCTGCATGAGTTTTGCGCACGCATCGAGCATGGTCTTGGCGTCTTGGGCTGAATTCTCGTCCCCCAACAAAAACCGATGCAACGTATCGACAACAATGATGCTTGGCGCAGCGGGCAGCGACTTGATGGCCGTTGATACGCGCAAATAGCCCTCGGGCGTGTTCAGATCGCACCCATCTTTAGACAGCCACATGTTTAGGGTTGCCGCCCCGTGGTGGTGCTTCCATCCGGCAATCCGGGCACGCAGGCCGTGATGGCCCTCGCCCGCTAAATAGACGACATTACCCGGCTTGACCTTGCAGCCCATCCAGTCGGTGTTTTTGGATGCGATGCGCAGACACCAGTCAAGCACAACAAACGTTTTGCCCCCGCCTGACGGGCCATGCACCATGATCAAAGCCTGATCTTGCAACCATCCTTTGACAAGCCACGCAATCGGGGCGGGTTGTGCGCTGAACTCATCGGCAGCAACGAGCCACGAGTCAGATACGGATGGCATGAGCAATGCCGCCAGATCATGCCCCGCTTGGGCGTAATCGTTGGCGTCCATGCCCTCAATGGGCGGCATGACGTACCGCGCCCCATATTTAGCGCAGGCCTGCTCCGCGTACCTCATGCCTACGCCTGATTTGTCATGGTCAGCCACGATGCAAATGTCCTGAGTCAGCCCAAGACGATCACGCATGATCCCGACAACTGGGACGAGATTGCTGGCGCTGTATGACACAAGGCATGGTCTGCCTGTGGCCTCATGGATCGTCGCGGCTGTGGCAAAGCCCTCGGCCACATACAGCGGCCCAGGCTCATCGAGTGATCCCACCATCCAAAAGCGCGAACCTGTTTGACCGCCCTGGTGGTAGAGCTTGCCGCCTTCGTGGTCAATGTATTGCAGGGACGACAGTTGCCCATCCTCATCCAGCAGCGGGAGCATCAAACGGCCATCGCCTGTGATGCGTGCGCCGTGAGGCTTGATGCGTTTACGCAACAAATATGGATGGTCAGGACTCGCTGCTGTGCCTTCGCTCCAGATGATTTCGACTGTTTCAGCAGCTATTACGCGAGACTTGGCAATCTCCGCATCCCTGACTGCACGGGCTTCTGCCATCCGTCGAGCGTGGGCCATTTCTTCGGCGGCTGAGAGCTTGCGCCCAATGTCAGCCTTAAATGTGTGCTCGATGCCTTCTCGCCAATCACCGAAGCGGCCAGCGGGTACGCCATCACCAAAAATGCAATACCAAGCCGACTTGTCTTTTTTGCGTCCGTGGCTAAATCGGTGAATGCGCCCGTCCATCTCGATGTGATCTGGCGGCTCAATGCCAACGGCTAACATGGTGTCGCGCAATTGGTCGTATGGGTCTTTGACAATAACTTGTTGGGGCGGTGACCACGGGCCGCCCAGGGTGTTGGTTAGGTCTGCCATTTAGTGCCGGGGTGATTGTTGTTCTACGCAATCAATGGCAAGAGAAAAATCATCAATTTCTTCTGCCAAAGCCACGAAATCTTTAGAGTATGCAAGCGACACGGGGCAGTCTCCACGGTGGTACTGCACCTCTTGCGCTGTGTCGCGCAGCATAAGCGCAAGCCGCGCCAGCATTTCAATCAGGTTTGTTGTCATCGTTGAACACCGGCATCGGGTGGTAATGAGTAAAAAATCCGCTGTTGTCGATGGTTCCGACCGTGGCGCTCTTGGCCTTGCGGTTGATCAGGAAGCACTTGACGCCTCGGGGAGTGCTAGGCGTGATGGGTAGCCAATAACTGTTTGGATTGACCAAAGCTGTGCGTGTAGAGTCTAGCTTCTCGCTCATGGTTGTTGCATGCGTTAATGGTGCGAACATCATAGATCGTCAACCAGTCAGCACAAAGCCCACACACATCACTCGGGTATGGTTGCGCGACTCAAGATTCATCTGCATGATTGAGTCATCACTCGCCGGAAGCCCGGTGATGCAGAGGCAGAATCAACCAACTTTGGTCACTGCGCGCAACACTCTGCAAATAGCTCATGGTTGCGCTTGAGCGAGTGACCTTACAATCAACATCCCCGACCGGATTGGCCGAATGGGGAATTTCAGAAGGAGCCAACATGGCTATCAATCTCAAGTCCACGAAGGGCTTGCATGCTAATGGCGTCAAGTGTCTTGTTTACGGCCATGCTGGCAGTGGCAAAACATCATTAATCCCAACGTTGCCAGCGCCAGTTGCTTTGAGCGCAGAGGGTGGTTTGTTGTCAATCTCTGGCGCAGATGTGCCGTACATTGAGATTGCCAGCATGGCGAATCTTATGGAAGCCTACACATGGCTGACCGAAAGCGCAGAGGCTCAAGCGTTTGAATCTGTCGCTTTGGACTCCATCAGCGAGATTGCAGAGGTGGTGCTGGCCGAAGAACTCAAGCGCAACAAAGATGGCCGCGCAGCGTACGGTGAACTGAATACCGTCATGGCGCAGATGATTCGCGCATTCCGTGATCTGCCTGGCCGCAACGTGTACTTTACTGCTAAATGCGAGAAGGCTCAGGACGAAACAGGCCGAATGCTGTATAGCCCCATGATGCCGGGGAAATCGTTGAGTCAAAATTTGGGTTACTTCTTTGATCTGGTGATGCCGTTGCGCGTGGACAAAGACGCAGAAGGCAACACAGTTCGCGCCTTGATGACGGATTCGGATGGCTTGTGGCAAGCAAAGAACCGCGCTGCCGGTCGTTTGGATATGTGGGAGGCACCCGACCTAGGGGCCATTATTCGTAAGATCGGGGGTGCGGCATGACATTGCACTTGCGATGGCTAGAAGCCAAAGAACTAGAGCGTCAAGCAACTGAACGCCGCCGACTGATTGAGGATGAGTTGATTAAGCAACTTCGCATCAGCGAGACTCAGGAGGGTGTGACGACTGCCACGATTGACAACTACACCATCAAAATCACAAGCCGCCTCAATCGCAAGGTTGACACTGACTTGCTACAACAGATTGCGGCAGAAAACGGGCTAGATGCTCACCTGTCCACATTGTTTCGCTGGTCTGCTGACTTGTCCACGAAGTCATGGAAACAGGCAGATCCAGCAATTACCGGACCGCTCAGCGCGGCCATCACCGTGACGCCTGGGCGTCCATCTTTTGCAATCACCAAGGAATAATCATGGCATTTTTGGGACAAGAATTTAACGTCGATGCGTTGCCCGTATCTGAGACATCGTTTGAACTGCTACCTCCTGGCTGGTATGACGCAACCATTAGCGATGCGCAAGTTAAGCCAACCAAAGATGGCTCCGGCTCTTACATCAACGTCAAATACTCCATCACTGGCCCAACGTACCAAGGTCGCGTGGTGTTTGGCATGCTGAACCTGACCAACAAAAATCCAAAGGCCGAGGAAATCGGGCGTCAGAATTTGGGCGAGTTGATGCGTGCCATTGGGTTGGCGCGAGTGACGGACTCTGATCAACTGATCGGCGGTCGTTGCTCAATCAAGCTGGCTGTGCGTGAGGCATAAAACGGATACGAAGCGCAGAATGAAGTCAAGGGATGGAAGGCAAGCGCCGGATCTGCTGCGCCTGCCATGCGTCCTGCGGCAGCGCCAGCACCGCAAGCAACCGCATCAGCCGCCCCTCCTTGGGCAAAGCGTTAATTACAGGGGCTTCGGCCCCTTATCATCATGTCAACAATACCAGAGCAAACATCATTTAAGCTGGCAACGCAAACATTGGATGCCATTGATGCCGCCACGCTTGCGCAAGCTGAGAGCGGCTTTCGCCCTCACTTGGGAGCAAGTCAAATCGGCAAAAAGTGTGAGCGTGCGTTGTGGCTGTCGTTTCGTTGGGCCAAACGCGCCAAGTTTCCAGCCCGCATCCTGCGTTTGTTTGCGCGGGGGCATCGAGAGGAAGCAAACCTAACGGCGCTACTGCAATCGGCTGGCGTGCGCGTGAGCACGTTTGACCCGGCAACGGGCAAGCAATACCGGCTTGGCGGGGCGCATTTCAGCGGATCATGCGATGGCATGGCCGAAAACGTGCCTGAAGCGCCAAAGACGCGGCACATTGTTGAATACAAAACAAGCGGGGCCAAAGCGTTTGCCAAACTGCAAGATTATGGCGTGCAAAAAGCGCAGCCAACGCATTATGACCAGATGCAATGCTACATGCACTGGTCTGGTTTGACGCGGGCTTTGTATGTCTCTGTCAACAAAGACAATGACGAGCTGCACATTGAGCGCATCGACTATGACAAAGAACATGCGGAGAGCTTGCAAGCCAAGGCCGAACGCATCATTTACGCAGATCGAATGCCTGAGCCGGTGTCGGCAGACCCATCGTGGTACGAGTGCAAATTTTGCGAATATCACGACCAATGCCACGGTTCGCGTATGGTTAAAGAAGTCAATTGCCGCACTTGCTGCCACAGCACGCCAACCAAGCAGGGGCAATGGCATTGCGCACGATGGCAGTCTGACATTCCAACCGATGCGCAGCGCACCGGCTGTGATTCGCATGTTTTGCACCTTGATCTGGTGCCGTGGCAAATGAAAGGCGGCTATGGTGAATGGTCAGCCGTGTACGTTGTCGATGGCGTAGAAGTTGTCAATGGAGAAGATGGCTACAGATCAAGCGAGATGATTGCAAATGCCGCATTGTGCGCGTCTGGTGTTGCCGATGAGTGGCGGGCTAGGTTTCCGGGTGTGAAGGTGGTGGGGTGATGTTACAATGCAAACATTCTCACAATTTATAGGATGTTTGCATTATGGGAAAGCCAACAATTGACATGACTGGTCAAAAGATCGGCAGATGGATTGTTTTGAGCGAAGCTGAAAACACAACGAAATCCACAGCAAAGCATTGGCTTTGTGCCTGTGAATGTGGTACGCAACGAGTAATTAACGGATATTCTTTGAGGCACGGCCATAGTAAATCATGTGGGTGTATGAAATCAGAAGAAGCTGCATTACGCATGAGAGAGATGAGACTAAAAGAATCAGGAACGATAGAGGAACGATTTTTTAGCCGATTCAAAAAAACAGAAAATGGATGCTGGCAATGGAAAGCACATGCCGACAAGGATGGATATGGCGTCATAAATTCGTATGGAAAGAGCATACGCGCTCATAGATTTTCATATGAGCATCATATTGGAGCAATACCGCAAGGGATGTCTGTCTGTCATAAGTGCGACAACCCAGGATGCGTGAACCCAGAACATTTGTTTATCGGAAGCGCAAAAGACAATGCACAAGATGCTTTGACAAAAAAACGTCATTACATAGGCGATAAAAATGGCAGATCAAAAATTACAGAAGATCAAGCCAAATTTATAAAGTCATCAAGCATGAGCAGACCAGAATTGGCAAAAATGTTTCATGTAAGCAAGTCAACAATTAACAGCATAAAGAGAGCATCAACATGGCGGCATTTGCACTCAGACCCTATCAACAAAGAGCCATCGAACAATTGATGAAATGGTTTGAGCAGAACCCATCCGGCAATCCATGCTTGTGTATGCCGGGTGGTTCTGGAAAATCTGTTGTGATTGCATCAATTGTCAAGGATGCTTTGCAAAGCTGGCCTCAAACACGGGTTCTTATGCTGGTGCATAACAAAAAGCTGATCCAGCAAAACGCAGAAAAGCTGCGTGCTATGTGGCCGGGAGTGCCGCTTGGCATTTACTCTGCCGGCCTAAATAAGCGCCAGATTGGCGAGCCAATCACATATGCAGGGATTATGAGCGTTGGCAAACTTGCTCATAAGCTAGGCCACCAGGATCTGGTTATTGTTGACGAGGCCCATTGCATTTCTAACGAGGAATCTGGAACGTACAGAAAGTTGATTGCTGATTTGACAGCAATCAACCCGCACATAAGAATCATTGGGTTGTCCGCAAGCCCGTATAGGGTTGGGCAGGGCATGTTGACAGAAGGTGACTCTGCAATCTTCTCTGACATTCTTTATCCGGTATCAATTGAAGAACTTCTGCACCTTGGCGCATTGTGTCCGCTTTCGTCTAAAGCAACTCAACATAAGTTGGATAAGTCTGGTCTTCACACAAGGCAGGGCGATTACATACCGTCAGAGATGAATGAGCGATTTAACACAAATGCTAATAACATGGCTGTTGCGTTGGAAGCCATTTCTCGCGCCAGCGATAGAAAGCATTGGATGGTGTTCTGTTCTGGTGTTCAGCATTCCATAGACTTTGCAAAATGCTTGACGAGTTTAGGAGTTCCCGCACACGCAATTACTACACAAGACAGTTCAGACGATGAAGCAAGAAAACTTCATGAGTTTGAAACGGGGAAAGTTCGCGCATTGTGCAATTTTGGAAAATATACGACAGGCTATGATTTTCCTGCGCTTGATTGCATTTTGTTTTTGAGGGCCACAAAAAGCCCTGGGCTATATTTGCAATGCGCAGTCAGAGGAATGAGGCCGCATCCAGATAAAACAAACTGTCTTGTCTTAGACTTTGCTGGCGTAGTTGCCGAGAATGGCCCCATCACCGCAGTCAAACCACCCAAAAAAGCAGGCTCAGGCAACGGAGAGGCCCCAGTGAAGCTGTGCGATGAGTGCGGAGAGTTGGTGCATCCAACGGTCAAAACATGCCCCGCTTGCGGCCATGAGTTTCCGCCGCCAAAAGAAAAGCATTACCGACTGCACACGGATGACATCATGGGTGTGGCCGGTACCGACATGGATGTGACGGCCTGGACGTGGCGCGTAAAGACATCAAGATCAACTGGCGTTGAGATGCTGATGGTGTCGTATTATGGCGGGTTAAGCGATCCGCCGATTAACGAATACATCTGCATCAACCATGAAGGCTATGCAGGGCAAAAGGCGGCACGATTGCTGGCTGAGATTTCACGCCATGCTGGCGTGAATTCTGCGCAACTGCACTTGCCCACAACTGGCGCGATTGCTGACATGATGACAGCCGCCAAACCGCCACGACAGATTGAGTACAAGCGCGACGGCAAATTTTACAACGTGATACGGAGAACATGGAATGAGAACACCAACGCCTGAAAAGGTGACGTTGTATTGGGAGTGGCAAAAAAATGGACCGCCTAAGTTCTGTCACACGTGTGACCACTATTTGGGCAATGGTTCATGTGACAAGCACAAAATGAGTCCTCCTGATGATTTCACACAAACGGAGAACGCATGCAATGACTGGGAATGCCACATACCCTTCTGAAGACCACGAACAAATGATGTTTGTTCAATGGTTTAGGCGAAATTATCCAGGCGTGATAATTTTTGCCATCCCCAACGGCGGAGCACGTCATCCAGCAGTCGCCATGAAGCTCAAAGCAACTGGTGTAGTTAAGGGCATTCCTGATCTGTTTATCCCGGCCTGGAGTTTATGGGTTGAGATGAAGCGCCAGGATGGGGGTAGGGTGTCGCCGGAACAGAAGGATGTTATGACGTACTTAGAAGGCATCGGCCATTGTGCCATCGTTGCCAAAGGTGACGAGGACGCAAGAAAACAGGTACAGCAATACCTGAGCGAGAAGCAGGGTGATTGCGCACAAGATGCTGGCAATAAGTAATGATTGATTGTGTCAACAACAAAGGAGCATAAATTGCAATATGAAGACTTCGTGGCGTCAAAGCGCCGCGCAGAAGTTCCAACTGGCCACAATCCGTCTGGCCTTAATGAGCACCTTTTCGACTTTCAGCACGCGATTGTGACGTGGGCTGTGCGTCGAGGTCGTGCGGCAGTATTTGCCGATACAGGTCTAGGCAAAACGCTTATGCAACTCTCGTGGGCAGATGAGGTTGCCTCACACACAGGCGGTATTGTGCTGATTCTTGCGCCACTTGCTGTGTCTGAGCAGACAATTGAGCAAGGCTTTACATTTGGCATTGATGTGCGCCGCGTACCAAATGGCAGCACGCCTGATGCGCCTGGCGTATGGATCACCAACTATGAGCGCATGGATGCTATTGATTTTGCATCTTTGCATGGCCTTGTTCTGGATGAATCGAGCATTCTAAAGGCTCACGATGGCAAGACGCGCCAGCGCATCATTGATGCCGCGCAAGGCATCCCGTATCGCCTTAGCTGCACAGCCACGCCATCACCGAACGACTTTGAAGAACTTGGCAATCAGTGTGAGTTTCTTGGCGTAATGACGCGAACAGAAATGCTGGCAACGTACTTCGTCAACGATACAGGCGACACCGGAACATGGCGACTCAAAGGATGGGGACAGTCTCGATTCTGGGAGTGGATGGGAACATGGTCTGTTGTCCTTCGCAACCCATCAGATATTGGTTTTGATGGTTCACGCTACATCCTACCTGAACCAAAGTACATCGAGCATGTTGTCGAGACAGAAGTGGCGGGCGATCTGTTTGCAAAGCCAGCGCAAACAATGCTTGAGCGGCGCAAAGCTCAACGAGACAGCATTGAGGCCAGATGCAAAGCACTGGCTGATGTCGTCAACGCAGACCAATTGGAGCCGTGGTTGATCTGGTGTCACCTTAACGATGAGGCTGAGTTGCTTGCAGAATTGATTCCCGGCGCAGTCAACGTGCAAGGCTCAGACAAGCCAGAAGTAAAAGCCGCACGCATGATGGATTTCAGTCACGGAAAACTTCGCGTACTGATATCAAAACCCAAAATATGCGGGTTTGGGATGAATTGGCAGCACTGCGCACGAATGGCTTTTGTCGGACTGGATGACTCATTTGAGAAGTTTTACCAGGCCGTGCGCCGCTGCTATCGCTTTGGTCAAAAGCGCAACGTCGACGTCCACCTTTTCACGGCAGAGAACGAAGGGCAAATCCTTGCCAATCTCAAGCGCAAAGAAGCTCAACACCATCAAATGAGCGCCAACATGATTGAGCACATGAAAGACATCATGAACAACGAATTGCAAGGCCAACAGAACATCGTTGATGAGTACCGAGAAGACACCAAAACAGGTGAAGGCTATACGGTGCATCTTGGCGACTGCGTAAAATGGGCGCGTCGCATGGAAGACAACAGCATCGACTATTCAGTGTTCAGCCCACCGTTTGCTGATCTGTTCGTTTACTCAAACAGCGATCACGACATGGGCAACTGCAAAGACGATGCAGAGTTTGTGGCGCAGCTTCGTTATCTGATTGGTGAGTTGTTCCGCGTGCTCAAGCCTGGGCGCAATGTATCGTTCCACTGCATGAACCTGCCTACAACCAAGATGCGCCAAGGATTCATTGGGCTGCGCGATTTCCGCGGCGATCTGATCCGCGCATTTCAGGATGCAGGCTTCATCTATCACTCAGAGGTTTGCATCTGGAAAGATCCGGTCGTTGCCATGCAGCGCACAAAGGCTCTTGGGTTGCTGCACAAGACAATCCGCGAGAACAGCACAATGAGCCGCATGGGCCTGCCAGATTACGTTGTGACCATGCGCAAGCCCGGTGAGTGCGAGGATCGGGTAAAGCATGGTGATGACCTGCCCGTGATGATGTGGCAAAAATACGCAAGCCCCATCTGGGACGATATCGACCAAAGCCGAACGCTCAACAAGCTGCCAGCACGCGACGAGAACGACGAAAAGCATATGTGCCCGTTGCAGTTGGACGTAATTGAGCGATGCATCCATTTATGGACAAATCCGGGCGATCTGGTTTTTTCTCCATTTACCGGCATCGGAAGCGAGGGATACACCGCAGTTAAGATGGGGCGTCGATTCATTGGAACTGAACTCAAGCCGCAATATTGGGAACTTGCGTGCCAGAACATTGAAGACGCCACGCAAGAGCAAAAGGGATTATTTGCTTAACAACCTGGGGCTTCGGCCCCATTAAGGAATAAACATGGACTTCACAATCTACCAACATCAAGCTATGCGCACAGCCAAGCCAATGGAGCCTGCTGACGATTTGATGCACGCAGCATTGGGCCTGGCTGGCGAGGCTGGCGAGTTTGCCGACGCGATTAAAAAGCACCTTGTCTATGGACGTGAGCTTGACAGAGAGAACGCCATCGAGGAATTGGGAGACGTGCTTTGGTTTGTGGCGCTTGGGTGCGCAACTTTTGGCGTCTCAATGAGTGACGTGGCTCAGAGAAACATTGACAAGTTGCGCTTGCGTTATCCCGAGAAGTATGATGATGTATTGGCGCATCGGAGGCTGGACAAGGTATGAGCAAGCCCCGCAAACGCTACCGCCCTAAAAGCGTGAACTTAAATGTTTTGGCTCTTGCTGGCATCGGTCAGGCCAAGCTAACCCAAGCGGATCAAGACGAGCGCACGAGGCCGCCAAGGCTTGCACTTGAGCAGATCACCAAAGGCCAAGCATCGCAAGCCGATTGGCAAGCCATCTTTGATGTCATCAACATGCTTGATCGTTTTGTTCGTATGCCTACCGTGATGCGTCACGGCAAAGACTATCTTAGCACCATACAAAATGTGGTTTGCGCCATCCTAGACCGACAAAAAGCAACAGGCACGAAAGCTCTTTACCCGTCGGAGCTAGAAGACCTGCGCGGTTTGGTAGAGCTTTGGGCGGAACTGCTTGCAACCGTCACACATCGGGAGTACGCCACGGCAGAAGAACGCGCACACTCCCGCCTACTATCTGTGCTGCGGGCCAAAAATCCTGTTCAAGGTGTGCGTGTTTGCAACATATAAGCCCGACTAAGTTGCATGGACTTTGTTTGTTTTCACTAGCGGTAGTGTTTATGATTGATTCATCGACAACACAAAACGGAGAACACAAAATGAACAGCATCCAGCAAAAATTAAGCGCCGCAGTCGTTGAAAAGGCCGAAGTCTTCTTTGACTTCGTAAGCCGCGGGTTCTCGGTTCGCGAAGCATTCGACAAGACAATGGGCGAAGGATCCTATGAACGTCTTGTCTCTGACCTCTACGACGAACTGCGCGCACGCGCCGCCTAATCACCATGCCGCCCAGCGCGGCCACATACCACACCATGATTGCAAAGGACATGAGCTGTGAACTGCCCCAAATGCGGAGCCTGGACCGAGGTTAAAGAGACGCGCAAACGCCCAGAGGGCTACGTGCGACTGCGATGCTGCGGCAACGGACATCGGTTTAGGACTGTTGAGGTGGTGCTTGATGACAAGACCTGACTCCCCCTGCATCGGCGTGTGTACCACGACTTATGACGAGTTTTGTAAAGGATGTGGCAGGCACTACCTCGAAGTGGCCCGATGGAACGAGATGTCAGACGACGAGAAAGCTGCTGTGTGGCAGCGCATAGAGACTGAGGCAACCGCGTGGCGGTTTACTGATTACAAGGAGAGAACATGAACGCAAACACTATTTCTATTAACGGCATTGACTACGTTCGTGCTGATTCTGTGCAACCTACGGCACCGGGCACACGTGCTGTGGTGGTAGTTGATCGTGGTTGGATTTTTGCGGGGGATGTAACCCGCGAGAACGGGCGCATCAAACTATCTCGGGCGGTGTGGGTTTTCCGCTGGGAATCGATCGGGTTCGATGGCGTTGTTGCTGACCCGAAAAGCAGACAAGCCACGATCAAACCAATGCCACAAGGCGTGGATATTCCCGAAGGGGCAGAGATTTTCTGCGTACCGGTTGCTGACGACTGGGGGCTGTAATGTTTAGACCTGTGGGCAACGGCTATGGCAACGGCTATGGCAACGGCTATGGCTACGGCAACGGCGACGGCTATGGCTATGGCTATGGCGACGGCGACGGCGACGGCGACGGCTATGGCTACGGCGACGGCGACGGCTATGGCTACGGCTATGGCAACGGCACAGTTAGTGCGTCACCTCGCAAAGTCAGATCGCCTGTGAAGGAGAGAACATGAGCATTGAAGCAATGAAGCAAGCGCTTGAGGCGTTGGAGTTGGTCCCGTATATGTCCAACAAAGATGACCACGACTATTACGCCAAAGCAATCGACGCCCTCCGCACCGCCATCCAGCAGGCAGAGAGTGAGCCGGTGGCGTGGGCGCTGGTTGCATCCAACACTGGCAACGTCTGCGGCGTGACGCTGGACGAGGACGACTTTGAAGGGATGAGACCTGAAAGAGTCTTGCCGCTCTACACCCGCCCCGCTCCGGGTGTGCCGGATGATGTGGTGCGTGATGCGGAGCGGTATCGGTGGCTGCGTGACCGTGACCATTGGCCTGCCCCATTCGCATCAAGTCAAGACCCAGAGCCAGTTCGCGGAACTGACCTCGACGCAGCCATCG
>OGVT01000029.1_pt1 | contig 17133 bp, 25 predicted proteins | sample 1575831 | NCBI WGS metagenome assembly OGVT01 (sample SAMN07581542, study PRJEB24739) | freshwater metagenome | place: Singapore | collected 2015-04
GTTTCCCAGTCACGATATACTTGGTGCCTTAATTGTTGTCTTTCTGGCCTTAAGAGATTCCAGAATCCAGTCAATGCGGGCCTCATGGAACTCGCGATATGTCATCACCATTTGAAACACTCCGTTACATTTTGGCCGTTGACTGATGGCCGTTGATACTGTAGAATCGGCGCTGTAGCCGTTTCATGAATACTTGTATTTATAGTCTTTACTATACTTTAACAGGTTCCTTGGCATCACCCGTTGGAGAGGAAGAGGTCAAGGCATTGGTTGGCAATGGTTTCGACAGAGAATCCTTACGAATTTCGATTGCCATCTTGTAATCTTGTGTGACGAAAGAGAATCGATGTCCGATAGCTGTGACAAGGTAACGCCCAGACAGCATTGGGTCAAGTTCTCGTTCACCCGTTTCCCGCAACGATTCAGTTGATTGAATTTCAATATTCAATACTTCACCAACCTTTCTTGCAGGGTCTCCGTTCACAATCATTGTTCCCTTCAGTACGTTGAATTGTGCTGATTGGGAAATGGATTGCTGATACCACCACTCTACGTTAGCAGTTGTCCCTTGTCCGTTCTTATCAGTATGCTTTGGTTGAAAGTATGTATTCGCCATCGGATACTCGGACATCATCTTCCCGTCCCTGTCCGCAGCTAATCCTTCCAGTACGGTTTGTCCTTGTCCAGACCGCAGTTCATTTTGTTCAAGATGCTTGAAGCGATTATACGTTCCCGCGTAACTAAAATCAACTTCAGAATACTTTCTGGTAATCGGGTCGAATGTGTACAGGCGGGATGCGTACATACCCGTCATTGTGTTTTCGTGTGTATTGAAGTTGTTCGCAAAGTTGATGGATTCAATACGCCGATATGCAGGGGCTACTTGGTTTTCTCGCCCGCCTGTGTTTACTTTTGCGGGGGTCTTCGAGTAAGTAGCTGTTGCAGTCTGCCCAACAAGATTTTCCATTGATGTGAAAACAAACTCGCCTGCCGTGTTCTCGTAGCAGAAGAATCCAGCATTGTTGTAGGTATTGGAGACCGCCCTACGGGAAATCCATTGAATTGCTTCCATTGGAGACCAGTTTGGTATGACGCAACGTTCTACAAACTTGGAGGTCTCTGTAACAATGGTGCTTTTTGTCTTTAGGTCTCGGGTCAGGATGTCCTTGACAATCTCATCATGAGTCTTCGCGTATGCGCGAGAGATTTTGGTGCGAAGGCTTCTACTGGTCTCGGGGGCAACAAAGTCAAGAATAACAATCTGATAAGCGAAGTTGACTTCGGCGCGGTCGGTCACTTTGAAAACATCAAAGTCTTTCCTGATGCGCCGCTCGGTGCCATCACCAACATCAATCCCAATCTCAACTTCAAGACGTTCTTGACCAATGATGGGAAGATTCTTCAGAAGATTCTTGCTGTCACCAAAAAGAAGATTACCAGAGAGACCAAATCCGAACAGGTCTTCGAAAATGGAAAGTTCATGGACAACGCCGCGCAAGTCAATCTGCGTCCCGTTGAACGATGTCAGAAGCAACTTGTAGATAGTGAATTGACCAATCTGGTTAACTTGCGTCATTGTTATTTGATACCTTCAATCAGCCGTTCAAGGTCGCGGCGGGCAAGAGATACGTATTCTTCACGAAGTAGCTTAATTCTACGCTTACGTTCATTTTCACGCTCTTCGAATTCTGCGTTAGTGATGGGAGAGGCATCGATAGCGCTTAGAACATAAAATGTTGCGGAACCTTGCTGAATCCAATCCTTGTTCAGTGTAATCTTCAACAGGGTTGGGTCATTCTCATCTTGCTCAACAGATTCAATACGGGTTCCAGTATCAAGAACATCAGACTCAATAAAGAGACCACCGTAGATTGGCGGTTGACTTGATGTCCACAATACATTGTTCAGTGGTGTAGCATCTTGCGTCGGTTGAGTGTAACCATTGAAGATAATGTAACCATTGCCAATATCCTTGTCTGGTCCGTTTACTACATTACCGTTGCTATCTTCCCAATGGTGAGTGTTGTATTCGTTACCTTCACCATATTTGTCACTGATGAATTTTTCAAGTTCAGTGTTCGACTTGACCCAATCACAATAAAGATTCTGGGAATCGTTCATCATCATGACCAACCAATGTAGACCCGCATCCCCGTAGACTTTGTGGGCAACAATTTCAGGTGTATCACCATCGGTTACGTCATATTCGAAGTAGAGAGCCTTTGTATCCTTGATTCCATTCGCAATAGAAGCGCGAATGAAAATATTCTTCATGATGACTTCCTTGTCACCAACAGGATAGCTTAGACGTGGGAACTTATTGAAGTAACTCATTAGAAGTATCCCTCATTCACCTTGTTCTTTGTCAGAACAGTCATTTCTTGGAACTGAAGCGTCACGTCCACTTCAACAGGCATACCGTCAGCAAATGTGCGGAATTGACCACTCGGAGCGTAATTCACTTCCATACCCGTGAGCGCGCATGTATCGAGTCGGAAGAGGTTCTTGTCGTTTGGTTGGCTAACGTTAGTTCCTGGTAGCACATAATGGAAAGAAATATCAAATTGCGATGGATACCGCATAATCTCACTCTGTCCACCAGAAATTTCTGGAAGCATATGGAACTTAAACATTCGTAGTATGTTTCTAAATTCTTGTGCTTCGTTGCTGTTATTAAAAGTAAATTTCCATTGGAACGAAAATGTGCGATTCTGTACACTCTGGAATGTAACTTCTGAGTATGGATTGCCGAATGCTTGACGGAGTTTTGATGCAACAGTCCCTACGCCTTCATTCATAGACTTTAATACATTGACGGCCGCATCTTTACCAGCTTCAGATTGGAGAGTAATAGCCTTCACTGTATCACTCGCCAAAGAAGCAATAGCCCCAGAATCACCTTTGGCTGCCGCTACGATATTAGCTGCAATAGCTAAATCCATACCAATGTCAGTCGTTGCCCAGTTAGTGCCATAAGACGTTCCAATCTGAGGGGGGATTGGTAAAACAATTGCTGCCGCAATTCTTTTTGACCCAACTTTGAATCCTTCAAGTCCTTGGATAGCATTAGGTAGCGACGTATTGTCAAAACCACTGACACTTGTTGTCAAACGTCCCCTTGTGGTTGGGTCTGCCACCATGGTTGTACCATTTTCGGTTCCACCATCAAGCGACACATTCTTGAACGAACTTGTATTAGGGATATTGATGTTGAACAACATGTAATGGCGATGGTCGCCCCCGCCTACGTCAGACGGATAAGCGAACAACTGGAAATCGCCATTCTTATTTGATTCGGAAGAAGACTTTGCGTCTGCTTTTTTGTTTGTGCCTTCGACTGATGGATTAGCCATAGCTACTCTAAATAGGTTGTTGACTTAGACTATTTAGCGTGGTTTATATGGCCCTCTACAAAGAGACATTCCAAGGAAGATTCATCCCAAGAAATCCAAAAAAGTATAATGGGGATGTGAACAATATTTTCTATCGGAGTTCATGGGAGCTTCGATTCATGAAGTATTGTGATATGAACAGCAGCGTACTCCGCTGGTCTTCTGAAGAATGCGTTATCCCGTATCGTTGCAAGACTGATGGAAACGTTCATCGATACTTTGTGGATTTCTGGGTAGAAGTAAAACAAGCCGATGGGTCAATCAAGCATATGCTTATCGAAGTGAAGCCAAAAAAATTCACAGTAGAACCAAAGCCGCGCCAGCGCAAGACAAAGCGATACATTGAAGAAGTCCTGACGTGGGTAAAGAACCAATCCAAGTGGGAAGCCGCCACTTCTTATGCGAAGAAGAGGGGTTGGGAATTCAAGATTCTAACGGAAGACCACCTTCTGTAATCCTCGCTAAATAAAAGACTAGGAGGATTCCATGTCAACAGCAATTCAACGCATCAAAGACAGGCTTACGAAAGCAAACATTCAGCGAAACACTGAGTCTTCTCGCCAGTGGCTGTATCGTAACGCCCGCAGAATTGTAACGTCAGCAAGTATCAGTCAACTTCGAAGCGAATCGCGCCTTGTCTCACGTCCTGTTCCTGGTCACATGTACATGTACCTGTATGACCCGAAAGGAAAAGATACACTGGAATTCTATGACCGCTTCCCTCTTGTTTTTGTTGTTAAGTACTACAAGGATGGATTCTTGGGGTTGAATCTTCACTACCTTCAACCCATCTATCGTATGCGTCTGTTCGAAATGCTTTTGACGTTCCAGTCTGATACCCGCTACAACGAAAAGACAAGACTGGCAATTACCTACCGTAAACTAATGGCGGTCTCGCGTTCAGATTTTGCAAAGCCTTGCTTGAAGCGTTACCTGTATTCGCAACTTGACACCAAGTTCATTCAAGTCCCCGCTGATGAATGGGAATTGGCATTGTTCATTCCGTTTGAACGTTTCAAACACAAGAATCGAGCCTACGATAAGCGGGATGTCTGGGCCAACTCCGCAAGTCTTCTCTGAGGTAACAAATGTCACTACCGTCAAAACTTCCAGATTTAAAGGCCAACATTCCTACTCCGCAGCTTGAACAAGCGCAGCGGGAACCTGCTGTAGCCCCAGTGACTCCGAATAACGAGGAATTTACTGATACGAAGTTAACATATTCATTGCCAGACTTCGGACCTAGAGACCTTCAGGAATTTCTTGGAAGCATTTCTACACACTCAAAAGGGCTTGCACATAGCGGGAAGTTTCGTATTCGGTTCTCTCTTCCGACTGGATTGACTCCCGAAAAACTTGGTCATAGTAAACTTGACAAGTATGACACAGGTTCTCTTGTGCGGGATGTTGCTTTGTACATCGAAAGCGCACAATTACCAAATTTCAACATCACGGCGACAAATCATACCATTTACGGATTCCCTCGCTGGCAGCCAGTAAGCACAGCGGAAGATAACGTTGAGTTTCAAATTCGTCTTGATAACTTCATGGTACAGAAGCGTCTGTTTGATGCGTGGTTTGCTCTCATCTTTAATCCTGAGACACAGAATATCGAATATTCTGACAACTTTGTTACCACAATCTACATTGACCAGCTTGCGCGGGATACCAATAAGGTTGTCTATACAGTTGCACTCTATCGGGCATTCCCGATTAATATGCAACAGCTTGACCTGAACCATCAAGAACAGAACAACTATCACCGCCTTGCTGTGTCGTTCGCATTCGAACGTTGGAAACCTTATTTCTCTGAAGATACTGATATTCTAGACCAGCGTACTCTTAAAAGAACAGACCGACAAAGTGCTGTATTCTCTGACTCTTATGAAGAAAAGAAACCAGACCGCAAGGATATTTCAGTAAAGCAAAAGAAACCTTCATTCGGAGACAAGGTTCGCTCAATCAAGGGCAAGGTTGACAAGATTATCCGTACAACCAAGGGATTGATTGGTGAAAACCAGAACGTTGCGCTTCGTGCTTGGAATAAACTTGATAGTCTTGTCACAAACTCTACGGGTTTGTCTATTCAAGAAACCATCAACACTGTGAACGGTTGGCAGAAGGATATTGAGTCGATTTCCAATGCGGATATGGATAAGGCAACGAAGGTTCTTTTACTTTCTGGTAGCGCGGCTATTCTTGACTTGATGGCAAAGATGCCAAAAGTTCCGCCTGAAGCGTAACCTACATACAACCACCTAACATGATACTTTGAGGATACTATGTCACTTCCAAAGATTGCTGTGCAAAAATACACAATGAAACTGCCTTCTAATGGAAAGTCCATTGATTACCGCCCGTTTCAGGTGCGTGAAGAAAAAATCCTGATGACCGCTGCCGAAACTGGCACGGAAAAGGACATGCAGAATGCGATGATTGATGTCATCAATAGCTGCCTGTTCGGACAAGTTGATGCGCGAACTCTCCCGTCATTTGACGTTGAGTACATCTTCCTGAAACTACGCGCCCGCTCCGTTGGTGAAATCGTCAATCTGAACTGGGCATGTGACAATGAGATTGTGGACGTTCATGGCAATCCAAAGCCATGCGGCGCTGCAAATGAATTCGAAGTCAATCTGGAAGAGTTGAAGATTGAAGTTCCAAAGGACAAGAAAAACAACATTGAAGTCGGACAGGATGCGAATGGAAACGTGATTGGTGTTGTGATGAAGTACCCGACCATCGAATCCTTGACGAAGATTCAGCCTACAGATAACGATAGCTTCGACACCATTCGTAGTATTGTTGTTGGTTGCATTGATACGATTTACGTTGGTGAAGAAATCTACCCTGCCGCTGAAGCAACGGTTGATGAACTCAACGAATTCATCGAAAGCATCCCAACAACAAAGTTCCCTGCTATTGTGGAATTCTTTAACGGAATCCCCCGCGTTAAGACAGACCTGCATCTTGAATGCTCTTCCTGCGGACATAAGAAGGATATTCACCTAGAGGGAATCCAAAGTTTTTTCTAATTCTGCTTGGTCATGATAATTTGAGAAACCATTACGTTACCAATTTTCATTTGGTGAAGTTTCATGGGTTCAGCTTGACAGAATTAGAAGACATGCTCCCGTACGAGCGGGAAATTTACGTTGGTCAAGTAATGAACTGGATAAAAGAAGAAAATGAACGCATCAAACAACAGAAACTCTAACGGTAACACTGTCAAGAAAGTGACCCGCTTCATGGACACCGTTGAGGCGATTTTTATCGCTATTGTCGGGTCACTGATTGATATGATTTCGTACCCATTCAAGCGAATCTTCAAGATTGGCGAACAAACAAAGGCAGGAAAGGTTCTTGCTGCCCTGTTGTCCATGGGTCTTGCTGTTTTCTCGGCGCTATGGGCCTTCGGCTTCGCTATGGAGCCTCCCGCTGGTTATACAGGGGAAGATGTCGCCCTAATCGTAGGGGCCGTTCTAACGCCTATTACAGCGATTGTGACGGGTATCCTAATGAAATTTGTTTTCGTTAAGAATGACGCATGTGAGATTCCCGTAGAAGAAGACAAGGAATAACACTAAATGGCGAAAGGTAAGGGTAGAACCCCATCATCAAAGCCCAAAGCAATCGTTCGTGAAGGTAAGGGTCTCAAAGAGGTTATCTCAACTCTGAAGAAAGACCCAAAGGGCGTCACGTCCGATATATTCTGGGGAACTGTAAAGACCGCGCTCGCGGGTGCGGCTGGTTTCTTGGCGGCTGGTGTTGTTGGTGCTTCCCCTATCTTTGGTGGCGCGGCTGTTGGTTTGACTGGTGCGGCGCTTGCTGGTCTTGAAAAAACAGGAAAGGGAAGCAAGACTGTTCAAAAGAAACAAGAGCAGAGAGTACAACCTGCTATCAAGAATGTCAAAAAGCAGTCTGACGTTACAGTCAAGATGTTCAAGGACATTCGTCGCAACACATATATCTCATCACAGCTTTCCAAGGCAACGTATAATCGAATCAAGGAACTGAAGACTTCCGTAGAGGGGCTTGCTGCTACTCTTCAGAAGGATTCGTTCTTCGTTGCTGAGTACAATGAAGTGGTCATGAAAGACCTCTTCACAAAGCTCACAACAGATATGTTTACTATGTCCGATTACAATGAATCTGTTGCAGACTCGCGCCATGATGAATTGATTCATGCCATCAAGCATATTGGTTCTCGGCAAGGGGTCCGTGCCCCTATGCTGAGAAGCCGTAGGATGTCAAGAGTCACAATCGGAAACGTTAGATGGAAGGATTTTGTTAATTTCACCAAAAGTCAGTTCAGTAGGGTGAATAATGGTATCCAATCCATACAGTCCAAACAGCCTAGTTTGTCATGGTTGAGTAATAAATGGGAAGATTCTATTCGTCTTCTTGAAAAGATTGCGGCAAATTCGAAACCACAACCACAACGGATTGACCCAAGCGGAACTACTTCGGCGGGTACTAGAACACAACGCAACAATCCGTTTGCTGCACTGGGAGCAATGGCTAAGAACTTGTTGATGTACCTTAGCCCTCTGATGACCGCATTCAAGATGCTTTGGAGGTTTGGAAAGAATCTGTTAAGAAGAATCCCAATGTTGCTTACTGCATGGGAAGTAATATCAAACATTTTTGACCAAATTTCGAAACATGGATTGTCATTCAAATCTATACTCGCAGGTTTTATGGGCGGGCTTAGTGAAGCTCTGACGAAATTTCTTCAATTGCCTGCTATGTTAATTGACAAGGCTTTTGGAACGAATATTTCGGAATGGTTAGGCGGTGTGGGTGACAGAGTGGGTGACGCACTTTATAGTTTGTTTAATGGTGAGGTTGGTTCGTTCGGAGACTTCAAGACATTCCTAATCGACATGATTAAAAATCTTATCGCAAGCATGATTCCAGATTTTCCTGGTAAGCCTACGATTCTAAAGAAGTTGGGACTAGAATCTACCCAAGATAAGAATATGAGAGAGTACGAAGAATCTGGAACAGGAAAGCCAGAAGAGAAGGGAGGATGGTTCCAGAACTTGTTCGGTTCAAATCAACAGACTCCCGCTGCGGTTGCGGTTCCATTGAATGTTGCTGGTGCAAACACACGTCCCAACGTGGCCGCCGCCCAACAACAACTGGATAGAACAAAGGCGCAAGCCCAAAAGCAGACTGCGCCCGTTGTTGTGGATAATAGAAAGACTGAACCCGCTAAACCTCAACAAAGCGGACCCGCCACAATGGTTGCCCGCAACGTTGATAGCAACGTCAGGGGTGTTGAACTTGCAACAGCAGGGGCAAGATTCAGGGGTTAAGCAGTCTCGCCTGTAAGGATTCCAATTGCCTTACGAAGACCCAGAGCGACAGCAGCCGTTTCTGGGTCTTTTTCATTGGCGATAGCCTCATTCTGCATTTCAAGAACGATGTGATACATTTCGATGTCAAGCATTTCTGCCGCCATCAATAGTCCTTCACGAACTCCGTCCCCAAAGTTTCCATGGTCGTTCACTTTGAATTTGGACAACTCTTTGTCCAGACGTTCCACTGGGCGCATCATTACCCCCTTCTGCGTAGCAGGCTTTTAATGTTTTGATTTTAGCCTTTACAGCTTCAGCATAGCGCTGAGATTCGGTGATTTTGGGACCAGCCCAACCACCATTGTATGATGCAAGAACAGCCGTCAGATTATCCTTTCCACGAATTTTACGCCAATCACGAATCTCCATCAAAGCATGTTTGGCAGCAAATTCGATGTCACTGACCAGCTTACTTGCAATCATATTTCGATTGAACCCTTCGTTCGCCATCTTTTCGCGAGACAAAGCGGTTTTCAGATTGATTTGATATACACCATACGAGTGCGTACGTGTATTAACGAGAACTTTCCCCGCGCCTGTTTCGTGCCACGCGATAGCAGCAAGAGTGTAGCCGAGGTCATGAGGTTGTCCGTATTCGAACGATTTTGAAATGACTTTACGTTGCGACTTGTTCATTGAGGAAAGTTGGGAACAGGACGCAAAAGGATTGCTTGGTTGAACAACTTTTTGAGCGGGTTGTTCGAAGGGAGCAACTGGAACAACGCTACCACCTACAGAGGGGATAGAGAGCATTACAGTAGCAACAATGGCAAGGGTACGTTTTAACATGGCAACAGCCTCCCATGAGTTATTTAGACCAGTATAGTAAAAAGGGGTAGCTTTCGCCACCCCTTTTTTGTTACTTCATGTATCAGCTATTGAACATGTTCTTGAAGTAATCGTCGGCATCGACCTGCCCTTCAGCAGCTTCAGCGGTCTCGTTGGTATCCCAAGGTGCAGAACTATCGGCGTCAGCAGGCGCAGCTTCTTCTACCTTCTTGCGGCGAGCCGCTGACATGCGTTCAGCCGTCTTTTCTTCGGGAGCATCTTCCGCTTCACCAGCAATGTCATCACCAGCGAAACCAGCGACCTTGTTAGCCTGAGAACCACCAAAGATAGTGTATTCATTGGCTTCCACACCAAGAACTTCCCGCAGCTTACGATACAGTTCTTCGTAGGTCTTGAACTGGTCTTCCGCAACGATAGGTTGCAGCTTGTGTTGCTGACCCCAGATTTCTTCCAGCTTGGAATCGTCGCCATCAAACAGCGCGGACGGTTCATCAAACTTGGAATCATCGTAGTTGGGAACCTGACGCCCGTTCAGCATGATAGGCTTGACACGCAGACGGAAGTTCGCACCTTCCCAGAAGTCAAACGGGTTGACGGGATTCACTTCTTCGTCTTCGAATTCAGGAACAGGATTCTGCATCTTCTCAATCATTTCCTGAATCTTCTTGCCGTACTTGAACAGGAAGACCTTCCCGTTGTTTTCAGGATTACCAGCGTCCTTGATGACAAGAATGTTTGCAATAAAATGATTGCGGTGCTTACGCATCTTTGCGTCTTCGATACGAGATTCATCCTTGCTTGCATATGCAGCAGCATTGTACTCAGCAACTGGATCGGGCAGACCAATAGAAGTTGGAGACTCATTAATAAACCATTTTCCAGTGGGCCCCTGGAAGGCATAGCTGAAGTTCTTGACCCAGGGCAGATCATCACCGTTAACTGGTGGCAGAATTCGAATGATTGCAGAGCCGTTACCTGCCTTATCACGAGAGATAGACCAGAAACGATCATCTTTGTCGTTGCGCTTACCACCAGAGTCGAGATCCTTGACGATCTTGTCGAGCATTGATGCCTTGTTCTTGCGAAGTGCGGATAGAGAAGTTGCCATGATGTTTAGCTTCCTTTGATTGCGTTTAAAAAATTGTCGATACGGCTGATGTGGCGATGACCTAATGTGCCTTTTGCGACAAACTTACTTGCTTTGACCATACGGTCAGTGTATTTACTTGAGTCAAATCCTTGAATCTTATGCATACAACTTGATCGTCTGTCAAGTAGTATTATACACTCATATTCTACTTTTTGACTCAGTAAATCAGAAATTATCTGTCTTGACAGATAATCATCAAGACTCCACTTTCGTTTGAAACATTCAAACTCGATGTAGTCAAGATCCCTTTCCAATGTGTAGTCCAACGAGTCTTTAACCTTTGTCCAGTGCTTGAAGTTGTCTTCTGCAAACGATGGATCATATAGAAACTCAGAATTTCCATACAGGTTGTTGGCTACACACAGTTCAATCATTTGACGTTCGGTTTCGACCATCTTCATGATTGGTAGTATCAGATAGAAATCGTTTCGCTCTTGAACTTCGTTTTTGCCTTTGAAATTTGTTCCATACTCAAAGATATTGAATCCAGAACTGAAATAAAGACGTACCGCGAAGTAGAGTTGAAATGCTTTCTCAGCAGTCATCCAACTGCACAGCAGTCATCTTTGGCATTGAGTATTGCTTGACTGCTTCCTCATAGATTTTCTGTTTGAGAGTTGGCGACACAAGAGCAGCAACTTCATCATATTCTGCACCAGTTTCTTCGCAGAAGTGATTCAGTGCTTCGAGATGCGTCATTGATAGTTCAGCGGCCAGAGCCTCGATGTGGATCGAGAACTCTGACATGCTGGTAAAGAACTTGTCTGTCATGTGAGTTTATCCTAAAACTGTTTTCACGCAGAAATTATAACACAGATTTTGTCTTACTTGATCTCGATCCAGCTAAGTCCCGAACGAACAGATGCATCAGTATCAAGTCGATATGCAATAATTGCTAGAATCATGCTATCAGTTGCATCAAAGTTTTGATAAATTGATGCTGATCGATCATCGAACGAGGCAGAGATCGTTGGACCAGACTGGTTGCCAGAACCACCAACCGCAAAGTCATCAAGCAACACTTGATATTCTTCCGTTGCGTTCCATGTTGGAGATAGCGTGAAGTCTTTTGCGAAGTCACACCAACCATATCCAGGAACATCTTGCCAAGTTGCTGTCTGGATCGCAGATGCTCCAGGCAAGACAACGATCTTGTAGTTTACTGGATTGTTTGTATACATTGTAAATCTTCGCAGTCGAGCAAGCGCATGATTTTGTTTGCCTTCAATGAGATTCTTTAGTCGAACTGCAAGAATACCTTTACCGTTCGTAGAGTTTGCAGCAGTGACTGTAATCGCTGTACCATCTGTACTAACGCTGCGAGAGAATCCGGTTTCATATCCTTCACCTTCTCGATGAACGACTGCACAGATGATCATCATTTCTGACGGAGATGATGTCGTTGCTGTGTTCTTTACTTCCCATCGACATGGAAGAGATGGTTGATATGTATATGCTTCTGTAACGATATTTGCGTGATAGAACGTATGACAGATGATGTTTTGATCGCCGTTGATGAATGTAAATCTGACTTTACCTACACCCAACCATTGATAATCGATCATCAAAATTTGTGCTTTAGTCCAGTCACCAAGAACGCCAGACTTGTTTGATTTCGACTTTGTACCATCCATCTTGTCACCGTTCCACTGTGATTGCGGAACAACTTCCAAGTCTACGCCGTTCTTACGAATGACAAACTCAGCAACACCATCACGAACTCTAAAGATGAATCCATTGTTGTCATCGAACAACCCAATGCTCTGAGTAAGACCTGGCTTACTTTGTCCCATGACGAAAGTCATCATGGCAAAGTTTGTTGTTCCTGCGATGTATGGATGATACTGCTTAGTCTGTCTGACTGCAAGAGCATTTGCATCAGTACCAACTTTTGCAAGAACACAAACCCGAGTAAGATCACGAACAAGTTGACCACTACCACTTGTCTTGTCCATAACTTCAATCGAAGTTCCAGAACCATACATATATCGATATTCACCAAGCAGTCGAGGCTCAATAACACGCAGTCTACCGAATGCGCTCAACTGAGTAGTTGCTTCATACCGAATTTTGTCGTCAAGAATGTAAGACATTAGATGATTCTCCAGCCGTTGTGATAGAACAGTGTGACACTTGCAAAGTTGATTTGAATCTCGATGCCTTCTGGATCAGTGTCAATTAACCCAATAACTCGAATTGGTACTAACTCAGCAATACCAACTTCGTCTTTGATGACATATTCTCTGCCGTTGGTGATTGCAGTTGGCAAAGTGATAGTGATAATTTCATTTCTCTGTCCAACACCAATATACCAGTCACGAGTCGTTGGTGTGTAGTTTGCAGTGATCGTCTTTGCTGGACGATCAATGTTCGTTGTACTGTCTGCTCCACCACCCGAGTATGTTGGTTGATAGATCGATTGGCGATGATTCGATTCTTCGATCATTCGCCTCAGCAACTGCATCTCTTTCTGCATTTGCTGAACAAACATGTTCGGTTTCTCAGCAACAACAGGCTCTTTTATTGGAGCTGCTGTAGCTGTTGACTCTGGTAGATTGCTGATTGTCTCTGCTTCTACAAGCTCTTGGAAAGTGTCTGGAAGCTCTTTGGAGACGGTTTCTTCAACAACTGGTACGCTGACATCAACCAACTCTTGTTTTTGCGTTGTAGAACGTTTTGCCGACTTCAGAAGTTCGGCTAGTTCGCTCAGTTTACTTGATGACATTAGTCTCTCCTCTGCGTCAAGCAATTGGACGTGGAATATCGAAGAAATCTTCGACTATCGTGTAATCGGTCACATCACCAATTGCTTCAACATTGACTTGTCGAGCAATATCACCAATTCCAGGATCGATCTTAGTGATAACTTTCGAGATAACGCTGTTGGTATCGCCAGTGATGATTGGTCCAAGAAACTCAGTCTTTACGCTAAACGAAAGCGTACCAACAATCTCGCGGCGATTGTCCATTGGACCTTCATATGAATCATTGATATCAATCCCGCTTAGTGTGATTGGAATGTCTTGAACAATCTTCAGAGAAGGAACAGCATTGACTGATAGTGTGTACTGTGGTCCAAAGTACGGCAGAATCTGCTCAACGATCTGAAACATGTCATCTTGAGTCTTAGTCATGATATAGACATTGATTGTCAGATTGTATGGAACTGGTGTGTATGCAGAAAGATAGTTGCCAGCAAGCGTTGGCTCACATGCTCGATACTGAGTTAGTTTGTTGAGACGACGAGAAGAATCATATTGTAGTCCAACAATCTCATATCCAATGCGTGGAAGAGAGATGAGAACACGCTGATCGGTGTTCTTCTCTTCTCTAAGTCGTTGATACCACTTCTCTTTGTTTCCATAAGAGACTGGAACATCAATCAACTGTTCAACGACTCCTGAATTGTTGAATCGTTGAATCTTGATATCAGAGAAGAGTTGTCCGAAGGCTACAATAACCTTTCGGACAATCCCATGATAGTATGGCTGTGTAAGCATTTAATAATCCTAGTAATTACTAGGAAGTATTTAGCTTTCTACTGTCAAATCCATGAACTCATCGATGATAGTTTGTGGATCATCAATCTTCAGAAGCCAGTCTTCTGCAAAGTCAGCAGTGTTACCTACTCCACCAAACTCAGTCACTAGAGTTTGTTGAGACTGACACCGCCAGATTCGACCATGCTGAGAGTGTTCACCCTCGTATGAGATGACAGTTACAATCTGACCAATTGCAGCGCCATCAACAGAGTTGATGACTTCTGCTTGATCACCCGGCTTGATCTTCGCCATCATCGCTGTCCTTTGCAAGTAGTTGAGCAACTAGACTCATGCCCTCTGGTGTTGCTTTCACCAGATCAGCTTGAGCCATATCATCACCAAAGCTCATGTTTTCGTACTTGATCTCAACCATTCCTTTGCGACGAAGAGATTCTAGCGTCACAAAAGTTAGAAGCATATCGAATCTTGCTTGTAGAGACTCATCATCAGCAACTTCAAGTCCTTCAGCCATGCTGAGAAGCACCATCATGAGGAACAGTTCTGCTGATGCATGATCTTCCATATCAGTCTCAGCAATTGCTTTACCTAGAAACTCAACATCATCATCAGACATCGATTGAAAGAATTCGCCAATCGTGAAATGAGGATGAAGACTTAGTTTAGTCGCAAGACCTTTATTGATTGCCCATGCTGTATGACTGTTAATAACTCGTTCCAGATTGATACCAAACATATTAGATTCTTGCATTGTGTTTTCCTTTGGGAATAAAATTATCGCTCATAGTTAAGGCCATCGTTACAACGATATGTTGCAATATCGTTTGTAACTTTGATGATTCGACATTGCTTAGAGATAGCAAACTGTTCAAACTGAACATAATCGTAAACAATGTAGATGATGATCATCGTGATCGCAATGATTGCAGTGATTGCACAATCGATCATATGACGCTTAAACGATTTCATGGTATGTTTCTATGTGTGGTGTGTGAGTCTATTGTACTTCATTTTTGAATCACTCGACGAAACTTGAAGAACAGTATTATGCGATCTTTGATGCCATTCAGTCCACCATTGACTTCTTTCGTGACTGCATGTGTGTCTTTCCAATCATCGATTTCTGGTTGAACACGAGTCTTCCAGTACCATATGCTTGTCTTTGCTGCTATGTCTGGACGACTTACCATGTCTGGATATTGTTCAAGAGGAAGTCCAAGAGCAAGTCCAGCTCGTCTGTAGTTGTCTCTTCCAGTTAACTGTAGGAATCCTCGACCCTTGTACTTTGCACCATCGCCAATATAGATATTTCCTAGCTTTTCCGCAAGCTTTGGATTATACACAGGATCGTACTTTTTGAAGTGTTTCGCATCTCCATACTCAACAAGCCTCTTGAATCCAGCACTCTCATGTGCTGCTTGTGCCATAAGTTGACTAAGTTCAGTACCCTTGATTCCAGCGTCTCGTGCATGTTTTAGGAGCACAAGAGCCATGTCACCGGATCCGTTTATCGAATGATCTATCTTAGGAAGAACCTGTTCGGATTGTTTATTCGATTCTGGTTGTTTAACGTGCTCAGTAGAAACAACTTGTTTTGTTTCCACAATCATCTCTGGTTTCTTTACTGGAACAACAGTAACCTCTGATTTTTTAGTTTCTTGTGCAAACAACGGAGCATCATCATCTATCATGAATGCTGATGCATTTCCAATACAAGACGATGCTGCAACTGCAAGCATCGTCCTCTTCATCGACCAGGCTCCATCTTGACACAATGATGTGTCATATGACCAACAGAGATTAGAACCATCTGTCCACGTGCTGCTTGACAATCTCGTTCACTAACAAACTTTGGACCGTATACTAACACAGGTGGATTAGTTGCGGCAGTTGATACCAACAACCAAATAGCAATCGTTGTATTCATTCTATGCTCTCTCCTCCAAAGTCATTCAATCAGTTGATAAGCTTTATTCCACTTACCAATAGAGATATCAACGTAATGTTTCACCTCGAAGTAGTCCGACTGGATGTCAGAGTTGTCATACCAGTCTTGACCGCGAAGTGCATCAAGCAACGTATTAAGCACTTCGGCAGATACGCCATCAAAGTGACTGTCAATGTAGTAGACATTCACTTGCAGCGAGTCTTTGACTTCACGAGCAATCTCTCTACGATATTCTGCAAATATTTTGTTCTTGCGATTTGCAGATGCAAAGAAATCGATAGAACCAGCACTGATCGTCAGACAAAGGGTGCTGTGATTGCGAATACTCAGAGTGCCCTTGAGTCCATATTGCTTCAACAGACCCTTGACAACAGGAGCGATCTTTGCTTTTTCGTCTTGAGAGATGTAGGACATGATGTAGATGTGTGTTTGTGTGATGACGTTATTGTAGCAGACTTTTCGCTGCTGTCAACAACTATTCTTGACGAGTTCCACCAATACCAATGTCGATAGTCATCCGAGATGAATGATCGTCAAAGAACTCTTGAATCGAGAAGTCGCCAGAGTAGCATAGTGCTTCGTAACCATCAGTGATGGTTACTTCAACATCACCGAGTTTGTCTTTGAGACTCTGTAGTCTATTGATCAAATCGCTTACGGTCATAATCAAGTTTCCTTTGTTTCTTTGCTTCTAGTTCAAATTCTTGCTCAGTCAGTATACGATCAAAAACTTGCATCATGAGTCGATCTGCTCGTTGCAGAACATAGAATGTTGCTCGTTTCTCTGGCACGTACTTGTAAGCAAATGCACCAGCAGTTTGGACACAGTTCAGCAGATTGTGAATTGAGTCTGCTGCTTTGATCGTCTGTGCTTCTGCTGGTGCTGCTTCTATGTGATCTCGATTGATCTTCATTCGAGCAGCACGATTACCGTCTTCTGGCTTTGCACACACCGCCCGTCACGTTATGGAAGTTATCGTGACTGGGAAAC
>OGVT01000030.1_pt1 | contig 17000 bp, 22 predicted proteins | sample 1575831 | NCBI WGS metagenome assembly OGVT01 (sample SAMN07581542, study PRJEB24739) | freshwater metagenome | place: Singapore | collected 2015-04
GTTTCCCAGTCACGATACCGTCGAGGCTGTAATACAAGACAGATCCGGGTTTGTCGTCAGTAACTGATAAAGTAACCTGAATGCTGTCTGTAAAATTCGTACTGGCCGGATTGATGGCTGCTACCGGCGCCGTATTGCAGTTGGGTAGTCCATTTTGCCAGGTGGCATTCGACCATGAATAATTATAAATACCCGGTGCGGAACGGTTCAGGTCTGCTGTTTTCGCAGCACCACCGTCATTAAAAATAAGGTTGGTGCTGTTTAGGCCATTGAATGTGTACGACCACCAGTTGCCGCAACTGTTCACCCGGGTCATATTATTACCGGGCCAGGCAGTGCAGCCAGTGAATGATGTTGGGGAAGCCGACCAGCAATATACTTTGGGTTGCGCCCATCCGGCTGTATTTTCAAAATATACAGTGATGGTACCGGCAGGTGGTTGAAGCTGAGGTACAGAAACGATTCCCGAACCGCTGGATCGGTGAATTCGATATCGGAGCCAGAGGCCCTCTGTTCTGGATCGACGACGGCATCAATCGTGAGGGATGCCAAATCGTTGAAGACGGTGTGGTCTGCTATAGCGACCGTGCCGGAAGGGATTTGTTTCGTGGCGCGAAATCCTCGGAGCCAAGTTTGTCCAAGAGTACGAGCAGAAGAAACTCGGCAACCTTTTGGATCAGTACTGGTTCAACGGCAAGTCACACTTTAAATTGCTACACAGCACCGCTGTCGATATCCCGAAAGACCAGTTAATACTTGAACTCCGTCAGTTCGGTTTTAACCCGAAGGCGAAGAAAGGCCAGCCGCTTTCCGAACTGGAAGCCGCGATCCTTGTGATCAACAACCAGAATCGGATCGACGAGATCGCGCCAGTGGTTTTCTCCAAGGACCGTGTTGTGACCTACAACAGCCACCGGATCCTGAATAACGCGAACATCAATCCGATTGAGCCAGCCGACAACGGCGATCCAGCGAACTGGCCGTTCATCAATCAATGGCTCGGCCAGCTGTTCCACAACGCCGGAAATAGGCCAACTGTTGAATACCTCTACGCATGGCTGAAAAGGTTCTACACAGCGGTACTCAACCGCCAGTTCGTCCAAGGACAGGCTATGCTATTGGTCGGCCCGACGAACAAAGGAAAGTCGCTGTTGTCCAACAGGGTGATCTCTCAGCTGGTCGGTGGATACGCCGACGCTTCTGATTATCTGTCTGGCCAGACACGATTCAATAAAGACTTGGCGCGTGTCGCCGCATGGGTCATCGACGATACCACATCGGCTGCGTCCTTTCAGGATCAGCGTAAGGCTACCGAACTGATTAAGCGTGCCGTCGCCAATCCGAGGATCGAGTACCACGCGAAGTACGTTGACGCTATATCGGTTCCGTGGACTGGACGGGTGATCTTCTCGCTGAACATGGACGCGAACAGCCTTTCAGTGATCCCGTCTCTGGATTCCAGTAACAGGGATAAGTTGATGGCTTTGAGGATTAGCAACAGCGCGACAAGCAATTTCCCGCCGAACGCACAGCTGGAGAAGACGATCTCCAAAGAACTCCCTTACTTCGCCAAGTGGTTGTTGGATTGGGATGTTCCAGCAGAGATTGACGATGCCAGCCGTTTCGGCGTTAAGAGCTACATCGACGAGACGATCGCTTCTGCCGCATACGACAACTCCAGCCGTTCCTCCGTAGCGGAGTTGGTTGAGTTCTTTGTTAAGCGTCTCCGCGACTACAACAAGGATCTCACCCATTGGACAGGAACACTTACAGAGTTCCAAGTCGCTCTGCACGATCTGAACAATGGACGCGCCGTCGGCATGTCAGGCAACCTTGAATTCGTCCGCCGAGGAATGGCTACGATGGAAGAGGCTTTCCGGAGTAACACCCATGTCCGTCCGGTTCGTTCGTTCGGACAAGGCGGCGGGAAGATGTGGGAGATCAATCTGGATCCAAAGTACGATATCAGCAGGAGCCAAGATAGCTTTGGAGATCTCCCATCTTCTTGAGCTTCGATATCGGGATGTGATAACCATCCACACGGTAGGTGAACCCGTTATCCCCGTCGGGTTCACCTGCTTTTTTAAACTCGGAACGACGCTTAAACGAATCCGTTTTGATCCAGCCGAGCAGCCACAGCTTGACCGATGAATCGTGGCAACGGAGAAAAACAAACAGATCGTTCTCGAACATGTGGGTCCGCTTCATTTCGACCGAAGCAGAATACTCCAACTTGGGGATTGTTCTAGCTGTCTTTGTTTTGACTTCGATAGATATACCGGAATGTGTGATGAGGTCGTAGCTTTTTGAAAGCTCTCCACAATGGTTAATCTTGTCGCCGAGGAATTTCTCCACCGCGATCTCGCCGAGCATTCCGGCCATCCGTCCCGCTCCTCTGGTATAGGAATTTGCGAGCACGCCCATACGTTCGGAGCGTTCCGCCGCGAGTTTGAAGTCCTCACCAGAAGGGCGGAACTCAATGAACTTCCCGCCAGCTACTGGCTTAAATTGATCAAGCATTAGATTTTGCAATACGTTTTAAAAAGCCGTCCCATGCCGGAAAAAAGATCTCCTCCATGCACCGAACGACTGGCTCCTGCTCATATCGATCAGCGAAGCCGACGCCAGAAAGAAGCAACGCTGCCTCCATCAGTTCGTGTCGGATCGTAATCAGTTTGACAGAATCTGGTATGGCACGGCTAATCTCAATCGTCTTGAGGTCGTGCTTGTACTGGCCGTAAGTATCATCGAGATCGCAGAAGATGAGGCGTACTCGTCTTCCTGCTACCATGATGGTCTTTGGCCATTTGTTTTTCACTGTAGATTATGGTATAGCCTTATCTTGACGAAGTCGATACTCAACTGCATCTGAGAAGTTTTTCGGCTTTTCAGCAGCCATCGTAGCGGCAACTTCCTCCATGCGTGTAGCAACGCCGGAGCCTTTTATTTTGGCCTCTTTGTATTCTTTGTTGTCCAAATACTCTTTGGCCGCTTCTTGGAACTTCCCTTCTCTGAGGAGCCCCAATGCTTTTGGAGATCCAGTAATGTCGCCGCGATAGGCTCCGCTAACTATTTGGGCTTGAAGTTTCGGGGAAAAGGAATCGAATACCTCTGGACCCAACAGGCGTTTTGTGAGATCGATCTTTTTATTGATATCGCCCAAAGCAATTTGTTTGGCTGTGTTCTCGTCGATTTTCTTTTTGTAAAAGGGACTGGCTTTTAGATCTGCATCGGTTCCTTTGCCGATCAGAGTGCCGATTCCAACAGTCCATTTTTTTCCGGTATCGAGATACGGTTCTGGTTTGAAGCCTTCGTGTTTGCGAATAACTTCAAATGAGTCGGATACTAGATTCTTGTTTTCCATATGTTTAAGATCGGTTGAATAGGTCAACTCATGCTTGACCTATTGCTCACTTTTTAACTTTAACGGCTCCGCTGTGAAGCTCCTTCTTCAGCTTGCCCTGTTCCTTTTTGGAGAGCGGGCTGACTTTGGAAAGCAAGTAAGCGACTTGTTTCTGTGATTTGGATTTGGCTGGTGTCATGGCTTCTCTGCGGATAGCCAGCTAATGATTGCGTCTGCGTAGGCTCTGGCCAGCTCTTCGCGACGGGCGGAATAGAAATCGGTCTCTTCAACATTGCTGCCGAAGTAGGGCTCCAGAATAGCCGCCGGACAATGGGTACGCTGTAGGAACGCAGAACCTCTGTCTCCGCTGGCAATTGCCTTCGGACCTCTGGCTTTCCGTTCTGGAAAGAACTTCTTGAACGAGAAATGGAAACAGGATGCCAGTCTGGACGAGCGGCCAGAACGATGCCAATGCAGGAACTCATGCCCTTCGGCGGTTGGTCCGGCAGAATTGAAGTGCAGTTCGATTGCGACGTCGGCTTTGAATTCGCGGATTTGTTCCGCGATCCAGCTCATGGCACTGCTGTATCCGGATCCGCCGTACTTGGACCACACTTTGACTTCGTGTTTCGCGTCACGCAAAAGCTCCGCTGTGCGTTCAGCAAGCGGAGTATTGAAAGCCCATTCGGTGACGCCGTCGGTATTCACCGCACCCTTGTCGCCTGAACGGCTGTGACCGACGCAAATTGCGATCTTCTTCGGCATGCGGTGAATACCTGCTTAGAGGTTACTTGGCGTCGCCAGCCTTGATGAGGCCGACACCAGCGGTCACGGCAGCAAACGCGCCGACAAAGTCTGGCGCACCGCCTTTGAGGATTTGGATGCCGACGTTGGACAACGTGGCGATGATGGTCAGGACTCCGAGTACGGTAGTTTTCATAGGCAATATTAGTTTGGTTATTTCTTGTCCAGCTTTGACATCAGCTGACGAATCATGTTGTACAGAGAAATCGAGCTGATGGCAAGCAAAATTATGCTGCCGATAAATCGGACCCACCAGTCGAGTTCTGTTTGAAAAGATGTTATCACTGCTAAGGAAGACGATAATATTCCAGTTACGCTATTTAGAGCCGATCCGAAGCCGCTCATTTCTGGAAGATCTCTTGGAATGTCGTTCGGAATCATGGTCGTTAGTACATGTTTTGGGGGGTCCCGTTTCCGGAATAGGGGTCGATGGTAAAGACTTGTCTGGCGGCTCCACGGCTGGCGTCTTTCTCCTCTTCCAGAAGCTGGCGGCAGACCTGCCAGTGGAAGTTGGAACGCTCGATGTCGGCATTGTCTTCAGCGGTCGTGGCAAGAATGGCGCACTTGATCGCGTTGACGTTGCCGAGATAGACGATGTCGGACTCGTCCATAAGCGGCAGGAATGCACGTTTCAGGAGTAGGAAGATCTTTTGGGTGTCGCCGTTGGAGGGCTGGCTTGTGCGGTATCGGCGGTATCTGGCGACGAAATCGCCACGTCCTTCGGCCAGAGTGTATACTTTAGTTAGGGTAGCTGTGTCGACTGCTTGGAGGCGGACTTTAACTGGCACTCCTTCAAACCGAATCTCTGTAATCTTGCGAATATCATCATCAGGAAGTGTTTGAGTAGATCCAGTACCGTCAAGAAATAACAGATAGTTGCTTTTTTCGCCACTTTCTCGTTCATATTCCACATAAACAGAGCAACCATCTTCCTCCGGAAAAGTTCCATATGGGTACACTACTTGCAGAGTGTGGTTTGTATCGTTTGGAAGAACTTCCATAGTTGGCCCATAACCATCGTCCACGATGCCAAAAATCGGATAGGCACTGTAGCTATTCGGAATCCCGCCGATCTTGTAGTCGTGCCACTGAGCCCACAGATTGTGGTGGGTGCCGTCAACGGTGGCGCACATGATCGATTCAGCCTCAGCAGGAAGGGAGAAATATCCGTTTGAAGTCGTGATCTCTAGCTCGTAGCAGAGATCTCGCCAATAGCCCATGCTGTAGAGACGTGGCAAAATCAAGTTCAAGACAGGCAAAAACTGCTGGTCAGGCGAACAGTAGCTCGACAGCTGATCAGACAGGGATTTTACGGTCATGGCTGGCATAGGACGAGTCTACAGGAAAAATGGAGACTGGTCAAGTATGGTCTACCACTTGCCGATTGGGCATTGTTCGGTAGCCATCCGGAGTTTGGCTTGGGTAGAGCAGCCGCACTTTTTACAGCGTCCGGTGTTCAAGAATGCGGTTGGATCCCACAGATCGCAGCTTTTGCAGATATTTAAGCGTTGCTCTAATACTTCTGGCTCGACTGTAGTAAAGCCAGATTTGGCGAACCTACCAACAGCCAAAGAAACTGACTTTATTTGAGCAGTCAATTTTGGTCTGCTGCCAGCAAATTCTTTATTGTTTTCTCCAGCAGCAATACAGGCGCGGCAGTTGCCAGCGTGTGGCTTGCCACTATGATAGCCAAGTTCGCACTTGCCATCTGTGTAGAATTTACATGAGTTCAAAGTATGATCCATCTGGTAAAGGACTTGAATATACCGTCAAAACTCCCACATATAAACTAGCAGTACCTGTTCCGGTTGGGATCCTATATGTCGTATATGATTCAGATTTAGTCACACCTCTATAATTCACTGTAACATCAACTGTATAGGGGGTTTTCGGAAGACAGAATCCTTCTTCGTCCTGCTCGAAATCCGGATAACAATTATCTCCAGCGTCTATGTTGGCGTACAAATCAATATTAAAACTAGATGTCCAATCGTTTTCTAGATACGCTCTTCCAGCCTCATAAATAAAATTATTGTCTATTTCGTCGTCCTCTTTACAGTACATGTATTCAGAGCTTGCTGCTCCACAATCGCTAGATGCTTGTCTGTCTTTCTCATCAATTAACAGTGATTCTAGTCCATAGTCTACTTCATCCCCATCACTGGTGAAGGTTATAATCATATTTTGAACACAAAAGCAGTCTTCGATATCAGCACCTCCTCCTTTTGGGAAGAATTTATCCATAACAAATATATCTTTTCTGCCCTTATTTTCACCATCTCCCCTATCTATTTTTTTAATATTTGTGGTTATGTCTTTACTATTTACTGGACCGCTTCCGACATTATTTATATCGTCAAAGGAAGAATACCAACTCCCTTTATGGTGAAAAAATGCTCCGAGATATTCTCCAGTCAATTCATCTGGCGGTTCACCAGAATTATCCGGATCTTCCTGAAGGGTGTATCGATGGGGGTTCCGTGGAGATGTCTGCATCATTTGTCCGGCAGCTCCAGTTGGATTGCTGGAATCTGATCCGCCGATCTGTGGTTCTTTGTAGCTGTTGCCCAAATCGGTGACCGGATTGGCGTAAGATGCGTAGTCTTCAATTCCGTATGTTGCCTCATAGATACCGCGAAAACATCCGCTACCGCTTTTTTGGGCAACACAAAATTTCTTGACGTTTAAAAGCCAGTCGAGAGCGACATCCGGACTGACCGATTGTTCGTATTGGTTTGCCTGTAGAGAACTGAAAAAGGCGTCAGAAACCATCGAATAGTCATCTCCAGAAGGAGTAATAATGAAGGTGGTATCCGGAGGCATGGCCCCAAAATAGCTGAATAATGGAGGCAGTCAACACCAAAAAGGGCTTGACTGACCATCTGGATGTGTGTTAATTTTTGGCAACCAGAACAAAAAAATGGCAGCAGATTCACCATACAAAATTCCAGAAGGACGGCCCAAACTTCAAGAAGGATACGCATATGATATAGTCCGCAAAGAGGGTCAAGGACCAATGCTTAGATACGATCAGAGCGGCCAGCCCATATCGTATAATGTAGCTGAACGCGCAGCGGCTCAAGAAAAAGAAAAAAGGATTTGGAATAGAGGGGTGGAGCAAGACAGGAGGTTAGGGGAAGCCGAAGCCGAAAAACAATTCCAAGAAGGCCAAAAGTTAGATTCTCGCGGATTTAGTCAGAACTTCTTGAAGTATCTTCAGAGCGCGAGAGCCTTAAAGCTACAGCAAGGGACAGCAGATATTACTAAAACTGGAGCAGAGACTGGTCTTTTAGGCGCTCAAGCTGGTTTGGCTTCAGCTCAAGCTGGTAGGATTGCAGCGATGACCCCATTTGAAATCGCAAATTTAGAGGCACAGTCTGGTCTGTACGGAGCGCAAGCTGGCAAAACAAGAGCAGAAACTCTTGGAGAGTATGGCATGACTGCTCCCTCACAAGCGGCAATGTTTGCCACAACCGCTGGAGGACGAGCCAGTTTGATGAATGCCCAAGCTAACTTGATGCAAGCTGGCGGTACCCAAACAATGAAAACTGGACCAGATGGGACAGAAATGATTACGACGCGGCCAGTTGGTGGTGGGTACTTTGGTGGGATGGGAGCAATGGATCTTGGAGCTGATGTGGGGGCGAGAAAGAACGCATACGCTGCGGCCCAAGCAAAACAAAGTAACGCTGCTTCAAAGGGTGGAACGCTTTCTTATTTCGGCCCTTATAGGGCACCCTATACATTAGCCAGCGCCAGCAGCAAACCACCACAAAAAAGTATTGGATTTAAAGGGCTACCACTGAGCCCATCAGGAAAACCTAATGTTGGTCTTGGCGGGCCTACATATAGAGGCAACTTCGCATCGTATGGGAACTATCCAGTAACTGGTAGTTACAACCAACGAAGCCGCAAAGAATAGGGTAATTATAGCCCCTTAAATCCAAAGGGCGTGTCTACACTAAGACGTCCCGCTTCTCCATTTTTCCACACGAAAAACTGTTGGTTTAATTTGGCCATAGCTGCCACTGGAACTTGTTCACTATCGTCTGGAGTTGGCGGCAAAACCGTTACGCTTACACTTACTGGATCAGGAGTATTTGTAGTAATCCTGACGTCTTGGTTTCTAACCCGTCTGTTAATGTCGTATTCCGACCGCATGTCTCCGAAAAGATCTTTTTGAGTTTTTCCTTCGGTATCCATTGTCGTAAGTTTTAAGTAGTTATTTAAGCAAACTGAGAGGCATCGATCACTGTTGCGATAGCTCTGTAGTATCCCCACTTATATGGCTCTACTCTTGAGTCTACAACATAGAGACCATTTCTTGGAATATCTGGCGGTGATGTCGCCTCAAAGCTAGATGGCCTGACATATGCGTTAGCATAGACTAATGTCGATCTCGAACTCTCACCCGTTTTAAATGTAATTGTTCTTTCAAGTTCAGCAGTTGGTCTTTCAATAGAGATACCGGCACACAAACATTGACTTATCCGAGCGGTTTGAATATCGCCGCCATAAGAACGAGATTTTCCAAATCCCTCTGATTTTGAGATAGCTTCGCGATCAGCAGAGACCGATACTGATTTACTACCAGAACCCCTCAATGTTGTAGTGTTTGTCCCACCGTAAGCTGTAATAGAATAAGATTTTGTCTTAAAAATAGGCCATTCTAAAATACTTAGTCCTGTAATTCTATTTAGCTCACTCAAATAATTATCTGGATTATCAACGAAGTAAAAATAATTAGTGGCAATTATATCTGAAGCCCAAATTTGTTCTGTAACAATATCTAATACCGGCTTAATTCCAAGCGTTGCACTAACATTCGCAGAATAAGATGCGCCGACTGTTCCGTCTGTTATGGATTCAACATTATCCGTTCCGGACTCTTCATAGTCTCCAGTCGCGGTTTGTGATTCATATTTAACTTCTATTTTCTTTAATACAGGCGGTATGTTTAAGTTAATTCTTGTCTTTGAATTTGAAACATAATCAACAATATTTGCTGGAGCAAACTCTTCTATCCGAACTGTCCTATCTTCATTTACAGCTTCATACGAAGTTCTTTTAGTTGTGTTCGGGATCTGAAGCTCTGTTATATTATTTGGATCCTGAATCGTTTGCCTTTTTATGGAGAGAGCATTGAGGGTGTCATCCCAATCAGCAGAAATAAGAGTGGGCCAGCCTTCAACACTAACGGTTTCTTTGATATACGCTCCATCGCCAGTTGGGGATACGCGGGATTCTTGAATCAAGAATCCGGAGTCTGCTTGTACCTCAGTCGGGGAATAGGTTTCAGTAATATTGGCTACGGTGCCTCCGACGTAAGCCTGTGATCCGTTGAGTGTTACTTCGGATGACGGTTTGTTTCTTTTCGTTGTTCTCTTACGTTTTACAAATTTATTTATTTGCTGTTCAGAAGATTCCAAATCTCCACTAGCAAGATTCGGCATTTGAGCCTGACCAATAATATTTTCCTCAGTGCTTTCAGCAGGTATAAAAACACGAAATTTTTCTGGTGTTGGATCTGTCCGTTGTTTCGTGAAGCTTTTAGCTGTGAATAATTCAGGTACTTCCGTTTTAGTAACGACATATGTTCCATCTCCCAAAGCTTGGCTTTGGATATCAATGGTCGCCGTTGGCAGATCATCAGTATCACCAGTCTGAACAGTCTCAGTAATAGTGGCTAATTGCTTTTCATTAGTGGTTGCTTTCTGATCCAAAGAAACTGGTAATGTACTACGGTCTCTACTGGTAGTACGTACCAGCTTCACATCTGGATTTAGCTGATCTTCTTTGACCGAAAGCTGAGATCCAGTAAGTGTCGGCATCTCAGCTGTGCCTTCAACGATCTGCTCGACCACTTGTTCTGGAACAAGGATCTGGAACTTCTCTGGTAGCGGATCGGTACGCTGTGCCGTGTAAGATAGTTTGTCGTCAAGGAAAGCCTTCTCGATGTACGTGTGTACTTCGGCAACGAACAGTGCGTTTAGCTCCTGCTCTTGAATTGACTGCTGTTGGCGGTCGAAGAAGACATACTCAACGTCGTCGAACTTGCCTTCCGGCACGTTCATCATCGGCGTAGCGAACTCGATGTCCATCGGCTGGAACTTGTCGCGCAACGTGACATAGGAACGCTGGACAACACGGAACTCCCGACCGCCAGCATTTCCGACTACGTTACGGTAGCCGGAAGAGAAGTTGTAGAGATCCTGATTCTCGCGTTCTGCTGCGTAGAAGAACTCAAAGATACCATCGCGCTCGATGTCTACGGGCTTAACAAAGACCAGCTTGTGGTCTGGCCACTTCTTTGGATTCGGATGGGGCGTTCCGTATTCAGGAATCTCGGATCTGGTGCAGTCACGAACTTCGCTGAACAAGACGTCGCCGATGATCGGCGTCGGATAAATGCGACGGTCCTGCCTGTACGGAGCTTGTGGTAGTTGGGATATGGCCATATTATATAACTGCTTCCGCGATTAGTCTTGCCCTTTGGATATTAACGGACGATGTAGAAGAATGATTTGTTATATAAAGAGCAACTTCTTGGTTGTTGTCTAAACTCACCATCCAAGAAGTTACCAATTTAGCAGCGGCATTAGTCCCGCTCGTGAATGCGCGGCACTCAGTAGCGTCTATTGCGGATAGACTGTCAGCCGTTCCAGAATATAGCTTGATTCCTAATATTTCATTATTAGCAGAAGTAGCGTCTGCGCTCGCATAAACCCTAAAAATTCTTGTGACTCCTGAAGTATTTTTAATCGAAAAAGTATTTGTAGCCCCCAAAGATGTGCCTGTGCTAGTTGCGGTGTCAAGGGTTCCGGCATTTGTTGGAGTTACATATGTTCCCGCCGTGCCGATTGTAACTGCAGTAAATGCAGTCATCTTAGAAATCTGACCGCGAGCAATAGTCGTGTGGTTAGTGCCGCCGTTTGCAACTGGCAAGATGTTTGCAACGTGTTCCGTTAGATCGATAAAGTTATATGATGTAAACCCTTCCCCGTTTATATAAAATGGAAACCCATTTTGACTTGAAAAATCTACCCCAAAACCGCCGTTGTCAAGTGGCAGGATTCCGGTAACATGTGTTGAAAGACCGACCTTTCCGTATGATGGAGCAGTATTCAGGCCACCGGAAAGGAGTACGTTTCCTGTTGCAATATCTGCAAGTTTAGCAACTGATGTGGTGGTATTTGCGTAGAGCAGATCTCCGACAGCGTACGAGCTTTGGCCAGTGCCTCCATTCGTTGCTGGTAACACGGTAACAGAACTAAAATTAGTTCCATCACTCGTAACAATTCCAGCTGCTGGAGTAGAAATACCCAAAGTTGTGCGGGCCGTAGCAGCATCTCCATCATTCAGCAGCGAGAAAGCAAACGGAGTGCAAGAAATCGACTGTACATCTCCAATACCGGTTCCGCTATTTCTTCCAAGAATCTGGTAATCGCTAATATTCTGGATTTTAGAGAAAGTGACCGCATCATTTGTAATAGAAGAAATACCAGAAGAACTAACTGTGATATCTCCAGTTATCGGAGTAGCTGTGATAGCACCAGCATTATTTCCAAGCAATACATTTCCAGCGGATGTAGTCGCTAATTTAGAATGTGAAATGCCCGCTGAAGCGTTAATATCAGCATTTACAATAGCGCCACTAGCGATTGACGCGACTCCAGAATTACTAATAGAAATATCTCCGGTGACTGGTGTAATCTTGCTAAACGCAATAGAAGCATCATTTGCAATAGAAGCGACTCCAGAGGAGTTAATCGTGATATCACCAGTGATTGGGGCAGCTGTGATAGTACCAGAACTATTTGCGAGTAGCACGTTTCCAGCAGTTGTAGTAGCTAATTTAGAATGTGCTATAGCGGCAGAGGCATTGATATCTGCATCGACAACGGCTCCGGACGCGATCGAAGTAACACCAGTATTGGAGATAGTGATGTCACCAGTAACGGCGACAGAAGTTGGTACGTTGCTGCTGTTTCCGACCAGAATATTACCACTCGTTAGAGAGGCTAGTTTGCTAAAGGCAATTGCAGCATCGCTGGCGACTGATGCGTTTGTGACTGAATTCGCGGCTGGTACTGAAACTCCGGCATCAGAAATGGTGAGGATGTAAGTGTCTGAGGGCATGGTCTTAACTGATTGGATCTACTGGTACTCCTTTGGTGACGTTGGCTCGAACAGTTACGGAACCGTAAAGCAGCCGTTCCATAACTCCGCCACGTTGCATGAAGATGTCATACTCGTATTCCGTCGACGGCTTGAGCAAGAGAGTGTTGGCTTCTGTAAGGTTGAAGGAAACTTGACCGTTGTCGCCGCCGTCTAGAATCGTTGCGGTGAAGGAAACGATTTCTTTTTTGGTAGCCGTCTCACGGATATCTGCGTAAAAGCTGTACGCCGCCGACTCAGCTGGATCAAGATCGATTGGCTGCTCCAGCTGGTTCTGAATCGTCAGAACGAAGCTGTACTCAGCTGCGCGGTCAATGGTGATGTCGTAGTTGGCGGCTAACATATTCGTTTAGCTGAGAACAGCTTTGTAGAAGATAGCGGTTCCGGTAATCACGCCAGTGCCTCCAGTGATCGGAGTGCGGATCTCCAAGTTTGCAGGATACGTGATTCCGGTTTGGGTTCCGCTGAGGAGTGGTGCGTTAAGAGCGGTGGTGATGGTGCCGGAAGTCACCCACTGCATAGCACAGTACTGGCCAGCAGGGACGGTGTCAGCGGTCACAATTACGGCTCCGGCTCGTCCGGCGTTTTGTTTGAGGATGGTGTCGGTCATGGGGGTAGTCTATACGTTTTATGGTTGGTAGTCAATCAAGTTAAGCCCAGAATACGTCTGGTACGTTAGGGTCTTCGGTCGGTCGTGGGACTGAAATTTCGTCTCCATTTTCGTCCAGTACGGTCCAGCTGGATGCCCAATAAATGAACTGGTCTGCGCCAGCTGGAATAGGGATGCCGACGAGATCGCGGAAAAGAATCCAATAATTTTCTCCATTGTGGGGACCGATTTCAAGGAGCGCATGCTGGTGACTAGCAATATTCGAGACAACCACACCATTTTCATCTACTAAAGCATAACCGCTACCAATACCAAATTGTTCGGCTATTTCTTTTGTCGGAAACTTGAGCAAATAATCAATCATAATGTAATGGATTCTAGTTTTGCTATGGGAAATCTTCTACGAAAATATTTAAATGATTTTATAGTATTATTGGATCTTGATGCAGTGACGTTGCTAAATGTCAATGAATCTGCTGTTAGTGTAGAACCAGTAGATGAATCTGGTATTTGCGTACCATCAATGAAATAATCAAACCCACTGCTATTGCAAGATATCGCTGATTTATAAAACACCTTATTAGAATTATAATTTGACGATGGTGTAAGGATACCAAAATCAGCAACAGATGCGGATAATCTATTGCCTTGAGTCGATCTATTATAGAGTCTTATGGCGGAAGTAGAACTAGTTCCAAGTCCATAAACAGTATTATCAGCTGTCGTAGATAAAATAATTGAAGCAGAATCAACAAAAGCAGTTCCTTCGTTATTATTATAAAAAGAACTGAAATCAGTTCCCGTAATAGTGCAAAGATCTATGCTGCGGGCTAAAGTTGATGTTGATGTTTTAATAAAAGAAGTTGCGGAAGATCCAGCTTCTAACTGTGCGCCCCAAATTAAAATGCCACTAGTTCCATCTCCAGAATAAGAGAAAGTAGTTCCGCTTTGCCCGACACCAAAGTAGACACGAACAGTAGTAGCTGCTGTCGTGAATGTAGCGGTGCATCGAAACCACCCGTCAAGAAATTTAGTTATAGTAGCAGACCATCCAGATTGTGTTGAAACTACAGAACCGTCTTCAGATAAAGAGAATGTCGCCCCGATTGGTGACGGAGAAGATCCAGCACTAATACTAAAACCGGAATAACCACTAGCTTTAACAAATACTGATATAGTGTATAATTGACCAGAAACAACAGTTACAGACGACCGATCAATTCGGTGGTCTCCAGAGGTTATAGAGGGAATTAGTTTTTCTGCTGTTGTACTACCATCAGGAGCCGTGTCTGTATTAGCTGTTGGTTGTGCTACAAGACGAATTGGAGACCAATAAGTTGAAATATCAAATTCTGTTGAGCGAAGTATTAAATTAGTTCTAGTCTCTTCTACCATCAGCCCAAAGCATTCTCCGGTAATTGGATCGTGTTCAAATCGCGGTGCATCAATAGCTGCTGTCTTAATTAGCCCGTCTAAATCTACATACGTCGCTGATGAAGAACGTGTAAATACTGGAGTTGGTCCAATGCGGGCGGTAAGTGATTTCGTTTCAGCAAATGGAAGATCAAGTGACAAGCCGTCGTTGCTAGACAACAAGCCGCGTGTCTGTTGGAGGATTATCATACTAAGTTGCCAGAGATATTATACACACCAGAAGCAACACGAATTACTGAACACGGAGCGTGTTGACCAGCAGTAGAAAGTAAATTACCAAAGCTATTAAGTGTAGTTCCACTTCCGGCTGAGAGAGTTACTCGTCCAGTTCCGGCTTGGATAACCATGCAAGAGAATCCAGAAGAAAGTGTTGATGGTACGGTTACCGTTACTGCGGTAGAAGAGGTACAGCGTACGACAGTATTGTTGTCAGAATCACTAAGTGTGATTGAAGTATTGGAGTTATCAGTAATCGTTAACGACGGTTGTGGCCCAACGTCACCGCGCGGAATTGTGAAGTCAAATATAGCAGCAGAGCTTGTTCCGCTGTTGGTCACACTTGCGCTTGTTCCGGAACTACCAGTTGTGGTCGTACCAACAGCGATAGTAGCCGCTGCGCCAGTCGCGCCAGTATCGCCGCGTGGGATTGTAAAATCAAACACAGCGGCAGAGCTTGTACCGCTATTGGTTACGCTTGCACTTGTTCCGGCGTTACCAGTTGTAGTTGTTCCGACAGCAACGGTGGCTGCAGTTCCAGTTGCTCCAGTTGCGCCAGTATCGCCGCGTGGGATGGTGAAGTTAAATACGGCAGCAGAACTTGTTCCGCTGTTGGTCACACTCGCACTTGTTCCGGCGTTTCCAGTTGTGGTGGTACCGACAGCAATAGTAGCGGCTGTGCCAGTGTTTCCTTTTGGCAAAGTCAGATTAAGCGTCTGTTCTGGAGCGGAACCAGTAATGGTAGCAGCTGCTGGCGTACCAGTTTCGCCAGTCGTGACAGTTCCAATAGACAGCGTGTTAGCTGGTCCAGTTGGTCCTTGAGCGCCGTTAAGGGACAGCTGTAGTTCAGTTCCCTCAACTACGGAAAGCTTGTATTTGAATGAATCGTTGGAGGCCATTATACGTTGCTAATGTTTGATACAGACGATACGCCGCCGTATAGAAGTTTGGTTGTGACGCCGGATTGGGTCCAAAAGAAGTCCCACTTGTAGTTTCTGGTGGGGCTGATGAGCTTCGTCTGCTCGTTGGTAAGCTCGAACTTGAGCGTACCGTCGCCGATATCTGAAACAGTAAAGGCCGCTACGAGCGGCTTCTTATGTTCCTCGCGGATCTCAGCTTTGAACGTCGAGCCGCTGAAATCAATCGGATCGTCGTAGGCATCAAGTACCCTTAACGTGAAGCTGTGGTCTTCGCCACAAGAGATAGAAAGGTCGTACTTAGCCGCTGACATCGTGAGCAAATATATCTATTTGCCAGCTCTGTGTCAAGGCTTAACGCTTAGGATTTGCGAGAGCGCGTTCAATGGCGATCATGAAGCCGCCGCCTTCCGGTGCGCTTTCGCCTTTGGCTGCGTTCTGTGGCTTGCCCCCCATTTTGCCGCAGCCGCACTTGGATTTGTCGCCGCCGCATTCTGGACAGACTTCTCCTTCTTCAGAGGACATATCTTCGCCCTCTTCTCCCTCTTCCGTTTCGCCTTCTTCTCCGCCCTCTTCGTATTCGCCCTCTTCTTCCATCTCTGGCTGAGATTCAGGAAGCGGCTTTCCGGCAACGGATACAGGCATCAACATGCCATCCATAACAAGGAATTCGACTTCAGCGGTAAAGGGCTTGGACTCTGCGTCTTTGGGCAGTTTCAAGCCTTCTGGAATAGGGATATGGTTTTTCATTAAAAAGAAAGGGTAGAACCCCCTATCCCGATTCAGGATTCAGGATAGAGGGTTCAGGTTGGGTTTAGGGGGCTGGCGTGAGTTCCGTGATGGCGGTAATCAATTCAGCCACAGTGATGGTCTTGGGGCGTTGGGCAGACACATCATAGATCTGAATCAAGTCACCTTCAGCGACATTGAGACCAGTAAGTTTAGGTACAACAGGAGCGTCGTCAAGAGTAGGCATTGTCGTAAAGGGAAGTGCTAGGGGCTCCCGTTGTGGGAGCCCCTAGCGGGTTGATTAGGCAGCAGGGGTAGCGGCGGTGCGCTTGAACAGGATCGCGTAACCGAATTCGGTCTTGATCGGCTTCGTCGCGCTGGCAAGGATGCCACGGAAGAAACCAGTCGTGCCGTCGGGGTTGGTGATTTCGTTAAGGATGTTGGTCCACTTGAAGTCACCGCGATAGTTGACGGGATTGAAGGTCAGGCCGTTCGAGCCCGACATCGGGTTCGGGATCTGCGACTCCATCACGTGGGGGTGGATGATGTAGGCAGCTTCGTAGTCGGCGGTGTCGTAAGCAGCGTTGTAGCTAGTCACGCCGTTCGAGACAATGTAAGGCTGAATGCGGGTTGGGACACCGGAAGCAATCGTGAAGCGCGGTGCGAGATCATCAACCGGTTGGGTATCGTGACTGGGAAACAGATCGGAAGAGCACACGTCTGAACTCCAGTCACCGGCTATGATCTCGTATGCCGTCTTCTGCTTGAA
>OGVT01000031.1_pt1 | contig 16625 bp, 17 predicted proteins | sample 1575831 | NCBI WGS metagenome assembly OGVT01 (sample SAMN07581542, study PRJEB24739) | freshwater metagenome | place: Singapore | collected 2015-04
GTTTCCCAGTCACGATAATAAAGGGGTCTTTCCGTCTTTCCGCGGGGAGATTGCATCAATTATCAAGAAGCGTTTTAGGGTAGTTGCCAAGATTGCAAGGGATCAGGGATACGCATTTGCGTATGCTTTTGCTGGCCGGCCAATGTACGATGACAATACCTTTACTCCTATTTCTGAAATGTATTTGTCGGTTGTTATGTACTACGCACGTAGGACGTACAATGAATCGACTGCTGCATTTCAGGATATGACAAAGGGCTACTTTCTTCCACATCATTGGAAAAGCCCTAAACGGTTTAATGATCTTTGGCGTTCTACATTAGAACAATGGCTGCGACTGCATGGAGCAACATTCGTGCAGGACATAAATGCTACGACAAGGAAGGATTTGATGCGCATACTGAATAAGGCATCAGAATCCGGTATGACGCAGCAGGAGGTATACAATCTGCTTATTAAAAGCAGCATTCCAATGACCCGTGCTGCAAGGATTGCTCGGACAGAAACTACAAGGGCTGTAAATGCCGGAATACTGTTAGGCGCAGCATCTTTGCCGTATGAAACCATGAAAGAATGGGTTACCGCAGAGGATGAAGCTGTTAGGGATAATCCTTTTAGTCATAAGCAACTACATGGCACAATAATACCTTTGGATGCTACATTCAATAATGGAGAGGACATTAGATTCCCCGGAGACCCATTGGCGAGTGCAGAAAACGTAATTAATTGCAGGTGTATGCTCAAGATATTGCCTAATCTTGATTCAAGACGCAGGCCTATATTCAGAGGATTTGACACATTGGACGTTGATATATTATTTAGACTAACTGATTTGCTGTAATGCCGGTATATTCTTGTGGTGATGGTAAATATAGGATAGGGGATGGTGAGTGTATGTACACAAGCCGTGAAAGTGCCGTATCTGCTTATATTGCGTATCTTGCACAAGAAAATGATAAAAAAAGCATCAATTTTCGTGGAATGATCTATTCATATAAGTCAATCGACAATAGCATAAAGGATGTTGACCGGAAGCAAGGAATTGTTACCGGATATTTCTCAGCATTTGACAATGTGGATTCTGACAACGACATCATCAGAAGGGGTGCATTTAAGCGCAGCTTGGAGGAGTGGTTTCCTAAGGGACGCATCAAGCACTTGATGAATCACAACCCTTCTCAGCCTTTGGGAGTTATTCAGGAATTGAAGGAAGATGATTACGGACTATACTATGAATCCAAGGTCGGCAGCCACAATCTTGGTCAGGATTTTATTAAGATGGTAGAATCTGGACTGATTAAGGAGCATTCTATTGGGTTTTCCACAATTAGGGAGAATCGTAGTAAAGAAGGTCCTAATGAGATTTTGGATGTCAAGTTGTACGAAGGTTCTTCGCTTACTGCATGGGGTGCAAATGAGATGACCCCGCTGTTGGGATTGAAAAGTGCTGTGGAGATAAAGGACAGAATCAAGACCTTTGAGAAATTTGTAAGGAATACTGACGCATCTGACGAGGCTATTGAAGCCTGTTTGATAGAAATTAAGCAACTGTATCAGGTCATAGAAACCATGAGTAGCGGCAAGGCAGTCGATGAGACACCTTCTCAGCAAAAGGGTGATGGAGACTTGCTCGATGCAATAAATCTTCTCACTTTTAAACACTTCTGAGATGAGTGAAACTGTAAAACAAATCACGGACATCCTTGATCCTAAACTGAAGGGATACAAGGAGGAACTGGCTTCTGAGTTCAAGAAAATCAACGAACAGACCGAAGCCCGCATCAATGAAATGAACGAGGACGCACAGAAAAAGAGCGAAACCCTCGCAGAACTGAAAAAAAGCGTTGACAAGGTTCTCGCTGAATCAGGTAAGGTTAAAGGTGCTATTGCCAGCGAAGCAAAAGCCGGTTGGAATCATTCCGACTATCTGAAGGCTGCTGTTGTTGACGTAGTATCTGAGAACTTTGACAAGATCAAGAGCGAAAGTCCTTTCATGCAAATGAAGGACGCTGGTGTGATGACCCTGGGTACCAACCTTACTGGTACGTCTCAAATCAGCTACGTGCAGAACCCGATCATGCGGAGTTTCTACAACCCGCATCTGTACGATATCTTCCGCATCATCCCGACCGCTACGGGTAACGTTACCTTCCCCCGTGGTAACAGCCCGGTTGGTGAAGGTTCGTTCGGTACGCAGACTGAAGGCCAAGCCAAGGTTCAACTGGATTATGACGTAACGATGGTAAACACCTCTGTTCCGTTCATTGCCGGTTACGCCAAGGTTTCCCGTCAGATGCTGCAAGACCTGCCGTTCCTCCAAGCCTACCTGAGCCAGTCTCTGGTTGAAGATTGGAACCGTGCGGTCAACACCCGTTTCCTGAACAACATTGCCACCAACTCAACGGCTCTGTCAACTTCTGAGACCATCACGGTTTCTAAGATGATTTCTGCCCTTGCACAGCATGGCAATCTTGGTCTTGGAATGGCGAACCTGATCCTGACTACTTGGGATGCTTGGAGCAAGGTTCTGCTGACCAAGCCCAGTGACTTCTCCGTTCCTGCTTCTGTTGGTATTGATGCTACCGGCAATGTTCGCATCAATGGCGTTCCCGTAGTTCCTCACAGCCAAGTTACCGGCAGCAGGTTCTACTGCATGAACACCGATGCCTTTGCCATCGCACAGGCCAGCGGATTCCAAGTTCGTTCTACTGAGACGGATCAAGATGACTTCATCAAGAACCTCGTCACCTACCGTGCTGAGGCTCGCATTGAACTCCTGTCCTTCCAACCGACCGCTGCCGTTTACGGCACGACCGGAACATAAGTGCTGGTTACTTTGATTTGATCTTCTGAATTGGGCGTATCTTTGGGTACGCCTAATTTTTTTACCTATGTTCAACAAGTATTACGATAAGGTTGTGGTTTTGTCACAGCCTGAGCGAAAGGACAGAAGGAAGGAATTTGACAAGCACGCTGATCTCATCAATCTTCGGTATGAGTATTTCGATGCGTTACCGATGGATACTCCACGTGATTCCTTCAACTACTCCCACTACGAGATATTAAAAAATTTTAGTAAGTCAGACTTTGACCGAATATTAGTCCTTGAAGATGATTGCCGGTTCCGCAATATGAATGTCATTGAGCAGATACATACCCATGAGGATGAATTTTGGCTCAATTCTATGCTTATTTATTACGGGATGAATGCAAGGCCATATCCTGAGCATAAAGAGCCGCAATACGTCTCTAATTACCTAAGAAGGGTATTTTGTGGGTACACTACCCATGCAATAGGATATCACAGGGCAGCGGTAGATTACATTTTTCACAACTATCAACCTAATAGCAAGATGATGTATGATGCTTGGTTGAGTGATAGACTACCTGACTTCTATGCACTTTGCACAGTCCCATTCCTTGCTGTGCAGGCTCCATCGCATAGTGATTTATGGAACCGTAATGTAGATTATACGGATACGTTCAAAGCATCTGAAGAATACCTAAAAAGCATCCAATGATACACCATATCACGTACTGCGATGACCGGATGACCAAGGCTGCTGAATTGTGTCAAGACAGCGCAATAAAGCATGGATGTTACAGCAGTTTTAGGTATTCATTGGATATTCTTGATGAGAAATGGAAGCAGGTAAACCATAAAATCCTGTCACAGGATAGAGGTGCAGGATATTGGCTATGGAAGCCTAAAATCATTTTACAGGCTTTACAGAGTCTTGATGAATGTCAGTACTTAGTTTATACAGATGCTGGTGTTGAGTTCATAAATAGCATAGATTACATTCCGTATCACGGCAAAGATGTATTTCTGTTTGGCAATATGTACGAGCATGAGCATTGGTGCAAGTACAATGTTCAAAATGCGATACTACCAAAGCCGTACAAGATTGGTAAGCAATGTCAGGCATCAGTCATAATTGTACGCAATAATGACTTTGGTCGGTCATTTATACATGAGTGGCTGCTTTGGTGTCACATACCTGGGTTCATAGATGATAGCCCATGTGAAACGCATTTTATCGGCTTTCAGGAGCATCGTCACGATCAGGCAATACTTACCTGCGTAGCGGCTAAATACGGAATAGAAAAGCATTGGTGGCCGGCATCGTACAATAACGGTCAGTTTATCTATGACCATACCGGATACGAATCTGACTGCTATCCTGTAATCTTTAACCATCATAGGAAGCGCAATGATGATTTTTAGTGCCTTGGGAAGATATGGCAGGCTTGGAAATCAGATGTTCCAAGTTGCAAGTACTATTGGCATTGCTCGGAAATACGGACGGGAGTTCGCATTCCCAAAATGGGTGAATCATGACCAACTAAATCGTTTTAGCATTGAGGATAACTACAACATAGGAGATGCTTTACTTCGTCCACTTCCTTTGTGGGATGGCACTCCATATCCTGAGCATTTCATGCACTGGGGATACAGCGATTTGTTTGTACCTGATAATGTGGATTTGACCGGTCATATGCAAAGCGAGAAGTATTTTAAGCATTGCGAGGATGAGATACGATACTATCTAAAGTTTTGGCAACAACTGCAATATTCGCCACCTTTCACGGCATTACACGTAAGGATGGGAGACTATGGAAGTGACTATCATCCAATTTGTCCACCGGAGTATTATTACAATGCCGTAAAGATTACCGGTAGTCAAAAGATTATGTTATTTAGTGATGAGCCTGATAGGGCAGTAGCATATCTGCCGGAGATACAGTTTCACACTATACACCGTGGCAATACCCTTGATGCCATGTATAACATGATAAGCTGCAAAAAACATATAATTGCCAACAGCACATTTAGTTGGTGGGGTGCATGGTTATCGCATAAACCTGAATGCGTAGTAGCCCCTAAACAATGGTTCGGACCTGCTGCATCACACTTGGAAACGAGAGATATTTACCCTGAATCTTGGATAGTAATTTAAGTACACATGGCTAATATTTTATGCTCAATTCATTTGTACCCTCCGATGCACGTCTGCGGTGCGGAGATGATGTTGCATCAGATGGTCAAATTCTTTCAAGGAAGGGGACATACTGTGAAGGTATTGCTGAAGCAAGCCAATCAGTACAAGGTAGAATCACACTATGTCTATGACAATGTAGATGTTTTTCCTCCGGACCAATACACAGAGATCAGTCTATTTCAATGGGCAGATGCAGTCTTTACCCATCTTGACTACTCAGCATGGTCGCAGCAGTTGGCCGGTATGTTTGGTAAGCCAGTATTTCAGGTCATTCATAACGACTTCCCAAGGGAGCATATCATTGGTGCAGACCGTCCACAATTCATTGTGTATAACAGTAATTGGATAAAGGAGAAGTTAGCATACCCGCATCACAGTTTTGTTCTGCATCCTCCGACCGATTACCGGCACTACAAGGTTGTAATGGATGCGTGGGACAATGAGCATATTACCCTGATAAACCTTGACCAAAATAAGGGTGGAGAGATTCTGCGTGAGATAGCCAAACAGATGCCCAATCGAAAGTTTCTTGGGGTAATAGGTTCATATTCTGAGCCAATCAAGATTGGTCAGATACTTGACCAGCCATCCAATGTCCGGATAATGGGTAAGCAGCAGGACATTAGAGAGGCATATAAACTGACAAGGATACTGATAATGCCATCCAAATACGAATCATGGGGAAGAACTGCTACTGAGGCTATGGCATCAGGCATCCCGGTGATTGCTTCTCCTACTGATGGCTTAAAAGAGAATTGCGGAAATGCGGGTATATTTGTGAAGGATAGAGACGATGTTAGCGAGTGGGTAAAGGCCATTGAGAAGTTAGATGATGATAAGCGATACCGGAAGGCATCTCAGAAGGCCATAGACAGGTCAATAGAGCTTGATCCTACCCAAGAACTAACGAGTATGTCCATTTGGATGGAAGGCATTATAAACGATTACAGAAGCGGAAATGTCGGTAAATACAATATTGTCAAGCAAAATATCTGATACGGGTTCTGAGCCTGTATCAGTAGAGCAGGCCAAGTTACACGCTGCCATAGATTACACGGACTATGACAGCATCCTGCCTATCTATTTGTCTGCTGCAAGGCAGTCTATTGAAAAGGCTACGGGACAGGCATTGGTATCCAAAAAGGTTAACCTGACTGTTGCCTTGTATGCTGGCAATGTGTTCAAGCTTCCGCATTCTCCGGTCAATTCTGTAAACTACATCGTACAGACATTCCCAGTACAGAACGTCATTCTTGAACCGAATGAGCAGTCTAATGTGGGTGTCAATTCTGATTTTGTTGTCATTGACTTGGATGGCATATATGACATAGAGTACGAATGCAGCATTAGTTCAGTTTCCGCTGATATGAAACTTGCAATCTTGCAGATGTTTGCCTTTATCTTCAACCATCGTGGTGAGTACATGGAAGGTAAACTTGACTATGCAGTAGAGGCTGAGAGGATTATTGGTCAGAATACAAGGTTTGTGATATGATTGGTCAGACCCAAAAGATAGCGTTTCAGGCATCTGTACTGACAGAGCAGGACAGCGGTGGTGGTGTTGAGACCATGACTACTGTTTATGAGGCGTTTGCATGGGTAAGACCGACATCATCCAACAGAACTTTCCTGCACAATGAGGGAATGATCATTGATTCCTACAATTTTGATGTCCAGTACACCACCAACTTCACCCCTACTAAGAGCCATACGATTCTTTACCGTGGTAAGCGGTATGCTATCAATGGCATTACTAACTTGAAGGAACGTAGAAGGATGTGGAGGATATTTGCAATAGCAGAAGAATAATGGCAGGACAGTTCAAAATACGAATCAAAAACAACAAGGAGATAGCAAACATCTTCCGTGTGTTACCTGACCAACTAAAGTTACGTGCTATTGATATTTGCGAGGAGGAGTTAAAGGTTGCTGCATCACAGGCAAAAGCTAATATCGGAAACAGCAATACGTTTGGGGACCTGGCTGAAGGGATTGTTGTTGTAAGGGTTAGTAATACGATACAGTTTAGATCCGATGCGGAGCATTCAGCGTTTGCTGAATTTGGCATTAGAGGCGGTTTTAAGGGACGCAGATACTTTGAGAAGTACGCAGCCAAGTTCAAAGGTATTAAGAGCAACAGCAGCGGTTTTACGGCCAAGGAGAACATATACAGGTGGGCAGCCAAGAAGGGCATTGTGAAGAAGGCTTGGTATCCCATTTACCGGAAGTTGATAGGCAATCCAATAAAGGCAGATACCGATGGATATTCACCTATCAACAATGGCCGTGGATTTTTTCTTGAACCGTACTTGGATGCAAGGGAAAAGATAAAGAAGCGTTTGAAAAGACTTTTAAGAAAAATCTGATGATATACAAAGACCCTGAACGGGTATTTAGGAAGGCTGTGTTTAATGCGTTAGATGGGAACGTAACGTACAATGGGACAACTATTCCCGTTTACGATGAGTTTGCATCCGACACAGCACCTAATCTGTTTATAGTGCTTGGTAATCAGTATGGTGATGATAGGAGAAATTATAGTAAGTTTGTGACAGGTTGCGTCATTGTGATTGACATTTGTCATCATCAGAACAGGGGAATGACCAAGGACGTTGTGGATGCCATATCAAATACCATTAAGGGTATATTGATGCCGGGAATTGCAACATTTGGTTTGACTTTGGACGCAGGGTTTTCGGTAAACAACCTGTACCGTGAATCTTCAGCCTATCTGTCTGAGCAGAACAATACTAAATGGGTTCTGCGAAAGATAGAGCGATTCAGGTGTGAACTACAACAAGACCAATAAAAAGACAATAAATGGCAGCTATTGATTCAATTAACGCCCCACTTGAACTGTCAGTTGACGGGGTGAATTATTCTACCCTCGTTTGCCTTACATCCACCGGCACTAACATGACCCGTGATGTAACATCAACTGAGACGTTCTGCGGTATCAGCGTAAGCCTTGGCAACCTTCAGGTTACCATTCCTTTTGCTGCTATCTGCGAGACAGCTCCTACTGCGGCTCAGGTCACATACAAGAATATGCTGAACTGGATGAACGGTGGTACGCTGTTGTATTGGAGGATTTACAATGGTACTTCCGGTGCTAACTTCTATACTGCCGGAACCGCCTATGTTACCTCCTTGGATTTGACTGGTGATGCCGGTGCTACCCTGACTTTCAGCGGTGAACTGACCATGACTGGTACGCTGGATACGACCTACTAAGCACACAAATACGATATATGGCAAGCGGTAATCTGTTAATCTCTGCGGAAGGGAAAAGTATTGGCATACGATTTGGCTTCCAAGCCTTAATGGGGATGTCATCATCGGTCTTTGATAAGGATGCTGTTAAAACTGAGGATCAGCAGAACTTCTTGACTGCTGCCACTATTACTAAGATGGCATGGCATGGATACCAAAATTGGTGTTTGTATATGCAGCAAGAGGCTGACATGACATTTCAAGATTTCTTGGATTTCATGGACGTTGCTTATGTAGAGAATGTCAATCTGTTCTCAGACATTTGGCAGGCATTTAATGATTCCCAAGCTAAGAGAAAGGCTAAGACTGAATCAGAGGAAAAAAAAATTCTGACGCAGTAGATATTGATTACCGTGATTTGTATGGGTATGCAATAGGTTGCATGGGCATTAAGCCGCACGATTTCTATTGTATGTTACATTGGGAATTTGTTGCAGCGAGAGAAGCGCATGAACGTGAAATGATAGAAGGCTGGCGGCAGTCAAGACTGCTTATGCACACGATAGTAAAGGTAATGGGAGGAAGCAAGTCGGTCACAAATGATCTGACTAAGTTCCTCCCATTGCCATTTGATGAAGATGGTAAGACCAAAAAACTTAGCCGGGAGAAGGATATAGAGAATTTGCTTATTATTGAACGGTATAAGAAAGCCGGATACTTAAAACCGATAGAAGAAGATGGAACTGGACAAACTAATAATTGAGATAAGCGCAGATTCTGCGGAGTTTGTCCGTGCATTAAATCAGAATAATAAGGCACTAAAGGACTTTGGACTTACCGGTACTGCAACTGCTGCTGAGGTAAACAAAGCCCTTGCATCTATACGGAAGGAAGCATTAAAGGCAACATCAAAGGAGCAGGTAGAAGTTTTAGCAAAGGTCTATAAGGAACTCAGCGATAAATTAAAGGTCACTAAAAAGAATATCTCTGACTTATCTATTGTTGTTGATGAAGCAGGCAACAAGTTTAGAGTATTTGGTGATGGATCAAAGAAAGCCGGTAAAAGCATTGGTGAAATAGATGAGCAAGCAAGAAGATCAAGGATTGCTGTCTATGGATTAAATCAGGTTGTCAGGGATGCTCCATTTGGTTTTATTGCCATCAGTAACAACCTTCCAGTTCTATTTGACCAACTCGGTCAATTACGTGCAGAAACAGGTAGCAATACTAATGCGTTCAAGGCATTTTCAAAAGCAATTTTCAGTCCTGGTGGAATTTCTATTGGCCTAAGTGCAGTAATTTCATTAGTTACCCTTGCTGTCCAAAAATACGGATCGTTAGGAGCTGCATTTGACGCATTGATAGGCAAAGCAGGCGCACTTACTGAGGAACAAAAAAAGCTTGCAGAAAGCCTTGCATCTGAAGTTGCAGAGGTATCTGTATTGGTAGGTGCTTATCCTGAATTATCAAGCAGTCGTGCAGAACAGGAAGGAATACTTAAAAAACTTAATAGCCTTCAACCTGAATACTTTAAGTCCCTTAATACTGAAAAGACTACCATTGATGACCTTAGAAAGTCATACGATGAGTACCTAAAGAGCTTATTAGCGAGGATATTCATTGAGCAGCAGACAAAGCAGATTGAAGAAATTGCAAAGTCTTATGCAGAACAATTAACTAAGCTGCTTAATAAAGAAAAGGCAGTAAGAGCAGAAGTTGACAAAAAAAGAAAAACAACACAAAACCTACTCAAGACGCAACAAGAATTGGTTGACATAAACCAAAGCTTGCGTAAGGGCGGTGACATATCTATTGGAGTTGATGTTCTCGTTAGGCAGCCACCTAAAACATTTGACCAATTAATAAAGGAGCTTACAGGTGATTTTAAAGATGAAGTCAAATCCCTGCAAGATGTGCAAAAAGATTTTTTTAAGGCTATTGATTTTAAAGGTGTTTTTTCTAAGACAAAAGACGAATCAAGCAAGGTAACAGATGCCGAAAAGCAAAGAAGGGAAGAAATTGAAAATACTATTGCTGCTTATGAATTTGAATTAGATCAATTAAAAAAGGTACTTGAAGGCACATCTAAGATTACTGCTGAATATGGCAGAATAAGATCTGAGATAATAAAGATTGAAGGTGAAATTGAAAAACTAAAAAAGCCTGAACTAACATTAAAAATAGAAGATAAGGTAAAGGCTGACCTTGCTAAAATAGAAGCAGATTTAAAAGACAGGCAGATAGAGGCGGGTAAAGTCAGATTCACACCCGTTTTTGATTTTAACGAAGAAACTTTAAAGCAACTTGAAAAAACTATTCCGAAGTCAATAAAACTGAAAGGAGCAGACTTACCACTAAACATACCTCCTGAATTAATAGAATCATTTGAGCAATACAATCTACAATTAGCATTAGCAAAACAGCGTAGTGAAGAACTGAAGCCTATTGTAGATGCAATAGCGGGTGTGTTTGAGCGTTCACTCAGCACCTTTATAGATAATTTTGTCGATGGATTCAAAGATGGTCAACTTGCAATCGAGGACTTTCAAGCAGCACTAAAAGAACTTGGTAAAACAATATTAAAGGAATTAGCAAAGTTGGCATTGCTGACTGCGATACGTGCAATATCTGAATCTGTTGCTGCCGGATCAGGCGCAGGAACAGCAGGTGTAGCAAGCAGATTACTTGGCACAGCTGCCCCAAGAATAGGCCCTGGATTGGGTGGAGGACTTGCAGTAGGGCCAGGTGGTCTTGCTATCCAAGGCAATGTTACCTTTGTGCAGAGAGGTCAGGATTTGGTAGGCGTATTGGCGAGGTCTAATGCACGGATAAACAGAGTAGGATAATGGCTGTAAAGTTCATAATGGAGTTTACAAATGTGCAGGACATACTGTGTAAACTGCAATTTATTGTGGATGATGACATTTACAGCGGTGAGCCGATTAAGATATACGGGTCTCAGCGACCGTTTGTTCTTAACGAGTTCAACAATGACCTTGACTTATTCAAGCCTATACGCCCCCAGCAGGCTACAATAGAGGTGCTTGCATCTGCAAGCGGTGTTAATATTTCAGACTTTTTAGTGGAGGATAACGACAAGGCTATGAAGGTCGTATTCTCCTATGGCAGTCATTCCCCGTATTGGTACGGCATAGTGTCTCAGGAGGACATGAGCGAGGTTTGGATAGCGCAGAACCATATAATAACGCTTAGGGCAGACGATGGATTTGGTAGCCTAAAGACATTACCATTACAAGACTTTGATGGCAATGCCATCCTTGGCAGATATACTCCATTGGAGTTGATAAACTATTGCGTACATAATACTGCGCAGTCATTTACCTTTTCATACATCATAAGCAATCTGTTCTATTCCGGAATGAACACCGGAAGCAAGCAGACCGGATTAGACCAATGCAAGATAGATGCGCTGACGTTTGTTCCGGAGCCTGATACCTATGAAGATTGTTATACTGTCCTTGAAAAAATAAACTCGGCATTCAATCAGACCATATTCCAGTACCAAGGGCAATGGTGGGTGGTTCGGATACCTGAATTGTTTATTCCGCAATCTGGGGTTCTTTATGGCTATCAGAACAATAAGCCTACCATTGGCCAGCGGGGTAATATCCTGAATCGGTACATGGCAGATGTCGGAGGAGATAGCATCGTCAAGCCAATCATGCCGGAGATGCTAAAAACTTTGCTCAAGCCTTCCAAGGAAACAACCGTTAGTTTTTCGTTTACCCCGTTTGTGCAGGTATTAAAGAATCAGGATTTTATGTCCGGTACATTCATTGGGGAAATCCTTGTGGATGACAAGTATGAGTTTACATGGACTGTTGACGATTGGGATCATCTGATTGACAATGGTAGTGGTTCATATACTACAAGTACAAAAGAGTTTTTTAGGGAGCTGATTTACGGAGTTGGTTTTGAAGATGATTATGTCGAAGTAGAAGTAGAAGATGCAAATTCATCATTGATACGAGCGCAGCCTATCAGAATTTCTGCCAACGACAAGATTAAGATAACTTTCAAGCAGTTATGGGGTGAATTAAAGTCAGGTATTGTAGGAAACAGCGAAGTGTGTATGTATGCCCGGTTAAAGACCGATGGGAACGCATACTATTCGCTGACACCTGCCGGAGAATGGGTTAGCACAATAGAGACTGCTGGATTTACGGTCACAAGGATTGTTACCAATAAGGACGATGTAGAATACCAAGAGGTGACGTTAAGTACCAATGGAGTTCCTGCTGACGGTGAGTTTACGTTTGGACTATACCTTTTCTTCCCTGCCGGACTTTTTTGGAAGCGGTTTAAGGATTTGACATTTGAAGTAACCCCTCCGCTGAATCAGTTGCGCACTAAAATTGTTAAAGGGGATTATCACAAATACACCATTGGAAAGAATGTCAATAAGTATTCTGAATCAGAGATATTTATTGACGATGGATACGAGAACCATAAAGGCACAATATACTTGGCAGATGGTGAAACGCTGACATCTGTATTGTGGAATCCAAGGGACTACCCATCCGGACCATATCCATTTAAGCGGCATCATGCTTTGGCTAAGTGGTTCTATAATCGCAGATACCGGAATATCATTGAGGGTAATTTCTTTGGTTTGGAATGGGATAAGGATGGTACAAGGTATCCTATTGGTTTGATGAATACCATTAGATTTGCAGAGGATTCGGATAAAACATATGCCATCCTAAATATGCGAGAAATGGATTTTATGAACAATACATGGAATGCAGATTTGGTAGAGATATGGGATGAGGATGTTGACGATTCAATCTTGCCAGGAACGACTGATACGCATAAGTGGGATATATACTTTGAATAAATAAGCAGAAATGTCAGATATAGTAAAGGCAGATGGCATTGTGATATACCACAAATTAGGTAGTGCATACTACCCTATTGCCTGTGGTACATCTGCCACTATTAACATAACTGCTGATAAGATAGAATTGGCTCCGTACAGCAGCGGTAAATGGAGGTCATACGAATACGGTCGGGTTACGGGAACTATCAGCACATCAGGATTAATAAAACTGAATCCAGGAGCAAGCAACTACGGGCCACTTGAGATACTCGACTTTCAGTTGAACTTCCTGAAGGTCTTGACTAAATATGTTATCACAGACCCAAATGGTAGTTCAAAGTCATACGAGGTAAACTGTCTTGTTGATGACTTTACAATAGAGACGGAGGCCGGAGGGACTGCCACTTATTCGATGACGATGACAATGACATCTGATCCAACATTTATTCAGACTGCTCCTGATCCTGGAGGAATTGATGTGGACGCTTGGGAGTATAATGCTACCGGAGGGGAGACTACCATTTCCAATGCTGCAATCATTAATGACGAGGTGTTGGATGTTCGGAGGAACGGTATTGGTTTGGAGATAATAACTACTGGAACTCCTACGGGGAATCAGGTAAAATATACAAGTGCTACTGGAAGCTTTGAGTTTGGTATGGCACTTGGAGATGGGGAGTGGATTTTAGTAATTTATGTAAACTGATGTATAAGTCATACCAATTTACTGTTACTGAAGTACAGCCATACCTACCTATTTTTGGCATCTATGCCGATGACGTGGTAGTTGTGGACAGAAATGGTATTGGAATAAAGCATACTCAAACATTTGGAGGTGCTGAAATAAAGACTGTATACACATACGAGCATTATAGCATAAAGCAGGTAACGATAAACTCAAACAATTATTTAATACCTGTTGTAGATGAGATTGTTTTTTTTCCTTCTACGGAAAGGACAATGGTTTTTGAGTTCGGACCAACTCCTACTGTTGGAGTAGTTTACTCATTATACTTTGACCAAACTGTTGCTAAGTACAAGGTACAGGCTGGGGATACCACAGAAGATGTCAGGGATGGCCTTCAGGCAGCCGTAAACGCTGCTTCTTGGGGTACTACAATAGTCACGACACCTTTGTACACAAATCAACTGCAAATCGTTATTACAGGCGATACGGTGTATCCTCGTTACCAGTTAGGTGAGGAGAAGTTTAAGAAGGGCTACTATGTGATTATTGATGATGTTTACTATGCTTTTAGTCAGGCTGTGTCATTGACTGCTTTTCCGACTTTGCCTGTGATAGCGGCTTCTTATTCGATAAATGACATAACAAGAATTACCGGCACAATGGAATCGTCATTATACGAGCCATATAGCCAATACTTTTATAGTACATCTGTTGGTGGTTCTACTGATATTACTGACATACCTACAATAGGTTCTGTGAATCCGGGTGAATGTGTCATTGACGTGTTCAATCAGCGGATATGGTTTGACGGTAACTTGAATTTTGGAGAAATAATTAAATTGTTTGTAAAATGATATTAAGAAGGCTTTTAACTATGACCATTTTGTTGACCTCAACGATATGGTCTCAGGCACAACAGATTAATCCCGTACCGGACTACGTCTTCCGCAATCAGATGTCGGTCGGTCGTAATGCTGTCACGGACACGGGTGCATACTTCAGCATTGGCCCGCGTTACGGGGCGGTCAAGGGCTTCATGCCTCCGATTGTTAGCGATACGGCAAGCGTGAACGCAAACAAGCGGAACGGCTTGCTGATATTTTCAGTGCAGAAGAACAAGTTCCTTTATTGGGATAGTGTGAGGGTGCAGTGGTCAGACATGGCTGGAAGTTCAGGGTCATATATTACCGGTTCGGGCATCCTTGGGTATCTCCCACAATTTACCGGCACAACCACGCTCGATACATCTGCGCTATACACGCTGGGCAGTCGCTTGGGCATCGGCACAACACAATTCGCATACAACAGCACCAACACCGCAAATATCGAACTGAACAACACCGCAGGTGGCATACTTGGTTTCAAGCGCAACGATAGCGCAAGGGGGTATCTATGGCATACGGGCGATAACATGGAACTTGCCAACACCGTGGCGGGGTCGATATCATTCAACACGAACAGCGCAACGAGAGGCAGCATATCATCCGCAGGAGTGTGGAGGCTGAACAACCTTGCAGGGACGGGTGATAGAGTCGTTCAAGCATCATCTAACGGCACCTTATCGGCAACTGCATCGGTGACAGGATTGGTGGACACGCTGACCATTTCAACCCGTGCATGGCGGCAGAAGGGCATTGATAGTGTCGTTTCAATCATCCCAGCGGCAGGGGTAGGCGGCAGCGGCACAACGAACTACATCCCAAAGTTCACGGCATCGTCAACGATTGGGAACTCGCAGATACAAGATAATGGTTCAAATATAGGGTATAACGTTACACCTAAAACATGGTTTGGAAGTAGAAAAGCGATAGAGATAAATGGAGGAGGGGCGTTGACGGGTGTTACAAATTTATTTATGGAGCTTTATGGTAACTCATATTTGGACGGGTCAATTAATTACAAATACTTAAATAATGGATCTGCTGGTATTTACGGAATAGGTAATCTTGCATCAGGCGGCTCATCGCATACTTTTTATACTGCACCAAACGGAACGGCTGGAGCAAATGCAACATTTACAGCGGCATTAAATATATTTTCTAATGCTCGCATCGGCATCAACACCACCACGGATGCGGGGTATCAGTTGGACATCAACGGCACTCTCCGCAGTGTCAACGGGGCGAATTTTGCAACGACGAGCGGGAATGTGGGGATAGGGACGGCATCGCCAGCGGAAAGGCTCGATATCAGGAATGTTAATCGCGATGTGACAAGTGCTGAGTTTACAGTGAATATCGCAAGCACATCTCCACAAGCGGCCAACTTCGGAGGTAGTATTGGATTTCTTGGCGCAACTGATGTTGCAGGCTCTACTATAGTATCCTTCGCGGCAATACAAGGTGTAAAATCCAACTCTACAGCAGATAATACAGCGGGCGACTTGCGTTTTTTTACCCGTAATGCTGGCGGTCCGATGACTGAAAAAATGCGTATAACATCATCAGGCGAACTCCTCATCAACACCACCACAGACGCAGGCGATTACAAGTTGCAAGTGGCGGGGAACATCTACACAACCGTGAACATACAAATGACTGGGAGCGCAGCCATCCGGAACACCGTCAGCCAATTCATTGATTACGGAACGGGGGGCAGCGGTGACTTATACATTAGAGGTGGTAGTGGGTTTGCAAATGTATTGACAGCAAATGCGGGGGAAGTTCTTTTTAATACAACCTCTGATGCCGGCGACTACAAACTCCAAGTCTCCGGCAACATATACAACACCGGGTCTGCGGTGCTGGCTGCGACGAGCGGGAATGTATTAATTGGAACGGCAACTGCATCATCCGTTTCGACAGCAAGATTATCAATTCTTGGGAGTGGTGTGCAGGATAGTTATATTCAAGTAATGAATGGTGCAGGTGGGGGATTCCTT
>OGVT01000032.1_pt1 | contig 16189 bp, 21 predicted proteins | sample 1575831 | NCBI WGS metagenome assembly OGVT01 (sample SAMN07581542, study PRJEB24739) | freshwater metagenome | place: Singapore | collected 2015-04
GTTTCCCAGTCACGATACAAGCATTGCGACTTCTCGACCAAAGTTATTTTCGATCTCTTCAAGAGTCGTGTTCGTATCTTCGACTGTATCATGAAGTGCAGCAGCGACAAGCATTGCTTCTGTCGGTTCCGCATACTGCATCAACAGTCGAACAACAGCAATCGGATGCGTGATGTATGGTTTGTCTGACCATTTGCGTCGCTGTCCAACTTCTGTATGTTTTCTGTGTGCAAATCGAATTGCACGAAGCAAGTTACTTTGCTGCATCGAGAACTCTGTTAGCAAAGTCTGCGATCTTAATGAACTCTTCAGCTACAGAATCATATCCATATGCATGTGCTCGATCATATGATTCACTGAAGATCAATCGAAACAGATTGTCCGACATATCTAGATATTCAAGGCGCAAGTCCTTGATCCAGGATTCGTATGCAGATTGCTCTATGCTAACGTTATAGTTGTAGACTTCCTTTCGAATCTCTTTGCTTTCTTCAGTTTCAATCTGCTCGACGTTTTTCGATACAGCAAGTGCTGCACTACGAGAGTCGTGAAAACTCACTATGCCAGCTTTGTATGCTGCCCATTTGTAGATTGGAGTTGGATGACGTTTCAGTTCACCAACAGAGTCAAGATATTCATTGAATGATTTCATTTCACATGCTCCAGATTACGAACGAACAAAGTTGGCTTTTGACTGTTTGAGTATTGTAATGCAGTTATAAACTGAGTAACAGTCATTGCATCCATAAAATCTTCAAACAAACAAAACAGATCAAAGAGTTGTTGATATTCATCTTGAGTTGCACTCAACGTATCACGTTGACACAAAGATGCAATTGCAACATTCGCCTTTGTGAGAATATCTTTCATGCAACTATTAGTTGGTTCCGGTGGCTTAGTTGTTTTCCAAATGCCGTATGAACAGTTACTTACAAAAATTGCAGTCTCTACATCAACACCTGTTGCATTCCCAGTCTTGAATGCCTCTAGCGCATAGTGATTCCTAAGTTTTGCTGTTAGAACATAGTCATAGTCTGCATCAGACAGCAGCTTATGCTTGTTCGTCACAAACTGTATTGAATTCATCAACTTTGCTTTTGGTCGGTAGTTGCTTCGTTTCTTCATAGTATAGAATTATCGTTGAAAGCTTCGAACATGTCAAGCACGTTCTTACGAATCGTTGCTTCTGGCAAGTATAGCAGAACAGAGTCTTTGAACTCAAACTGTTCGCGCAGATGCTTCATGAAGACACCAAGAGCCTTGCCAGAAAGTCCAGTAAGTTCCTTGACAAGATCACCATTGAACTTCTGCTTCAGAAACTTCTGTGTTGCAAGTCTAGCGTTTGCTTGTTCGAACTGTTCATATGCATGAGGAAATGCATCAAAAATTTTCTGCAAGTAAACGCTCTTGTCTTCTTTGAACTCTGTATAGACTGGTCCAGTATATTGTTCACCAAATGCAAGAAACTTGTTGTATGTTGATCGCTTTCGATCCCGAGTCTTTGCAATCGTATTCAGATTCTCTAACTTGTAGAACTCTGGATTGTAGTATGGACTAGATGCAACATACTTGAACAGATCATCGAACGTATCGAATCCATTGTTGTAGATCGATGGATCAAGCCCAATGAACTTCAGAGCATCATCGTGGTTGAACGTCAGATGAACGTCTTCGAAGTGATTGTCACTGTCTCGCAGTGGTAGAACAAGACCTTTGTGACCATGTTTCAGACCAAAGCGGTGCATGATCCGTCCAATCAGATTACCGGCATCGTTCCAAGAGAAATACCGCAGAGCATAATTCGATGAACTGAACAAACTATGGATTGCATCAACTTGAAGTTCTTCAACATTGAATGAGATGACATCACCGTTCTTGACGATCTCATTCGGCGCAAACATCCGTTGAATAGAATCTCGACGAACAGCAACATCATTCCATGTCGTGTAAAGAATATCGAGATCACCGAATGTCTTCTTTTCTCGAACATGTGGAATAGGATATGCGGTATACACACTATCAAGCGAACTAAGTTTCACAGTTACGAGATTTGCAATGTACATATACTCATCAAGTTCATATCGACGAGTATTCGTATTCTTCAGTGCATTTCCACCCATAATATAGATTTCCTTTAGTCAGTTACACGTTGAGTCTGGTGATGCTGAGATTATCGTTGCTTGATAGTCTCCAGTTGTTGAGTCTCCGAGTCGTGCTATGCCTCGACCGTTACACGATACATTTGCAGACGCCGAAACAATCGTTCCGGTATGTCCACAATCTGCCAAAACCGTGTCATCAAGTCGCGCAACACCTCGACCATTACATTGATGATCTGGCGATGCAGAGATTATTGTACCAGAAACTTTTCGTTTATGCTTTGTACAATAACCATCCGTTGAATCTCCAAGCCTTGCAATTCCGCGTGTCATGCAAGTGACCTCAGTTCATCAATATGAGTATTGAGTGCAGATGTAGAACCTTGAACATTGCCAATCGAAGAAGTCACTTCAGACAGACCACTGCTTTGAATTGTTGATAGCGATGATTTTACATCAGACATCGCTCCTTCAACCGCTTCTGATGCTGAACCAGTGACAGCAGAGACTGCACCGTCAAGACCAGCACCTTTGCCAATCGATGATAGAGCGCCGGATACAGACTTACAGTTTGCGCTGAGAAGATTTTTTATACCAGCACCAATCTTACTGATTAGACCATCAATTTGTCCAACGAGTGATCCAATCGCCGAAGTAATTCCAGAGATAACATTATTGATTGATGAGACTATACCAGAGATTGCTGCTTTGATCTTTGCTAGAATCTCGGCAGAAACACTTGTTAGTTTTGAGAACAGATTCTTGAACACTCCAGTGATCACAGAAATCTTTGATTTCAAATCTTTGATAACAGAACCAACAGATTGCATAACAGATGAAATTGTACTCTGAATAGCACTCGTTGCACCGGTGACTGCTTTGTTGAAGTCGGCAGTTGCATCACTAACAAGAGAGCCAAGACTTCCAAAGATGTCGCAATTGCTAGTTGCTTTTGATGTTAGAGTTTGTAAAGATGTTTCTGCTGTAGCAACTTCAGACGAAATGCTACTGCCAAGACTGCTTACTGCCGAAGCAATCTCGGTTATGTTATTTGCATTGTCAACATTGATATCAATTGCCATTTTATCTCCAGTAAGGACTTAGTTGATGAGATGACAAAATACTTGGATTCAATCCAATACCGTCTGCGATCTCGATTGCTTTATGCTCAGACTCTGCAATCAGTGCCCAGATGAGTGATTGAGTCTCACCAAACTTTGGCTTCTTATGCAGTTGATTAAACTTGACGTAGTATAGCTTCATACAAGAATCACATATGCAGAAAGTACAGCAACAAGAATGATATCAGCAAATGCCAGAATGGGATATCGATGAACAAATTCAGTCAAGCAAGTTATGAGTTTATCAATCATGTCAATTCCTTTGTTTAAACGCGATTGGAGACGGTTTGTATGTGATTGATGTCTATGTACCAATCAAGTACAGAAATCGTCTCCAATCGCTTCCTAGCGCGTTTTAGAAGACCTTTCGAGACTTGAAGTAGCTCTTTGCATCACTCAAGTCTTTTAGATACATCTCTTTTGCAGTAGTTTCATTCAGCCGATCAAGATTCTCTTGTTCTACATCAATCTTACGCTTCAGGTCTTCGATCTGATCACCAGTGAGATTGTAGACGCGAATCGACATCAGATCGTCGATGCGAGTGAAGTCAAGATCAGTCAGTCGTGCAATGATAACATCTTTCTTTGCTTTTGAGAACCATTCGCTGTTGTCGAGATAGAACTGAATGAACTTTGCTCGTTCATTCAGCATACCGAGTCGAGTCTCAGATTCTTCAATCAGCTTCAGCCGACGATCTTCATACTTATTAAGTCGAAACTGAACGAACCACTCGACGAGTTGTTTTGCTGAATCGAACTTGCGTAGACGACCAGATTCATTCCAAACTGTGAAGTTTTCGGTATCACGACACACTAACTTGAATGCTTTCAACAACTCATCATGTGGCTTACGCAGCGTCTCTCGTGGACATGTTACAACAAACTCGGTCTTTTCTTCACTTGAGTTATCGACATAACTCTTGACAAGTCCTTTGTCTTCAAGATCATTCAGAACTTCACGATACTTTTGCGTGAACGACCCAATCGGCAGTTCGCTGATCACCATCGTTGTTGTGTTCTGAATAGAGTAGACACCAGTGAAGACAGTTTGTTGAAGATTCTTCTCGACAGTGCCAGTGAAACCTCGATACCATGGAGTTAGGTCTTCCTTCAGCTTGCCTTTCTTGATGACTTCTTCACATGCAGCAATCAAGTCTAGAGGATTATAGCTCAGAATGTGACATGCGAACCCAGTACCCATACCATCAGAACCATTCAACAGAACAGTTGGAATGATGGGTAGATAGTATTCTGGTTCAATCGACATTCCGTCATCTTCGAGATAGTTCAGAATGTTGTCATCATCTTTCAGAAAGATTTTACGGAAAGAGTCAGACAGCTTCGTGAAGATGTATCGAGATGCAGAAGCAGCGGGACTGATCCTAGAGCCAAACTGTCCGATATCTTCTAGGTATGGTACATTGTTGCTGCCGGGAAAGCTCTGCGCCATGTTGACAACAGTACCTTCGAGACTCCCATGGTGATATGCTGAGATTTCTTGAATCCCGGCAGCCGCCAGAGACACTTTGATCTCTTGAGTCGGAAACTTCTTCAACATACCGAATACGATCTTTCGCATTGCTGGTTTCATGCCATCAATGCCAGATGGCAGACTGCGCTGGCAATCATAGATTGAGAAAGATCGAACGTCGGTCGAGAATAGGTCTTTGATGTTTTTAGTTTGCATTTTCGAGATTGTCTTTGATTTTGTCACATTCACTCAGAAAGAACTCCATTCGATCTCCATCTACATGATTGAATCCATCGAATGCATTGTCATGAGCATCTTGAAGTTGCTGTAGAAACTTTACAAGAAACTGACGATCTGCTGGCAAATCATATCGAATGGAGTACATACTTGCAATCTTCTTTACAATGTATGCTTGTTCGTCTTCGGAGATTTCTCCATATGTGTGATTGTAGATTGCGCTTGGTGCAAGTAGAATCGCAATCGCATCTCGAAGATTGCCGTTTTTGTAAACAGCACCAACTCCATCGAGAGTGCAGCCGCATCCCTGTTTCTGGATGCGTCCAACAGAAGTCTTGAGAATCGCAAGGCACTTGCTGACAAGTTTCTGACGATTCTTCATGACGGTTTGTGTTCGAGTATGGATTGCGGTATTCATGGTTTGATTGTACTCTAGTTAGACAACAGAGTCAACTGGTTGCTCAAGATCAAGCCAAACTTTGCGTCGATCTGCTGCGCCAGCTTCTTTGCCGAACACCAGATCAACGATTTCCAGATCAGCGACATCATCGATTGTAATCTGAACAAGATGCTTGTCCATGTTCTCAAAATATTTCTTGAAGTCTTTTGCAGTTGAGGAACCAAGACCCTTCAGATACCGAGAAGTGAACTTCTTTGACTTGTTGGAATCGATCCACTTCTTGAACTCATCGAGAGTGTAGAAGTAGAGTTCTTTCTTGTCAACTTCAACTTTCACCAGCGGCGTGTTGAATGAGTAGACTGCGCCCAGACTGAATAGTTCAGGCCAGAACTTTTTGATCATCGTACACAGAAGGCCTTGGATGTGCAGCCCGTCCGCATCCGCATCACTTAACATGACAATCTTACCAAATCGCAGATCACTCAAACTATTGACTTTCTGTCCGATTTTCAAACCAGTAACCAACATCAAATCGACAAACTCTTTGTTTGCAAGCAAGTCTTTTGGAGATGCACCCATCACATTGATGGGCTTACCTTTCAGTGGATAACAGCCAATCATCTCTGTGCGGGCAGACAGAACAGCGTTTGCGGCGGAGTCACCCTCACAGATTGCAAGCAAACAGTTCTTTCGATCAGTCTTGTTTGATGCATCAGTGAACTTAGAAATCTTGCGAAGATTAGTCTTATCGAGATCCTTGTTAGCTTTTGCGAGTGCTTGCTTCTCTGCAAGTTCTTTCTTGTAGAGAATCGCGGCGATCATTGGATCAATGATCTCTGGAGTGTTCAGAATTGACTTTGCAATCTTCTCATAGTCGATGTCACCTAGAATTGCCGAGACTTCGCTTTGCGTGTTGGTGATGCGTTCTTTGGATTGAGAATCAAATTTCAGATTCTTGAAGCCATTGATCCATGATGCAAACAGAATATGTTGTTTGATCTGATTGGGTAGAACATTGATCTTGTGCTTCTTCGTGATTGCTTCTCGCAGAGTCTCGACAACTCGTCCCATCACATAGTCAACATGAGCACCACCGTTCTTGATATAGATGCCGTTAACATAACTCAGACAACGAAACTCTTCATCTGCACCAGCGGGCGCAAACACCATTCCAATGTTCTCCGTCTCAAACGAAACAGCAGACTCATGGAAGTTCTTTGCAATCTGCTTGATGTTCTTGAACTTCAGCTTAGTACCATTGATCGAGAATTCAATCTTTGGATACATGATCGCAAGATTCGACAGACGATCAATGACAACATCAATGTGATCTTGTGAAAACTCAGTGATGCCAAATCGCTTCAAGTCTGGAACGAATGATACGCTCGTACCTTGCTGCTTCGATTTAACAATCTCAACGTCTACGTTAGACATGTTGTCGGAACAAGTTACGATGCAGCGTTTCTTGCCATCATCCGCAACGCCAATGAATTGCGAAGAGAAAATGTTAGTCAAAGAAACACCAACACCATTTTGACCAGCACCAACACGCTTAGAATCGTCAAAATTAGAACCAGCGCGAAGCGAAGTCCACGCGAGAACTGGACGATATTTGTCACCGATCAACTCGACTGGAATACCACGACCATTGTCACTAATGCTGATTTCACAACCATCAATCGTTGATGCAATCTTGATGGAAATCTTGTTTGCATATTCTCCGTTTGTTCGGATGTACTCATCGAGGCTGTTTTGTACCGGTTCTTCGATCATTTTGATCAGTGCCGGTACGACTTGTTTCGATTGATACGTGTAGTTGATGATACCGTACTGAGTCTCGGATTGTACCGATCCAAGATACATGTTTGGACGCAGTAACACGTGGCTTCGATCATCAAGAACTTTGAATTCACTCATTTCTCTTAAACTTTCACAGATGTTGGTAAAACTCTACTTACTGAACTTCTTTCGAATCACGCTTCTTATAGACTCGCTTCGTCTTGATGTCAGAGTCTTTCGACATATAGAATTGAATCATCTTTTGACTGACCATATCGACAACCGATGTGTATTCGCTCTCAACATAGAAGACAACGGGACACTTCGACCAGGAATGAGTTTTCATGAAGTCTTGCACATACTGGCGATGCTGTGCATTCTTGACATCAAATCGGATGGTGGGACGAGCATACAGATTGAGGATGGACATGGTAAAACTCCTTGTGTGATGTGTCTTGATTGTAACTCAGATTGCGCCAATGATCAACAGAGATGCGATAGAAAGTATGGTACCGATGCGGCAGAGTCCACGGATGCTGATGACGAAGTGTCGGTGAAAGCAGTTAACCGAGCACCAGAAGCGTTTCTGTGCAGAAGCACCATAGAGAAGCACAAGAGTCAGAATCGAGAGTGTTGCAGTGATCGTGTTCATGAGTGAATTCTAGCACGACTTTTCAAGTGCTGCAAGAGAAAAGGACTCTTGTTGAAGAGTCCTCTTAGTTTAGCGTGGATCGCTGTAGCAGAACTGGCACAGCACCCAGTCTCGCAGAGATCGATGTGTCATTCGATGGCGCAGAGCATTTCCTATTGGTAGACGAATCGTCTGATTATCAGTGAAGCTGTTTTCTAACATACGAACAGCAACTTTCTTGTTGTACTGATCTTGCACAGAGCAGATTGCAGTCGCTACATCGATGTAAGAGTTGCCCTCAACGTGAACTGCCATGACAGCAAGTCCGCCTTTGCTCTTATGACGAATGAAGTGTTGAATAATCTTAGTCGCTTTCAGCATGATGATAATCGCCTTTCAGTTTAGAGTCACGTTTCTTGTTTCGATGCTTACCAGCACCAGTCTTTCTCACTACCAGCGACACAAGAAAGTTTCGCTTTGGCAGTTTCTGTTTCTTGTGTCGCTGTTTCATGATTCGTTAAAATGCCATCCAGTTGAAGTTACTACCACGTTTTGGCTCGACAACAACGAGAACATCATTGCCTTTGTAGTCATACTTGAACAACATGACGCCACCAGATGTGATTGATTTCAGATGCTTCTGGCTGATCTCAATCGGTGGGAAGTCTTTCTCGAACTCATCTTTCAACACTCGCTTATCATCGAAGCTAATGTCGAGCGTGAAAGGTTTAGAACGACCAAAGACTGGATTCTGCTCGGTGTGTACGGGCCAATAACTGTTGTCAACTTCTTTGTTATTATACAACATTCGAATCTGATACGATACATTCTCTTTCGTCATATCGATATTCAGATTGCGAATCGCATCTTCTGCAGACTCATTGTAGCGATTCATCTCTTCAATTATCGTCTGAAGCATATCGAACGTGAATGCAACAAAGCTGTTAGTGATCGTGACAAGCATATCAATCTGAGACTTGTCGATCAGATTGTCTTCTGCATAATCGCGAACAAATTGTTCATCGATTCCGCGATACGTGAACTTGTAGTAGATACGACCAGGACGATTGATCAGATGTTCATCAACGTGACCTGCGTTAGTTGTGAGAACAAACAGCTTCTTTGTCTCAACAGTGCCATCAAGCAGAGTCAGAAGCTCTTTCTGTTTATCTTTGTCATAGACTTTATCAAACTCATCAAACAGAATCATTGCTGGCTGCTTGATATGACCAATAAGTTCATTGAATGCTTGACCGCACCAAGGTTCATTCACAATAATGACTGGCAACTGATTGTCAACAAATGTATTGGCAAGCACTTTTGCAAGCAGAGTCTTACCAGAGCCCTTATCACCAGACAACAAAACACCAGTGCTTTTGCTACGATGCTCAAACGTAGTACAGATTCGTTCAGCACGAGCATCGGTATCACCATAGATTTTCTTTGGCAACTCAAACACATCAGTTGTCTGAAGATATAGCTTGCCAGACATCTCGTTTTTCTTAACGATATACGCTGCGGCTGACAGATGATCAAGAACTTCGAGTGCATCACTCGGTTCGACATTGATGATGTTGTTGGACTTAAAGTAGTGAGTCACTTTGCGTTTTACCTCTTGTGTTGAAAGTAAGTAGATTGTATCACTAAAACTCAAGGAGTGTCAAGATGTTGATCACAGAAAAACAGTTTCAGACTTTGTTCCCACGAGCAAAGAATGCCAAGCAGTGGGTAAATGCAATGAATGAACTTCTACCAAAGTATGACATCACTGCTGGCCCTAGACTTTGGATGTTTCTCGCTCAGTGTGGACATGAGTCTGGTGGCTTCACTGCGTTTCAAGAAAACTTCAACTACTCACGCGATGGGTTGCTTAGAGTGTTTCCAAAGTATTTTACTCGATTGAACGTCGATCAGTATGCTAGACAACCAGAGAAGATTGCGAATCGAGTCTATGCAAATCGAATGGGCAACGGTGATGAAGCATCGGGTGATGGTTGGAAGTACAGGGGTGCTGGAATCATTCAAATCACTGGGCGACAGAACATGGAAACTTTCTTCAAAGCATTTTATCCGCAAACTTGGCAAACATGCACACCAGCAATGCTACTTGATCCATATACTGGAATTGCTGCTGCTTGCTGGTTCTGGCAGACTCGAAATCTGAATCGAGTCAGTGATAGAGAAGATGTTGAAGCAGCAACTCGACTGATCAACGGAGGAACAAATGGACTAGATGATCGTAAGAATCGTTACGTTGCAGCAAAGAAGTTACTCAGTGCTTGATGTCTGATTGTCTTTCTCTTTAGAACCAAGAGAAGATCCATAGAAGAACTGAATGATTGCTGAGATGATTGTTCCAAGCAAGAATCCCATGATCGTATCAACGAATCTTAGATTTTCTTGCGGAATAGACATGAAAGAGATTGCAGAGATGTAACAAATTGAGAAGATACTCCAGAGAAATGCGAGTCTTCTCAAAAACTTATCTGATTCTTGTTGTCTCTGATTATCCATATAGTTATCCCTCGAAGTCTAGTTTTATTTAGACTTTCGAGGGACATTTCATTATGCTAGTGCTTCTTTAAGTGCTTTGATCTGAGTTAGACAATCATCCACTGCATTGTGATATGTACCGACTCGTGGATATGTCCTCATATCGATGTCACATACAGCATAGATTGTTCTAGCATCTCGCTGATTCCAGTATTTCCAGGGTGGTGTTCTTCCAGTTGCATTGTACGACCAATCAAGCACCGGGTAATCGAATGACGCGCCATTCACCCAAAATATAGTGTCCTTCCACTTAGAACCAACGAATTCAGTAAAGCCATCAAGAGCATCTTCAATCGAAATCTGATTCATCATGAGTGCTTTCAGTGCTTCTGGGTTCTGCTCCTTCCACCACTGAATTGTTGCGGGATTCGAGATCATGCCATACTTCTTTGAAGTCTTGGGATCGATGTTTACACTATAGACTTCAGTCTTGTCGGAACCGAACTCAAACTTAACTGCTGCAAGAGAAAGAATGATCGAGTTAGCAGCAGTACCAAGTGTCTCGATGTCAAGCATTATATTCATTCGATGTCCAATACATTGTCAACGGGAAAGTTAATCTTGTTCAACTTGTTACGCACGAGATGAATGCCAGTCTTCTTAGTGAACAGACGAACAGCTTCCTCGTTCTCAAAACGCATGATTATCTTGTGCTTTGCTGTCTGTTGCTGCTTCTGAACTTCTTCTGGTGCAGCACTAGGCTCAAAATACTTTGTACTGTTACTCTTCTGAGTTGTCATCATCGCTTCCCACGAAATCAAGTTTACCAAGTGACATACCATACTCTGAGTCTGGATTATAGTATGGATTCTTTACTGGAATCAGTCGATTCTTTTTGAATATCGAATAATCGCACCAATGATGCCACCGATTGTTCATCCAAGTCACTTTCGCAACGTCTGGATGCAATCGTTCAATCATTTCAGACTTTGGTAGAGTACCTTCTTTTGCATAGAACTCTGCCGTATTGCCACCAGCGATTGCTTGAGTGACAACTTTACCAGTTGAGAATGCATTGTACTGAATTGTGCAATGTCCATCTTTCAGAACTCGAAGCGACAGATCAGTATCTTCATTGTATCGACCTCGCCAACGATATGGAATGTCATTCAGAATCAACAGACAAGAATAGATTCGACAGTTCTGTACAAACGGTGGTCGATTCTCATCTGGAACAACAAAGAATCGATAGTGTGGACCGCTGATGTAGACGTTTTCGAATCGATCAGAGTGATCTTCCATTGCTCGAAAGATTGCACCTGACATCGCATAGTATCGCTTATCAGCATTGCTACGGAAGAATCGCTTCTGGTTGTCATCCATGACCCAGTGGCGCTTTGCTCCAATCGAGATTGAGTGATCCCATGCAAAGTTACGAGCAGCACCTGGACCTTTGCTCTTCGTTGCTCCAAGATCATCGCATGTGTCGTACTCATCAAGATACTTTTGAGGAAGAATCAGCAGAGTCACCCAGTTTGGATCAGTATGCTGCTTGTATTGCTCATACTGTGACTGCTCAACAATCATGTAGTGCTTGATGCCCATCTCAATCAAAGAATCTGATGTCAGTCGAACTGCCCAGCGAGTCTTACTGACAATGTAGATGGGATATTTTGGATGATTTGCTTCTAGATACTCTCGACCAAGCTGATGTTCGCCAAGATAACCAGTGACGTATTTGTCATGAGCTTTCTTTGGAAACCATGTACTCTTAGTCTGATCAGTGATCGGATGATCAAGCAATGCAGAGAACTTATCAACTGCTGCCTGATCGTCAAACGTGATCTCAAGTGTCAGATACGCATCCTTTGATGGAATGTTCTTGGGATTGTACTCCGGCATGTTCTGCCAGAGATCCCATGGATTATCCTCGAATACATATCGAGGATTCTCATACTCAAGATCACCGAATACTGTTAATACTTTATTCGATTTGCTCATTTGGTTGTTGCTTCTTTGGACGGCCACGACGACCGGGTTTCTTCACTTCTTCTGCAACTTCAGCACTCTCTTTGATCTCAAGAGTAATGTCGTTGTCTACTTTATTTACATGGATCGATTGTAGCGTATTTTCAGTCAGCGTGTCAAGTGCCTTCTGTGTATCTGAGCGATCATCCTCTTGGGTCTGTGAAACAGTTAGTTCTGTCAGATTGTCAAGAATACGCTGAGTTGGTGAACGATCATCCTCTTGCTTTTGTTGAGTCGTAATCTCTGTCAGACGCTCAAGAACTCGCTCAGTCTCAGATGGGGTATTCTCACGCTTGTACTGTTCAACTTTTGCTTGCTCTGCAATCTTTTGACGAAGATTTCGAACTGAAATCAGCAGTTCACCATTCTTTGGATTAATCCAACCGATATCAGTTGCGATAGCATCTGGGCAATATACTGGAGGTTGTAGAATATCTTGCATTTAATTTCCTTTGTTTTCTTGTTGCATTTCTTGCCAGCGAACACAAGAGTCAATAACATCTTGTACATCACGTGAGATGTCTTTGTGTCCACGTCCACCAGCAACAAGTAGTTTCTTGACTGCATGAGACAGACATGGATCAGTCACATTAAACAACTCAAGTACACGGTAGACATCGATGTACTCAAGATGTGAAACGTTCTTGAAATAGTGATTATGTGCTTTATCAGTCATCAAAACTCCATTCATCGGTGGCATTCACAGTTTTCTTTGCTTTAGAGTATCTATCTAAGCTAGGCTTTTCGGACACACTGCTTCGAGTATCTGCTACATCTTGTGAGATGTTACTTTGTGCAGACTCTTCGACATTATAAATCTTCATACGACTTCTGTCAATGCCAACAACAAACTTTCGATAGTAGTCAAGAGCACCAAATCGGTTCTTCAGTTGCTTGATCATTGTCTGATTCAGTTCATCAAGTTCTGGTGTACGGATGATGCCAAGCATGAAGTCTGCGCTCATACTTGGTCCACTAGAATCCGAGATGTTCTCAAGATCAAAATCAGATGCATTGAAGCCAGATCGATTCGTTTGAACAGCAGTCCAGAGCAACATATTGTATTCAACAGCAATTGCTCGAAGTTCTTCTGCAACTGCTTTCTGAATAGTGTATGAGTTCACATTTGCAGCACCCTTGTATCGAGCAGATGCCGTGATGCCAAGATAGTCAACAAAACAGACATCTGGTACAAAGTCTTCTTTCTGCTTCAGATCATCAATCAGCAGTCGAAAGTTTGCGGCCGACACAGTGCTTGGCGGATACTCTTTGATCTTCAGTGTGCCATGAGTCTTGCTCTTGAGAAAGTCAATCTTCGTCATGAATGAATCAAGATCAACATCTTTCAGATTCTGAATTGGCGTATTGAAAAGATTCGCATCAATACGCTCTGCAACTCGCTCTTCAGCAAGCTCAAGAGTGACGTATAGAACGTTCAGACCTTGCTTCAGATAGTCTGATGCAAGCGAACACATGAATAGAGATTTGCCTCCACCAGTATTATGACTCGATACATTATTCGTATAATATCGATGATTCGGATGATCTACTTTGATATCAACGATTGGAATAACATTATCTGTGTGCGTAACAACTCCACGCATATATCCAAACTTCGTTAAATAGTCAATGCAGCCGAAAGTCTCACACTCTTTCGCGGAAGCCCATCCAAGTCGAGTTTGAAATAGATGATTTTCATTGCATCGAACACTATCACCATTTTCCATATGAAGAATATATTCTTGAAAATCACCCTTTTCAACATATGCTTCGATTGGAACCCAACCGTCTGGTGATTCAACATCTATCTCATAGTCATCGAGAAGATTTTTCACATCGCTAATTTTAATTTGGAGTGTATCTGACATGTTTTCTGAAATTTATAACAGACTGTGTGAATTTGGTAAAACGAGAAAATCTGAGTATTGTAGATTTAGTGGTCTACACGAGCATCACATTATACCTGTACATAGTGGTGGACCAGATGAGGATTGGAACTATACATACTTGACAGTGCGTGAGCATATTGTAGCACATTTTTTGCTATGGAAGATGTATGGACAGGTCAATGATCTTAGATCAATGAATATGCTTGGAGCAAAACTGTCTGTCGAATATCGCAGAAAAATCGGAGTATTCTGTAAAGAAAACAAGATCGGATTTCATAAGTTTACCAGAGAAGAATCTGTTGCGTTTGGTAAAATTGGGGGAGAAATTGCTTTCAAGAATAAACTTGGATATCATGGATTATCAGAAGAAGACAGGAAGAAAAACGCAATACTGGGTGGAAAAGCTGGTGGCAAAACAACACATGAAAAACAAGTTGGAATATTTGCTCTTAGTGAAGAAGAAAGGTTACGAAACTGTTCTCTTGGTGGCAAAGCAAGCGGCGGTTGGAACAAGGGAATGAAGTGTTGGACGAAGAATTCTGTAACAGTTCTTGCAGAAGAATGTCCTGGTGATGGATGGAAAAATGAAGTTATCCTTTCAGATAAACAAATAGAACACTATAACACATTAAAAAATTTCTATGAGATACGAGTTATTAAAAAGTCAACAGGAAAACAAACAAAACTGTTTATTCCAAAATCAGAAGATATTGCAAACTTCATAATGCAACATGATGATATTGAAATTTTCAGAAAATCAGTAAATGTTATAAAGCATGATGTTGTGATAACCATACCAAAGAATACAATTCAAATCTTCACGTCATATGGATGGAAAATTTATCTGGACAAAGTTGACACAAAAAAGAAAAGAAACAAAAATGTAACAATGATGTATTTTGGCGAATATAGAACACACATACCAAATGATAAAATCGAAGTCTTCATCGCTGATGGTTGGAGCACAACTAATCCTAAATCATCAAACAAACATAAAACATTTTTCGCAAATGGATATAAGCTACAAGTAAAAAACTGCGATGATGTACAAGTCTATACAAAATATGGTTGGCGTCTCATAGACTACAAAGAGGGAAAAAGTATCAATTCAAACAATATCGAACAAGGAATACGGATGCGCTTCAAAGAAACTGGAGCATTGATTAGAGTCGCATTCAAAGATGTCCGTAAGATGCAAGAATCTTACGGACTTGAGCCAATCTGCAACAATTAAAAAGATTTACGAAAGATCATTGCTCGACTTAATTCTCTTTCTGAGTCGAACAGTGATTAATGTGTCTGGATGAACGCACATCGCGGCGGCGATTGCAAGTACCTTCCGAGGGAGGCCCCCATCAGTGACTTTGTTCAACAGTTCGATAGAACACGGAATTCGATTCTCTTTGCGATGATAGAAGTCGAATCGTTCACGAGCATTCCTGAAATAGTCATGTCCAATATCGTTGTCAAAGCTGATCGCAAGTGCATCTTGCAGCATCTTTGGAATCTCACCCTCGCCACGTCGCTTGTCTTCTCCATTGATGATCATCACGCTCTGCATGATCGCATTGTAGACAGCACGTTCTTTGCAGAACTTTTCTGTTTCGTCCAACAGCCACTGCGGCTCATACTCATATGAGTCAACAAATGCAGCTTTCAGCACTTCTTTTGTATCATCAAACTCAGACTCTGGCACATTCTTGAGTTCTTCAAGCTCAAGACTCAGAACATCACGAGTAGGTAGCTTTTGATACTTTGTATAGAATTCATCGATCAACTGAAAGACGATCTTCTCTTTACGATCTTGAAAGAAGTCTGCCTGCATGTGTGGCATGACTTTCTTCACAAAGTCAGAATCTTTTGTGAGTGCAGAGAGGATTATCTCTTCTTTACGCATTATAGTCCTTGGACATGAGATCAACGATTATATCACCCACGATGGATCGTGTATCGTGACTGGGAAACAGATCGGAAGAGCACACGTCTGAACTCCAGTCACCGGCTATGATCTCGTATGCCGTCTTCTGCTTGAAAAAAAAAA
>OGVT01000033.1_pt1 | contig 15950 bp, 36 predicted proteins | sample 1575831 | NCBI WGS metagenome assembly OGVT01 (sample SAMN07581542, study PRJEB24739) | freshwater metagenome | place: Singapore | collected 2015-04
CTCACAGCAAGTGCGCACCGTTTACAGCCAAGACTACCGGGGTATCTAATCCCGTTTGCTCCCTTGGCTTTCGCGTCTCAGCGTCAGTATCTGTCCAGATGGCCGCCTTCGCCACCGGTGTTCTTCTCGATATCTACGAATTTCACCTCTACACCGAGAGTTCCACCATCCTCTCCAGTACTCAAGTTCGGTAGTATCGAATGCACTTCCGAGGTTGAGCCCCGGGCTTTCACATCCGACTTACCAAACCGCCTACACGCGCTTTACGCCCAGTAATTCCGAACAACGTTTGCACCCTCTGTCTTACCGCGGCTGCTGGCACAGAGTTAGCCGGTGCTTGCTAAGGAGGTACCGTCATCTGACGACGTATTAGGTCGCCCTTATTCGTCCCTCCCCACAGGGCTTTACAACCCGAAGGCCTTCATCACCCACGCGGCGTCGCTGCGTCAGGCTTTCGCCCATTGCGCAAGATTCCCCACTGCTGCCTCCCGTAGGAGTCTGGACCGTGTCTCAGTTCCAGTGTGGCTGATCATCCTCTCAGACCAGCTACCCGTCTTTGCCTTGGTGGTCCTTTACACCACCAACTAGCTGATGGGCCGCGGGCTCATCCTCGAGTGCAAGCTTGTATACAGAGGCCTGCTTTGACCTCAGCCAGCGTACTGGCCGTGGTCTTATGCGGTATTAGCCCTCCTTTCGGAAGGTTATCCCCCGCTCAAGGGAAGATGTTTCCCAGTCACGATAAACGCCACCGGGGTTTCAAAAGACTACGAGAGCACAATACCGACCGCGCCACTCTTTAATTGAACCAAGTCACCTGCCACTGCGTGGCGTAGTGGTGTTAGCTCGAAATTAGGGACATGGTCGAGATGAGGTACGCCATAGAAGCGCTTGACCTCGGTTACCTCGTCGGTGAGGTTGATGAGAATGTCGTCGTGTGTCCATGCTGTGTTCATTGCTTAACTCCTTGTCGGTGTCGGCGGTGTTGCCGACGAGGAGAATCATACAGGAACGCTCCCCTCGTGTCAAATTCAGACCGACGGCTGAGCGTATTTACGGCGTGTCATGGTGTCTCATGATGCTCACGATACGCGATACGCATACATGACACATCACTAGGCAAACGCACATAGAAGTGTCATGCTAGGCAGGTGGGCTATTGGCATGTCGCAGATGGGCTACACGCAGGTTACGCACATCTCAAGATAGCAAAGCTTGCTTTGCTTATTGGAGCCTCGAAACCGACCGAAAGGAAAACCGAATGCTGAACCTATTGGCTAAGCACCACGATTGGGTCAAGGGACTTTACTGGTCTCGCCCTAATCTCCGAATCACTACACGAATCCTCGACACCTACTGTGTCGCACTGGTTCGTATCTACAAACGCTACGCATCAAGATAGCACATCTTTAGATGTGCTTATAGAAAGACCGCTAGTCGGAAATCCCGACGGCAGAAAGGAAACACCAAATGAGCAATGACACTATGGCAACAATAGTCCTCGGACTAATCCTAGCCCTGACCTTCATGGTCGGGATGGCTCTCGGCTATCTACGCCGTGATACAGAGGTGCGTCGCGAGAATCTTTTAGCAGACCTAAAGTCTGCTGAATTGAATAACCATTGGGAAACCACAATTCGTGGCTAACCAAACCGAACAATCGGCAGTCATCACCTGCGGTGACTGCCTTCGTCCCTTAACCGAATGCCACCACAAGGAGGAATACCTATGAACCACAGTCCAGCACACCAATTCGCCGAAGATTGGCTATTGGTCATTGAGAATGACCATGACTCATGGAATCAACTCGTAGATGATGTCAAGTCTATGCGCTGTGACCTAATCGCAACGACCGCATACCTGCGCGAAGAGTGGGATGTGCTGGTTGACCAGATGGCAGATGCCGTCGAGGATAAAGTGTCACCGATAGGTGCTTTACTGCTACGCCAAATGCTAGTCACTGGTGACTATCCATTCCAACTAATCGCAAACAATGTGATTGACCGCATTACAGAAACCGAAAGGTATCAACCAGAGGTTGATGACCTTGTCAAATCAAAGGAGGAAGCACATGCCTAATTGGGTATACAACGGAGTTGTAATCACTGGCAACTCAAAGGACATTGCTCTTGTAAAAGAGCAGCTCGCACGACCAAGCAAGCAACAGCACATCCACTTCCCATCAAATGAAATCGTCGAGACAGTCAACGATTCTGTGTTCCAGTTCTGGAACATCATTGCGCCTACAAATCTGGATACATACCACGACCAGCCAAATGTCAAGCAAGACTTGACAAACCCTGACCATTGGTATAACTGGAACATCCGTAATTGGGGAACCAAATGGGATGCAAGTGATGTCTATTTCGTAGCCGAATCAGAGACTCCAGAGTCTCTGTGTTACAACTTCCAGACTCCATGGGGTGTGCCAACCGAGGCACTGCTCGCACTATCTGAGCAATACCCTGACATAACAATCGAGAATGAGTGGGAAGAAGAGCAGGGCTATGGCGGAACCATTGTATTCAACAATGGAATGGTTGAAGAGACCGACCAATACGAATACAAATGCAACGATTGCGACCAGAAGTTTCAGTCCTATGAGGGACTGAAGTTCGACGAAGAAACAGGGCAACACCTATGCGAGGAGGAACTAGCAAATGCGTAGACCAAGCGTAAGGGATGTGTCCAAATGGACACTCCATGAGAACAGCAACGACACAGCCAAAGTCTATGTCGCAGACATAGAGTATGGATTCTTCTACAAAGTAGAAGTGTCAGGTAAAAGACCAGCGTATTTCTACGGCGAGACAGCATGGCAAGATGCCAAGCGATACGCAGATGACCAACACATCTACGACTACACATGGTAAATAGCACATCAAAGATGTGCTTATTAAATAGACGGCAACAAACCAACGACGAAAGGAAGTAGTCATGCCAGCATTGAAAAGGTCCCATGACCGAAAAGTAACTATGTTATCAACACCAAACGGAATGCGTTCGGCAATCGCCAACACATTCGGTCTGCCTAGTGGCAAGCAATACTCATGTCCCTATGCAACCAGTATCTGCGAGAAGATTTGCTATGCAGGCAAACTCGAAAAGATGTATCCATCTGTTCGAGATGTGCTATTGCACAACTGGAATCTGCTCAAAGATGCAGACCTAGAAACCGCATCCAATTTATTGGATGAGATGATTGCTAGTTTCAGATTGGATTGCAAAGCAAAGGATGTCGAACCCCTGTTCCGCATCCATTGGGATGGAGATTTCTTCTCCGATACCTACACCAAAGCATGGCATGCAGTAATCAAACTCAACCCAGATATAAAGTTCTGGGTTTATACACGCAATCCTGATGCAGCTCGTGCATTGCGTGACCTCCCCAACCTATCGCTCTACTACTCAGCTGACGCTGAGAACCACGAGTATGCACCTCAAGGTGTCAAGGTTGCTTACCTTGCCGACACCTTCGCCGACGCAAAGCGAGTCATGCTAGAGATGACTGGCAAACCTGGCGCGTCATGTCCCGAACAACTCAAGCGGATTCCACTCATCTCCGAAAAGGGTGGAGCCTGTGCGGTATGCCGTCTATGTATAGACGGAAAGTCCGACATCCGATTCAGCATCTCAAAGAGATAGGAGCAAACATGGAACCATCATTCAGAATCGAGCAAGTAAATAACTTGCTTACGCACTACACCGACGCAGTCCACCGCAGTGGTATGCGTGACCTTGCCATATGGCAAAGCCTCACTGAATACTACAGAGACCCAGAGAATTGGGAGATTGTAGTTACATCTACAAAGGAAGAAGCCTTCGACCGCATGGTCAAGGACAACTGGCATGTAGATATGGGACCACACTTCTTCGGTATCGACTACGAAACCACCGACGAACTAGTCCTCGAATACCTACTCAACAACCAACTCGCAACCCGTGTACCTGAAGAATCTTTATAGCACATTGAAGATGTGCTTATTGAATAGACCCAACCCAACCGAAAGGAGCAACACCATGACAATGATTGACCCAGTAACAACAGCAACAGACACACCATCACAGTTCGAACTATCCGAGGCAGACAAACTACGCCTCGACCTGCAAACAACACAGACACTAGTCGATTCGCTACGCTCTACACTGAACCGCGAACGTGCAAAACTCAGCGAGTTCTATGAGGCGCTGACTAGTGGCAACACAGATGATGTAACCGAAGAGGACTCACTCACTTATGGTGAGTTGTCCGAACTTATGGAGCGCATCTTCGGCAACCCACTGACGTTCGTCAAAGAGTTCAGCGTCAGCATTCAGTACACAGTATGCGTCGAGGCTACAGTCAAGGCAGCCAACCGCGAAGCTGCCCGTGAAATTGCAGGTGGCATCGAGCTTGACCTCGATAATGCAATCAGTATCTATGATGAGGACGTAGCAGAAGTTACCGAATCATATGTAGATGAGACCGATATCCAAACAGTAAGGGAGGCATAATGACAACCGACACAATCGTATCTCCACCTAAACGTGGAGACCTATGCGCCAACGGCGCAACCATCCTAGATATCAAGCGTTCATTCGGGGACAGCCCATCATGGATTGTCCTCTGCTTGTATCCAGAGTCCAAACATCACCCGTATGTAACATGGTGGGGCTACTGGTCAGAGACTGGCACGTTCAACACCAGCATGGGTCATTACCACGACATGCTCTCTCAGGCGATTGTTGACTTTGACAGTCGTATCTGAGACAATTCACCTATCCAACCAACGAAAGGAACAACTAATGACAAGAGCACAACGACGTATGTCAGCCAGCATTGCTGGCTCCGCAGTAACTGCAACCTCAGCACAGGATGCAGCGCAACAGGCTGGTCTTGACTGGCATGTATCACTCGCTGACCTAGAAGCGTTAGCGATTAACAACGACGGCGTAACCCGTCTCGAAGTACCATCCACATTCGCAACTATCCGTACCAATCAGGATGGTCAGCAGTCTGTACTAGGTACAGTCGGTGGTAGATACAAGGTGTTCCAGAATGGAGAGATGTTCTCTGCTCTGGATTCGCTGGTTGATTCAGGCGAGGCAAGGTATGCCAACGCTGGTGAGCTACGTGGTGGCGCACAAATCTGGATGCTCTTGGAATTACCAAGAGAGGTCAAGATTGCTGACGACCCACATGCTGCGTACTTACTAGCACGAACCTCGCATGATGGCTCATGCTCACTGGGTGTAACCCCAGTTATCAACCGCTTGTTCTGCTCTAATCAAATCAGCGGTATCTTCAACAAGAAAACCAAATACTCATTGCATCACACAACTAACGCTCGTCTTGAGGTTAGCCAGATGCGTGACATGCTGAACGTTATCTACACAGGTATCGAAACCTACGAACTTATCGCAGATAAGTTGTTGAACGAATCGGTAACTGATTCTCAAGTCGATGACATTTTCCGTAGGATGTGGTCACTCCCATCTACAATCGAGAAGACTCCATACTCCAAGCTCAGCACTGGCGAGCGCCGTACTTACAACCGAGTAATGGACTCACGTCAGACTGCGTTCAATATCTACAAGCACAGCAGTACGCAAGACAACATTCGCGGTACAAAGTTCGGTGCGTTCCAAGCAATCGTCGAGTACCTCGACTGGAACTCACACAAGTCAGAGACCACACGTGCTGAACGTGTTATCTCTGGTTCATATGACCGAGCAAAGAGCAAAGCTCTTGAAATCGTAGGAGGTAAAGAATGAACCCGCTCCAAAAATATCTAGACCAACTAGAGAAACCATACGAACAACCACCGCTAACCCCACGTGTAGCCCAGTACCTGCTCAAGGCTCTGGACTACCTGCATATCTATTCAACCAAGAACAACACACCTGCTCTAGTAGAGCAGCCATTGCATGATGACACCGAAGCAATGCTCACTGATGTAATCATGTATGCACCAGAGGAGGAGACCGATGGGAAAACTACGGAGTAATCAGGTACTAGAAACCAGCGCAGCTACGCTGCTGGTTGTACCTAAGAACGGATGGTCGTGGTACTGTGGGTATCACGACACCGCTGGCTCAGGCGATGACAAGGACGAAGTCCAGTTCATGGCTGGAGCACATGTTCATTACCATCAAATAGATGGTGATGTTTGTGAACTGTATTATCGTGAACACAATACGAAGGAGGAATCATGAAGGTATATGACACGTGGTATCAGGAAGTAGATGGATGGCTCGTACATTTCTGCGAGATGTGCAACGCTGAGATATCTGGTCGGACACCACAAGAACTACACGACCAACTCGACAAACATAAATTGTTTGTTGCATGCAGTAAGGGATACTGATGCCACGTCCACGTCCAACTGAAATCAAGTTAGTTGCTAACTTGCTTGACCCAGATAACACTAACTCCGAAAGTGCTGCGGAACTAGCGGTCGAAATTATTGAGGCTTTAGATGAAGCCAGAGGTAAGCGCGACAGTTACATTCTCGTAGGACAACTAGCGCAATGGGCTCCAGTCCAAGCGTGGGGTGAGTTCAGTACCAAGCTGCAAGCTGAGAAGTTTGTATCACATCTTGCCTCCCCTGATGGGGGAGGTAAGGCTGTGGTTTGCAGATTAGAACTACCAGAAAAATTTTTGGAAAGGATTGGAGGTAAGTAATGTTAACTGTATCCCTAGTTGCAATAGCATCAGCTATTGCTTTTAGAATTGGAAAGCGTAGAGGTAGCGACGAGATGTACTACCTATGTAGGAACGCAGACCAAGTACAGCGTGAATTCTTCTCACGTGTTAGCCTGAACTAGCAGTATCGGAAGGGGCGGAGGCTTGTGCCTTCGCCTCTTCTGCTTGTCGCGCCTGTGCCTTCTGTGAATTCATCATCGTCAACCAGTACAACTTATAGAACTCTTCATCATAAGCGAACCGCTTCATATGTTTAACTGTCGCACCAGTATGTACATGCAATGGGATGCCAGCTTCCTTCATCTTCATGAAGAACTGGATGTCCTCGCCAATGAATGTATCCTTGCCAGAGTTAGCCTCGTCTTGCGACTCGATAAAGAATGAGATGTCTCCGTGATACTCACGCATCTTGTCAGCCACTGACCTATGCATAAGTAGGAAACCAAACCCAGCGTAATCAACTTTCATTAACTGGTTGAATGGGAGAGGATGAACGTAGCTCATAATGTACTTATCAGTTTCATGCGCCATGAACACAGCAGCATACGGCTGCATGATTGAACTCTCCATCTGCTTAGAGATGAAGTAAGTACCACTAACTACTGGTCTATCAACTGGATGAGCCGACTCCCATACCAACTGAAGTGCTTCGTTAGTAAGCACGATGTCACTATCTACCCATAGCAACCAGTCAAAGTTTGTCTTCTTGTGCCAAGTATCAAACGCAGTTTGTCTCTGTCTTCCAATCTGATTACCTTGCACACGCTGTGCGCTAGTGATTGGCAGACCAGCTGTAAGGATTGTGTATACAATACCTTCCATAAACTTGCCGTCGACTGTGCCGTTATCGCACCAGCACACCATCACTTGATTATTAGATGTGCTATTAACAGCCTTCACTTGCTCAGCTCTACGAGCTGGGTTACCTGACTTACCCACCGTGGCTACCTCCCCATCCTCCACCTTTGAAATGAATCGCAGGTGGTGTATAAACTTTGGTTAATGTGTTACCGCAATCCTTACATTTAGGGAATGGGTCATCAGTAATAATCAGCTCGACTACTGTCTCGCACATTATGCATTTGAAATCAAATGTTGGCATTACTTCTTTTTCTTTTTAGCTACCGCTGCGTTGTCGATTAGGTTTGGATATGGACGACCAGCTGCCTTAGCACGAGCACGTGCCTCAGCCTTCTGCTCTGGTGATAAAGGTGTTGACTTCTTCTTTGGATTCTCTGTCTTCCAGAATGGTTTCTTCTTCATTAGTATGGCGTAGCCCCTCCGAGATATTCAGTTATATCTCTTAGTCCTTTGTTTATAATCTGCTCCACTCTTTGTGGAGAGATTTCCCATTGCTTTGCAATCTCTGCAAGAGATTCATCACGTGAGTACTTAGAGTTTAGAATAGTTCTAGTGCGATTGTCCAGCTTCTTCATCACTCTGTCTACATCAGCCAGCATAGCCAGCAGGTTGTTACCTTCACTAGCCTGGCGCTTGGCTTTAACGCCATGAATATCTGGGTCCATCACTTGGTTGGTCAGCTGGGCATCTTCAGAACCAAGCACCTTGATTAAGGTTTCAATCATAACCAATCGGTAGAAGTACTCATCGCCTAGCTCATAGCCCAACGAGCGAGCCTTCTCTTTGCGAGCGTACCGCTCGCCTGCTCTACGGATGAAAGTGGTGAACGCTTTGTATCCCATCTTCCGTTCGACTTCATCTTCACGCATGAGGTACTCAGATACTTTGTCTTTGCGTTTCCACGCGTACTCATTCATTGCTTGCTTGACATCTTCAAGCTCAACGAATCTATGGTATCTCTTCGAGATAGCCCAAGCTATGCTGCTTGTTATCTCGTTAACGTTCTGCCAGATGGGATGGTCTTTGTCTAGTTCAACCACGGGCTTTCACCAAGTACTCTACTGAACGCAGCAACAACATGATGTCATCCCCTAGTAACCCAAGCGCACGATTGTGATTGGAACATAACAAGCCACGCACCTTGCCAGTCTCATGGTCGTGGTCAATATCCAAAGCTCGCTTAGCTGGTGGCTGCTTGCAGATATAGCAAGCACCGCCCTGCTCTTCGAGCATTCGTTCATAGTCAGCTACATCTATACCGTACATACGGATACGTGAGATGCGCTGCTCTTCGTAAGTTTTATTTCTGTTTCTCGGCATACTTAGCCCATACCCCACGCTGTACCATTAGTGCGATGATTGCATAGTTTGCCAAGTCAACAAAGGAATCTTCTAGAGATTCGTTCTGTGGTTTCTCTGACCTGGGACTGTAGATAAGATTCTTTAATCTCTCTAACTTGTCGGACATGCGTACCATCAGCCCATTGGTTGCGCCACCTGGCGCATGCCAGATGTTGTATGGACCGTAGTCAATTTGTTTCTTTACCAGAATGGCAAGTAGTTCGTCGTAGATTTTCTGTGCATCTTCTTCAAACTGCAGTATGGTTGTATCTTCAGACAACGCCGAGCTCCCTATTCATCCAGTGCATTAATCAACTTGGTTAATGCTTGAGCTCCTTGGGATGTAATTATACTATTGATGTCACTGTCAGGCGGTAGCGACACGCGGACAGCTTGAGGTATTGCATCTTGTAATCTACGTGCTAGTTCCTGTCCTGGATTAGAGCCATCTTCCTTAACGTCGTTATCAGTTGCAATCACTACCCTGCCTATGCCATCAAAACAACGTGAGAAATGAGGCTTCCAAGCGTTAACGCCAGCAACAGCGACAGCAGGATGCCCAGCAAGAGTTGCAGAAATCGCATCTATCTCTCCTTCCACAATGAGAACTTCATGCACCGCATGGATAATTGCAGCCACGTTATAAAGGTGATGCTTCTGTCCAGTTGGAATCATATACTTCGGGTCACCATCGTCGATACGACGAAACTTAAATCCAACTACGCCAGCCTCGGTTATGTATGGGATAGATAGGTGATGCTTCAATCTATCCTCATGACCAGGCGCTGGCTCTTCAACGTAGCCAAGCATAAACTTCTCGGCTCCATCTAGGATGCCGCGTTTCTCTAGGTATGCTTCGGCTGGTGAACCAGCCAACGTTGAATGATATGTCTTGGCAGCTTTAGTCCAGAGGTCTATAAGTTTCTGATTAGGTTTCATAATCTACATCTCCATCCCTGTACCATCCGCCATACTTATCTTCAAACAACCATTCACCAACCATTGAGTCTGCCCCAATAAAGTCAGGTGATGTACCACTGTACTCACCTTCCCTACCAGCGAAGTCAACTTCCCAATGACTGAAGTTACCATCAACTATAACCTTAGTAAATACTATAGTTACCTTCTGGCTTTTATCAAAGTAACTCACCGCAACTCTTTCTCAATAGCCTGAATAGTTTCGCAAGGGTATACATCACCAACTACACCAAGTTGGCAGTGTTGGCAGACTGGCTTGTACTCATCAAGCCCATCCTCAAATTGAAAAGGCTTATGCAATTCCACTACCGCACGAAGGGCTTTAAGTATTGGCTCATCTGCCATACCATCTTGTGCTGTGTGTTCTAGTATCTCTAGCAATTCTTCGTGAGTCATTTGCTTTTCCTCTGCCTTTAATATCTCTACCCGTTTCATTTGAGATTTAGATTCGTAAAGTTCTTCGTGAGTCATCGCTTCTCCTGTCTATGTACAATAAAAGGAGGAGCAGTATACACGTCATTCTTTGCTGCAATCTGCAGCGCCTTCTTCCAGTTGGCTCCTGATGCGATAGCACCTATGGCATAGGAAGACCCAGAACCTAAACCATAGATACCATCATCGCGAAGGAAGACTGAGTAAGAATCATCTATCTCATAGATGGTTCCATTCACAGCCATTAGAAAAAGAAACTCGTACTCATCCGTCTTGTCATCATGGACGAACCCGTTGTCACGTAAGCAGTCACGCATACTAGGAATGACAGTAGTAATCATAAAGTGATACACGTCTTTAGTGTTAGCTGGTACAGCTGGTGGCTTCCAGATATGCTGCACGATATCGCACGGCTGGGTAGTACCAGCGCCAGCGATTAGGAACTTACCACGTTTAGTAATCTTAGTTGTGATTGGATGTGAGTAAGGGCGACCCTTCTCAGTTGTAGTTCTACTGTCGGCTGCAATGATGCAGCCGTCATGTTCTTGAATACCAATAATAGTTGTCATCGCACAGCTCTTAATCTAGGTGGAGTCCAACGACTACTGGACTTACGTCCACGTGTCGGAGCTGAGGACTTTGACTCCTTGCCAATGTTTTTCTCTGACCATGTTCGGGCTTCTGGGTATGTTAGGTTCTGCCGTGCCATGACAATCTGTATACCAGCGCCACCGCTACTGCATGCATAACATACCCAGACTCCCTTGTCCGAGTTAACCGAAGCAGACTTATGCGAATCGTCATGTACAGGACAATGAATGGACTTGTCCCCACCTAGTGGTAGGTCTAATCCATAGTGACGAAAGACTGCTTCGAGAAACTCAGACTGATTCATTTGTTAATACCAATTCCTTTCCTGGTGGAACCTGTACGCCTCGCACCAAGTTTCGTAACGGTGTAGCACATACTTGTGTGCTTCTCGTGTCTGTTTGAGTAATGACCACTCTGGTTTTGCCCACAGTAATTGCCATACTCCACGTGCTCCGCTGGACTTGTTGTGCGAATCCACGTTGTATCGGCTCTCCTTGTACGCGATGTTCAGCGCACAGCGAACCTGTTTCATGTCGGTTGTGACTTCCATTAACGTCAGCTTGACTCGGTCCCTCTTGTCGGTTGTTACCGACAACATCTTCTCGTATGTCATTACTGGTGTTAATGCTTGAGATGGTGCTACGAATGATAGCGTCCAACCAAGCAGAGTCACTATTGCTAACCGCATAGTTACCTCTTTTCATTTCTTGAAACTCTGTCACAGTCTCATTGATGTCCATTGTAACCTGCCTGTTTAAGCAGATTGACCCAGAGTTTCGCAGGCATTACTGCATACGACTCTGAGATATTAGATGTGCCACGCTTTTTAATTAGCACAACTCCTGTTTCCGCTTTTGCATTAGCCATCTCAACCTCTAGTTCCTTGAGATAACCAGGAATATTTATTCTCTTTTCGTTCTTGCATTCGATAACAACGTTATCGATTCCTCTGATGTCACCGATATCGTCGTGACGACCAGCGCCATAGGCACGTTCAGCTTTGGTATAGCCTTCGTCGCGTAGCCAGACTACGCAGTCTCGCTCATACCCTGACCCTTTGCGCTTCTGCGGTGTAGTCATTTACCACTCGATGCTAAACCAAAAGAATATAAAGTCAATGTTAAAACTATATCTGTCTACTGTTAGACCAAGTCCAAATCTATGTAGGCTATACCCTGCGTGGAATCTATGATTCCCTGAATGCCATGAACCAAATGTCTTCATACATAATCCCTTGTTAGTATCTCTTGTAATCTAATCTTCTTACTTCTTCTTAGAGCGTCACGTTCATGTGGCGTTAGCCCACCCCACATGCCCCAGTCTTCATGTTTCAATCCCCACTCTAAGCACTTATCTTTTACTTCACATCTATTACAGATTTTTCTAGCTTCTCTGTAAAGGTTAGTTCCGCTGCCACCTTCTTCTGGGTAGAACCATTCAAGTCCTACTTCACTGCACCGCGCCCCTGACAAATCTGGAAACTGCATCTGATGGTCCCTCTCTCCAAATCCTTATTCCTGTAAGTAAATCATGCGCCATAATTAAATAGCCTTTACTGCGGTTAGGGGGAATCTCGCAGGTAATCTCCCTGCCCCAAGCTTTGACTACTGATTTAAGTATGTCAAGTGGTACGAGGATTACACCACGTTCTATTACGAACGCCCAGTAATCAGCTTTACTTACTGATAAACCAGACGGTTCCCAGCTATTAGATTTAAGATACCAACATTCAGTTTCAATGTAAAGGTTGCCAGTGTTGTGCCATTTGCGGTCGCGTTTTACTTCAACCGTTTTGCCACCACCAAGCAATGCCTCTACTAGGTTCTCTCCTTCTTTACCGTAAGAGAAATCTAAATCAAAGTCAGATAGGTTTGTCATTTCCATTGACCAACTGTTCTTGCTCTGAACAAATCAGCCGATGAGTTATAGAGAATCATCTTGCTAGCTTCAGCTGCAAGCGTGATGTACTCTTCAGCGTTAGGGTCTGCTTTACCATGGCGGTTCTTTACTACCGCAACACGATAGATATTAGCTGCGCTATCCAGCGCCACAGATAAGACTAGTTCTGGTAGGGCAGCAACCTTGCCCATCAGAGCCTTACGTGGCGCTGGGTAGTTTGGCTTAGACATCTTCTCGTTCTCCGACACATGGTGAAGGACGATGAAGGCTGTTTCATATTCACGTGCCATGTAATGGAAGGCGGACATAGCATCACGCAATGCTGTCCATTCGTTGTCGCTGGCTGCAGCGACGTTCATTAAGTTGTCGACATATACCGCCACTGGTGGAGCACCGTGCAATTCAATCCACGCTTCAATCTCTTCCTCGATGTCTTGTAACGAGGGTGCTGGGTCGAAGCTAAACCGAACATGTGCTGCACCTTCAGCCAACGCATCTTCAAGAAGAACGCTAGCTTCAGTATCCATGATTCTCTCAACGTCAGACACATCTCTGTTCATGATGATTGCACCTGCACGAGTTGCGATTGTTCTGGAATCAGAGTCCGCTGAGATATATAACGCTGGTACTTTAGAGGCGATGGCGTACCACAATGCAAGTAGTGTCTTACCACCACCTGGCTGACCTGCAATTAAATGCAGTTGAGCCTGACGGAATGTAACTTGGCTAGCTGTAAGAAGTGGAAGTACTTCTGGTAATTGCTTACCAGCAGGAGACTCCACGCCAACTACTTGCAATAGGGAACGCATTGTTATCCTTTAGTCCAGATAGTTTCTGCTTCGGCAATACCAGGCTTGAACGGCTTTGGTCCCTTGGCTGGGTCGAACCAACCAACATAAGCCTTTCCTGCCTTAGAAGTACCCTTCTTCTTTGCATACTTACCGCGACCATCTGGCAGGTCTGGTGCATCTGGGTGACCATAGGTCCACTCATTGCCATACTTATCTCGCATTACCTCGATTGATTGAGGTGTTGCAGGGACAGTAACTGACACTGGCTCTGCCAGTAGTCCAGCTTCTTGGAGGTTATTGATTGCTTTGTCCATGCTGGTTTGACCAGAACGGCTTAGCAACTGCATCTGTAAATCAGATGCTGCAGCGACTGCAAGTGATGCAGCTTGGAGGTTGGCAGTGAACTCAGCAACAGTGTTACCTCGGACGGTAAACAAGTCCTGCCCATTGAGTTTGCCAGTATACGAAAACGTAGACTCAGTCATCTACTTTTTCCTTTCCTTCCCCTTTGTTGTAGGTATTTGCAGAGGGAAATCTTTGGAGCCCATTGCTGAGCATTTATCTTGGAACGAACACATCTTACAGTTTTCACCAACAGATGGTGGGAACCATCCTTTAGAAATAGAATCATTCATTGCGCTGAACACATAATCAAAGTAATTAATATCTAAATGCGATAGGTCAAACAGGTCGTCGAGTATCCCTTGTCTGGTCATAAAGAAAGCTCCCCACTTGGGGCGTATCCCATACATCTTCTCGATACCGCTGGCATACAAGCCAGCTTGAATCATTCCAAATGGTGTCCTGGAACCTGTCTTGAAATCTACAATTACCAAGTCTTCCCCTACTTGATAAACGATGTCAATGACAAATCGTACAGGTGTGCCTCCGAAATGCACACTTGCATCCCATTCGATTCCAGGACGACCATCAGGCATGGTAGCGATTTTCCAACCAGACTGAGAGAACCACTTCTGGTATCCCTCAACCTGCTTTAGTCCATCATTCTGCCAGAACGCTAGGTCTTCCCCATCAGGTCGAGCGATGGTCTTGCGACCAGCGGTCTTCCACTCTGTGCTAGGTATCCCTGTTTGTTCTTCGGTTAGTTTAACCGACTCATTGAATATGTCAAGCCACTTCTCAGCTAAAGTCATCATCATCCTTCGGAGTATAATCTGGGTTGTCTATCGGGGTTGGGGTAGTCATTGGCGACCCACAGGTCGCACAGAAAGAATCAGTGAACCACATAACCAGCTCGTAGTTCTGGAACACAGCACGAACAATCTGTATGTTGGAGCCACAGTTGATACACTCATTGCTGGGTATACCGCGTTGGCTAATTAGATTCTTGTTGGGTTCTGTAGAACTCATGGTTCAACCATTCCAGCATTGAGTGGACTGCAGACCCTGCAGCCAAGTACACTGCTGGTTTCTCAGGAACCATAGCCACTTTACTGAGGTAGTATTTTTGTGGGCAGGACTGCCAAGTAGACAGCTGACTATATGACCGATGCGGAGGAAGTTTATCCATACCGTATATCATAACGTAAGTTACCAACTTTCTTTGTAACGACACGCCCTTGTTTTTTACCAAGGATGTGTTAGGGTTGAGGGGTGGTGGGCGGGAAAGGCTCGCCAGGAGGCGAGCCGATGAAAGATATAGATAAATTCATTCAGAAGATTGAAGATGCGAAGACGCATCTTCCAGAAGGACATAAAGATAAAGAGTGGATGGAAGGGTTTAACGCAGGGTTAGATTGGTCTATCCGAATCCTAGTGAAAGATAAGAGTGCATACTGATGTATCCAAACTGGTTTGAACAATCATATGCAAGAGAGAACTTCGAGAAGTTTGCGCCAAGAGGTGACAGGCTCAAGTGTCTTCAGGTTGGTGCATATACTGGGGATGCAACCAAGTGGATAGTAGAGAACATGCTTGGTCATGAATCTGTACTGATTGACGTTGATACCTGGGAAGGGTCGGATGAACCAATTCATAAGAACATGGATTGGAACGATGTATATGAAACATATAAGCAAAAGAATAAAGAAGCTTTAGTTAATGCCAAAGTACTGCCAAGGCAATCAACCAGTGACTTCTTCTTTGCCGTCAATAAAGATACGTTTGACTTTATTTATATCGATGGTGACCATACTGCGTTTGGTGTTGTCAGAGATATAACAAACGCCTACCAAGTATTAAATGTGGGTGGCATACTGGCATTAGATGACTACACATGGTCACTTAATCAAGGGGATTTCTATGACCCTAAGCCAGCGATTGATTGGTTTATTAATGTAATGGATGACCGACTAGAAACTTTAGTTATCAATGGTCAGGCTTGGTTTAACAAACCAATATCGTGACTGGGAAAC
>OGVT01000034.1_pt1 | contig 15759 bp, 31 predicted proteins | sample 1575831 | NCBI WGS metagenome assembly OGVT01 (sample SAMN07581542, study PRJEB24739) | freshwater metagenome | place: Singapore | collected 2015-04
ACCTGGGCCGTGTTCTCCTCGCAATGCATCACAATATAGTGCTTGTTTAAACCATTTAATAAATGGCTCGGATGCTTTAAAAGTAGCTTCTCTGTTAATATAACCTACAATACCACACATTATTCTGTTACCTCTTTTACACATCGATGTCATCCGCATCGAACCAGACGGGCATTGACCAATGTCTGATTGATGCGCGGACATTTGAGCAGTCACCGGGGGTATTTGACAATGGCTACACGGTACTCGAAAAGATCAACCGCGCATGGTCTCAAACATTATTCCAATGGAATAGTTTATGGGTGATTCTACGCATCCCTGAACTGTTCCGCACCGGCAATCTTGTCGGGTTCAACACCAACCGGCCAACGGTCGGGAACCGGTCAGCCGTGAACACGCGGTACGACATTGAGGTCGGTGTTCAGGAAGATGTCAAGCCGGTGGTTCCGGAGATGCTGAAGACCGTGATCAAGCCGAAGAAACATACTACCATTCAATTCGATTGGCAGCAATACGACCAGGTCATTTGCAATGAGTCATTCAGATACGGTACGTTCATCGAAACAACCGGAACGCCACCGGATGAGACAGATAAGTACACAATCGACTCATGGACGGTGCAGCAAGGCCCAATCGGAACACCGGTAAGTAGCACGAAGATATTCCAGCGTCATGTTGTATTTGCCAACAACCGCCTTGATGATGAGTACGCAATCCTTCAGAAAGATTCATCGGTGAACACATGGGCAAGATCTTGCAATGTCTATGTGTCAAAGGATAGCGATATGACGTTCAGCTTGCAATATTCGCTGAAGAATGCAATGGGTTACACAAAGGTGGATGCAATTGGCCTCATACAACTTTATGCAAGCGATGGCACATATTACACGATGGATGATGATGGCATTTTCTACCAATCAAACTCATCCTGGACAACAAATGTTAAGCTGCTCCAGGTCACTTATGCAAGCGGGGAGGGGGAAGATTGGGGCGATTACGAGGTAAGTGGCAATATTCCGAAGGATGGGTATCTCAATTTTCTTATCCTAAAGGATACGACCAGCCCATTCGATTACGTTTACTTTCGGGGCTTGTCACTTGAGATAGAGCCGAAGGTGCAGAAATTCCGCAGGCTCAAAATAAAGGGCGATTATGATCGCTATACGATAGACCGAGATGTGGTTAACACAGAGACTGAAACGATATTCCTCGATGATGCGCAACTTCAGATACATCGCGGCGCAATCCTTGAGTCCGATGGCATCACGTTGACAAATGACGAGTGGTACCGCCGCACCGACTTCAATGGGGATGTGACAACTGACGAGCGGCTGACATTCAAGCGTCAGCATGCGCTTGCGAAGTGGTACATGAACAGAGGGTACAAGACGAAGCTCGATGTCAATCTATTCGGACTGAAGTGGAAGGATCAGTTTGATGTTACTTACCCAATCGGTATCATCAACACGATCAAATTTGTGGATGACGCACCGACCAAGATATTTGCCATCACGAACCTAAAGGAGATTGACTTCATGAATTGCACATGGTCAGCCACGCTGATCGAGATTGTGGATACGACCATTGCAGACAATGAACCAGGCGCGACAGATGTGCATACCTTTGACTATTATTACGAATAAATCATGGCCGATCCGGTAAAAGGTGAAAATGTGATCTTTTATGCAAAGCTTGGAACGAGTTACTACCCGTTCGCTTGCGCCAAAGAGGTCACCATCACCCAAACAACTGACAAGATAGAGCTGGCTCCGTACACGACCGGCAAGTGGCGGTCGTATATCTATGGCCGCACCTCCGGCACTATCTCCGGCAGCGGCATCGTGAAGATAGATGCAGGCAATGGCAAATACAGCATCTTCGACCTGCTCAACTTCCAGACTGATCACATCATCGTATTGACGAGGTACACACTGACTGACCCACAAAATAACCAGAAGACCTACGATGTGCCTTGCCTGATTGACGAGGTCACACTCTCTGGCACGGTGGGGCAGTTCGCCACTTACTCCTTCACGCTGACGATGAGCGGAGACCCTGAGTTCAACCAGACACCGATCAACGATGCGCTCACAGATGTGGACTCATGGGATTATACCGCCACCGGAAGTGAAACCGTCATCAGTGATGCCACACTGATCGGGATAGATGTGCTTGACATTCGCAGGAACGGCATCGGCCTTCAGGTCATCACCGCCGGCACACCGACCGGCAGCCAGGTCAAGTTCAACTCCGGTGCCGGGTCGCTTGAGTTCGGCATGGCTCTTGGTGTTGACGAATATATCCTTGTAATTTATGTTGCCTGATGGTGAGCGTTAAGACATACATAGCCCCAGCGGCGCAGTCATACGTTGACACCTCCGGCATTGTGGCCGCTGATGTCATGGTGGTCGATCGCAATGGCATCGGGGTGAAGCACTCCACGACCTTTAACACGGGGACGAACAGCGAATCAATAAAAGCATACCAATGGTATGGGGTCAGACCCCAGACCAGACCGCCCGGCACGTACTTGATCGAGATAAGTGAGGTCATCGGCTCAACCGACCGCACGTATGTGTTCAGGGTCGGCCCATCTCCATCCACCGGGTGGACATACACGCTCTATTTCGGCTCTATCCTTGCCGTTTACACCTCGCAGGCGGGTGACACTGCCACCGATGTAAGAGACGGCCTTGTTGCGGCTGTAAATGCGCAGACGTGGGGTGTGTCGGTGACGGCCACAGCACAAAGCACGAACGAGCTTGAGGTGGTGGTGGATGACCTGACCACAACGCTTACCAATCTTGTCGGGAAAGAGAAGTGGAAGAATGGGTACTACGTGACCATCACCGGTACGAATTACATAGTTCTGGAGCAGGAAAGCACAACGGCACAGCCTGCACTTCCTGCGGTAGCGGCATCTTACGACTTCATTGACCTGGCCGTCATGCCATCAGACATTCAAACCTATCTCACCGAACCGCTTTACATCACATCATTCAGCGAGAGCGTGGCAGGCAGTGCAAACATTAATGGCGTGCCGATCGTGGGCAACGTGCCACCGAATGAATGCGTAGTGTATCAATTCGGGCAACGCATCTATTTTGAACTGCCGCTTTTGGCAGGGGAGATCATAAACGTGATATCGAAATGAATATGAAACGACTACTCACACTTGTTGCATTTTTTGCAACAGTTCAAGCATCAGCACAGCAAGTAAATCCGGTCCCGGATTACGTCTTCCGCAACCAAATGTCGGTCGGTCGTAACGCTGTTACGGACACGGCTGCATACTTCAGCATTGGGCCAAGGTACGGAGCAACAAAGGGCTTCATGCCCCCGATTGTCGGGGATACTGCGACCTTCAGCAGCGGGAAGCGGAACGGGTTGCTGATATTTTCCGTGCAGAAAAACAAGTTCCTCTATTGGGATTCTGTACGGGTTCAATGGGCAGACATGGCGGGTGGCTCAGGTTCCTATATCCTTGCTGGGGATACATCTGCGATGCTTCTGCCATACGTCCGCCATGCAGGCTATGGACTGACAAAAGATGGGCAATCGTTCCTTGTTGACACGCTGAACATTGCGACAAGAGCATGGAGGCAGAAGGGCATTGATTCGGTCGCAGGATTATCAAGGGTTGTTGGTAGCGGGACAACTAACTATATTCCAAAGTTTACAGCATCCACAACAGTTGGTAATAGTATAATTCAAGAGAATAGTGGTAGCATTGGTATCAATGGCGCTGCATCTCCTGATCCTGGCGATACACGTTTGCAAATAAATGGTACAACGTATTCGACTATAAATCTAAAGTCAACAGATATAACAACTTTTATGCGTGCTCACAATCCTTTGGGCATGTTTTTCATAGGAAATACAAGTAATCACGGTGTCGGTATTTTAGCAAATGATGCTGAGCGAGTTCGCGTATTCGCAAATGGTCGCGTTTTTATAGGGTCTTCTCCAAGTGATGCTGGATTTCAATTAGATGTTAATGGGAGCATTCGTGCTATAAACGGTGGAAGTTTAGCGACTTCAACTGGGGAAGTACTTATCGGTACCCAAGTGGATAATGGAAATTTCAAATTACAAGTCGGAGGAAGTGGGTATTTTGGCAGTGGTACAACTGATAATCAAGTTTTAATTGGATTCCCACAAGATTTGAAATATAGATACAGACAAAATGTATCATCTGCTTATGGATTTCGTTTTGATTCTGCAAATCTTGAATCATTAATTTTAACAAGTTTTGAAGGAGATAATCAGCAGGCATTGTTGTTAATGGGTGATGGCACTTTTGGAAATATTTTTGGATTTAGTCACTCATTGAATACTGGTGCAACTTTTATTGCAGATTTTGTTATTGACTATAATGGAATTATTGGTATAAATACCAATCAACCGAATGCGTCTGCTCAACTTGATGTGTCAAGTACTACAAGAGGTTTCCTCCCGCCACGTATGACAACAACGGAGCGTGATGCAATTTCATCACCAGCCGCTGGACTTATAATATACAATACAAGTACATCAAAACTGCAAGTCTATACAACATCATGGACTGATTTGCATTAATTTTACACAATGAAAAAGACACTCACACTCATCGCAATCATGGCGGCATTGGCTTTCCAACCCGCCCCTAAATCTTACAAGTTGGAACTGACAGCGCAGGAATTGCAAATCGTTTACGATGCGCTTGGAGAACTCCCTGCGAAAACATCGGAGACCATCCGCATTAAAATCGTTCAGCAAGTAAACCAACAAAATCAAACCGATAAGAAATGAAAAAACTGATCGCATTGGCGGTACTCGCCATATCCCTCTCCGTATATGCTCAGACAGACAGCACAAAGTCACACAAGCGACCGATTGATAAGGTAAAAGTATGGGTGAATGGTGTCGTGTACGATGCCGATGATATCGACGTCGTTTGCGTATGGGATGACCTCGAAACGACTGCCCGGTTTTATTACACACTCTCCGACAGCACCGGCAAGGTGGTTACCACCGGCAACGTGGAACTGACGGGCGCAAAATATCAGGACTATGCCAATAAACCGAACCATGATGATCGGGCGGTGGTATTGGTTATGCGTGAATTGAATGTAAGGCAACGGGAGCAAAGAGCGGCAACGCAAGCGGCAAAGTCAACGGCCACATCAGCCACAGCCCCGAAGCAATGATCATAAAAGCCGGCACGCATGCACCTCTTCGACTGCCTGAACTGATCGGGCAGTCGAGGATATTACGTTATGCGGTGGAGTTTACTCCATCGTGTCGGTACAAGATAGGTGATGACCAGTGCGACATCAACAAACTCTTCGGCATCGGCTATTTCCCATACCACCGCCTTAACTCTGTTCGGTTCGGATGGAGATACACAAGCAACGACCACGTGGACATCTTTGCATACTGGTACAAAGAGGGTGAACGTTCATGGAAGATGATGGGTCAGGTACCCATCGGCAGAGAGCATATCTTTGTACTGACACCCGGGCTTACGTTCCACACCTTGCAAGTTTACGGAAGAGGGATGGCGGCCAATGTGCCGGTGTATCGTCAGGGGTGGGGCTTTCTCCTCCGGCCATATTTCGGGGGCAACCAGAAAGCACCACATGATATTGAGATAAAGATGAAAGAGCTATGACACCCGGCAATTATACGATAAGAGCCTACCGAGGCGATACCTTGCAGCTCACCTTCACCATCACCGACGGCAGCAATGTGGCCATTGACTTGTCAACGGCTTCGGTGCTGATGCAAGTTCGAACCCATCCGGATGGTGACTTAAAGATGACCTTCGCTGAAGGTGACGGTCTGACCGTAGGCGGTGCCGGCAACAATATTGTGACCGTTAGCAAAGTGGTGGCACTCGATGGATGCGCTTATCAATACGACCTACAAGCGACATTCGTCACCGGTGTGGTGGTGACGTACGTGCGGGGTGCTTTTGTAGTAACTGAAGATATAACGACATGAGTGACGTAAATGTAACGGTGAGCGGCAACTCAATCAATGTCGCAGTCGGCCCGCAGACATACTATTTGTCTGCATATAGCACGCAAGATCAAACCAATGCCGGTGCGACAAGCGTAAACAAGATGACCTACAATGTGACTGACTTCAACAATGGGGTCAGCATTGTCAGCGATTCTCGCATCACGATTGCAAACGCCGGCATTTACAACATTGAATTCAGTGCACAACTATCCAAAGGTGACAGCGGGGATGACACGATCCAGATATGGCTCTGTAAGAACGGGGGCAATGTGGCCAACAGCAACACCGAGGTGACGCTTGTTGGTAACAATGGCAAGCATCTTGCATCGTGGAACTGGTTCGTGAATGCTGCCGCCGGCGATTACTACGAAATCTGTTGGTATTCATCAGATACCGCGGTGCTGATCGACTATCAAACTGCCGGCACTACCCCAACACGCCCAGCAATCCCGTCCGTAATTTTAACCGTCAATAAAATAGGCTGATGAGCTTTGATATGATAGTATGGGCAGTGGGGTCGATCGCGTCAGTCTTCGGCATCTATATGCGCATGGAGATGAAGTTGAAAGAGCTTGACCTTCGTGTCAAATCGCTTGAGACTACCGATCAGAAGATGAATGATAAGCTTGACCGCATCATGGAAATGGTGGGAGAGATCAGGCTTGAACTGAAGGATAAAGCAGACAGACACTAAAAAATACACAACAATGAAGAACTGGAAAACAACTGCCGCCGGCGTATTGGTCGCATTTTTAGCACTTGCCACCTATTTCGGATGGCTGACTGAAGAGCAAGGCATGTCCATCACCTCCGTGCTGACCGCATTGGGACTGATCGCCGCCAAAGATAGCAACGTGACCGGTGGGGATGTCAAGCAGTAACATGCGATATCTATCAATTATCGCCATTTTTGGATTGCTTTCTTGCGATACAGTTCAAAAGTCGCTTCGCAAGAAGGAGGCCATTGACGCGGCCATTGCTGACTACGTGGCACGCAATCCTCCGAAGAGCGATACGGTGTACCTTCCTGGTGTTGAGCGCGTCAGGTATGATACGATCGTCAATGAGAACATTTACGTTGACACGATCCGCGTGCGCGACACGGTGTACATCCGGAAGGTCAGGTATCAAGACATCGTAAAGACCGTCATGAAGACCGACACTATGTACCGCGTCCTGGTAGATGATGCCGGTGCCATCCTGCTCAAGCGGCAACTTGACCGGCAGACCGGAGAGCTTGATGCCAAGACTCGCAACGCGAAGGCCCTGCTAATTGCCGTCATCATCTTATCGGTGGCACTTGTGACCGCCGTAGCAATCCGCCTTTTCTCCCGCTGATACATAGTGCTTTTGTGTGTGTGTTCGCCCTGGCATGTCTATGTCGGGGCAACCTCATTTGTGACTACCTGAAAAATATTTAGAAAAATAGTTTAGAAATATTTGGAAGATATTGGAGGAATCGTTTATCTTTGATCTATCAAACAATCACAAATAAACACACACGCCATGAATCAGAATCGCATCGAGTTTACAAATCAGTCAGGGGAAATCGTACTCACAGAAAATTTTGCTACGGAATTACAAGCGCAAAATCATTTCGACACGGTATCACAGATCAGGTGGCCGAATACCTACAAGGGTATCCGAATTAATGTTAGCGAATATCCTGTATCAATGCGCGAGGGATCAATGCGTTTAGTCGTCGAAAACCAGCACGGAACATTTTGTCGTCGGGAGTTATTCCGAAATATCTAAAAACAACACCGGGGCGCGACGAGATACGCGCAATTTAATCAATCACAAATAAAACACACGCCATGAAAAAGTACACAGTTTATTGCCAGTCAGGCCGCTTCTTTGAATCGTTCACCATTGCTGCCGACAATTACGAGGATGCCATTGCCATTGGCCGCCGCCAGTGCCGCCTCGAAGGTATCCGCTTCCGCTCCGTACGTCTCGCAAAGTAGTCACCAATAAACACACAAATATGCCTAAAAAAACAGCTGTTGATTTTCTTATGGGAGAATATTTAACGAAACTCGGAAAACTTACAGTCGATGACTATAAAATGGCAGAAATAATTGAAAAACAACAATTTCTCCATTTTATGGAATGGCTTATAAGACAAACGATGAATAACCCGCAAAGATTGAAGATTGACAATCACAAAATTGTCGATGAATATTACAACGAAACATTTACTAATAGTTTATAAACCGTTTATAAATACACACATATGCACAGAGTAATCGCACGCACACGCTCGGCAGATGTTGCAGAAGAGTCCGCAAAATTATTCGTACCGGATGGCAGACGCCAGGTATTGGGGAGACATAAATGCTTCTGGCAGGAATTTGATACGGAGGCAGAAGCCCGCGCACTGATAATGCGATCCATTATGAATTATGAGCGAAGCGACCCGGACACCATGAGGATAAAGCTCATCAACTTCCTTTACCACAACTATTATTTCACGCCGTATGTCTTCGTGACCTACGACGATACATCTATCATCACCAAAGAACACATATCTTATGCAGCTGAAGAAAGAAATCATTGATGAATGGAACATCCTCCGCGAGCCGGGGGATGTTCGTAAACTTGCCGAACTGGCGCACTGCTCAAAGCAACTCATCTATCACACATTCTACACCGGGAAATGTCGGGAGGAACTGTTCAACATCATCAGCCAGTTCTACATCGACCGAGCTAAAAACCTTCAATACATTCACTCTCAAATCAAATCGTTATGATCACCGTGATTGCTGCCACATTTGCCCTGCTTATGTTTGTTTTTGTAACATATGCCGCCATTGAGTACCGTCGCAAGTACAAGGCCCGCATGGATGCCTTCACCCTTGAGGATGAGTTCGTGGCTGATTATCTGAATTGCCAAGACATTCTCAAGTGCGCAACGTACAAAGATGGACAGAAGATTATCAAGGCATTCGATGACCGCTGGAGCGGGATCATGAACCGCGAGCGCGTGGACTATTTCGTCAAGACTATGACGGAGAGCCTTGAGTATCGCATCATCTATAACCAGTTCTCTATTAATTAACGCCAATAAAATCAAACACAATGGCACTCGGAAATTCAAATTCAGCAATTTACTTGTCCGTCAGTGACGGAAAGATCGTGCGCCGGTTCAAGGAACCCACCGCGCAAAGCAAGCCCCGCACAAACAAGATGGGCAACACCGTGCATGAGGAGACCTATGACTACGTTGAGGGGATGATCACCGGCATCACGGTCAGGGACTCAGATTACGGGAAATTTTGGTGCGTCAACATTCAGGACGGAGCGGATGCTTACATCCTTCAGTTCCAGTACTCCGGCGGAAATGCCAACAGCTTCCTGAAGTCCATACCGAACGCTGATCTCCGCAAGCCTATCCGTATCAGGCCGGCGGTAGAGATTGATGGCGATAAGAAGCGCAGCAAGCTGTTTCTGGTTCAGGATGACAAGGCCCTGCGCTGGTTCTGGACAAAGGAGAATCCAGGCAAGATGCCGAGCCTGAAGAAGGTCAAGATCAAGGGCGTGGAGCAGTGGGATGACTCTGACATGATGGAGTACCTTGAGGCTTATGTGAAGGAGCATATCACACCAAAGCTTGCCGGCGGTGACATTGTAAATGCGCAGGAAGATGAGGATGTGCCATTTTAATTTACACCATAACACACACACATGAACGCACAAGAATTTTGTCAGCACCTTAAAAGTTTAAGTGCTTGCGATGAGGCAAAAGAATGGGCCGCAGGAAAATCGTGGCAAGAAGTCTATGATACTTGCCATCGTGGAGACTGGCTGCTTTGGCTATACCGAAGGTCGGAAGGATATAACCTACAAAAACTGACACTTGCCAAGGGACTTTGCGCTAATACCGTACGTCATCTAATGAAAGATGAACGCAGCTTGAAGGCGGTAGATGCTGCGATTGATTTTGGCAATGGTAAAATAAGCAGAGAGGAATTAAATGCTGCTGCTTATGCTAATGCTGCTGCTAATGCTGCTGCTGTTGATGCTGCTGCTTATGCTGCTGTTGATGCTGCTACTGCTGCTACTGCTGCTGCTGCTTATGCTGCTGATGCTGCTGTTGATGCTCATGCTGCTGCTTCTTATGCTGCTTATGCTGCTGTTGATGCTGCTACTGCTTATGCTTATGCTGCTGCTCATGCTGCTGCTGATTCTGCTGCTGCTCATGCTGCTGCTGATTCTGCTGCTGCTTCAAGAAAAGAAAATCAGCAAAAGACTGCCGATATAGTTAGAGAGGTATTGACGTTTGAAATTTGGGAATTATAAATAAACACACACATGAGCAAGTTTATAATCGACATGCAGGCCAAGCAGCTCACAATGCTTGATGCCCGCTTTTACTACGCGGATGGGAATTTTTACCCATCCGTCACCACGATCCTGGAAGCATACCCGAAGGACGCGGCCTACTTTAAGTGGATCAAAGAGGTCGGGACAGATGCCGATGCCATCAGAGACGAAGCCGGCCGGCGGGGGTCTGTCGTGCATGAACTGACCGAGATGTACGACAACGGAGCGGAGGTCAGCCTGCTGAACATGGACGGCAATCTGCAATTTAAGATGAGCGAATGGTCGATGTTTGAGAGGTATGTTGATTTCGTCACGCGGTTCAAGCCGGACTACTTCATGAACGAGCAGAATTTCGTCAGCCCTGCGCTTGGCTTCGCCGGCACCATTGACCGATTGGCTTGGCTTGATGGCAAGCTGACGCTCATCGACATCAAGACCAGCAACAACATCCATGACAGCTACTGGCTGCAACTTGCAGCATACACCGCGCTGGTGCATGTGCTGACATCGTATAAGGTCGATCAGGTGGCTATCCTGCACCTGAATGCGAAGACCCGCACGCTCGGCACAAAGGGTGCCGTGCAGGGCATCGGATGGCAGCTCTTGAAGAAGGACATGGAGGAGAGTATTGCAGATTACGACTTGTTCCAGGTCACAAAGCAGCTCTGGCATGCACAAAACAAGGACGCAAAGCCGCGTCAGGCATCTTACCGCTTAAACTATAAGAAAGATGCAGACGTTCAATAACATCACATGCCTGAAGAACGTCCACCAAGGTGATCCATTCATCACCTTCTACATGAAGCCGGGCAAGATCGCCATCAATGGCGTAGCGCGGGATATGATGGGGCTGAAGGCAAATGACATGGTCGAGTTCTACTGCAAGGATATTGACGGGTCGATGGAGTGGTACGTGGCGCCGGTGACGGACAATGGGTTCAAATTGTCACCGCACAACGGATCACGCACGCTGGTGTTCACGCGCAAAGAACTTGTCATTGCCTTCTTCAACAGCCTCTTTTTTGAGGGCAACATGGCCCGCGCTTATCTTCTCCGTAAGCGGAGGGTAGAAGACAAATGGGTCTATAAGCTTGACACATCACAAATCAAAAACAAGTAAAACACACACATTCATGCAATTCAACATCCTCGACACAACCAATGTCAAATCAGGAGTAAGAACATCAAGACCGTTCATCCGAATCACACGAAAAAGCGGCACGATCACGTTCAACAAGTCGGCTTCAAAGCATTTTTCGCTGACGGCCGGCATGCAAGTGCGATTCCTTCAATCTCAGTCAGACCCGCAGGACTGGTTTATCCAGTTCGTCAAAAAAGATGGCTTTGTAATCCGGGAGGCACATGACAAAGGGGTGTTCATGTTCAATTCATCTGCAATGGTGGCAGAGATCATGCAGTCGGTTGAATGCTTTGACAAGGGCATGACCCTCGGCATTGGCGAGACCGTGACCTACGGGAAGATTGAAGCAACTGCACTCATCACACTCAAAAACAAGTAACATGACACGAGAGCAATTAAAGCAGATCGAATACTGGAGAGAGTGGATAGATGGAAGACAATATGATGAGGACATTGTGAACGCCATGTGGCTCGCGGAAGAGATGTGGGAGAGGCACCATAGCATTGTCAAGTTCGGCAATGAACATCTTCAGTTCGGAACGTACATGATGGCATTTTGCATGACGCTCATTGAGTACATCTGGATGCCACATGATACCATCAAAGCCATCACAGAGGATTTAAATGATGTTGACACATTGCCTGAAGAGTTTATCTGTATTCATCGCGAGCATCGTGGTGATTACATGGTGCGCATGTCATACATTGGGACTACTGACCAAGATCATGATTACGAGAAGCGCGACACAATCAAGATATGCGACACCAAGACGGAAGCAGAAGCCCTGACGGCCATTCTCAACCACGCAAACAAAGCAGGCCATGATGCAGTTACGCGGCTATCAGCTTGATATCATTGAGAGGGGGACAGATGTCCTCCTCTCTCATTCTATCCTTTACCTCGCAATGGAGGTGCGAACGGGCAAGACGATCACATCGCTCAACATTGCGGAGAAGGCGGGTGCTACCTCGGTGCTGTTCGTGACGAAGAAGAAGGCGATGAGCAGCATTGAGAAGGACTACGAGTCGAGGAAGTTCACCTTTGAACTTGACCTAACAAATTACGAGGCATTGCACAAGTTATCTTCCGAAGATATCGAGAGCTATGACCTTGTGATATGTGATGAGGCGCATTGTTTGGGGGCGTTCCCGAAGCCATCCATTCGCACGCAACAGCTCAAGCAGATAGTCGGCACAAAACTGCTTATCCTGCTCTCCGGCACTCCAACACCGGAGTCGTACTCACAGATGTACATGCAGATGTACATTTCGCAGCACTCCCCCTGGAAGCATTATGTGAATTTCTACGCATGGGCAAAGGACTACGTGACGGTGAAGAAGAAGTATGTGTACAACCGGGAATTAAATGACTACTCCCATGCCGACAAGCAGCGCATCGACCGCGACATGGCGCATCTGATGATCTCGTTCACCCAAGAAGAGGCGGGGTTCGTTCAGAGCATTGAAGAGGTCAGGATGGAGGTGAAGATGAAGGATGCCACCTATGACGCAATTAGGAGGCTTTTACGGGATAATTTGCTCAAGACAAGTCAAGGCATGGTCATCGCTGATACTGCCGCTAAATTGCAACAGAAAGTGCATCAGATGTACTCCGGCAGCGTGATCATTGATGAAGCCGATGACATGACCGATGATGAGACCAAAGCCTTCGCGTTCGATGTCACGAAGCCTGAGTTCATCCGTGACAACTTCAAGGGTCAGAAGATTGCGGTGTTCTATAAGTTCAAGGCAGAGGGTCATATGCTTCGGCTTGTGTTCGGTCAGCGCATTGTCGAGACATCTGACGAGTTCAATGCCGGCGGGGCTGACCTTGTTTATATCTCTCAAATACAAAGCGGCAGGGAGGGAGTGAACTTGTCAACCGCTGACTGCATCGTGATGATGAACATCGACTTTTCAGCGGTCAGTTATTTTCAGGCACGGGCGCGGCTCCAAAGCAAAGACCGTAAGCGTCCCGCACTTGTGTACTGGGTCATGGCCGAAGGAGGTATTGAGCAGAAGATCTATGAGCGGGTGCAGGACAAGAAGGACTACACCCTCTGGCATTTCAAGCGAGATTTCTTGAAGTAATTTCACTTTGTGTGAAATAATGTTGATAATTTCACGTTAATTGAAACAAACCACGAAAATGAAAAAGACAATTTTGATCATCATGCTTACCTTCTCCCTCTCCACCAACGCGCAGGCTGGTGGGATATGGGATGGCATCAAAGAGGCTGCCCGCGGAGTGGGCTGGATGTTTTACATGGAGGCCTGCAAATTGACCTGGGCATTGTTCAGCGAAGAAGGTCTGAACATCGGCAACCTCAAGTACTATTGCAATCACCCGCAGCATGATATCCTGCACAAACCGAACCGCAAATGACAACGAAAAGATGGCAGCTCGTCTGCGACTTATTTTGGTATCTCATTAAACACATCTAAATCATGAAAAAGCACACACTTACAATCGCACTTTTAGCAACGCTGACAATGTCATCATGCTCATTGTTCCGACATATTGAAGGCCCGCAAGCCGGCAAGCCTGAGAACTGGCATGACGTTCACAGAGGTGACCAGCGATTCATCGCAATCCTCACTGGATTCACCGTAGCGTTCATCATTGGATTAATCGGCTCTCAGACGGACTTGATGATTAAAAGATAATGACCCGGATGGTTTGTGGCAGCGGGGTTAGTTCAAGTGCCGCAATGACGGCCAAGGTAGAACGCGCCATTGGTGAACTGAGAGTTCGAGTCTCTCACTCCGCTCTTTGGGTTTTTGGTTTGGATTAAGGACAAGGCAGCCCTGCGTTTCTACGCTGGGGCTTTTATGGTCAGGTGGCTGAAGGTTATCAGCTTTAGGGGGTCTCATCTCTGTTATGTGTAATGCCTCCCACTGGTTCGACTCCAGACTGACCGCACACATTAAAATGTGAATATGATTGTAAAGTTTGCGACTTTGATTGTTATTTTGGGAACAATCACATCATGTCATCATTCAAGTAGTATCAACGGTCGTAAGTACACGATAGAAAGGCAATGCCTGGAATATACATCCAGAATAGAGGCTCGAATGGTCGGTAAGACTATGATAATGATGCCGGTATATTACTGCAAAACTTATGGGCCAATAGATACAATCTGGCAATAATTTAGCCAACCATAACACACACACCATGTTACAAGCACTAAAACGCACCATGAACAACATTGAAGACAAGGTAAATGCATTTGTCACACCTGACCCGCTGATGCGCCAGGAAGGCGGGGAACATTACAAGGGCATGAAACTGCAACCGGTGGAGTTCATCCATGCTAACAATATCCCTTACCTGGAAGGTTGCGCCATAAAATACTTGTGTCGGCACAAGGCAAAGGGTGGCGTGGTTGATCTGTTGAAGGCCAAGCACTACATTGACCTGATCATATCACTTGAATACAAAAATCAGCAGCCATGAACCGTTCACACAACGCCATCAAAAAGTTCATTGATGAATTGCCGCCGGAGTTTGATGCCATAAAGCATAAGGCTGAAAAGCTGCTCGATGCTCATCGGGAGGATGTTATTGCAGCATATGTGCATGCCGGCGATGGCTACCTGGACAAAGATGCACTCATTGAATCAGCGGAGGCGTACTATGAGAAGCGTCACACCACTCTCTGAAGCGGCCATTCAGCGTCAGGTCATGAACGCGCTGGAGAAAGAAGGCTGGACGTGCGTTAAGCTTATTCAGACGAACCTCAATGGCATGCCTGACCTTCTTTGCCTGCGGCGTGGCATGACGATGTTCATAGAGGTCAAGAGCGAGACCGGCAAGCCATCGGCATTGCAGCTGCACCGGATCGAGAAGCTCAAGATGAATGGCTTCGGGGCTTATGTGGTCTCAAGCGTAAAACAACTCTATCTTTTAGGATTAATCAGTGAATAATGCAACTCACAGAAAACTTCCACCTCCACGAATTTTCCTGCAATGATGGCACTGGTGTACCTCCGGTGTACCTTGATAACGTGGAGAAGCTTGCAAAGAACTTGCAGATCTTGCGTGACCACATCAAGCAGCCGATCAGCATCAACTCGGCATACCGGCACCGAGCGTACAACACCAAGATCGGCGGCAAGCCGAACAGTCAGCATCTGACCGCCAGCGCGGCAGATATCACGGTCAAGTCGATGTCTCCGCGTAAATTGAAAGGAGTCATCGAGAAGTTAATTGCACAGAAAAAACTTTGGTTCGGTGGCATCGGCTTATATCCAGGCTTCGTGCATGTGGACATCAGGGACAC
>OGVT01000035.1_pt1 | contig 15541 bp, 17 predicted proteins | sample 1575831 | NCBI WGS metagenome assembly OGVT01 (sample SAMN07581542, study PRJEB24739) | freshwater metagenome | place: Singapore | collected 2015-04
TTCGCTAGGTTCGCGCAGGGTTACCACCGCGCTTGCCAGCCTGTGGTCGTATGCGGCGACACTGGCGCCGAGTTTTGCGCCGGCCTCGAGTTTTGGCGTTGCCTTGCCTGGTGACTCAGAAGAAGCATAAAAAAAGCCCCGATAGTTTTTACTATCGGGGCTTTTTTATTATTCAGCTTCTTTTGGAAGCTGGTCGCTAGCTTGTTTTTGGATTTTTAAACTAAGCGGATTACATATCTTGCCTGGCAATTCCTGCAATCCTTGTAGAATATTGTTGATTTCTTCTACAGTAAGTTTAAGTTCCAAAACTGTGTCTTTTGTAACTTTTTCTGTCATTTGATTGGACAAGCTCCTGTTGCACAGTCAGCATCTGTAATTTCATCAAAACTATTAGCTGAATCAATATCGATTTGTTTTAGAGTATAAACATAATCTTTGTATGTTTGCTCGTCAACAACTTCTTGTGGCAGATATAAATATCCAAGATCTTTAGCAGTTTTAGTTGGATCAGTTCTATAGATAAAACTTACACCAACATAACTATCCCAATTATCTAACAACCAATCAATGATTGCAGAAACTTCACTAGGATCGTAACTAATAGTCACACTAGTATTCTGCTGAGTCCAGCTGTTCTGAATCAACTTATATTTTTCTAGTTGTTCTACTGCTGAATCCATATTGACTTCTTTACCGTCTACCTTATGGAAAGGCACATCTTGCCATTCAACAGGGAATGTTACAAGTACGCCGGAAGGATCGGTCGGATGGTTGATAACTTTGTAGTTTGCGGCTCGTAAAACTTCAATGATAGGGTCATATCGGCTAAATTGTACATTATTGAATATGTACTTGCCCAAGGGTTTGTGCACCCCTTCGGTTGTGTCCATGATTTTTGATAGAGTACCTGATGGTTTGACACAGGTAACATTCTTTGGACTGGGTAACCCAAGTTCGTCCGCCATACCGATGGCAGCGCTGGTAGCCGTTCTCTTAAGATATTCATAATCATATCCCGTCATATCAGGACGTTTAGCGATCCCCGTGAGGCCGACTCCACATAATCTAAGGAAATAATTGTTGAGGTGCCAACTTTCCTGTAAGATTCCGTCCTGTAAGTTAACACAAGTCTGTCTGTAGTTTGCACGAGCTGCGAGTCTGATGGCTTCGTGGAGTCCTGCTGTGTCTCCTTTGAACTTGGCAATGTCAGTTTCCGTAAGGTTACAGAAACTTTTGTTTCCAAGCAAGATCTCGACACACGGATTAGCTCCCTTAAACCAAGGTGCTCTGCGGCGGGCTTCAACTGCATTGATAAATCCTGGCTCACTTCCACCTGCCTCCAACATTAGATCAAAAATCTTTTCTAGGTCGCTACGAAGTGGTTTTTCGTTGAACACTAGACTGTTGTTAGATTGTTGGCGGTGTCCATTGTTATACAGCCACCAATCTTTTTTGGCTACAGCAAACTCTTCCCATTCCGGCTGACCGTAATCGAAAAGTGCGATTTCAGCACTGCGACGACTGGATAGAATAGTACCAAGATGGTTAACAATGTCCAGAATATCCATCCTAGTGAGTAAACTATCAGCACGACCATTAAGAATATTGGCGATAGCAACATAAGCAGTGCTAATTGCAGAATCACCCGAACTAATCCACCCATATCCTTTTAACCTTTCACCTGCAGGTCGTAGCTGAGAAAAATCAAGGACCAAAGTATCAGCAGGGTACTTACCCGCAAGAAGCTTACCAATAGACTTTGCCCAAGCTTCTGCACTGTCTCCGACTTGAATAGTCCAAGTTTTAGTATTTGGTTCCCAAATTTCAACGTTGTTTTCATTTCCGCCTTTTTCAGTACGCGAACTTCCAACTACTCGAATATTTTTAATCGGCTTTGAGAATCCATTGAGCGTACCTACTACTGGTTTAAAGCCTACGCCACAACCTTGGAGTAATAGCCATAGAACGTCCACTACATCATATACAGTTTCAACTTCTGTGAAACTGCAGTTAAATTGTGATGCTTCACGAGTCTTAGCTACATTTGTACCGCCAAGCCACAGTGTACGACCACTCATAGAAACCTTACGATCAAGCATTAGTTGTTCTAGATCGTAAAGTTCTGCATATTCATCGTCATTTAAGTCGCGACCGACTGCACGTTGCCATAACCATTCTTGGTGGTCAATAACTCGGGCAACAGTTTCTTGCCAGGTTTCAAATTGTTTTCCGTCGTCTGAAACTGGTCTGTTGTACGTACGACGTGTAATTACTTGTGCTCGTGTTGAAACTGCCATAATATCCTTATTGTCCTGTAGAACCAAAGCCGCCAGAGCCTCGGTCGGTGTCGTTCCAAATATCTGTAAAAGTCGCTAATGCCACTTCCTGAATTACTAGCTGGGCAATTCTATCACCGCGCTGAATTTTATAAGGGTCTTCTGAAATATTTTTTAGGATAACTTTGATATTTCCACGATAGTCCGAATCAATCACGCCTACGCTGTGAGGGATAGTAATTCCCTTTTTTCCTTGACTGGATCTATTATATACAAAGCCTGCGAAGCCTCGCGGAATTTTAACCGCTACTCCTGTATCAACAAGTTTTTGTTCGCCAGGATAGATTTCAATTTGTTCAGTGCCTTCTTCAAACCATGCAAAAAGGTCTGCACCAGCATCGGTTTGGTGTGCGCGTTTGGGTAGTTGTGCACCCGGGCTTAACAAGCACTCGATGCGTGGACCACAATTCGTAATTACGCCAGTTGATAGATAAGTATTAATTGCCGTTGACATATAGTTCTAGAATTTCATCAATTTGTTTACAGTTTTCTTCACCCAATGCTTCTTGATTATGGGTTAGAAGATCCATTAATTTATAGTTTAGTAGGAGTTGATCTTTACATTGATTTAGCGCTTCGATATATTTGTATCTACCACTAATAGGAATGCTAGCAATAATATCATAAGTACTGCCGTATTCATTAACCAATGAGACAGCTCGTTTAGGCCCGATGCCTGGCACACCATGGACATTATCGCCGCTATCACCTGTGAGGCACTTAATACTAATATAGTCTTCTTGCGGGAAATCATAAAAATCGTTCCAGTTGTCGTTTGTTACTTCTTTACGTGTAACATAACTAAATCTACCAACACCTGGTTGAATTAGTAAGTCCCAGTCTTTATCGCTAGAGATTAGCCAAATATTGTCTACTTTAAGATTTTTCTTTTGGTTAACAATATAAGCGGCAATATCGTCGGCTTCTACGCCTGGAAAGCGAATTACTGGATAATCGGTCTCTTGTTGAATGTGATCTAGTGTTTTTGTAAAATCTTCAAAGAATAGCTCAAATGCGGCTTTCTCCGCATCAGTTTGAGTTTCGAATTTATCTTTGCGATTTTGTTTGTATTCAGGATAAATTGCTTTACGATACGAAGAACTGCCCTGATCCCCCGCAATAATAACCTTACTAGCTTTGTAACTTTTCTTTAGGCTGTTAACAGTGCGAAGATAGTCTTCTGCAAAGTCAGTTGCGCCGCTATGTTTGTAACGAAACGCTAGATTGAGCGAATCCACAATCATTAGCGTATTTTCGGTTTCTTGAATGAGTTTAAAAGATTTTGACATTTTTATATTATAGCACCGTTAACTAAGTTTTTCAAGTTACAAATTTCGGTTTCTCGTGCTGTAGCCAATCTTCTAGTAATGCTGTAAAAAATTCATAGCCATCACAACTAATACACATAAATCTGTAATTAGCCGTTGGAAGATCTTCAAATGCTACAAATAATTTACTGCGATCAAATTTGTATATTAGCAGTGGGGCTTTATTTACTTGGTGGCCTTGACGTTCTGCTTGTTTCCAAAATTCTAGTAATTGCGGAGTTTTTGCTGTTAGTATCTGTGATGTAAGGTGATCTTCTGCATAGCCTTTAACCTCTACAGCAAATAAGTTGGTATGTCCAGGTACATAGAGATCACCTTTTAGCTGATGTTTGGGGTCGAGAGCACCAGAGCCTGGCACTCTCTCCCAACTAAGCCCCGTATATTTACGAAGCATATCTCTAGCAACTGTTTCAGTTCGAGCACCTTTTGCTCTACTGTCAACCATTATTCTGCTTTAGGTTCTTCCGCTTCTTGCTGAGCTTTTAACGCAGCTTTAGCGATCTCTTTAGCTGAAAGTTTTGGCTCTGCGGCAGTCTGTGGTACAGCGGGTGCTGGGTTGCCACTTTTAGTAACTACCTCCAGTTCATCAATACTATATGTAACGTCACCACCTGTAACTTCAAGTGTTTCAATTTCATTATAGTTAATAAACTGTTTTTCATATACCTGTAAGCGCTCACCATTGCGAAGAACGGTAACAGCTGCGCCAGGCGTGATAATTTCAATTTTTACCATATTAGGCCTCTATTTGAGAAATGTTATTACGCTTTACGACATTAACTTTTTCGAGCAATGGGTGAGTAAAGCCGTGGCTAACTAGGAAAGTGTTCAGATGTTCTTCTTTTAATAGAACCTCTACTAGTTTTTCTTTCCCGTCAGTATCTAATGCTTCTACAGTCTCGTCAAGAATTAGTAAATTAATTCTTGAAGAACTCAGCGTCTGCATTAGTTTCCGAATAGCTAAAAGTGTTGCGACATTAACTCTGGCTCGTTCTCCGCCACTTAGGGCAAGAATTTCGATATCTTTACCATTGTCAGTAATAACAACATTTAACTTATCACTGGAATTTATTTTAAAGCTGATTTGGAATCTTCCATCACTAAGGTCAACCAGGTATTTATTAGTGATTTCTTCCAAATCTTTAACTAAACACTCAATCTTATAAGCAACAAGGCCTGTTGTACTAAATGTTTTAGTAAGCACATTGACTATGCTCATATGTTCGCTTAGATTATGTAACTCAGAACTATAAGTTTCTAATTCTTCGTTCATCTCCACAAGCTGTTTAGCTACTAGCTCTATTTTAGCATTATGAGCACTAGCTGTTGCGTTGTGCTTTTCAGCTGCAGCAATACGTTCTTTAGTAGCCTTAATACTAGTCTGTATATCTTGTAGCTGTTTTTGTAAAGCTGCTTTATCAAGTATTTGTTCTGGTAATTCGGTATCAATCAATTGATGGTATTTTTCCCACTCTTCTTGAGACTTCCTTGCCTTGTTCCATTGTTCCAAATCCACAGCATACTGTTTTGAAATAGCTGTACACTCAGATAAAACTTTTGAAATACCGTCTAGCTTACTTTGAGCTTCTTGTTGAATTTGTTCTTGCTCTTGTACTAGCAATTCGATTTTATGGGTATCGATAGGCTGTAAACAAGTAGGGCAAGTTCCTGATAATCCGTGAATCTTTTTAACAAACTTACGAGAGTCTTCTATACTTTTCTGTTGTTCGACCTGGGCTTTGTAAGCTTCGTCCGCGGCAGTTTTGATACTTGGATCTTCTACTGGTTTTTGCGGAATAGGAAAAAGTTTAATATTAGCCTGAAGCTGCTTATAAGTATTGTTTTGATTAATCTTTTTATTAGTAGATTCAATACTACTAATACTAGATTCTAGTTTTGCAGCTTCTGTAAGCTGTTCTGCATCTAAAGCTGTAACATATTGTAACTCCATAGGAGTCATATCAGTTTTAGAATACTTGTCTAACCAAGAATTTACTGTTGCAACTTTGCTTTGTGCTGCACCAATTTCTTTGGTTAAATCTTGTGCTACTTCTTTAAAAACTTCTGCCGCACGAGTATACTTTGTCAAATTTAAAATTTCAATAAGAAATTTCTTACGAGCAGTATCTGCAGCAGTTAAGAACCCTAAACTGCCCGCATTAGACTGATATACAATTTGACTAAAGCTCTTATGATCGAAACCTAAAATATCTTCGATCATTTTATAGGTAGCCGTGGCTGTGTGAGCACTAATATCTATACCACTTTTATAAAGTTTTACAGTTTGTGTGGCACCACGACTAGTTTTAATTGTGTACTCAGTTCCATCTCGATCAAAATCAAGCTCAATACTATAACTTTTATCTTTTACATATCGATTTATAATATCTGCTTTTTTAATACCTTTGGAATTTTTATTAAATAAAATTTCTTCAAGTATTAGAGCGATAGAACTTTTTCCATGTCCGTTTTTGCCTACTAATTGAGTTAGCGGAGCATCAACAAAATTAATCTTGTTATCTTTTCCGTAACTAAATGCATTAGACCATCTTAACTCTTTGATCGTTATCATTTAATAGTTTCTTAAGTTCTAGTAAACCGCCAACATGATGGCCGTTTACGAATATTTGTGGTACACTTCTAGCATCTGGAACACGGTCAATTAAGTCTTTTTTGGTGTAACCATTTACCCCAATCATACACTCACTGTAGTGTATTCCGTGCTTTTCTAGCAATTTTTTGGCTTCTGTGCAAGCAGGGCAATTAACTTGAGACCATACTTGTGCTGTACTATACGTGTTCGATTTTGTCAACATGATTCTGTAATTCCTTAAGAGCTGCCTCGATAGTTGTTTCAGGCAATTGTAAAATGAAACGAAGATATTCGCTTACTTCTTCGTCAAGAGACATTTCACTATCCAAAATCAGTGTAACATCAGTCTCTCGCTTAATAACCTTGCGGTCAATTAATTCTGAATCTTCCAACTCGCCTAGCTCTTGCATATCGCCTTCAACTTGATAGATTGTATGGTCAAAATCAGTTGGAGGTTTAGGGTCATTAACACCTACAGTTTTACGAATCAATTGTGGCATATTTAATTTATGCCAGCTGTGTTCGAGAGTAACAGTGTCAAATATAATAACACCAGTATCTACTCGATTTCTATGAAAGCTAGTAGTAACAGGACTGCCAGGATAAAGTATATTTCGCTGACAGTTTTCATAACTATGTAAGTCACCAGCCAATACTGTGTGCCAGCGACTAAAAATATCTAAATTGACTTCAGGCTTAACGTGTGGTGGAATTTCGCCACGAACGTGTGTGAATAAAATATCGCCATGCATATCAATGTCTGCTGGATTATACTCCTTTAATTTGTTGTAAGGTATAAAATCCATGTTGTCAATCGAGTAAAAATCATCAATGATCTGTACTTGATCGTTTAATCTGTTAGTAACTTGTTTTAAATTACTAAGAAATGTGGTATCCTTTTTAACGGCTTCATGGTTGCCAGGATATATAATTGTGGGAATAGTGCAATGACTAACCATGTCAAAATAGCACTCTAATTCTTCCATATTAGGCAGTTTATCAAAAACATCACCGCCAATTACAAAAAGATCACATTTATCCTGAAGTTCCGCAAAAGCATCCCACAACATATTATAGCGATTTCTAGCCCACTCAACAGGAACATTCTTCTGCCCCAATTTTATGTGCACATCTGCTGTGAATAATACTTTCATGCTTTTCTTTTCTCAGACAAAAAAGCCCAGTAACCTTATAAATTACTGGGCCTTTTGATTAACCGTTCAGTTCGTTAACAGCTTCTTGCTCGCTGTTACTTCCTTCACCTTCTTCAGGGTCTTGGTTGCTTGTAATCTTTTCTAGCAGAGCCTTAACTTCGGCTTCTGTAGGACGAGGGAACTTCTCGTCAATAGATTTTGCTGCATCGGCCATTGCGCGCTCTTCTTCAGTAAGAGGACGTGGCTTACAGCGTAGAACCTGGAGAGTGTACTCAACGTTAAAGGCCAGAGGGCCGGTCTTAACACGCTTAAATACAACATCCCAACCAGTGTCATAATCAGTTGGATCACCCAAATCTTCAGCAGCAGTAACAATCTGCTCAAACAGTTTCTTCTTAAGATTTAGTGCTACAACCTTATTCTGTTTAGGGTCGATACAGTTTACAGAATAGCTCCAGCTGCATTTTGCTTCTGGGAAATACTCAGTAACATGATCTTTTTCAACATTATCAAACTTTTCTTTTTCGCGACTAAAGGCAAGGCACTCAACAGGAATGTCTTTGTTATTAGTACCCTTTAGCCAGTAAATATAGCGAGGAAGAACCCCACCTACCAAACGAACTACGTTTTCACCGTCTTTGTATTCGTATGCTTCTACTTTGTTTGATTGTGCTTTGCCTTTTGTGTTTTTAAAGCTAAGTGCCATTTTTTAATTTTCCTCGTATTTAAAATAAATTTTGTTTTCTGTGATTTTTAAAAGCGGATTCGTTTTGATAGAATTTACATCAATATCCAAGAAAAAAGATAAATCTAGATATTTATGTCCGTATAATTTATAAGTTGTATAATCTCTACGACCAGCCAATCTAATATATTGAGCTATGTATGAGACGTCAGTTGTCTTATCCGCAAAAAGTGGACTGGGATTCAGAATAAAGCTACTACCAACTATATTTTTAAGTGGTTTCACTAATTGTCTTGAGTTTCTTGGTATAGTTTTCTTCTGAAAATGCAGTCTCAAAGTTTCAACCAATTGTTTGGGATCACATGATGTTCTTTCTTCTAGAAGTTGAAGGTTAAAGAAAAGTGTCATATTCTGAAACTTAGATAATATTATACCATTTTGGCTTTGTTTTGACAAGTTAAATTTTTTAACCCGCTATAACTTCCCAGCCTTTGCGTAAGTACAAGCCTAGGCGATCAGTGTTTTGCTTTTTATCGGCCCAACCAGCAAATTGAATATCTACTATAAGTGGATCTTTTTTACCCTCATAGAGTCGCATAATACGACCAGCAATTTGCTCTAATAAGCTGTCATTACTCATTGGTACAGCAAGAATTACACAACTGAGCGCGTTAATAGAAATGCCTTCTGAGAAGATTTGCCTTGAGCCGGCAATGGCTTTTTTCTCTCCTGACAAGATTTGTTCTTTTGCAGCATTTCTTCCTTCAAAGCTGGTGCTGCCAGTAACCAACAAACACGTTTCACCAATATATTCCTTGACTTTTTCTAGAAATTCTACTCGATCTGCAATAACTAATACACTGTGTCCATCAGCTATGTGCATTTTTGCTATTGCTGCAATAAATTGTCTGTAATTATCGTTTTGAGTTAGATCAGTAATCTTATCTGCCCAAGTTGCGCCTGGCTTTAAAGTTATACCACTTTTTACAAGATGTACTTTGGGAGGTATAGTATTAGATACTGGTGGTTTTAAAACTGTACTGCCAAAATAATCTTTAAACAGTACGTGTTTACCATCTTTTCGCATCATTGTACCGCTTAGTGCTAAGCGATATCTTGCGTGAAAGCTGTCTACTACATTTGCAAACGTAGTAGCAGGACAGTGATGTGCTTCGTCCAGTATCACAGTACCAAACTCTTTAGATAGCTCGTCAACTCGTTTTACAATACTTTGTATATTTCCTACTACAATTGCGTGGTCTTCAATATCAAATTCTCCACTACCAATTACGCCCACAGGCATATCAAACAAGATTTTGATTTCTTCAATCCACTGATCCCGTAAATTTGTAGTGTGTGTTATAACTAAAGTCTTTTGTCCAAACTTACGTGCTAGATGTAGCGCCGTAAATGTTTTACCCCAACCAGGAAGAGCATTAATAAAACACGTATCCTCTACCTGATCGTAGATAACTTGTTGATCGGGATATAGTTCGTGTTTAGGTGTTGGAAATGGTACAGGATTATATATTCGCTTATCTATAATCTCATACCCTTCAGGTATTAGGTCAAATCTACCTTGCGGTATCGACAAGATACCATTTACCAGAGACTTATAGTTTCTAATAGTCTCTACACTCATAAATTTCTTACTACCAGTATCTTTGTGGATTTTATAAGTAAGCTCTTTAATTACGTGTTTAGTATGATCCTTACCCGGATTGTCTATATAAATTCTATTAGATATTACGGCTTTCGCCATTATACTAACCTCCACGTGGGTTTTATAGGTTGTTCATAGAATCCATATAGCAAATACTGATTCACACCTATTTCTAATACTCCAGCATACTGTTCGTATACTTCTGGCTGTCGCATAGCTTTAAATCTCTGAGACAGACCTTCTAATTCTAACACGCACCCTAGGGACTGCGCAGGTAAAACTTGTTTAATCTTCTTTGTTGTCAGCTTGGCGCGTGTGCTTTTTTTATGTTGGAATACTCTGCCGGAGTTATCAATAAACCATGTTGTTGATTTTGCTAACTTAATTAAGTCGCTAAGAAAATATATGGCGGAGCCGATAGGAAATAGCTTTTTATCAGCTAAACTCAATCTTCGCAGACCAAGCGTTGATTTATCAATAGATTTATCATCTACTATACGATAATTTGAGCTTAGCTTAGCTGTATCCTTATCGCTGTACTCCGCCATATAAAATGTAACAGTATCAACGGTATATGGCTTTTTCTCACCCAGCCTGAACACGGGAAAGTTTATCTCCCTCAATTCGATAGTATTCGTCAAAGTGTCCGAAACTATAGTCATCACCAATATCCTGATCTACACCAATAGGTGCTCCTGGGATACCGCACCCCCAATCATGCTGAGTGCTACGCTTTAGGATCTCGCAGTATTCCACCACATCTTCGTCTTTTACTAGCGCAACAATCGAGTCATGAACTAACATAAAGATCTTTGCGTCAAGACCTTTTTCCTTAACTTTATTAGCTGTAAGTATTGCACCAAGCAAGTTAACGTCACTTGCAAGGCTCTGTACTTCGGCATTGATTCCTGAGCGAACCTCATGAGCAGCAATACCTTTATCTGAGCTAAATACGTTTGGTAAACGACGTTTGCGACCAAAGAATGAGTATGTGTATCCATTTTGTTCAATAAACGCCTTACGAGTATCTAGCCAGTTCTTCAGCTTATTAAATCTAGAGAAATATTGTTTAATATCACTCTGAGCCTGCTCTAGTGGGTAATACTCACCGGTAGCTTTTGTAACAGTTTCTGACACTTTCTTAGCGCCAGAACCATACAAAATACCAAAGCTAATAGCTTTAGCAGACTGACGCATACTACCATACAGTTTCTTTACTTCTTCAACACTGCAAGGCAGGTTAAACACCATTTTAGCAATTGTACTGTGGAAGTCACCACCGCTAGAGAAAACTTGCTGTAGGTTCTTATCGCCACTAAGCACAGCCGCATAATACATTTCTGCAGTTGTCAAGTCCTGAGACACAATCTTGTATCCCGGCGGAGCCTTGATACAGCCCTTGATAATAGGATCATCACGAGGAATTTGCTGAGCATTAAACTTGCCAGAACTAGACAAGCGACCAGAAGTGGTAAAAGTAAGATTAAAGTTAGTACGAATTCTACTATCGCGATCAAGCTCTGGCAGAATCTTTTGAATATAGGTGTTTTGAATCTTACCCAGCTGACGCACCTTTAAGATAGCTGCTGGCAGTGGGTGTTCTTCACTTAATTGTTCGAGGACTTCTGCATCGGTAGAGATTGCTCCTGTTGCGGTCTTTTTGCCAGTAGGCTGGAGACCAAGATAATCGAACAAGACGACACGCAGCTGCATAACACTATTAGGATTAAAGATTTTACCAGAATCCTTTTCAAATTGCTTAACTGCTTCAAAACCATAAACAGCCTCTTTAGCTTGCTGGATTTGTTCATCTAGGTACTTATTGGCAGCTTCTAGTCGTTCACGACTAATAGGAATACCGACTTCTTCCATGTCCATTAGGAACAGAGTACCTGGAATTAGAATTTGTTCGTATACATACCGAAGTTTGTCGTTCTTTTGTACAATTGGCCAAAACTTCTGGAAAAGGTCGTATGTAACGGCTGTATCAATTGCAGCATAACGACTAATAACATCGAACGGAATAAGGTCATAAGTAAAGTCGTCCTGTAGAATACCGTGTTTAGCACAATATTCTTTTTTAAAATCATCCAGCTCTGCATCATAATCACCATAGTCAGTATATTTAAGAGCAAGCTGTTTTAGGCCATGACTATCTGCTTCATCAAGAACATAGTGCATAACCATAGTATCGTGTACCCTACTATGATCAAAATCTTGACCTAGATGATATTTAATCATCTTGTAGTCAAACTTCATATTGTGGAATACAATATTAAAAGTTTTTACAATCTGATCCAGTAGACTCAAACATTCTTCATCCAAGCAATCGGTAAGAATGTATCGACCATGCTTAGACTTGTAACTCATAGAGAGTCCAAGAACATAACCATCGCGAGGATATAGTGCGGTGGTTTCTGTATCTAGTGCTACATATCCTTGGGCGTTGGCGAGTACTTCTTGGAAGAATTCGATAGCCTCTGCTGTATCACTAATCCCTTTATAGTCTCCCTCGCTAGCAGGTCGCAGAGTCCCTTCGATGTATTTGTGGATTTTATCCACAGCCCGTTGGAAGTCAGGTTTGCCTTCCGGCTTAAAAGCCAGCATAGCAGGATTAGAAATAGGGATAAACTTATCATTTACAAGTTGTCCAGCATAGTTAGTAACAGAGGTAATTTTAGCATACTCTTTAGCAGCCTCTGCACCGACTAGAATTACAAAATCATAAGGCTCTAGATCAACCTCTAGATCCACATCTTTTTTCAACAGTTTAGTAATAGGTACAGAACTCATGTGGTAGTGATCAAATTCAAACTTAAAATAATCACTATAACGAGTTTTATTTGGTGCTTTATCAATAACTGCAATTTTTGTCATAAATTCCTCACGAATACTTTATTATAGCGTATTCAAGCTAATTTGTCAATATTATTTTGTTATATACTCTGAAATAGATCTTACATCTTCTTGGTCAAGCTCACCTGGGTCTGTGTCGTCTGGAAGATTAATAATTTCTACTATGAAACCTTCGGCTTCGATTAGAGGTTTAAGTAGTTGTGCTGCCTTTTTACCTGCTTCATCACCATCAAATAGTAGATAAACATGGGTTATACCCTGGGCTTTAAAAGGCAGTAGTTTTTGTTTAGTATCGTTTTGTAGTGTATTTGTACCAAACGCACAAATAACATTTTCCAGCCCTTTATCGTAAAGATTAAGCATATCAAATATGCCTTCAACAATTACCATAGAACTATATCCACTTGGTAAATGTGCCGGAAATACCGGGATCTTCACACCGCTAGGATAATTAACATAACGAGGATTACCATTACTAAGCGTGTGACGAGCCACATAAACTACTATCTTTCCTGTAATATCTTTAATTGGAAAAACTATGCGATCAACAAGTTTTTCAACATTATTTGTGTAAAAAGCACCAAAATACTTTAAAGTAGCTGCACTAATACCACGAAAACTACGAGTATATGGGGTGTGTCCGTTTGGTAAATCTAGACCATTGTTACCAATCTTGAGTTCGGCCAATTTTTCTTTTAGTGCTGCAATTTTAATTGGAACAGGGTTTGTAAATACCCCAAAAAACTTGAAAATATTTGTTTTAAATCCGCAACTAAAACAGTGAGCAACCCCGGAAACTTTATCTACACGAAAACTAGGGTTAGAATCCTCATGTTCCGGGTTTAAGCACTTGATCAAATAGTCACGGCCCGACACAGTATATGCCAGGCTGTTCTTTTGAATTAGTTCTAGTACTGGGTCGCTCATTTTAATTCCAAGGTAAATCTGCGTTTGAGTCGTCTTGTTTTAGGTCAGGTTGTTGTTTTTTGCCAGCCTTTTTAATTGATTCCTTAGCTGCGGGTTTGTCCACGGATTGCGGACTAATCCGTAAGGTATCCCAGTCAATAGGGCACGTAAAAGCCATTTCTTTTCCACCACGAATTTTTGTGGTCTCGAAACTAATTGCATTTGTTTCTTTGTCATGGGCTTCCATTGTAAGAGCAATATCGGCCGCATCAAGAATACCTTTCGCAAATCTGGCTTCACCATCTTTATCAATTTGATACGGCGAAACCATAACCACTTCGTACTTGCGCGCGAGGTTCTTAAGTTTCTTGGACACCTCAATCTGTGGTTTCCAATCATACTGATCTGCTCCTTCTAGTACAATTTGGTTAATATAGTCAACAACTACTACTTTTAATTTTTCGCCAAATTTTGCTTTGGCTTTACCAATATGCAAGTCTATCGAACTTAGGGTCAAATCACGATCATCAACAATAATCATCTGATTATCTGGTTTTAGCACATGACGACGAACTAAGGATTCTTCGAATTTATAGCGGTCACGGTGTCGCATAAATTCCATAACTGTTTCATCAGCATCCTGAAACATTCCTGCACGAGCTTTTACAACTCGTAAGACTTCTTCATCGGTTAGTTTATTTTGTTTTAAATTCTGTAAATTAACATTAGCTAGGATCGAAAGATTACGTTGCATTGTTTCAAATGCTGTCATTTCAATGCTAAAGTATAAAGAAGAGTTACCATTCTCATACTGATTAACAAAGATATTACTAGAAGTAATAGATTTACCCGATCCCCTCTTACCGCCAATGAGAATGAGCTCTTGCCGAGCCACACCGCCAAGTACAGCGTCAAAAGTATTGTTAAGACCAAGATAAACACGTTCTTTCTCCATTTCGTCAGGATGCTGGAACATCATCATGTCAGCCATCGTAAAGACCTTTTCAGACGTATGGGTCTTTTCTTCAATAGTTAAAGCAATGTTAGCTAAGTTATCTTTTATTTCGTCTGAATCGTAAAGTGGCAGCTTGTCTACAAATTTATCTAGTAATTTTACTGTTTCATTTTGTGTATATTGATCTATAAGCGCATCAAGTGCGACTTCTGCTGAAACGTCAGGAACCTCTGTTAAACGGAGAGTTGCTAACGTCTTAGACGCTGGACCCTCCCTCAAGGTTAATTCTAGATCATCAAATGATGGAATAGCGCTATACTTTTCGTAATGTTTATTTATAGCACCATAAAGGGAAGAGTACGCAGGGTCTAGAAATACTAACTTTAGCTTTGCCCAGATTTCTAGGTTTTGCTCAGTTAGTAATTTATTTAAGACTACTGCTGAAGTATCCAAGGTTACCCTACTTTCGATTCATTGTCAATAATAACTTGGTCTATTATTTCTGTAACTTTATATAATACGTTATCTCGTAACTTTTTCAAGTCTTGTTGATATGCTGTATCTTTGTCAAACAGCAAACTTAATTGTTCGTGCGTAATTAATTGCTGTAGTCCAAAGTAAATGTGATCATATGCCATTGTAGATTCAGGCATAATCTCTACATGAGCAGCTTTTCCATAGTTATGAACTGCTTGTTTGACAACTTCTTCTACAGTAAAAGAGTCGTTGTCATGGTATGTGATTGTAACTTTCATACACGACTCCACAAAGTAAAAAGGCCGGGAGCTTTTTACTTCTCCCGGCCTATTAGAACTACACTAAATTAGGCAGCGGCTTTGGCTTCGGCCTTAGCCTTCTTAGCAGCACCGTCGTAGTCGGCAACTTTGATGCCACGACGAGTTAGCAGAGTACGCAGACCACGCTCAGTCTTATCAACAGCTGCTGCAATTTCAGCAACAGTCATAGCGTGAATCTTGTCACCAAGTGCGGTAACGGGATCAACTTGCTCCTTAGCATGACTAGCCTTCTGAGCAGGGATCTTAGCGATCTGGCCTTTGCGAGTCA
>OGVT01000036.1_pt1 | contig 14732 bp, 11 predicted proteins | sample 1575831 | NCBI WGS metagenome assembly OGVT01 (sample SAMN07581542, study PRJEB24739) | freshwater metagenome | place: Singapore | collected 2015-04
GTTTCCCAGTCACGATACGTCGATAGAAATTTTGTAGGTTACTAAATCTTTGTCCATACAAATATATTGTCAATCGGAAGCAAAATGTCCAAGTTTTTGCAAGCAAGATATATAGAATCAAAATTACTAAAGAAAATGATAAACTTAAAAGACACTCAAATCAAGAACAAGCTAGAAGAGATGACTATCAAAGAATTTGAAACAATCACTTCCATCATCAATACTCCATCCGAAGATTACATTGAAAGATGGAGCAAAGTTCTAGTTTCTTTGGGTGCAAGGGAATCTGAAGTTGATTCTCTAAGCATTGATGAATTCATTGAGATAGTTAGATCTTTCGAGATTGGAAAGGGAATAGAGACTAATCTAAAAAAAGAATTTGAGCTAGAAGGATACACTTACAGAGCGTATGATGAAGAATTTATCTTGAGAGTGAAAGATCTCAATCTCATAGAAAAATGCATCAAGCAGAAAAAAGATAACTACCTTAGTCACTTGATAGCTATTCTTTTCAAAAGAACTGATCTGAGCAATGCTGAACATTACGCTAATGCCCATATTGAGCACAAAGCTAAGCTTTTCAGCGCTCTTCCCGTTACAGATTTTTACTCGTACATTCACTACATCGGTGAAAAATTGTCTACAAAATTAGAAATATCCAATGCAAATAGCTAAAAGTTGGAAAGAAGTAAAGTTGTGGCAGTACCAAGAGCTTTGCAGATCCAGAGAAATAGAAGGTGAATTTCAGAAAGCCATAGAACAGATATCTATTCTAGCAGAAACTACGTCTGATGATCCAATGTTCGATGATCTTTCGGTGGATGAGCTTTTTGGGTTAATAGAAATGGTGAAATTTCTCAGAGTTCCGCCCAAAGGAAACATCAAGGAAGTTGAAGATATGCAGTGCAAATCGATGAATTCATTAACACTAGGAGAATTCATCGATTTGGAGCATTATTTTCAAGATCCCATCAACAATTTGCACCTGATATGTGCTATCTTGTTTAGAAGAAAAAGAGAGGATGATTGGGGAAATACGCAACTGGAACCTTATTCGTACAGTATCCAAGAGAGAAGCGAGATCTTTTTAGATGCTCCTCTAGAGAGCATCTACGGAATAGTAGAATCTTACTATTCTTTCAGAAATACTTTTATGGATAATTACTCTCCGCTGTTCGAGAACCCAGATAATTACGAGATAGATAACGAGAACGAGCTTGACCCTGAAGAGATAGAAGAATTAAAAAGGGAGATAGAAGAAGACAAAAAGAAAGCTAAGTGGAGCTGGGAATCTATGATCTACAATTTGAGCAATGGTGACATCACTAAATTTGATGCAATATTCAACACTTCGCTAGTCTTAGTCTTTAACACATTATCGATGAAGAAGACTCTGGGAATTTAAGCCAAGTAGAAATACTCTACAAAAACTTTTGGATCTATCACCAATTCTTTTCCAGAGTCTATGGTCTCATCTAACTTAGAAATGATAAAATCTTGAAAAGCGTAAGTAACTTCTTCGGTGAATTCAGGAGTAGAAGTAAATGTTTCAGTTAGCACGTAGTTCTCATCCAAGAACTTGAAATAATCATTCACGAAGACATTGACAGTCACAGTATCGTTAGAAATCTCAAGCTCTACAGAAACAGAATTGTACAGGGCTCCAGTGTTATAGAGACCTTTCTCCTTGATGATCTTTTTTAAAGTTTGCGTGAGAGTGTAATTAACCATTGAATAGAATTCCTTTGACAGAAGTGTTGCTTCTTATTTTATCTATCTGCTCTTGATTATTATCGTAATGAGTATCTATTTCAAGATCTTTTAATGTCTTCCATTTATCTTTACCATTGGTGAAGATAATCCTATTCGTTGGAATCTGCAGTAATTCTGCTACTTTGAAAAGATCGAGATTTTTAGCTGAAGAATTTCTAGCAGTGACAATGTAAAGGATAGCTCCTTTATCTTTAAGAGAAGATGCTAGATCTTGACCTTTATTAGTAGATAGAACACCATCGAAATCTAAAGAAATTTTTTCATTCTTAAAGAATTTACTGGTGATCTCTGCTACACCCTGTTTAACTGCTTTTTTTCTCGCTATCTTTCGACTACGTTCATTTCCTGGAATATAAACGTAACATTTTCCTGAGTCACCGTACTGGTAACCAGGTTGTCCTTCTGAAGTGCATCTTTTGACTGGCATATTACGTTAGTAATTCAACAATTTTAGCATCAGCTTGTTGTTGAGTCCAATTACCTATTTCATCATATTCATCACCTTCCCACAGAGTTAAAAATCTAACTTGTCCTTGAATCGGTTGTTCTGTTACTTCATCCAATGGATAAACTTGTGCCACAACTGTTTTATCTTTTGGAGAATCATTGATGAAGTCTACTTGAAATTTGTTTGTTATCACCGCTTGGATCACGGTCACGTTTGTTGGTGTGATAATCATCTTAATTTTATTTTTTTTTATGCTGTTGTCATTAGTTTATAATCAATTCCTCCGATATTGACTACTATATAACCGTCATTTGTGTACGGTGCACGTGCAGTTACTTTAGTAGTATTAGGAGCTGTTACAATATGTCTTCTTGTTGCATCAGAATTGGTTACGTGGAATGTATTATTATATTCAATTGCACCGCTTTCTGGTGTAGTTAAATTTGTTCCTGATGTTAATTTTAATGGTGCAAATCCAGCAGTTGCTGTTCCTGCGGCTAAATGTAGTCTTGCTGTTGGTTGAACAGCTCCTCCAATATATGTACGCACATTTAATAAAACATCATTTGGATAAAATTGCGAGTTAGTCATTAAAGCTACATTGTTAGAGTTTAATGAAACTTCACTTGCTACGGATGTGCCTACTACGTGGCGTAAATATGTAGCTGTGTTGTTATTAAATAAATGGACTGAATTTCCTCCTATATTTTGTAACCTCATATATGCCAATGAACTACCAATCACATCAATATCTACGGCTGGTGAAGAAGTGCCTATTCCAAGTCTTTTATTTGTGTTATCCCAAGATAAATTAGATGTTGATGTCAGGTATCCGCTTGTTGTTGCAAATGGAATTTGTCCTGATGATAAACCGGTACTTCCAGATATTTGTGCTAAAATATTTCTTGTAGACGATGGAGTAAAAAATAAATTTGTTCCATTGTATTCAATAACACCAGTTTCAGGTGTAATTAAATTTGTTCCCGATGTCAGTTTAATTGGTGCAGTTCCTGCTAATGATGTTCCTGCTGGCAAATGAAACCACGCAGAAGGAGCAACACCACCTAACTGAACTCTTCCTGCACTACTTACACAAAAAGCATTATTTGCTCCTGCTGTACTTATAAGGAAAGCCGGATAAAGATTATTATTATACGATGTTTCAATCAACATACCACCTACTCCATAGGTAAGTGTACCAATACCACTTGATCCATTTTTAAGATATATTCCTTGGTTTAAACCATTTGCTGAACTTAAATTAGTTTGTGTTGTTGCGTTTACCAATAAAAACCCACCATTAGGATTAATCATAAAATTCTGATTGGTAGCATAGTTACTGCCTAACCTAGCTTGTAACCAACCACCATTAGTCCCATTTTGGCCAAAATCAAGTATTGATCCACTAATACCACCAGTAGTATTTCCCACTCTAAAAGCAACTCCACTTAATGAACTACCTGATGATACAGGATTTCCTTGCACTGAAGCAACAAAAAGATTACTATTAGTATTATTCCAAAGCAAATTTGCAGACTCCCCATAAACCCCAGCATTATTAAATGGAATTCTACCCGATGTACCACCTATTATTGAAGTTGTCCCAACTGTAATAGTTGACAAACCAATAGGACCTTGAAATCCCTGAGGTCCTTGCAACCCTTGAGGTCCTTGCAACCCTTGAGGTCCTTGCAACCCTTGAGGTCCTTGCAACCCTTGAGGTCCTTGATTTCCTTGCAATCCCTGGAAACCCTGCAATCCCTGAAATCCTTGCGGCCCTTGCAATCCCTGGAATCCTTGAGGACCTTGCAACCCTTGAGCACCAACAAATCCTTGTGGCCCTTGCAACCCTTGAGGTCCTTGTGCTCCCTGAGCTCCAGTTGGTCCAAGCTGTGTATACATTACTTGATGCACAGTTAATATCACAGAAGGAATAGCTGGACGAATAGGATTTGTTTGTGATGTTCTGGAGAGTAATCTCATATTAACATCATTGCTGTGCCATTTAATTTCATAATAGTCACCTGCGTTAGCATTAACTAACCAGTTCCAAGCAGCTACTAATTCGGCATTGTTTCCTACAATTTCTAAAGTCGTGGAAGAATCTGGAACATTTGTTCCATTTTTCGACAACCAGATCTCAATTTCATCACTACCGCTATCAGTCTTATCAATCTGAGCAGAGAATTGTATATTGTAAACACCTCCATACGCCAATGTTATTCTAGAAGAGCTTTGAATAGATACACCATTGGCTGAATCTACACTATCAAAAGTCATTGAATTTGAAAACGTAGCTCCAGCGTTTGTTTGAGTAGTAGTATCAAAAAAAGCTCCGTAGTAACCCAATGCTCCTCCAGCTCCAGTTGCACCATCGTTCCCTTGAGGACCTTGCAGACCCTGGAACCCTTGCAAACCTTGAGGTCCTTGAAATCCTTGTGATCCAGTTGCACCATCGTTTCCTTGAGGACCTTGCAGACCCTGGAACCCTTGCAAACCTTGAGGACCTTGAGCGCCTTGAACTCCAGTAGCTCCTTGCAATCCCATAGGACCTTGAGGTCCTCTCCAGGGAGCATACACAATATCGCAATCTGTTGTGATAACTGACGGTTGATCTTTGAAAGGTATTTCACAGACTGAATAGTTATCAACATCGAATGTCATAGTCATCTGCCAACCTGCTACATAATCTAGCAAATAATTATTGACTGGAGAAAGATTGCTAGCAGCAACCAACTCTACACCTGGAATCTCACCATCTTTGAAATATTTGTGAAGATCATTCAACACTAAATTAGTGGTATTGAGAATAGTGTTGATATTGCTCCTATCTTTCTGGATGATGTCTAAACAATAGAAATTTAGAGTGTGCTGTGTTCTATCAGCGTAAGGATCATTCTGGAAAGTAGAAGTTCCAGGAGTAACGTAAAGAATGGGATACTTTTCAGATTCAGTTCCAAAATTTCCAAGTTGCTCAAGAAAATCTGATTTGAATCTCTTGACTTCCAGGTGCTGTTCAGCAAATTGCTCGATTAACTGAAGAAGAAGTATGTATGTTATGTTCATTACAGCTCAGAATTTTTATTTATGCTATATATTTTTGCCTGTGTAGCAGTTATCTCTGTTTCAGAAACTACAGCATTGACTGTTATAGTTTGATTGGAAGTTTGTTCCATCGCCTGAGGTGCTGAAGCATTGTTTCCAGTGTTTGGATTTCCAAAAAGAGATATGTTAGGTTGTGCAGGAGCAGTCTCTGGTACAGAAGGAGTTGCTACAGATGGTGCAGAAGGAACACTTCCTCCTCCACCTTCAAATTTAGTAGACTGAATCTTAGAGACATTCAGCGCAGTCATAGCAGCTACTGCAGCAGCTAGAACACCTCCCACAATTGGTCCTGCGATAGGTCCAAGTTGCATCGCTCCTGCAAAAGCTGCAACAGCTCCCTGAATACCTGAGATGACAGCTTGAGCAACTTTTAATTTCTTATCATCTTCAAATGCTTTCTTCTCAGCAGCTAATTTAGCAGCTTTTGCTTTGTTATTTGAATCTTGAACTGCTTTATCGTACTGTGCTTGAGTTATCAATCCAGATTGAAGTTTCTGCTGAAGCGCAGCTTGCTCTGCTTGATTTGCAGAATCAATATCAGCTAATCTATCATCCAGAGCTTGCTTGTTATTCTCTTGAACAGCTGTTAGTAATCCAGAGATCGTGGATGTTGCTGCACCGACATAAGCTGCAACTTTTTCAGTGTTATTTTGAAAAGTTTGAGTAGAAAGTTCAGTGAAAGCAGCAATACCCTCTAGGACGCTAGTTGTCACTGAAAGAAAGTTGTTCTTGATGTTAGAATTGACAGCTGCTAACGTGTCACTCAAAGATCTGAAAGCGTTAGCTCTCTCAAGTATTCTTTTCTTTTCAGCTTCTAGCTGGGCTTTCTCTCTCTCTTCCTGTTTTGCAGATTGTTCATCTAGAAGAGCTTCTCCTTCTTTAGCGTACTTCTGTTGGATAAGAAGCTTTTCAGATTCAGTCAGTTCTTTGTTAGCTAGCTCTAGCATCATCTGCTCATTGAGAATAGACAATTTTCTATCCAGAGAAGTTGTATCTAGCTGAAATTCTGCATCAAGACTCTTCTTTCTTTGATCAAGAGCTTTAGCTGCTCTTTCTTCTTCTTTCTTCTCAGCTTCTTTAGCGTACTTATCTGCTATCTCTTTTGCTTTCTGAGCTTGCTGTTCTTCTAACTCTGCTTTGATAGCAGCTTTTTCTTTAGCTAGAAGTTTTTCATTGGAGAGAGTATCTTGAATGAGTCTAGTATACCTTTCAGTGTTAGCTGCAAGATCTTTTTCTATACCATCTTCCATATTCTGAATTTCAAGATCTTTTAGTGATCTTGCCGCTGATAATCTAGCTGCATTGTACTCCCTTTGCTTCTGGAGAGCTTCTTTTCTTGCAATTTCATCATTCTTAGCTCTCTCTTGAGCAGCATCTCTTGAAATTTTAGTCTGTTCAAATTCAAAGATCGTGATGTTATCTGTAGCTTGCTGTAGAGCCGCTCTCGATTTATTGATCTTGTCAGTATAACCTTGAATCTCTTCTTCTGTAAGTTTCTTTCCCTTCTCGGAAGCAACCCTAGCTGATTCGTAAGCTTTTTTATCAGCTTCCAATCTAGCAGCAGCAGTCTCTCTGAGAAGATCAAGCTTCTGCATCTCCAAATCTCTGGTCTCTTGACCATTTAGCTTTCTAATCTTGATATCTGTTTCTAAACTCTGGATAGAAACATCTGTGTAATTCTGAATGCTCTTTGCTGACTTTTCAGCTGCATCTGCTTGTGTCTTTGCCCAATCTTTAGCAGCATTATTAGTTAGACCCATAGAATCTGCGAGATCTTTGAAGAACTGCACAACACCTTCTATGATTGGAGAAAATACTTCCATTGCATCTGTGAGAGTTCTCATCAATGAATCTAGAACACCTATCTTATCTAGTAATTGAACTACTGCATAAACTACTCCAGCGATAACTGCTGCAAGAAGAAATAATGGATTCGTGAGAAGTGTTTTCCCTAAATTCAGGAACGTAGAACCCAAATCTTTCACAGATTTTGCTGCATCTCCAAAATTGATAGTTTTTCCTAGATTTGCCAAATTCTGAGCAGATTCAGCAGCTCCTCCAAAATCTAGAGAAGCTATCTTGGATCTAACATCCGATAAGTTATTAGAGAGAGATTCAAACTTTGATCCAGAAGTGAAGATCTTAACTTGTTCATTCGCATCCTGAAGAGCATCTTTGATCTTTCCTATCTTTTGAGCAATAGCAGTTGCAGCTTCCTGGTTTCCAGCTCCAATAGCTTCAGTCAGATCATTCCTGAACTGCTTTAGCTGTGATCTTGCTTCCTGCAGAGAACTAAAATTTACTTCTACTGGTATTTCAATTTTCTTAGCCATTATTTGTTAACTATTGGATCGACAATATTGGCTACCAGTGTACCCGGACCAATATTTCCGTTATTTATATTGTTCTGGATACTGAAAGATGATCCTGATGTGTTTCCGCTGATGCTTCCGTTGTTCGCATTCTTAGAAATGCTAGATATTCCAGATGTGTTATTCTGAATTGATCCCGTGTTGCTGTTAAACTCTATGTTTGATGTGTTGCTATTGCTGAAAATATTTCCGTTACAGTTGTTATTAGAGATATTTCCACTGCAAGTGTTGTTCTGAATGTAACCGTTGACAGAATTATCTGCAATGTATCCTGTAATGTTATTATTGAGAATGTCACCGTCATTTGAATTTCCAGTTATAAACTGACAATTGTTATTCTCAATAGAACCTTTGTTTGAATTTCCAGTTATATCGAGTGCAACAATATTACCAGAAATTAATCTTACACCAGTATTTCCTCTGATTACGCCTCCAGATGCATCATTGTTAGTGATGTATCTTTCAACAGTGTTGTTAGAAATATCAGTAGCTCGATTGTTATAAATTCCCTCTGGAGCATAGTTTGCATAGAATGGTATAGCACCCGCTATTCCCCAATCAGTAAAAGACGTAGGATCGGGGTGAGCGGGCGCACCCTTGACAAAATTCAGTTCTTCATCTTGACAAGAGAGAATGTAGTTATTCACATAATCCCAGCTGCAAAAGAGCTGTTTTTGAAGATATTCATTGTTGCTGAACGAAGTTCTACCTACTAAAGTCCATTCAGAGTCTAAAGTTACATCATCTATTGCAGTACCCACGTTTCCGTTATCATTTGACCAAACTGCTCCTCCCCAGATACAGAGTTCTCCTATAGAAGGAGATAGAGAAGAATTCCAGATTCCTAGCCAAACATTACCGTTTCCGTCTGTACCCGCGGTGTACTGAGCTGGAACATAAGCAATTCTCAAACAGTAAGAGTTAAGTTCTGTTGTAGTGATAGCTTGAATTATCATAGAATCAAATTCATATTCTTCTGCGGGTGGAGTCACACCTGAAGATCTTCCTGTAACCAGGTATGTCATTCCAGGAACCAACGAAGATGAACCAATTGCTGTCAAAAGAGATGAGTAAGAAATTGTCTGGAAAGAAGAGAATGTGGCTCCTCCAAAAGAAAATTCATTTATTACGCTTCCTATTCTGATGAAAGCTTTGTTGTTCAATTCATCCACTCCTATTTCAGAAAGCGCTAAGTCATTAGGAGTCCAAGCACTAGCTCCAACAGCTGTGAAATCTTCCTGTGGTGGAACTGAGAATGTTGCACCAGTCGTGATTGTGTGATGTGAAATTCTAGAGTACTGTGTAATCGGTGGCATTGCTATGATGTGTTTTAAAGAACATCGTCCGTGGATGATGCTATTAATGATATTGTTGTGTAAGAACCAAGATTCCTCACAGCATCAACAGATCCTGAAATGAGATTGGGAACTTCATTGGAAAATGGATCTAAAACTACGTCTCTTCCAGCTATTATGAAGTTGGTTCTGTTATATCTATCAAAGTATGGAGAGTCATATGCATTGTAGATACCATCTCTAACAACTGTTTGATTGTCTCCGATGATCACTACATAGTTTAGACCTGGAGCGACATAGTTATTGTTCCCGACGATGTAAGATTTGGAGTTAACTTGGTTATTGTTACCTCTAACAGTAGAAGAATCATTAATGAAGTTGTTGTTTCCCTGAATATCTACATACTGAGCATTGATGTAGTTCTTGTTACCAGTCACAGAACCCCCAATGTTGATAGAAGTTACAGTGTTGTTTCTGCCCTCTGGAACAAGAGTTCCGCTAAGAACATTGCTAGTTTTAAACTTTTCTTTCTCCGCATTGTAGATATTTCCAAAGATAGGATCAGTTGGTTTAATGATAGCAGGTTCTTTAGTCTTCACCGGAAAGATAGCAAGCTCATTGTCGATGGAGATCAGTTCAACTTTTGTGAAAGGGTTCTTGGAAGGATTGTAATCGCTGATCTTGATGATGTTCCACCAAGAATTGTCTATTCTGATCTTATCGTTCAACTTCATCGAAGCTATATCTCCAGGTGTCAATCTGAAGTAAGCAGTTAGAACTTTAGAACTATCTATTTGGTTGAGAGTTCTTCTCCAGTTAAGATTGTAGAGATTATTGTTTGTGAGAGTCAATCCTCCGATACCAAAGTAGTAATCACATACTCCAAAGTTGATATCGAAAGATGGTGTAGTTGTATGATCAAAATGAGATACTAGAGGGTAGGTTGAAACTACAGTAGCACCCACGCCATAGTCTATCACGTAGGGATTGCAGTTATAAACATCTCCTGCGTAGAGAATCCTAATGTTGTTCTTGGGAGATCCACCGCTGATAGCTGGAACAAATGCTCCAAAATTTGTAGGGAGAATAGGTGTAGGTGAGAAGATCACCTCTTTCTTCTCTATACCTTTCAGAAACTCACTAGAATAAGTGAATTCTTGCTGACCGTAGACTTCCTTTGTAGCTTCGAGGTAGACTTTATTTTCTGGATCAGAATCTTGCTTGTATGTCAAGATAGTTTTCTTAGAGCTATCTTGAGCAAGATCTAAAATCTGCTCTTTATCTTTATTGAGTTTTTTTGTCCAATCTTTAATAGCTCCCGAGTCATAGAAAGCATCTCTTTTCTTGATAATCAGCTTGTTGGGTTGAGATGCATCAGAATCGATGTAGAGATTGTACATCGTCGTAATAGACTTGATAAAATCTGACTGTTTGATTTGTGTGGGAACAAAATTGTTCAGATCCACTGGAGCATTCAGCCCGTAAGTGACTGATGATGGAACAATTTTTAGAGAAACGTTGTTCACTTTTATCTTGTACCTAACAGCTAATCCTCCAGTACCCAAACTATTGATGTAACCTGTTCCAGAACCGTTAGTAGAAAAACCTCCTACGGTAAAACTGTAGAGATTGATATTAGCGTCTAGAATATCTCCAGCGTTGATAGGACCAACTGCACTAATATTGAAAGAGACAGTGGAAGTCAGAATTGTAGTTTCTCCCGGAGCATAACCTCCAAGAAAGGGTATAGATCCTCCTGAAACTGTATAAGTTTGATTAACAAAGTCATTATAAAAAAGATAATTGCTGCCCAACAGTGTCGATCCATTGTAGATGCTGATAGAAGAATCTAAATGAAGAGTGTGCTGCATATTCACAGCGATCAATCCAGTGGAAGGATCTATGGTGTACCCAACTTCTCTAGGAACAAAGTAATAGTCAGAAGAGCCTGGGTTATCTAGCACTAGTTCATAATCCAAAGTCACTTCGTAGATAGTAGAAGAAGGAGAATTTACAGGTGAAGTGTAAGCTCCTGTAGTAGTGTTATAAGCACCTGATGGATCAGAGATGATGGTATCTACAACAAAAGGTCGAATTTCATTGAAGCTTCCTGTGTAGTAAGGAGTAGTTATCGGTGTGCTGGGCGTGGATCCTACAGCTTCTACCTCCACGAGAGCAGATGTTGACAGCGGTTGAGTAGAAAGATCACCGTTCCAGGGAATTAACAGCTTATCGAACCTTGTGAAAGTATCTCCCAGATCTGCCCAATCGTACTGAAAACCTGCAGACTGGAATATTCTATCCCAGTACTGCTTAGCGAAGATTGCTGGTGCGAAATCTTTGATTTCGTAGACGTAAGAATTGGGATATGAAGCAGTTGGACCAGAGTTGAAAAAATTCTTTGTCAAGTGGTACTTGTAGACATCAGAAGCTGTGTTTCCAAAAGTACTGACGATGTTGGCTGCGGTCAAAAGGTGATCGTAACCAGAAAAATCCAAAGCAGTCAGTTCCTTTGAACCCAATTTTGAGTAAAAATCGGAGACTGCATCTTTCACCAGCACCGAGTACTCTACCATCTGATCGTGCTGAGCAGTTGTTTGCAATTTCTTCACTGAAACTAGCTGCAAGAAGCCTTGCTGAAGAACTGGAACATTGTCAACTAGAACTATGCACTTCTGAAGTTTGTTCCTGTCAAATGTTCCAGCTTGAACATTCACGTCAAAGTAATTGTTAAGGAGCTTGTTATTGTTCTTTGTTCCAGGTAGCTTGATAGTCTTCGAGAATGTTCCCTTGCGAGAAGTTATGTCTTTGATATCGCTCAGAGAGTAAGTGATTGGAACATCTGTTTCTTCAGAAAGATCCAAGTACCCTGTGTTAGTATCTACTAACTGTATTCTAACGTTTGATTTCATTTAGATGTTGACTATGTTTTGCATTGAGTACTGAAGCTTTAAAGTTCTTCTAGTTAGCTTCTTGTTTCTAGATCTTTTCAGCGTGTAGTTATTTTCTAGGATATTAACAGCTACAAAGATATCCTGAAGAGTAGATTCGTAGAGTCTCACGAAATTTAATCTCAATGAGCAAGAAACACCTGCAAATGAAGATACTTCAAAACCGAACTGTGTTCCATCAGCTACGAAAGTTACAGAGTAAAATCCAGCGGATGAAGGTCCAGATATTTGAGAGGTTCCGATATTGATTAGCACTTGAACATTCTGTAGTACATCAACGCTAATATCTACTCTGTAAGTTCTTCCTGGAACTAGAACGTTGTTTTGGTAAACGTAATCCAAACCTGTTCCAGCAAGTGTTACGTCTCTGTACCTGTACTGTCCATTACCCAGGTTGTTGATAGAAGAAGTAGCACCACCACCAGCACCAAATGTCCATCCACCCGAAGCATTAAATTCTGGATTAGCATTCATTGGACCACTGTACTGAAATTCTTGTTCTCCTGTGTTCATCCATACATTAGGAGAAACTAGGAGATTCAAGAACCTCTTGTCTTGCTCTTCATTCAACCATCCAGTGCTCAGTGTCATCTCTCTAGTGTAGCTTGTATCCACATCAACTGTTCCTCTCTCGTAACTGTCGTAGGTCCATTTATCAACTAGAAGATCTCCAGCTTGACGATTGTAAGTGGAACGAGAAATTTGTCCAGACTGATCAACAACTTTATTGAAAGTAGTGGACACGATAGATCCCATAAAATCTTGGTACACTAGAGTCACTGGATCAGGTTTGCATTCCTTGTCAAGGAGAATGGTGTACTCTTTCGAGATAGGGTTTCCTGAAGAATCTGCTGTGTAGAACTTGTACCATTCTGTTGAAGGAGTTATTAGTCCAGATGTTGGACCCGCAAGAGCTCCTACATTATTTGGACCTGCTGAGAACTGAAAGAAAGGTTCAGATGAGTAAGTAGGAGCTATGCTCTTGGAATAAGTCAATCCCTGATCATTGATGAAGATAGCTTTATCTGCGATGGAAGAATTTCCTGCTGTGATGTAATCTATCCAGAGATAATCGTCTGGAGAAAGAGTGATCTCATCAGACGGTGCGTACAGGAGAAGTTTCTTGTCTCCAGAAGCAAAATTGTGGAGGTAATCGTTCAGATCGTACTTTCTCCATTCAACTGCTCCCAAAGCACTGTTAAAAGCATATTGATTAATGATCGCTAGCATATCTCTAGTGATGATTGTTCTGTTATCAGCGTAGGTGATGTACCCAGGATTGGGTGGAGATGAAGTGAAGGGAATGTCCACTTGAACAGCGTAACCTGATGCAGTTATCCCAGTGACAGTGTGTATTCCTGCAGATTCTGGAAAATAAGGGGGTGTGCCGGTTAGAGTGACATTGATGATATCTCCTGCTGAGAAGGGAGCTGAAACAGTTGCTCCAGTCTGAATGTACATAGTAGGACAGCACTGTGTATCGTCAAAGTACCAAGTTGATAAGTACTCTTCTCCCACTTTCACATCGTAACCTATGTAAGAATTCGGAATAGAGAGAACTGAAGTGTTGGTGAAGTCTGCATCGTAAGTCACGTAGCTGGAAAGGATCTTGGAAAGATCCACGTAACCGTAACCATCACCGGGCCTGGGTGCAATCCTGGCCTCGTAAATTTTAGTGGAAGTTCCACTCAAGTACACATCTACCACGTAACGAAACCCTGGAAGAGCTTTGTTATCAGAATCGAAAACGTAAACTACGGGATTGTAAGCTGGATTAGTAGAATCTAGACCACTGGAAAGGTATGTTATCGCCATCTTGGAATAATCAATTTTGGTTTATGTATCTTGTGCCTGCAATATAAATTATCCTGAAAACTTTTTTTCAATTATTTTTCATTTTTGTTTTCTTTTTCAGATGTGAGTTGATATATAGATCAGGTTTGACCTGTAAAGGATTAAAAATAACTAAAATGTTAATATATGAAAAACTTTATTAAACGCATTACAGACCGAATATGCAGGAAACCTTTATTGGTTAAACCTGTTGTTAGCGGTTCGGTTTATCGTTATCCAATGAGTTATGACCAACCTTGCCAAATTGATTGCAGGGTAACAAATTGTAAGTATTATCAAGGTGCTGGAGTATGTAACAATATTTCACCAGCAATAACATTAAATGAAAGTGGTAAGTTCATTTGTTGGTCTAAAACTGACCGCTAACATACAGACATAAGCATAATTCATCATTTGAATTTCAACGGGCAATGCGACGAAAGAGAGAGTACCCTATACTTTAGTTAGGGAGCGTGTCTTCAAGAATCAGGCATCTGTTCTTAACCAGATTTACTACATTGTAGAGTTAAGACGTTATTGAAGAAATAAGTTAACTAGCCCAGAACACTGTTACTGGAAAGTAGACAAGGTACTAGCTTCACTAATGACATAGAACACCCAAAATGAAAGAGATATGGACTCACTGCATAGCTGTACTTGTCGGTATTCAGAGTTTGATAAGGTTTGGTAGCACGGTAATGCCCCTAGCCTAGTCAGTGCTGTACCCCCGACAGTAATCGCTAAACGCTGCACCTAAATGCATTTCGGAGAGAACCAGCTATCACGGAATTTGATTGGCCTTTCACCCCTATCCACAAGTCATCCGAGACGTTTTCAACCGTCACCGGTTCGGTCCTCCACGAAGTTTTACCCTCGCTTCAACCTGCCCATGGATAGCTCATCCCGTTTCGGGTCTACAGCATGCGACTAACGCCCTATTATCGTGACTGGGAAA
>OGVT01000037.1_pt1 | contig 14681 bp, 23 predicted proteins | sample 1575831 | NCBI WGS metagenome assembly OGVT01 (sample SAMN07581542, study PRJEB24739) | freshwater metagenome | place: Singapore | collected 2015-04
CAACAGTCCTGTTGTCGGGTTGTGCTATCTTTGGGAAGACTGAGTTGGTTTGCGAACCATACAAGATGCCACAATTATCTGTTCCTGAAATTCAGAAACTTGAAATTGAAGATGTAGACTGGATTGTTATCACACCAGAAAACGCATCAACTGTATTCGCTAACCTGAAGAAGAAAGGAATCGATACTGCTTTGTTTGCAGTAACCGACGATGGGTATGTCACGCTCTCAACCAATGCTGAAAAGGTTCAGGGTCATATCCAACAGCAGCGCATCACCATCAAGGAATTCCAAACATTCCGTCAACGGGTGGAAGAAGCCGCAAAGGCATCCCGTAAGCCGTCTAAAGTCTTTAAAGATACTTTAAAGAATCCAAAATAATACTCCATGAAACGGCTACAGCGCCGATTCTACAGGTAAAACCCCTCTAGGTCAACCCCCAATCTTTACCGTTCGTCGGGATTATTAGCCTACCGTTCGTCGGAACCCCCCTTGACGTTCCCTTTGATACCCTCTATTCTAGCCATGTTGGTTCGGAATCAGTCTTTTCTTTGGAGGGTCTATGAATAGCAAGATGCTTCTTACTGGTGTTGGTATGGTGGTTCTGATTGTGGCGTCTGTTGTGACCGTTAATCCTGTGGTCATTGCCATGACTGCGGTGATGGGTTTGCTCGTTTGGGAAGAGAATCGTTGTGTTTGAATTGACCGTTCGTCGGGAAAGGGGTCTCTAGTGTATACATTGGTTGCTATTCTGGGCGTAGGGTTGTATATTCTGCATGTGGGGTTGATTGTCTACTTGACCCTGAAGCTGAAGAAGGAGTTCCAAGATGGTCTCTGAAGTGTTGTCTCTTCTCCCGTTCGCTATTGCTTGTCTTTGGATGGCCGCGATTCCCTACCTTCCCGAACCCGCTCTGATGTTTGTCCCTGTGAGGTGTCGCTAACTGATTTGAGAGATATATCATGAACCTGAACCAGAATGAAGTTCGCAAGGAATTCGAAAAGGTCTACCCCCGTCCTCCGATGGTGGTGTGGACCGACAATGATTATTACGTGCTGGCAGTAAAGAACCCCACCAACGAAATGCTTGGCTATCTTGATGAGTATCAGGCCCGCTATGAGGGTTATCGGGCGGGCGTGACCGCCGCCGCGAACGTGGTTGGTGAACTTGCTGCTCGCATGGACAAGGAAATCTGGAACGATGGTGCGGATGTTCTGCGGTATGCTGAATTCATCATCCGTGGTAATCAGGCTAAAAGTGAACAGACCCATGAATGAAATTAAACTGAATTACGAGTGGCAGCATTATCTACTTCCCAGTATTCCCACTGGTGAAGTGAAACTCCTATCCCATCCTGAAACCGCAGCGCCTGTTGGTGTATTCTATAGTGGCGGTGTTCACCCAATGAGGGAAGGTGAACTCGGGACTGTCATATTCCTGATTGCTGAATTTGTATCATCCAATGAGATTGTTCCTTCTCTTTGGATTGGACGTGTAGTTCGCAAGAATGGTGAACTTGAATTTGTTCGCCCCAAACTTTATCGTTATTGAGGAAATAAAATGGAAATCTTTGTCGGTCTTTTCACTGTACTGTCTATGATTGCTGCTGCTCTTCGAATCTTCGCGCTAGGTATGGGTAAGCACACTGGCGAGAAACGGGCTGCTGCAATTGGTTTTCTGATTTGGGCGATTATTATCTCTGTTTGGGGTGCAAGTCTTCTCAACTGGATTTGAGGTTCTGAATGTCTGTCTTTATTGATTCAAAATACCTTGGCTTGATGTCTGTTCGCTTGAGGAATTTCAAACGAAAGGGACCGAGTCTTTGGAATTTCTCTTGTCCGCTATGTGGTGACTCCAAGAAAGACCTGACCAAAGCTCGCGGGTATATGTACGCGAAGAAGGCGGACCTTCTCTACAAGTGTCGCAACTGCGGCGCTTCCATGATTTTCGCCAACTTCCTGAAGGCTATCGACAACACCATGTACGAAGAATACATGGTGGAGCGATTTACCAATGGTGATATTGGTCGAAATATCAAGGCTCCCGACCGCTCCAATGACTTCAAGACCACTCCCCCAAAGGTAACGGCTCCCCGAAAGCTGCTTTCTTGTGAAAGCCTGACAGAACTTGATGTTGACCATCCCGCTATTCAGTACGTAATTTCTCGACGTATTCCGAAATCCCAGTGGGCGCGGCTGTACTACACTTCCGACTTTGTCAAATTCTCTCTTCAGTCCACCGACCGCTACAAAGACCTGAAGATTGAAAATGACGCCCGTCTTGTGATGCCGTTCTATAATCGAAACGATGAATTGACTCATGTGCAGGGACGTTCGCTTACTGCTACTGCGGGCGACCGTCTACGGTATCTCACTCTGGAAGTTGATGGAAACGAAGACATCAAACTTTTTGGTGCGGAGCGTGTCAAAATCAGTCAACGCATCTATGCGGTGGAAGGTCCGATTGACTCACTGTTTCTTCCGAATGCAGTAGCGACTGCTGACTCCAACTTGCGTGCTGCGGTCGATGCTCTTCCTGAAGCCAAAGACATTGTGCTGGTGTTCGACAATGAACCCCGCAACAAGGATTTGATTCGAACCATTCGAAAGGCTGTTGCGAACAAGTATCAGGTTTGCTTGTGGCCCGAAACAATGAAATGGAAAGACATCAACGACATGATTGTCAAAGGGGGATTGACTTCGGAACAGGTTCGTGGTATCATCGATGAAAATACCTACTCTGGATTGACTCTTGAATTGGTGTTTTCCAACTGGGTTAAAAATTGCGAGGAATCCCATGCTGTCTCCCGAAACGCGTAAACGATTGGTGGCTGAACTCTCCTATGAACCTTCTGGTTCGATGACTCACCCTGACGGGTGGCGCTACGATTGGCATATTTCGGAAGAGGGTGTTGTTGTAACCTATTCCGAATCCTACTTCACCAAGGAAGGACAGGATGAAGTTGGTTGCTATCGATACGAAAAGAAAGAACAGTTCCGTATCCCTGTGTGGATTTTTGAAGCGCTCTTCAAGCGTATTCAAAGGGATATTAGCTGGTATCATATCGCTCAAAGTACTGAAGGGGAATCCTGATGAATCCAAGCCCACTGATGACACAGTCTGACAAGGACATTGGTTGGATTGAGACCTACAGCGGAAAGCAATTCTACCTTGATGGAACTGATACCGATAGCATCGTTATCGAAGACATTGCTCACGCTCTTGCCAATCTGTGCCGCTACAATGGTCACACCAATCGATTCTATTCTGTTGCGGAACATTCCGTTCTTGTGTCATATGCTGTTCCAAAGGAATATGCTCTTTGGGGACTGATGCACGACGCGAGTGAAGCGTATCTTTCTGACATCCCTCGCCCATTCAAGGCGATGATTGCAAACTACAAGACCATGGAAGCAAACGTCATGGCTCGTATTGCAAAGAAGTATGGAATGGAACCCACTGAACCCGCAATTGTCAAGAACGCTGACAGTGCATTGCTTTATCCTGAAGCGCAGCACCTGATGGCGTCCCGTGGTGAACTGTGGGCAGACATTGACCGCTACTATGACCAGTTTGTAATCGGTATCGGTTACGGTGAGAAGTCTCCCGCCGAATGTCTCTGGGACAATCTGCCGCAGCGTGGTGGAGTTGCCAACATGACCAAGCACTATGATGGTGAAATCACTCTTACGCCGCCGTGCTGGACCCCCGCGCAAGCAAAAACCGCATTCCTTTCCCGTTTCATCGAACTGAAGGGATATTGAGTTTGGTCTGATGACCATGGGAGACTTCGGTCTCCCTTTTTTATCGTTATACCTACCCTCACACAATTGATTATTGGAGACTCCATGAAGCAATATCTTCAACTGCTTGACCACATTCTCAAAAATGGCGAAAAGAAAGAAGACCGCACTGGCACTGGAACGCTAAGTGTATTCGGTTATCAAATGCGGTTTGACCTGAAAGAAGGTTTCCCGTTGATGACAACCAAGCACCTTCATACCCGTTCAATTTTTCATGAACTGCTCTGGTTTCTGAAGGGTGAAACTAACATCAAGTATCTCAAAGACAATGGTGTTTCTATCTGGGATGCGTGGGCCGATTCTAATGGAAATCTCGGTCCTATCTACGGTAAGCAATGGCGTCGTTTCGAAGGCATTCTGACAAACCCCGTGGTCCGTGGCGGTGTTGATGACAAGGGAACTACTCTTCGAATTACGGTTGAAGTTGACCAGATTAAATCTGTTCTGAAGCAACTGAAGGAAAATCCTGACAGCCGCCGTATGCTGGTCTCTGCATGGAACCCAGTTGAAATGTCTACCATGGCGCTACCTCCCTGCCATGTGATGTTCCAGTTCTATACAAAAAAGATTCCGCTGAAGATGCGTAAGAAGTACGCGCAAGATGCGAATTGTTATGACCTGTCAAAAGAGGATGAGAAAAAATATGGTGAATCTGGTATCCATTCGTACCTTTCTGAAAAGGGTATACCCGAACGTTATCTTTCTTGCCAACTCTATCAACGAAGCGCAGATGTCCCTATTGGTGTTCCTTTCAACATTGCTTCTTACGCGCTGCTTGTCTGTATGATGGCGCACGTCTGCAATATGGTTCCTGATGAGTTTGTGCATACCCTTGGTGACGCACATATCTACTTGAACCAGATTGAAGGTGTGAAGGAACAACTGACTCGTACTCCACATGCTCTTCCGAAGTTGGTTATCAAGCGGAAGGTTGAATCGATTGACGATTTCAAGTTTGAAGATTTTGAAATTGTTGATTACGTTTCACATCCCCATATCAAAATGCCCGTTGCGGTCTAAGGTGAAAAATTATGAATAGTGATGGTGTTATTCTTGCTGCTCGCGTTTGTCATGAAGTTAATCGCGCCTATTGTGAAGCCATTGGTGACAATTCCCAACCCAACTGGGACTATGCTCCCGATTGGCAACGTGATTCTGCCTACAACGGTGTTTTGTTTCACCTAACTAACCCGAACTCCAAACCAGAAGATTCCCACGCCAATTGGTGCAAGGAAAAGTATGCTGATGGTTGGGTTTATGGTCCAGTGAAAGACCCCGTAAAGAAAGAACATCCCTGTCTGGTTGAATACAACCAACTTCCTATTGAACAACGCATAAAAGACTATTTGTTTATCGGGGTCGTGAAAGCCTTTGTGAACAGTGGTCGTTTCGATTAAAAAGAGGTAACGATGCTAAAGGTAATGAAGCGCGACGGGCGCTACGAAGAATATTCCGTAGAAAAAGTAAAGAATGCTATCGCATGGGCTATCGAAGGTCTTGATGTCAATGCTCTGGAACTGGAATCCAAGATTGACCAAGTTCTCTTCGATGGTATTACTACGCTTCAGATTCATGAGAATCTGATTCATCATGCCCGCACTCTTTGTTCCCCTGAAAGTCCCGACTGGTCAATTGTGGCTGGTCGGCTCTTCACCATGCTTCGTTGGAAGAAGACTGGGGCATACGAACTCACTCTGAAAGAATTCGTTGATGAACAATCTGCTCTTGGAATCTACAAGGATGTCAATGGATACATGACCAAGTACAGCGAACAGGACTGGGAGGAATTGAATTCCTACATGGTGCAGGAACGCGACCTTGCTCATTCCTATGCGTCTGCATTTACGGCCGAACGCAAGTATCTTTTGGATGGTGAATGTCTACAGCACATGTTCATGGTTAACGCCATGATTATTGCTTCTGTTGAAAAAGATTCCAATCGCCTGAAGTATGCGAAGGAATTCTACGATGCTTTCTCTCTTCGCGAACTTTCCAAGGCTACTCCATGGCTTTCGAATCTGCGGAGCGGCGGCAATATCTCTTCCTGCTTCATCATTTCTGTTGATGACAATCTTGAATCCATCTTTGACAATGTAAAGCGGGCTGCACAAATTTCGAAGAATGGTGGTGGTCTCGGTGTTGACCTCTCTCGTATTCGTGCGAAGGGTTCCATGGTCAATGGGCAGCCTGATGCTTCTGGTGGTATTACAGGTTGGGCAAAAATCCTGAATGACGTTGCTGTTGCGGTGAACCAAGGTGGCAAGCGGGCGGGAGCCTTTACTCTTCACCTTCCTATCTGGCATCGTGACATTGAAGACTTCCTTGAAATCCAGTCCGAAAATGGAGACCAGCGCAAGAAGGCACATGACATCTTCCCGCAAGTGGGTATTCATGATTTGTTCATGAAGGAACAAGCCAAGGAAGATGGTGGCAAGTGGTTCACGTTTTGTCCGTTCGAAGTCAAACAAGTGTTGGGTCTTGAACTGTTCAGCCTGTTCGGAAAGGACTTCAAGGATGCCTATCACAAGTGCGTTAACGCTGCTGAACGCGGCAAGCTGAAGAACTTCTCGACTTACAATGCGAAGGCTCTTCTGAAGCACATCATGAAGCGTCAGTTTGAAACTGGTCTGCCGTACATTGCATTCCTAGACCGAATCAATGAATTCAATCCGAACAAGCATGACGGTTACATTCCTTGCACAAACCTTTGTGTCAGTGGTGATACTATTATCACTGTGTATGACGGTGAAATTATGCTGAAACTTCGTATCGATAATTTCGTTGAAAATCATTTCGGTAAGAAGGACTGGCAGGTGTGGTCTTACAATACAGAACTTGGTATCGGGGAGTGGAAACCAGTTGCTAATGCTTTCCTTACCGCCAAGGACGCTGAAGTGATGCGAATCACTGATGATGAAACTGGTAAAACACTTGTATGCACCCCCGACCACAAAGTTTTCACTAAGAATAGGGGTTACGTGGAAGCGAAGGATTTGGTTGAAACCGATGAACTTGTAATTTCGTAAGATACTCTATTTTATAAATACCCTTATGAACCGAATATCATAGGGGTATTTAAATGGATTATCTACGAATCTATAACGCTCTAATGGAACGCGCCAAAGATAGACCGACTAAGGGACGCAATGGTAAGAATGGGTACGAGTACCACCATATCGTCCCACGGTCGTTTGGTGGGACCGACGAATCCTTTAACATAGTCTCGCTGACATACAAGGAACATTGGCTTGCCCATTTGTTACTTGTAAAAATTGCAGACACTCCTGAAAAAAGATATAAGGCCCATCAAGCAATTTTAATGATGGGACGTATCCTCGAAAAGCGTTGCGGAAAAATGTATGAAGTGTCGCGGCGTAATATTTCGAACTATGTTTCCACGAAGCATAAGGGAACATTGATTGTAAAGGACGCCACCACTGGCATTATGATTGGTCGGGTATCTAAGACTCACCCAAAAGTTTTGAGTGGCGAGTGGGTCTTCTTCCATACAGGGATGACTAGAAGCGAGACTTACAAGGTTCAGAAAAAAATAGCAAATTCTGGGGCATCGAACGCCAACAGCATCGATATATCAAACGAAGCTATATTGGAGTATTGTCACGAATTCTATAATTTGACTGGCGTTGTGAGTTATAAGTTGGTTCAAGTGTACGTTATGTTGCGCTACGGTGTTAAGATACCTAGAATCCATAACAAATCGAAATATCGACAATGTTTGTATGGGAATGCTCTTAGAGTGACACTTAACGAGCGTTATGGTATTCGTCCAGAATGTATTCCCCGCTACGGAACCCCCTACTTAAACGAATTAACCAAGAAATTATCTGAAGGTGTAAAAATATGGGAATAAAAATCGAAAGGCTTGAAGTAAAGTGCGATGTTTATGATTTGACCGTCGAAGATAATCATAACTTCTTTGCCAATGACATTCTTGTTCATAACTGTACGGAATCCTACTCCAACGTTTCTCCCGACGAATACGCGCACACCTGCAACCTCGCGTCTATCGTTGCGGGACGTATCAAGGATAAAGAACATTTGATTCGAATTGCGCGCCTTGCTACTCGCGTGTTGGATAACGGAATCACGCTGACCAATCCTCCAACTGAAATCTCGGCAGCACATAACAACCGCTACCGTACGATTGGTGTTGGTATTCAGGGTATGCACGACTGGCTGGCCCTGAATGGAAAGAGTTATCGCGACATCAAGGACATTCAGGGATTCGCTGAAACCATTCAATATGGTTGCGTACTTGAATCGATTGAACTGGCGAAAGAACGTGGTGCCTATCCAGCGTTTGAAGGTTCTACTTGGTCTACTGGTGAACAGTTCGAACATTACCGCAAGCATTCTGTTGCGGGTCTTGATTGGACTGCGCTGGAAGAAAAGTGCAAGAAAGTTGGCATTCGCAACTCGCAACTGACTTCTCCCGCACCGAACACTTCTACGTCTATCTTCATGGATGCTGCGGCGGGTTTCATGCCTGTGTATGCGGCTTTCTTCTTCGAAGATAACAAGAACGGAAAGATGCCAGTTGTTGCGATGCACATGAAGGAAAATCCTCTGTGCTATGAACAGACCTTCCCTCGCTATGACCAAATGGTACTGGCGCGAGCGGTTGGTGCTGCCCAGAAGTTCATCGACACTGGAATTTCTGCTGAATATGTACTAGACCACAATCGACCAGATTTTAGCGCAAAGTACCTGTACGACCTGATTATGACCGCATGGAGTTCTGGTACTAAGGCAATCTACTACATCCGTCACGTAAAGAAGGGACAGACTGTTGATGATTTGCTTGGTATCGAAACCGCTTGCGTTGGTTGTGCGGGATAAAACAAAAAGAAAGGAGTAGTAAAGTGTCCGATTCTGATATTGTTAAATCTATCAAACTGTTTGATGAGACCGCATCGATTGACCCCAATGACGAACATATCTTCAACGGGGCAACGACTGGTATCTCAAACCTTAACAATACGAAGTATGAATGGGCTAACCCCCTGTACCGAACCATGGTAGCAAATCACTGGATTCCAGAGAAAGTTAACATGACGGAAGACAGGGTAACAATCAAGAATCTTACAGAGGAAGAGGATATGGCGGTGCAGGACACACTGTCATTCCTCATTTTCCTTGACAGTTTCCAAGGTAATAACCTTCCCAACATTCGAAAGTATATTACCTCGCCCGTTGTCTCCAACCTGATTGCTGTTCAGGAATTCCAAGAAATCATTCACCAGCAATCCTACCAATACATGCTTGATGCCCTGTATCCATACTTCAAGCGTGAAGAAATCTACAACCGTTGGCGCGACAACAAGATTCTTCTGAAGCGTAACAAGTTCATTGCTGCAATTGCTGATGACTTCATCAACAATCCTACTATCAAGAACTTCAAGAGAATCATCATCGCCAACTATATTCTGGAAGGTGTGCTGTTCTACTCTGGGTTCAATCTCTTTGACCAGTTGGCGTCCCGTGGCAAGTTGGTTCAAGCATCCAAGATGATTGACTACATCCGAACCGATGAAATGACTCATATGGGCATCTTCATCAACATCATCAAGGAAATCTTCACTTGGAACAACCGTGAAGACATTGAAATGGCTAATGCCATGTTCCATGATGCTGCGATGCAAGAAATCGAATGGTGTCATTCGAACTACGGCAACAAGATTCTGGGAATCAGTGAAGCATCCTCTGAACAGTTTGTTCATTGGTTGGTGAATGACAGAATGGAACGCATTCGTCTGACGCCGATTTTCCCGAAGACTGAAAACCCGTATAAACATTTGAACGAAACTGGCGGTGCCGACCGTCGCCAGAACTTCTTTGAAGCTGCTGCTGTTACCGAATACGTTACCGCTTCATCGGTCGGCGGTTGGGACAACTTCTAAGGAGAATAACAAATGTCCAATATCGTAAAAATCAATTTCGAATGCGCTTCCTGTGACAAACATTTCATTGTTGCCTACAGGGAAGACATCGGGGATGACCTGCCAGAGTATTGCCCGTTCTGTGGTGATTCTCTGGTAATCCCACAAGCCGATGATTCTGAAGAAATCGAATAATCCGTTTTTCAGATGCCTATCTAATGAAGAATTCATTGAAAGGGCTACCAAGTATGAGTCGGACGATTTACAGCGGGATTGACTATTCCCTGACCTCCCCCTGCGTTGCTGTCTATGATAGTGAACAGGGGGAGTTTTCTTTTGAGAATTGCAAGTTCTATTTTCTCACTGAAACCAAATCAATGATGACAACGTGGAAGAATATCCACGGGAACGAATATCCTCTTTACAAGGGCGATGAGGAACGTTATCACAAGATTTCGGAGTGGGTAAGCAACTGTTTTGATGGTGTAACGTCTGATGACATCGCTATGATTGGAATCGAAGGATACTCCATGGGTAGTAAGGGAAGGGTGTTTAATCTTGCGGAGAATTGCGGGTTACTGAAATGGAAGTTTTGGGCACACAATATTCAGTTTCAGATTCATCCTCCTACTGTCATCAAGAAATTTGCGACTGGGAAAGGAAACGCGGACAAAAACAAAATGTATGAAGCATTTGTTCAGGAAACTGGGCAGGATATTTCTGCAATGATGTGTCCGAAGAAATCGACCATCGGGAATCCAATCAGTGACATCGTTGACGCGTACTACATTCTGAAGTACACATACCTAAATAACTCGTAGTTTGTTTATTTTTATCAGAGGCAGTCATGTCAAAGAAAACACTTGATGTTCTTGAAGAAGAAGTTCTTTTGGAACTGCGCGGCGACTGGGATTCCATGTCCCGCCAACAACAGATTGATTACGTCAGCGGTCTCCGTAGCGAGAAGCTGAAGGCACAATACAAGCCGCATATCAAGCGCGAAGATGGTTCCAATGCGACCGAACAAGGTGGCGGCGGAAACCGTTTTGTTAGCCTCCGCGACCGTCTGAAGTCTCTTGCCAAGGCAAAGCAAGCTGACGTGGATACAAAGCGCAAGCTGGAACAAGACAAGGAAGACCGTGCCCGCAATGATGCCAAGGAAAAGGATACGGCGGCACGTAGCCAAGCTGAAAAGGATGGAGAAGTTGGTCACAAGCGCGAGATTGAAAAAATCAAGGCCAAGGGTGAAGTTGAACTGGAACGTGAAAAGATTCGCGCCAGTGCCAAGGCTGAAGCTGGTGACGGGAAGAAGGTAGGGACAAAGACCAAGGAAGCCAACAAGCTCGGCAAGGGTGGAGAGGAAGTCCTGAAGAAAGGTTCTGATTTCAAGGGTGCGAAGTCTGATGCTGATTCTGTTTCGGGTGATGCAGAAGCCGACCGCAAGGTAGTTTCCGACCTTGAAAACCTTTCCAAGATGGTTCAGGAAGCAAAGGACAAGGGTGAGAAAGCTCCCCACTTCGACCTCTGCCAGATTTCAATTCCTGGCACTAACCTATTCTGTGGTGAGAACAAGGGTATTGACCGCGACGAAATGCCTCAGTTCAAGACCAAGGCCGTAGCTGGTGGATGGGCTGACCAGAATCTTGACAAAGACCCCAAGTCTGGTGAAGTGAATGCTGAACCTCTCTGGAAGATGCACCTGAAGAGTAAGGGCTACGCGATGGAGAAGAAGAAAGTCGCGGCCAACACTCTGAAGGCTACTCAACGTGACCTCGTTGGCCCGAAAGTCGTTGGTATGTACGAAGGTCTGAAGGGTGCGTACAAGAATGCCGCCCGTGCAGAAAATGATGAAGCCAAGGCCGAAGCACTGAACAAGGTAAAGGGAATCACTGACCCAATCTTTGTTTCGAAGGATGGTTACATTCTTGACGGCCACCATCGTTGGGCAGCCATCGTTGCCTTCGACCTTGCGGATGGTTCTGGCGAAGATATTGAAATGGATGTCATTGAAGTTGACACCGACATCAAGACTCTTCTCGATGAAGCGAATGCTTTCCAAGATGAAATCGGTCTGGAACGCAAGTCTGCCAAGGCAGGCAAGGCTGTGACTGAAGGATACTACACCATCATCGATACAGGTCGCCCATACCTCTGTGAAAACGGTGCCTGTGGAGTTGGTGGTAAGAAAACTCTTGATGAATTCCTATCTGAAGAAACCGCACTGAAGGGAATTCGTGACCCCGAACTGATTGGAAACTACAACATCATCGTTGACCTTCAACAGTCTGGCAAGTCTGCTATTCGTTCAAAGGAAGGAGAATTCGCTATCTTCATGCACTTCTACAAGTTGGGTGAAGCACAACTGTTGAAGGGTAAGATTCTGAAGATGGACAAGGATACTAGTGTGGTTCGGGTTGGGACAAAGACCTTCAATATCCCCACCTATGGACTGGTCAAACCCGAAACCCTAGACAAGCCGTCTGTCCGCACCAAGGGTATCGACAAGCTGATGGCAGGTCGGGCGGAAGACTGGTTTGACAGCAATATCGGGTACGATTAACCGACGAACGGTCGCTCAAGGGGCTTGACATCCCCCTCCAAAAGCACGATACTGGCCCTGTTGATGGGCCTTTATCGTTTCTGGGAGTCTGAAATGTCCGAATCCGTCCCCTCTTGTAAACACCAGTACGAGGTTTATGCGACCTCTACTGACGGTACGGCCTTGTATTGGTGCCCGAAGTGTGGTAACTTCGAAGATGTTGAGGGTGCCTATGTTGGCGATTATTATGATTATTCGGAGTAATTGATATGCGTACGTACATTGCCTTTTACAATGGTAAGAAAGTTGTGATTGAAGCTGATTCCCTCTACGCTGCCAGCGTTAAGGCGGAAGCTGCCCTGAAGGTTCCCAAGTCCAAGCGCGGCCTGTTGGCTGTGGTTCTGGCCGATGTTCCTGTTGACCCCGCCTCCCTTTGATTGGTGAAAAAATGACCAAACCGATTTATTATGTGGTTGATGAACGTGGTGCGCGGTTGTGTGGAGACTGGATTTACCGCGAATTTGCTATGTTTGGGACATATGACAGTTGTGTCAAAGTCTACAAATCCAAGAAGGCGGCGGTCAGCGCCGCCCTTGATACGGGCGGGAAAGTCCTTGAATTGAATAGGGAAATGGAGTCGGAAATGGACGCCGCTGGTAACTTCTATTCCGAAGCCGAAGAAAAATACTTCAAAATCAAAGACTTGCTTGCAGGTGCGGTAACGTCCGCTGCTGTTCGTGTCCTTTCTGACGAACGGTAAGCTACAGGGGTTGACACTACCCCACCAATACCCGATACTACTCCCGTACCCAGTGAGAGAATGTCATGAAAGACCGTGTTTCCCTGTTGCGCGAGCGTCATCGGAGTTACTACGCCATGGCGGTTGCCGCCGCTGCAAATGAGAAGTGTTCTCATGTCTATGAACTTTCTTGTGCCATGCTGAATCGGGAGATTTACCGCTGCGTTCGGTGTGAGGAATCGAAAATCGTTGACCTGAAGAAAGCTGCCTGACCGACGAACGGTCATTGACAGCCTCTGCCAATTTGTTATCCTATCATTGTTGATTGACCTCTTTTGGAGATTTTGAAATGGCTTACATGTCTCAGGAACAGAAAAAGATTATCGCTGCGAAGCTGAAGGATGTCGTGCCGAAGGGTTGGAAATACTCTCTTCGTGTCTGCAATCATTCCACGCTGTACCTGACGATTCGTTCCGCTCCCGTGGACATTCTGGCTGACCTCCGCGACAAAAAGAATATCTACGGCGACCCGATGATGTACAACGAGCATACGGAAGTGAACCGCCACGGTCTCTCTTCCTACAATTGCCCGTGGTCTGACAAGTATCGCGAAATCTTCCAGAAAATCTACGATGTCATGAACGATGGCAACCATGACAACAGTGACATCATGACCGATTTTTTTGATGTTGGGTATTATGCTTATATCCAAATCGGCACTTGGGATAAGCCGTTTAAGGTTGCGTGACGCACATCTTTGACCTTTGATGACGTGATAGGGAATTAGGAGTTACTTCCTTACCACAACAAGGGCATTGGATTCTTGGTTTAGGAATTCCTGCTCTCTTTTTGTTACTATTGGCGATAGCTTCTCTTGTTTCGGGTGAATGGGTTTTTCCGTAGAATGGATTTTTTTCACCAACGGTCAACCCCTTTCTTTTTTGGGACATGAGAGTTTTTGTTTGTTCGCTATGTTTACGCCCTTTACCAATACCAATATGAGCGTCTGACATGCGCTTTCTTGTTTCCTCGGAGAAAGGTTTTCGTTTTACACCCCGCTTGGTTTCGCTAAGGAATGATGAATGTTTCTCTCTTATTGATTGGTAGGTGTGTGAATTGAATTTGTACTTACCAGAGTTAGCCATCCGCCACAATGCGTAGAACATTTTCGATTTTTGGGTGGACAGCACCATACGACAAAGAAGTCTATGACAGACGAAATGCTCGCGGGGTGTTAGTTTCACAAGGTTTGATTGGTCATTGCAACCGCCCAAACTTTTTGGAATGATGTGATGAATTTCATAATAACCCTGAAGGTCGCGCTCTTGTGCCCGATGGATAATCGAGAAATACCAAGTTGTATATTTGTTTTGTTGGAACATTTTGTTATACCTACCTAAGTCGATATTAGTATATATAAAATCTTCGATGTTGGCTGGTATTCCTACATCAAGATTGGTGAATGGGACAAGCCGTTTAAGGTCGAATGAAAACCTTGCAACGATAACAATGGTGATGTTATCGTTGCAAATAAAATGTTATCGTGAGTGACTTATGCGAACATACGCTGTCTACTACTTTCCTGAATCATATGATAGAGAGAAACTTATCGGGATTTACGGTTCCCGTGAAGTAGCCGAGAAATATATCGCTATCGAAATGGAAAACACTTTTCTAGGGATTGCCTATCGTGACTGGGAAAC
>OGVT01000038.1_pt1 | contig 14549 bp, 28 predicted proteins | sample 1575831 | NCBI WGS metagenome assembly OGVT01 (sample SAMN07581542, study PRJEB24739) | freshwater metagenome | place: Singapore | collected 2015-04
CTGGAGTTCAGACGTGTGCTCTTCCGATCTGTTTCCCAGTCACGATAGCTCCACTGGTTCATTCTGTGTTGGCTTCCGTTCAGCGCCTCACGTGCCTGCCGCAGCGCGGCCTCTTGTTTCGGTGTCATTTTAAATTCAACCATAAACCAACTTGACCAATAGCATATCCTGTCCAGACAATGCTATTAGCAGTTTCACCTTTAAGACCTTGCAGAATACCCACTATAAGGTATCCTACACCTGTAGCACCTACAATTAAATGTTCAACACTCATTATTGTCCCTACGATAAATGTAATTTAACATTTTACGAAGATAATCCGCTTCACTATAATCCATACAGATATAATTATCTTGATGGGTACAGTTATAAGCTGGAATATGCATAATATAGCCGTTACCAGTATCACGAAGATTTGCCAACAAATCTACATCAGGGCTATAACCTTCAGTAGCGTATAAAGAAATTGAATCGTCGTTATCAATTATTTTTTCTGCAAAGCCCTCATTATCTTCAAAAACTTCTGCAGCATTATTATGATCTTCAATAAGATCTTTTACTTGTGCAGTTAAATTGTTTAATTGATCTAGAATTTCATTATAAGTTTCTTTGTTCATTCTTCACCTTTCTGATATGGACGATAAATCCAGAGAGGACATTGTTTAGCTGTACAGTTAGTAATGTCTGCACGGGTAGCTACACAATTATTACAAAAGTTTTTGATAGCTTGCATAGGTGTAGTTTTCTTTTGAGCCTTCTTTAATGATTGCTCTTCAAGCCATGCTTCAAGAAACTTACCACCTTTCTTTTCAGCATATGCTTTTTCTTTACGCCATTGCTCAAGAGCAAGTTTACCCTTCGCTGCTACCTCGGGGTTCATGGAGCGCTTTACTTTTACCTTCTGCATAGGACACCGCCTCTTCGTTAGTTAGAAAACAAACTGCATCATTAAAATTAATTTCACGACCAGCTACACAAAAGTATGGTCGGTCATATCCATGTTTAATGAACACAAAATAATCCATTACTTCTTTAATCTTCGTCATATTTAAGTTCCATAAGTACCCCATTCAGGCATACGCCATTCAGGATCTACGTAGTCTTCGGGTAAAGATTCTGCTTGGGCGCGTCTAAGTTTAGCTTGCTCAATCCAGTATTCTTTTTGTTCACCAGTAGTTACTGTAGAGTAATATTCAAAGGTCTTAGCAGAATCAATTAGGTTTTGATATCTTAAAGTATTTTCTTTCATCCTACAATTCCAAGAATCATATTAATACCTTGAATGACTTGCATTTGTTCTATAGGGTCTAAGGTATTCCAAGGCCTCCATCTGGGGAAGTTAAATTTTTGAAGTGAATTCCAAAACTTTTCTACGTCATTCATTCTTTAGTAACCATGCGTTAGAGATTGCTTTGAATGATTCATTGTTGATATTGTTCTTGAATACTAATCCTTCACGTTGTGTGTTAGGGTTAAGACTAGATTGTCCTTCTGCAAAGGTAAGTAATTCTGAGACTGTAGTTCTTGAATCAGTCTCATAATCAGCGTATACGGGTACGTGCTTGAGACATAATTCTTTGCACAAAGCTTGTCGCTCTGCAGGGAGATAGTATCGTTGTGTATCGATATCGAAAATATCGTAGATGTGGTATTCAAGTTCTGAGAGTTGATAAGGATTCTTTTGTACACCTGGACCGATCAATTCACCTTGAAGGGCAATGTTTAGACCAGCCTTATTTAGAATGTTAAATAAGTCAAGCTTTAGTGCAGTAGCTACAAAAGAGTTTTCAGTATCATCAATTTTTAGCTCATAGTTACGACTACATACACCTACTGCATCGTTATTACGGAAAACAGTCATTGATGAACCATCAAGCTTTTCAGTTACTTCCCAATAGTTTTTATCTTGAGGTAACTTGTAGTTTTGAATACGTTCTTGGTCAGTTTTAGGTATAAATGACGGGAAATTACCAGCTATTTTACCGCGTAATTGTGCAGGAATTTCACGTTCCCACTTTAGAATATTGAAGTCAGAAGTTAAGTCGTAACCTTCTGTAAAGAAGTTTGTATCAATATTGTTTACGGGTAGAGCTAGACCTTGGCTAAGTTCACTTTTAAGCTTGATAGTTTTTAGGCGTTCACCTTTAATGCCTTTGTACTCACGAGGTTCTTTACCTTTAGAGAGGAATGGTGCTAATTCATTAGGAACCCATGAGTCAATTTCAAGGTAAATACACAAGTCATTTACTTTAAATTCACCTTTTTTAACAACGACTTGCCAACCATCGATTACTGCAACTTCAATTAGGTCAGCATCTTTGATTGGTTTTAGTTCAGAGATTCTACGGATTGTAGCTAGTTTACGATCTTCAGACATGGATTTTAGGCTTTCGGAATAGTTGAGCTACGACGATTAGCGAAGCAATACACACAATGATTAGAAAGATTGTTTTAATCATTTGATTTTCTTTACTTGACGGATTGTTTCACGAATAGCTTTTAGTTTGTGTTCAGTACTACGAATACGGTTTTTGCATTGTTTATACATTTCGTAGTACATTTCAGTTGTTACTGCTTTAGCTTTATCACATTTATCCCATAAGGCAGCAGCTTTTGCTTTGTCGAATGCTAAATTGAATTCAAGACCTTTTAGCGTATTTTTCAGTGAGTTTAGAATAATTTGCTTATTCATTTTAGGTACAGGAATTGCGGAAGACAGTGATTGTAGGAATTGTTGTGCTACTTTTGTGTCTTGTTCATTGTACATGACGATTTTCATTTGAATGTCCTTAGGGTTAGTAGGCAAAGCATTATTGCGATGAACGTGTATATGGCGTAAGCTAGCTGTTTGTTCATTCAAAGCTTACCTTATACCACACGTAATACACTATACAGATAGCTAGTAGACCGATCATATTGGAATAAAAAGACCTATCCGGTCAGGGACAGGTCTTATAAGTCTATGATTTAGAAGGGAATTTCTTCGTCAGATACTTCGTTAGAGGTACCTTCAACTTCATCGAAGTCTACGAAGTTATTGTTCTTAGGTACATATTTAACTAGGTCAGTGACTTGTACAGCAGTGAGTGTTACTGTTGTGCCTGACTTGGTTACCTTACCGTTAGGCGCTTTAATCTCATAGTCTTTGAGCATCAGCATTACGTTACCTTTAGAACCGTTACCGATTAGCTTAGGGTCTAGAGGTTGCTTTTTAGCGTCAACTACTCGTACGGCAGCAGCAGGTGTACCGTCTTTCTTTTGTGCTTTCTTTTTCAGGTTAACAGCAACGGTACCTTTTTCAAAGCCTTCTTTAACGTTACCGAAACTAGCAATCTCTCGTTCACGCTTTTTAGGTACTTGTACGGTTAGTTCCCACTGCTCTGTACCGAAGGGAGAGACAGGCTTTTCGGGATTTAGTTTGGCCCAGTACAGGTCAACGTTAGAGAGGATTACGTTACGGACTTCGTTGTTAGCTTGAGTAGTCATTTTAGGTTTTCCTTTTGGATTGAGAAAGAGACGGTTCCTAATAGAAATACTACTAGGAGAATTTATGTTAAAGAAGAAATATGTGAAGGTACATCCAAACTCTATTAAGAATTTGAGAATGATTACTTCACCAGAGATGGCTAGAGAACTTCAGAAGAACTCTGTTGAATCTCGAAAGCGCAATACTGAAGCTATTCGAGTGCTGACTGAGGAGTTTCAATGTAGTGCTGAGGCTGTTAAGAAAGTCCTTTCACAAGTTGATATTAAGGCTATTGACGTACTTAAAATGTCAATGATGCATGCTCTAAATCAAGATAACTTTGAAGATGCAGCTCGATATGCAAAAGAGATTGCTGAATTCGAGATGCCTAAGTTAGCTCGGTTAGAACAGACAAATATCAGTCGAGTAGAAGACCTAACAGATGAAGAACTTCAGAAGATTCTTAAAGAAGAAGGCCTGAAGTAATAAAATTGACCACTATATACAGTGGTCTTTTTATTTATGGGACAGTATGTACCATCCTGTGTTCTCTATTAGGTACCGTCTACTTCTTTGTAGGTGTATTTGATTTGGATTTCTATTGGTTTGCGTAGCTCATAAATGTATACATCTTCAGGCGTAAGATCATTGTCATAGTATCCTTTAAAACCTTCGAAGGCTAATCCAGGATCCTTATCAATGAAAGAATCATTAGCACCATAAGAGTCACGGTATACGCAGATATATTGAGTCATGTGTGAAATACTTTCTTTATGGGTGTTTTACTTATAGCATTAGCGCATGATGGGCATGGCTTAGCTAGCAGGTATTGACCTGATTTTCCTTGACGAAAGATATGAATTGAATGTGCTTTAGAAAGATCATTACACCGGAGTATAGCATCAATCTCAGCATGTAGGTAAATCTTTTCAGGTAAACCTACTTCTTTAGCACATTTAGCTTGGTATGGATGAGTTTTTGTATAACTGTTTTTACCAATTGCCAGTACGTTCCCTCTTTTGTCTTTTATAATCGCTGTAAGTGAATGATTCATTGAAGAATACTCTTTTATGATCTTTAGTTAAGGCACCTATGATTTTACCTTTTCTTCTTTTAAACACAACTTGATGTTTACCTTTACGTACATATTCATCAGGTACGTCAAAGATTAAGTACATGTTTTTAGGTCGTTTAGTAACCCATTCACCTTTAGGCCACCATTTATGGAATTGTTTAAGACTAGAACAACCACAAACTTCATAAGTCCAGATATCATATAAACCATCTTTTTCTGGGCATGGGAGTTTACCCCAAGACTTACGTTTAGTGTATGGATGGTCATGCTTACAATCCATAGGTTCATCAGACTCACAACGATACACTATCATCTTCATCACCTTTCTTTCTGTACTGATCAGGAATAAATTTTTTTACACCTAACAATTTACCACGTAAGAAAGTCTTTTGAATACCTGTACTTGGATCATATACTACAGAAGTTTCTTTCCTGATTTGATCTTTGATTCTCTTGATAAGATTTTCATATATCTCTTTAGCAGATGTAGTGGAGATATGCTTCTTTGGATTACTGTTACTTGATGACATTATTGGTCCTCTTGGTTAGTGTTATCTGAATTAAAAAGAGAATATAATTAAGTTACTTGTATTATAGGTACTGTTATTACAGGTACTTATATTAAAGATACTTATATTATATTCTCTATATTAATTTACCGGACTGGAAGATATATCTATTAGGTACCGACTAAATAAGTCGTTGATTTATAATACTTTTCCGTTAATAGCAGCGAGTGACTTGAGGAACAGTTCTTCGGGTACAGTTGGTTTTGGATTTTCTACATATTCAGTTTTAATAAATGCACTGATATCACTGATATAGTTCACACCATAACGGTAGACATGGTACAGCTCATCAGAACCTTTTACTTGGAATAAACCCTCTGAAGGCCAAGATTCACGTTTGAAGTATTCTTCAGGCTTGGTGTCTATTTGGATGATGTCGATGACGTATTTCATAAGTTGGTGCTTACTAACTTTTGGTTGGAGAGTGTAGTTGAGGGATTGGGAGTTGTAGTCAAAGTATGGTAGGTGGGTACTTACTAACTTTAACTTTTTGTACACCCACAAGAACCATCCCCAAATACAACAATTTCCCGCATATCTCGCAAGAGGATGTCTTTTGGGTACATTTTTGTGGGTATTTTTGTCACTTTATGCTGTAGTTAGGGTACGTTCTTCAGCTAACCTTTCTTGTTCAAGCATGTATTGTTCGTAACTGATAGCAAACTGTTGAAACTTGGTAAGTTCTTTGAGTACTTCTGTGACTTTTTCCTGATCTTCTGTAGTTTGAGGATCACTTCCCAGGTTATTTACTAGGAAAATGAGTTCTTCAGGGGACATAGCCAGGGTAAATGTGTCTCGGTGTTTAGTTAGTTTCATTTTTTCATCTCCACATTGGTGAGTTTTCCGTTGGTAAACGTGTATTCTAGGTGTTTATTCATTCCTCTTGGATTATCAAACATCATATTGTCTGGAACTTTTAGGTAAAATGCACCACTCTGGACTAGTTTCTCCATGTCATTATAGTGCATGTACACTTTTGTGATAACATCTTGAGGTTTTACTCGGAACATGTAGCTTGAGTTACTTACTCGGTAGATGTCATGAGGCTTATTGTTCCAAATAGGAATATCTCTCCATTCAGACCATGGCTTTTGTTGATATTGTAGTTGTTCACCTTCAAGAAACAATTCATACAGCTCTGGTGTGTTACCGTTGTAAGTCTTTGTCATGGTATTTGTCCTTTGTTTAAATAAGAATTTCTGCTTGGTCATACACAGCACTGTATTCGAGTACAATACCGGGAAGTTCTACTGCTGCAGTCATGTTAGTCAGTGCGTCTTTGGTAGCAGAGACAGCAAAGTAACAAGAATCTCCATTGGGAAAGTGGCTGATAAGCAAACCACAACCAAACTCGGCAACAGCTTCAGACAGTTCTTCATAGGTTTCAATTCCAAAGAATTCAGGGACAAAAGGTGTGAGGAGAATGTACTTGGACATGATGTTTTTCCTTGTTTAAATGTTGGATGTTTCGTTGATATGGTTAACGAGGTAGAAGTGGTCAAGAGTATCCTGGAAGGCATATCTCTCGGCAAGGCTCTTAGACATTCCACCATCGAACTCTCGGATACCAGCACGTTCTTCATAGAATTCCTTGATATTCTCAGGGTCGATAGTGGGAAGGTGTTTGATGAGTTGGTTGATCATTTCAGTTTCCTCTTGGATGGTTAAGTTAATCCTCCCTGACTATTTTATTATTCAGCAGAAATCACTTCATTGAACCAGACATTGCTGTTCCAACCACTGGTTACACCAAAACGAACCAGTTTACCGACAAGCTTCTTTGCAATGCGGAACTGCTTACGAGCATACTCTACATCTCGTGTGATAGACATCTTACGGATGACTTGTTTGTCGTCAACAGCATAGATGAACTTATTCTCTGCATCAATGTACAGAGCCATCAGCATAGAAGGTTCTTGTGTGTATGCTGCAGTGACGGTATCACCCTTAACAGCGTAACCAGTGGAAATGAAAGCAGACTTAACTTGTGCCATGATTTTCTCCTTGAAATGGCAAACAGGACAACAGCGTCCCCGATAGAGTACTCTGAGAATACCCTATCAGAAGGCTGTCAGTAGATAACTACTTGATACCAGTTAGGAATATACTTATGGAGATCTTCAATCTTAGTTGTTTTATCAACAAGACGACCAGTCTTCCTTGAATATACATAATAAATCATTTCACATCTCCTGACGGTTAGTAACAAGAAAGAACAACACAAGGCCTGACAATGCAGCGACGTAACCAAGGGGCCACAACCCAAAGGCGAACATCAGTGCAAGGCAACCCATGACGATACAACCAAAGATGAAGAACAAGAAAGCATCAAACACGTTACACTCCTAAACAAGCGCTACTGAGGGAAAGCCTGCAGGGCGAGCGCCACCGCACCAGCAAGCAAGGGAAAACGAAAGCAAGGGGGTCCGAAACCAACAAGGGGCTAACCAACAAACAACACATCTTTTTCTTTCACACAAAGAGACACATACCCACACTACAATCCCTAAACTAAAACTCCCTTAAAACAAACCTAGGGGCACCTCAAATAAAGTATCCCAAGTACCTTCTCGCAATAAAAATAATACCAATAATTTCCTATAATAAACTGTATACTCAAGTATACATTTTTAAAAAGTAATACTAAGTAGTCGGTTCCTAATAGGATAAATAACGCCTAGGACACAAATGGCTATTACTAACAAACAAAAACTAGAGGCGCTTCGTGAGTTAAAAAAGCGACAGAAGCTTGCCGAATATAAAGATAATTTTGAATTATTTGCTAAAGAACAAATTAAGATTCTACCTAAAGACAGTTCTAAAGGATTCCAACCTTTTGTGTTTAACGAAGCACAGAAGATTGTTAATGATGCCTTAGAGAAACAGCTTAAAGAGACTGGTAGAGTCAGAGCGATTATTCTTAAAGCCCGACAGATGGGTCTAAGTACGTTCACCACAGCAAGAGTATTTTGGAAGAGTTACTTCAATGCATACAATAAATCAGTCGTCATGGCGCACGACACAGCTACGTCTGATGCTCTATTTAGTATGTCTAGGAATACTATTGCAAATATGCCTGAAGAGTTTAGACCTTCTTTCAAGAAGTCGAATGCTAAAGAAATTATGTTTGAGCATAATGATTCGGGTTACAGGCTATATACTGCCGGTTCTCCGGAAGCAGGCCGAGGTACAACACCAACTATTGCTCACCTTTCAGAAGTAGCATTCTGGACGCATGATGAAAAGATTCTTGCTGGTTTATTCCAGGGTATCTCTCAAGCGCCGGGTACTGAAGTAATTCTTGAGAGTACTGCTAATGGTGTAGGAAATGCTTTTCATAGACTTTGGCAGGGTGCCGTTAATGGTGAGAATGAGTATATACCTATATTTGTACCCTGGTATTTAATGCCGGAATATCGCCGGGCTGCGCCAGAAACATTTGAAAGAACTGAAGAGGAAGAAGTCTTAGTAACCAGGTTTAACCTTGATAATGATCAGTTATACTGGAGAAGATTAAAGATTGCTGAGGGTGGGTCTGATAAGTTCAGACAAGAGTACCCTGCTACTCCTGAAGAAGCATTTATTGTTTCTGGTTCTAATGTATTTAACATTGAGAAGTTATCTAAGTTAATTCCTCAACCTGTGTTAAAGACAATGGAGTTTAACTTTGATTCTTCAATGATGGAAGAAAAACCTAAAGGTTCGATTGAGATCTTTAAGTATCCTACTTTTGAAGATTCTTTTGCTATTGGTGCTGACGTATCTCTTGGGGTAGGTAAAGACTACTCAACAGCTATTGTGATGAACAGAGATAGAGAAGTATGTGCTGTGTATAGAAACAACACTATTGATCCCTCTCAGTTTGGTGATATGCTGTTCTACTTAGGTAGGTACTATAACAATGCACTATTAGCTGTAGAGTCAAACTCTATGGGTATTGCTACACTTAACAGACTCACTCAAATGGGCTACGTTAATATGTATTACCAAACAAAGATGGCTAATGTCTCGAAAGAGGAAGGCTCAAGGATTGGTTGGAGAACTACTTCTGCAAGTAAGCCTGCTATTATTGGTTTCTTAAAGAATGCTATTGAGCAAGAAGATATCTGGATTCCCTCAAGAATTGTTATTGGGGAATTGATGAACTATATTGCTGATGATAGCGGTAAGACTAATGCTATTGTTGGTCATAATGACGACACAGTTATTGCTTTGGCTATTGTTCTTGAAGTAATCAGAACACATGCTGACAGACTAACAACAAACAATGTACCATTTACGCAGAAGATGAGTTCTTTTGTACCACAAGAAACTACTTGGTTATAAACATGACAGTATTTAATAACGATAAAAAGCAAACTCAAGAAATTAAACAATTCTTGAAACAACAAAAACCTAACAAACAGGTTAATCCAACTGAAAAGGTTGGAGAACGGTCTGGACGAACACTCCCCATTCGGGGATCTTGATTATCCCTTTGTGTCCGACCTGGGGCAACCAGCGGGTGGGATGTCTGGAAGATTAACAATAGAGGTCATTGTAGACCTGATTGAATGTATGAATGAAACCAAGAAAGGTTTACAATGGCAACAACAAACAACGTAGTAAGATTTACGGATAGATATAAAGAACCAGTAGGTGACCACGAACTCCTTGCTATGATTGAGCAGGGTGTGGCTAACTCAGTCGGTGACTTCTTAAACTCTTCTGACCTAGCAAGAGAACGACAGAAGGCTACATACGAGTATGGTATGATGCCACAGTTCCACCTAACTCCTCAAGGTGTGTCTCAGATTGTATCTTCTGATACAGTAGAGGCTGTTGAAGGTTATGCGGCTATTATCTCCGAACTTCTATTTAACAACAATAAGCTAGCTCGATTCCTTCCTGCTGGTAAAACTCCTACAGACTACCATAACGCTAAAGTAGCTTCTGACCTAGTTAACTACGAAATCTTTAAAAAGAATAAAGGTTGGGAAGTACTAAACACTTGGCTTAAGGCATCTTTACTATGGAAAAATTCTATTGTAAGATGGGATTATGTAGAAGACTTTGAATATTCCTTTGAAGAGTACGATAGTATCTCCCAGGATAACTTAGACACTATTCTTGCTGACGATGATGTAGAAATCATCGGCGATTTAAAGTATGAGCAAGAATTAGGCACAGATGAAGACGGTAATGCTGTATACAATATGGTATACAAAGATGTACGTCTAAAAAGAAAACATAACAAAACCAGAGTAATGATTAAAAACGTTCATCCTGAATGTTTCCGTATTACTCGTGATGCACACTCATTAGATGACGCAGCATTCGTTGGTATTCAGATTGATATGACTCGATCTGAAATTAGAAAGTATTTCCCCGATATTGCAGAGAACATTGATTGGGACGCCATTGGAGACGGTAGCTATGATTGGGCTACCAAGTACACCGAAGAGCAAGCTGCTCGTAAGCGTCTGGTTGGTGAAGAGTACTGGCTAGGTGGAAATTCAAGGGAACTATTCCCTTCTGAAGCTAACCGACAAATCACTGTTATTGAATGTTGGTTACGTGTTGACCGTGATGGTGACGGTATTGCAGAGCTAAAGCACTTTATTATTGCTGGTGCTACAATTCTTCTTGAAGAAGATTGTGATATGATCCCACTAGCTGCACTATGCCCATTTGAAGTTCCTCATGAATTCTTTGGCTTATCTGTTGCTGACATGATTCGTCCATCAACACTAGCTACTACTGCTATCCTTCGTGGATTCGTAGAAAACGTTTACCTAACTAATTATTCACCTAAGCTAGCTGACCCTAACGTAGTTGACTTTAGTGCGCTTCAAAACATGAAGCCTAAGCAGATTATTGCTACTAACGGTAATCCTCAAACTGCTGTGTCTGCACTAACCCCTGACGTTATTAGTACGGGTACAGTGCCTTTACTAGAAGTTCTTCAAGGGCACAAAGAACAAGCTACTGGTTTATCTAAAGCTGCTCAAGGTTTGAATGATACTCTGTATGTTTCAGGTAACTCTGAAGAAAAGATGCAGAGAGCAATGACTGCTGCTCAAGTACGTATTCAATACATGGCTCGCAGATTCGTAGAGACTGGTATTAAGCGACTAGTTGAAGGTGTTTACAAAACAATCCGCGATAAAATGCGTGGCCATGAAGTAGGTTACTTTGATCAGAATGAGGTATATCGCTCAGTTGATCCAGGTACATTACCTAACAACATGCTTCTATGGATTGATGCTGACGTAGGTGAAAACAGTAACAGCAATATTGTTAAGAAGATGACTGTTGTTGGTCAACAGATCTTACCTGCACTACAACAAGCTGGGGCTGGTGGTGTGGTCAATCCCGCTGCTGCCGCATTGATTGCCGCCAAAACTCTTGAAGCTTTAGACTTAGATCCACTAGACTACCTAGTAGACTACACTAACGATGAGTTTATTAAGAAGGCTGCTGCAGCAAGAGAGGCTGAACAACAAGCTGCTGAGAAGCTAAAACAGTTAGAAGAAAAAGTAAAGTTACTTGACATTGCACAACGACAAGCTACTGTTGACTTAACTAACGTTCAATCTAAGAACGCTATGCAAGATAACATTAAGCAGCTTATGGTTGCGCTTGATAAGTCTCACCAAGAGTGGGCTAAGCTTTATATTCAAGCTGCTAAAGAGGGTGTTGAGCTACCCTCTCCACCTAAGATTGAAGAGCTTCTTGTCATGGCTAACAAAGCAATTAAATCCGATTTAGCTGGTGATGCATCCAGACCAGAAGGTGGGGTTCAAGAACCTCAAGTATCTGGCCCAGCCCGTATTTACTTTTTGGACAATTTGTTGACCGTCTTGTATGTAAGTTATGACGGCAGACTGTTCTACTGATAAAGTAACCTCTGCTATATGATTCACATTTCTAGTAACCGTGATCTTACTATCATCGTCGTTGAAGAAGTATTTTATACCTGTAATTTCTGAGTAGTTGGGCAATATTTGGTTGAGACCAGCTAATTGCTCAAAGCTAGCAAACATCTGTTGGTTTGCTAAATCAATCATGTTCACTAAAAAATTTGTGTCTAGGTAATTCACATCTAGTTCTTTGAATTTTTTAAGTTCATCAACATCTAATTTATTTTCACCAAACATATTCTTATCTAAAAAGTTTATGTCTAGAGCATTTTTAGTTTGCACCTTTATCTCATCATCTTCTGTCTTCACAGGTGGGCTAACGATCAACAAATTGTTAATGTTGTTTTGTTCTATGTTTAGAATTATGGGTGCTTTTGGAGGTGTGTTGATACTTGGTACAAATGTTGCTTGATACGGACTGTCTAGGTAAACTTCTCCTGCCTCGTTACTTACAGTAATTGCACCCGTGACACATGACTTTTCATCACAACTAGGTAACAGTATAATTAGACTTCTACCTAACTCATCGACGGTCATACTGAAATCTGTTCCTCTTACTGCAATGGTTGCCGTAGGAGTTTTGACTGCGACTTGTTGTGGATTATTTTTTGCGATTTGTCCACTAGCATAACGTGCGGTGCCAAGAGCAACTTTCATTGCTAACTTACCTGTACCCTTGTTGGGATCGTACACAAAATCATCAATGATTAGTTTAGATTGCTCTGTCATTTTGACGATTGTATTATCATCAAATGAAAGTTGTGCCTTAGCTTGTGCTGTGGATATTATGTCATTCATTTGGATAGGACTATTCACAGCACTGGGTGTGCTTTTCTTGTTTCTAACGATTTCAGTAGGACCAGTTTGTTCGGTAATTTTTCCTACTGAAGATGCATTAGTTTGACTGGACAATACTAATGTTGTTGTTATTGCCTGTGCTATCAACAACAACAGTTTGTTGCAATGTACCACTCTGAGTGACTCCTACAGTATTTGTGTTTCCAGTGACAGTTATAGTTGCAGAGGTAATGCCCGTGCTTGTACTATTGTGTGTTACCGTGTTCGTATCTCCCGTTATGGTCATCGTACTAGTGTGATTAGCACCACTACCTAACAACTGTTTAGTTATGTTGTTGTCACCGACAATAGTTTGTGTAATTGATGATCCGGAGCAAGAACTTGCAGTAGATGTACCGCATTGTACTTCCATGTCATTACCACTACCAGTAGTTGATAACATTACATTGGTACTAGCACCGTTTACTACCATAGCTAGCACGTTCATGCTTCCTATTTGGTCAACAGTAACAGTATTAGAACCACTGCCTATATAAACCGGGGTTATATTTGTACCTACTTTGTTGTCACTGCCTTGTTGTCTGCTATAACGGCGAGTAACATAGTCATATCTGTACAGATTTCTGACTTCACTCAAGATGGTGTACCAACATACGAATTTCTGCCAAATCAGAGTATTAACTGTCTTGCTCGGTCTTATAAAAGGCAAGTCAAACTAGGCTCTCTTGACTTGGCATCCATTGCTGACACTGAGGAGAAGGCATACTTCACTCGTCAGAGTGGGACTGTAGAAATTGATGTTTATGTTGACAATACAACTGGCTTGGCATTTCAGGAGCAGTTGTACAAATACTGTAAGGTCACAGCCACCATACCTTATTTTAGTACCGAAACATACTGGATGGATGAAGGCGTAATTAGTGAGGTTTCGCTATCGCAAGACCTAGATGGTATTCTCAGTGAAACAGTCACAATCACGTTAGGCACTTACGGTGTCGGTGGATTTGGTGGCTTTGTCTAAGGAATACTATGGGATTACAGAGTCTTAAAACAGTAAAGCCAAAGGCTGTACAGCCTAACTTGGTCATTGATTTGTCGGAGTTTGATGGAGAGGGAACACTTACATTTCGTGCTCCTAAGGCGGCGGATATCTTTCCAGATGCTAACGAGTTGCGTGATGCAAAGATTCAGTTTCCTGAGTTCAAGGAACCAATGCTTCAGTCCATTCTTGTGATGGGGCGAACATATGTTCCAGACGAAACAGATAATGGTCAGGCAATCAGTCCTTGGCGTTCTATCGCAAATATAGCCCGTGAGAATAGCGACTTGTTCTTCTACATGCTTGCTCAATACGGAACAGCCTTCCCGCAAGACGATATTACGGGCAGGAAAGAAGTGGGAAACGACTCAGCGGAGTAGCACAACTTGCTTTGTACTACTCCGTAAAGTACTTGCATAGGCACCCGGCGGAGACTGACCTAGATTTTGATAGATTAAGCGAGTTAGTCTATATAGGTCAAATGCTAGATAAACGTGAAGAAGAACTAGCAATGATAACAGCAAGGGCGTTGGGTGCAAAATGACATTACGTGAGCTTGAGATTAAAGTCAAAGGTACGAACATTCGTCGTACCGAGCAAGACCTTGCCAAGCTCGAAGCCCAAGCAAACAAAGCCGCCGCCGCTATTCAAAACCTACAGAAGACGTTTAGTAGTGCCGCCGCTATGCCTAAACTTACCA
>OGVT01000039.1_pt1 | contig 14542 bp, 11 predicted proteins | sample 1575831 | NCBI WGS metagenome assembly OGVT01 (sample SAMN07581542, study PRJEB24739) | freshwater metagenome | place: Singapore | collected 2015-04
ACGCTCTTCCGATCTAAAAAAGGTATTTCTGGAATTGGTAGTTAAAGTGGATAAGGATTGGCGAAACAATGATTTGTTTCTTGATCGAAGTGGATATGTTTAAGGCCTACATTTTTTCAATAGAAATTAACTTTTCCTTAGTTGGTCTGAATCAGAACAATTTTTGAAACATTTTTTCCAAATTTGGATAAAAGCGAAATCCAATGAAAAACACCACTATTAGACCAATTACCTTATTTTTTTTCCTTTTTCTTTCAACTTTATATGGTTTTTCTCAAGAAATCATCAAAGAGAAATGGCCTAATGGTAGGCTTAAATCAACTGGAACCCTTTTAAATGGCAAAGAAGATGGCCTTTGGACATATTACTACGAAAACGGCCAAAAAGAGCGAGAAGGAACCTTCCTTGAAGGTAAAAGGCATGACAAATGGTCCGAATGGTACGAAAATGGGAAATTATGGACAGAGCAATACTTCAAAATGGATTTACCTGAAGGATACGCGGCTGAATATGACATGAATGGTCAAAAAGTGGAAGAGGGAACCTTTAAGGAAGGAAAACCAGCTGGACTATTTAATTCATGGTTTAATACTGGACAGCCCAAAAGCAGTGGGGAAAAGTATGGAGAAACATTGGAAGGCCATTGGATTTATTACCACGAAAATGGAAACAAGGACTCAGAAGGAGATTTTAAACAAGGGAAAAGAGCAGGTCTCTGGATAGAATATCTTGAGAATGGAAAATTAAAATCCCAAGGCTATTACATCAATGATATAAAAAATGGCAAATGGACTTTTTGGTTCGATAATGGAAGAGAAAAAGAAAAAGGAGAGTTCAGAAATGGATTTAAATATGGCAAATGGATTGAATGGTATGACAATGGACAAACCAAATCAATGGGCTCATATTTAGGAAATGAAAAAGATGGAAGCTGGCAATATTGGGATGATAAAGGTAATTTAAAAAGACAAGAATCATGGTTAGACAGGCAACTTATTGACAATAAAGATTTTTGATTGTTCATTACATGTTAAAAAACTCTTTATTTTCACCCCCAAATCCAAAGCTAATCGCCTTGAAAAAAGTTTTACAACTATCGATTTTTCTACTTTCTATCCTATTTAGTAGTAATATTTTAGCCTCCCACATTGTTGGAGGGGAAATAAACTACACCTACCTTGGAGGAAATCAATATCAGATTGCTATTACCCTCTATAGAGATTGCAATAGCACCACTGATTTTGATGACCCAGCCGCTGTTGGAACTTTGTGGGCGTGGGGATTGAATACAAACGGTCAGTTAGGTGATGGTGCTGTAGTTAGTAGATCAAGTCCTGTTCAGTTGGGTTCTAGCTCAAACTGGGCTCAGGTAGCTTGCGGTGACTCTCATTCAATGGCAATTACCACTACAGGTACTCTATTTACTTGGGGTGGTAATGCTGATGGACAGGTAGGAGATGGTTCTGTGGTTTTGAGATCAAGTCCTGTTCAAATTGGATCATCAAGTTGGACTATGGTGGCCGGTGGTGGATTATATACGGCTGCCATTCTTACAACAGGAGCTCTGTATACGTGGGGTAGGGGAGCTAGCGGTGTGCTTGGTTCAAATGCTGTCACTCCGAGAAGCTCACCAGTTCAAGTTGGAACATCGAGCTGGTCATTGGTAAGCGCTGGACTATCTTTCACTGGTGCTATTCGCTCAGATGGTACATTATTTGCATGGGGTATAAACACAGATGGGCAACTTGGCCAAAATGACGTTGTTGCTAGATCAAGTCCAGTTCAGGTTGGAGCAGGGTATAGCAAATTATCGTTTGGGGGGGCAACTGCCCACGCCTTAAAAACAGACGGTACTCTGTGGACATGGGGAGCTGGTGGGTCAGGTAGATTAGCATCGGGCACCACAGCACCAAGGAGCTCGCCTGTTCAAGTTGGGAGTTTAAGCTGGTCAATGGTTTCCAATGGAAGACAAAGTACTGGTTTTAGTGGTGGTATATCAAATAATATAATTTATATGTGGGGTCAAGGAACCAGTGGCCAACTGGGTGATCTTACAGTTGTTGGCAAATCTTCCCCTGTACAGGTTGCATCGCTTCCTCAAAGAAATTCTTTAAGCCAGCTAGGATCAAGCAGCTGGACAATGGTAAGTGCATCTGGAAATACTAGTGCTGCAATAACAACCACAAAAACGTTGTTTGTGTGGGGTGATAACACAAATTACCAACTTGGTGATTCCACTATTGGTAGTAAAGGGTATCCTTCTAAAGTACAACCTTTGTCGTGGACAAAGGTTGCAAAGGGTTGGGGATTTACTATAGCGTTGAGAAGTGATGGTGCGTTATATGCATGGGGATACAATGCATCTGGTCAATTAGGTGATGGAACATCAGTAGCAAGATCTTCGCCAGTGCAAGTTGGATCGGTGAGTGAATCGTGGACAAATGTATCATGTGGAGCAAGTCATACGGTAGCTTTAAAATATGATAACACCTTGTGGACATGGGGCGCCAATAATGATGGACAGTTGGGTCAGAACGTTGGTACCGGTACGCATCGATCTTCTCCTGTTCAAGTGGGTACAAACAGCTGGACAACAGCCCAAGCGGGATCCGCCTGGTCAGGTGCAATTAGAAGTGACGGTACACTGTGGGTTTGGGGTAACAACGGTAGTGGACAGCTTGCACTGAACGATATCAACGTTTCAAGATCAAGTCCTGTTCAGGTAGGAACAAGTTCGTGGAATTCCATTGGATTGGGTACAGCATCGGGAGGTGCTATTCGTTCAGACGGAGCTTTGTTTACATGGGGTTCTAACTCTTTTGGCCAACTTGGTCAGAATGACGTTGTCGCTAGATCGAGTCCTGTACAAGTAGGTGCATCCAGCTGGTCAATGATATCAACAAGCGGTTTAGGTGTATGGACAGGAGCAATACGATCTGATGGTGCATTGTTTACATGGGGTGCCGGAGGTAATGGTAGATCAGGACAAAACGCAGTCACGAATAGATCAAGTCCTGTACAAGTTGGAACATCAAGTTGGTCTTTTATTTCTGTAGGATATTTAACTGGAGCAGCAATCAGATCTGATGGTACTCTGTGGGCATGGGGCAGTAATGTTTACGGTGAGGTAGGTGATGGGACACAGACAGCAAGATCGTCCCCTGTGCAAATTGGTACCCAAAGTTGGACCTTTGTCGACTATTCACGACACGCTGGTTCTTCAGAATATAATTCAGCTGGTATTGATTCTCTGGGTAAGTTGTATGGGTGGGGTAGGAATACTAACGGTGACGTAATCGGTGATAATTCTGTTGTTACGCAGTCGTTTGGTCCAGTTCAGACGTCTGCTCAACAATCACTAGTTGATAACAATGTTCCCTCTTCGTGGAATCAAATTTCCACAAGTATAAGTCATATTGTTGCTATCGATTCCACAAACAAACTCTACGTATGGGGTAGAAATCCATCATCTCAGCTTGGTATATCATCCTCGCCAGAACTTAGCTGGAGTCAGGTGGTGGTTGGTGTTTCTTCTTCAGCAGCGATACGTTCTGATGGTAGGCTGTTTGTGTGGGGGTATAACACCGATGGTGTTTTGGGTGATGTAGCCATTGCGGCTATTAATTCTGCGGTTAGTGTCCCACAGGCTCTGGGAACTGCTAGCTGGACGCAAGCTGCACTATATGATACAAGCATGTATGCAATACGAAACGACGGTGCTCTTTTTGCCTGGGGTTTGAATGGTACTGGGCAGCTGGGATTAAATGATGTAGTGACGAGATCAAGTCCAGTACAAGTTGGCATCAGTTTCTCGAAAATAACAGCTGGTAGTCGATTTGCTATTGCAGTCAAAAGCAATGGTCAACTGTGGGGGTGGGGACAGAATAATCAAGGTCAGTTAGGATTAAGTGATACAACTCTTCGTTCAAGCCCTGTTCAGATAGGAACAAGTAGCTGGAGTCAGGTTTCAGCTAGTGAGCAGTATGCCTTGGCTTTAGATGTTAACAATAAGTTGTATGGTTGGGGATATAATTTAAATGGTGAGTTGGGAGATAACACCGTTGCTAGCAAATCATCACCAGTACAAATTGGAACTTCAAGCTGGACTTTGATATATGCAAACTATTCAAGTGCTGCTATCCGCTCGGATGGAGCTTTATTTACTTGGGGTTCTAATGGTAGTGGACAGCTAGGAAATGGAACGATAGTTAATAGATCAAGTCCTGTTCAGGTAGGAACGAGTAGCTGGACAAGTGTTAGTGTTGCTTCGTCAAACATGGTTGCTATAAAAGCCGACGGAACACTCTGGTCTTGGGGTGCCAATCCAAACGGGGAGTTGGGTATCAATGGGGCAATTAACGGATTAAGATCTTCTCCAGTGCAGATAGGTTCTCTGAGTAATTGGTCAAAGCTTATTTCATCGGGTAATCACATTTACATCAATGGAGCGATTGATACGGCGGGCCAAATGTATCTGTGGGGACTTCCTGGAGCTGGTGGTATGATAGGTGATAATACCACAACAACAAGATCAAGCCCGGTGCAAGTGGGTGCTAATTCTGTGGTTAACATTGTTAAAACCAGACCAACTCTTCTCGATTCATCCAGCTGGACACAGGTATCGGCTGGAAGAAGTCACACCCTAGCAATAAAATCTGATCAAACATTGTGGGGGTGGGGTGGTTGGGCTGCTGGTGTTGCAGCAAATACATCTGTACTTTTTAGCAGTCCAGCACAAGTTGGTGCTTTGTCGTATACAAAAATATCGGCAGCCAATAACTCTTCTTACGCTATTAGCAACACAAACAAACTATATGCGTGGGGTCAGAATAGTAGTGGCGAACTTGGTTTAAATGATGTCGCCAATCGTTCAAGCCCTGTTCAGGTTGGAACATCTAACTGGATATCTGTAAGTGCCGGTCCTGGATTTGCAGGAGCTATTAAACAGTAATAAATAATAGGTGATTTGAAGGAGGTTATTATGCATGATATAGATTTAATGTTACAATTACAGCTTGAAGGCAAGCACGAACAAGCCAGAGCAATATCTGACAAGCTTGAAAAACTTGGTCCTAAAGGTGTTTTAGATCCATTTGGTAAAAACACTGAGGACATCTGGATGCGCCACTGCTTTAACCGTGGTTGGTTTATGATTCAAGATGGTGACTACCAGAAAGGATGTCAACTTTTAGAAAATGGTAGATTTCTCAACGTCTATGGTAGTCCACCACTAAAAACAAAAGCACCCATATACAATCCAGCTCAAAATGATATAAAAGACAAATCCATCATCATCAGCCTTGAAGGTGGCTTTGGTGATGAGATCATCCACGCAAGATTTGCACAAAGCTACAAAGCACTAGGCGCCTCTAAAGTATATCTTGCCGCTGCCCCTGAGCTTGTAAGTTTGTTTAAGCGAGTTCCTGGCGTTGATGATGTTATACTTCGCAATCAAGCCCATACAGTTGAACATGATTTTTGGGTGCCTGGTTTTAGTGCTGGGTGGGTTGCCGGTCACACGTTTGAAAATTTCATTAGTACACCATACATTTCTGCTAAACAAGAATCCGTCAACATCTGGAAGAGTTTAATTAACTCAGATAAGATTAAGGTAGGTATTCGTTGGGCAGGTAATCCCAAGTTTGAGCATCAGCAATTCAGACGGTTCCCAACAAACTTTATAACAAATTTAGTTAAGTACGAGGAACTACAACTTTATAGTTTACAAAGAGACCATAACACTGTATCCCTTCCCAAAGACATTATTGATTTGCAACATATGCTATTAAGCTGGGAAGATACAGCAGCTGCAATTTCCAACCTTGATCTTGTTATTACAAGCTGTACAAGTATTGCACATCTTTCAGCTGCAATGGGCAAACCAACGTGGATTGTTGTTCCATGTCTTCCATATCACACATGGACGTTTAAAGCCCCTACATCTTCCACAACACCGTATTATGAGTCAGCTCTTTTGTTTAGACAAAAAACGTACGGTAAGTGGAATGATCCATTCCAAGAAATATATGAATGTCTGGAAGAATCATACGATCTTGAACATATTGATATGCCTAACGAAGATAAAGAAGCCAAAAAACTCAATCTAGGTTGTGGGTTGAAAAAGTTTAAGGGCTATCACAATGTTGATATTTCTCCAACAGTCAAACCCGATGAAGTTGTTGATCTCAACAAGGATTGGCCTTGGAATGAAAACACCTATACACATATCGTAGCTAAAGATGTGTTTGAACATCTTGATGATCCAGTTCATGCTATTAAAGAGATGTATCGTGTTAGTGAAAATGGTGCTATCTGGGAAATTCAAGTTCCTCACTGGAGATGTGACACTGCCTTAGATGATCCAGGTCATAAACATCTTATAACACTTGGGTTATTTAATTTGTTTGATCAGCAAAAAGCAATGCAACGGATTCAAGCAGGAGAAAGCGATTCTCCACTTGCTTTTGAACATGATATAGATATTAATGTGTGTGACACTCAGTTTATGTATACTGCGCCATGGCAACACAAGATTCAACGCGGAGAAATTACAAACGAAGAGTTGACGTACGCACTTAACCACTTTAATAATGTTGCTCAAAGTATGATTATGTTGATCCAAGTTCATAAACCTGGACGATATGGTAAAGCTGAATATGAGCAAGAAATTGAGAAAATTTTAAATGACCAAAAATTATGAGTTTACTGTTGCGTTTAATCCTGAATCCACTCAAAAGAACATTTCCCATATCATAAACACGTTTGGTATCCCTTCAACTATTGTTGAGATTGGATGCTACGAAGGCTACACAACGTGTTGGGTGGGCGATGTTCTTCATCAGTATAATCCCCATCTAGACATTTACGCAATTGATCCTCACAGTGATAGTGTAGATATTCATGAGGACATGGCTGCGGCTGGAGCAAGATTCCAAAGAAACATTTCCCAATGCTCAACAAAAAACATTCACTACATCAAGAAAAAATCTGAGGATGGGTTAATTGACCTTATCAACCAGAATGTTCAACCTGAATTTGTATACATCGATGGGGATCATTTTGCTAGTGCTGTTCTGACAGACTTAGTGTTATCTTTTAAAATGTTGAAGGTAGGTGGTGTTATTCTCTGTGATGATGCAACCGAGTGGAGATTTAAGGATAATAACGGCACTTACAGCGCCCAGATGAATCCACGTGTTGCGATTGAGAACTTTATTCAATGTAACTGGCATAAGGTAAAACCAATTTGGTTACCTGACATGCTTCAAACAGCGTTTGTGAAACTATGTTAAACTTATTTAGAAGTAACGATATAAACGTTGAGTCGGCGTATATTATAACGCTAAAGAATAATGACAATTCACTAAAATATTCAGCACAGTGTCAGGAATCGTGTAAACGTGTTGGAATGCCTTACAAAGTGTGGGATGCATATAATGGTTTAAACAGTCCAATAATTGTTCCTGATCACAGTAAAGATTGTAGTGTGATGAATATGCTAAAAATTACTGATCATTATTTAACAAGGGGCGAGGTTGCTTGTGCTCTGAGCCACGTTAGTTTGTGGGTTCACTGTGCAAAGATTGATAAACCAATTGTAATTCTTGAGCACGATACTGTTATGGTTGAAAGATTCGAGCAACATCAAAGCTACAATTCAATAGTTTATCTTGGTGGTTCTGAGTGGGCTCAACAAGGTTGGAAGATATATCCAATTCCACCACACGCTTCTGAAGGACCAAATTATCACTTTATTTGTAGAGCACATGCATATAGTATTGACCCAGCCATGGCAAAAAATTTAATTTCCCACGTAATAAAAATGGGTATATGTGCACCTTTGGATATTATGCTGAGAGCTGACCTATTCAACATTACTCACCAAGGTTTGTATGCGTATGATGTGATGTCTGATAAAACAGATACAACGATAAAAGCCCGACCATTTGATGGTAGAACTACAAAAAGAAACGATAAATTAGAGGATTAGGTGTATTCTTGTTGTATATAAATACCATGAGAGAAATGGTTAGGAGCTGAAAATGGCTGTTCCTGCAACAAGAAATGAATTCAAAGAATACTGCCTTAGAAAACTTGGTAAGCCAGTTATTGAAATTAACGTCGACGATGACCAGATAGAGGATCGTATTGACGAAGCGTTGAAATACTACTGGGATTACCACTTCGATGGCACAGAGATGATTTATTACAAACACCAAATAACATCTCAAAATAAAACAGATCGCTACATTACACTTCCCGATAATGTGATTGGTGCTGTTCACCTGTTCCCTATTGGTGACCCCGCGGTTTCTAGTGATGATCTGTTTAACATCAGATATCAGATAGCTCTAAACGATTTATACACACTTACCAGCGTTTCAATGATTCCATACTACATGGCCATGGAGCATATTGCGTTCTTGCAGGAGATGCTCGTTGGTAAGCAGCCTATCCGCTACAATCGTCACCGTAATACACTCCACCTCGATATGGATTGGGAGAAGGTAAATGTTGGTGATTATATTGTTGTGCAGGCTTATCAGATTGTAGATCCAACAACCTATACTGATGTTTGGGGTGATAGATGGTTGCAAAATTACTGCACACAACTTATTAAACAGCAGTGGGGTTCAAACCTCACCAAGTTTGAGGGCATGCAACTTCCTGGTGGTGTGCAGTTCAACGGTCAAAAGCTTTACGATGATGCAACAGCAAAATTAGAAGAAATGGAGAAGGAGATGATCGACAACTTCTCATTACCAGTCATGGATATGGTGGGTTAGTTCGAAACTTTTATAAATACTCTCGTGATGTTTAATTTCAAGAGAGTAATATGAAAGAGAAATATGGGTTTGTTTATATTTGGAGAGACAAAAAACATAACAGATATTACATTGGATCACATTGGGGCACCATAGACGATGGTTATGTTTGTAGTTCTGATTGGATGAAGAAAGCTTATAAGCGCAGGCCACAAGACTTTAAGCGTCGGATATTAGAACACGTGGAAGCTAGCAGAGGTGATTTGTTGGCAACTGAATATAAATGGTTAAGCATGATTAAGGAAAGTGAGCTTGGTAAGCGATACTATAACTTAAATAACTATTTGAATGGTCATTGGACCACAGACAGTGAAAAAAGATTAACAGTTAGTGAAAAATTATCGCGTGCTCAAAAGAAAAATTTTGAAGATCCAGAGTATAAAGCACGATTTATGGAAACAAGAAAAAACTTGCCTCCACAAACAGCTGAAACAAGAGAAAAAAGAAGAGTATCAATGCTAGGTAAAAATGTTGGTCGACCAAAAACAGAAAAGTTTTACGAGAGCCGTAAAAAGCTAAGAGGTGTTTGCAAACATTCCCCAGAACACATACAGCATCTAAAAGAGACAAGCACTTTTAAAATGTTAAATAAAACAAAGGTTGTTTGCAAAATGTGTGGTACAGAGGGTAATGTGGGAAATATTGCTCGTTACCACAATGACCGCTGCAAGCTTGCAGGAGTAATGTAATTGGCTACTAATTTCTACTTCAACAACTTTCAATCAAGCCAGGAACAGCTACTCATTGAAAACCTTGTTATCGAGTCTATTAAGATTTATGGACACGATGTAAAATACATTCCACGAGTATTACAAAACAAGGACAAAATTTACGGTGAGGATAAACAGACCTCAAAGTATATCAATGCTATTGAAGTAGAAATGTATATCAAAAATGTTGAGGGGTTCCAAGGTGAGGGAGACTTTCTTTCAAAGTTTAACTTACAGATCCGCGACCAGATTACCTTCACAATAGCTAGAAGAACATTTGGTGATGAGGTTGGAAGTATAATGACACTAGATCGTCCGCGCGAAGGTGATCTTGTGTATTTTCCACTGAACAAGAAAGTATTTGAGATTAAATTTGTAGAACACGAATCAATATTTTATCAACTTGGTGCGCTTCAAATGTTTGATCTCAAATGTGAGTTATTTGAATATAACGGCGAAGTGTTTGAAACGGGTGATTCAGAAATTGACGCTCTTTATGAAAACAACTTCCTCGGTAAACCTATTTCTGAACCAATTGTCACTGATGATAGATACGAGAATACAATAATAACACAGGCTGGGGATGCCCTTGCAACGGAAGGGGAAGCAAGTATCGAAGAGATTGATCCAGCAGCTGAAAACATTACAATACAAAATGAGGCTGCTGGTTTCCTTGATTTCTCTGAAACAAACCCATTTAGTGAAGCAGGGAGATTTTAATGTTTGGTAATAAGTTTTATCACGGATCTATTCGTAAGTATGTTACTCTTTTTGGTACGTTGTTCAATGATATTGAAATAGATCGTGTTGCTTCTGATAACAGCGTGTACCAGACAATTAAAGTGCCGATTGCTTATGGACCTAAAGAAAAAGTTCTAGCAAGACTTGATCAGGATCCAAATCTGAATCGTAAGTATGCTGTATTGCTGCCAAGAATGTCTTTTGAGCTGACAAACATAAACTACGCAAGTGAAAGAAAGCTCCCTACAATTAATCGAAACGTGAATACAGCAGCAACCACATCTAAGAGTCTGCTTTATCAGTACAACCCAGTTCCTTATGACTTCATGTTTACACTTAGCATTATGGTAAAGAATGCTGAGGATGGGACAAGAATTCTTGAACAAATTCTTCCTTATTTTACTCCAGAATGGACTCCAACAATCAATTTGATACCTGAAATGGGTATCAACATGGATATCCCTGTAGTTCTTTTGGATGTTGTGTCACAGGATACATATGAGGGCAATTTTGAGGATAGAAGAAGCTTAATTTGGACATTAAACTTTCTTCTCAAAGGTTACATCTTTGGTCCAGTGAGAAAAACTGGAATTATCACTCTTGCAAATACAAATTTCTACGATGCAACGCTGTATGATGATATTAACACTGCACCCGGTAATACTGAGCTTTTAGAAGGTTTTGATATTATACCTGGTTTAACTGCTAACGGGCAGCCAACATCAAATAGTTCTCTTTCAATAGATAGAGACGAGATTGCTGCTAATGATAACTATGGATATATTGTTACTAAAACATGATGGATAATGATAAGATTGCTGAGTCTCTTGATTTAGAGCCTATGGAACAACAGCCAGTGGAGGTTGTTCCTGAAATTATATCAAGCAATGTTCAAGATGATTTTGATTTTGCTCGAGCAAATATGGTCAATATCATTGAAAAGGGACAAGAAGCACTCAACGATATATTGAGTGTTGCTCAGCAATCACAACAGCCAAGAAGCTTTGAGGTTGTTTCAGATCTAATTAGAACCATAGCGCAAACAAATAAAGATCTTCTTGAGCTCTCAAAACAGAAAAAAGAAATTGAAAAAACTGATGGACCTAAAACCGTCAACAACAATCTTTTTGTTGGTAGTACATCAGAATTATTAAAAATGTTAAAGCAGAACAATGAGCAGTGAAGCCTATCACGGTAATAGACACTTAAAGAAAACCGATGTAGCAATCCAGTTTTCACAAAAAGAAGTCAAAGAGTTTGTCAAGTGTTCTAAAGATCCCATCTACTTTATAGAAAACTACGTTAAAATTGTCAACGTAGATAAGGGTCTTGTCAACTTCAAACCGTATGAATACCAGAAAAGAATAATAGAGGCGTCGGTAGCTGAGCGTTTTGTTATCTGCAAGATGCCCCGACAGTGTGGTAAAACCACTGCTATTGTTGGCTTGATGTTGTGGTATGCTTTGTTTAACGAAGATTATTCCATTGCAATTCTTGCACATAAGTTGAGTCAAGCACAAGAAATTATGTCAAGAATTCAGCTTGCGTATGAAAGCTTACCTAAATGGCTTCAACAGGGTATCGTTGAATGGAACAAACGTAATGTCGAGTTGGAAAACGGTTCTAAGATACTAGCTTCTTCAACAACAGCAAGTGGTGCTCGTGGTGGATCGTTCAACCTAGTTTATCTTGATGAGTTTGCATTCGTTCCAAACAACATCCAAGAAAAATTCTTTAGTTCAACTTATCCAGTTATTTCCTCTGGTCAAACAACCAAGGTGTTAATTACATCAACACCAAATGGTCTAAACCTGTTCTACAAATTGTGGCGTGAGTCTGAACTTGGTCGGAACGATTATAAGAGAATATCAATTCACTGGTCGGATACACCGGGTCGTGATGAGAAATGGAAAGAAGAAACTATCAGAAACACGAGCTACGAACAGTTTCGTGTCGAGTTTGAAACAGAATTTGTTGGTTCATCATCAACACTAATCCACCCCGATATTTTGAGAACACTGATATCTGAGACGCCTGTGCAAATGCATGGCGACATAAAGATATATCACGAGCCTCAAAGAGATCATACCTACTTTATGGTGGTTGACCCTTCAAGGGGTGTTGGTAAGGATTACTCAGTGTTTACGATCTTTGATGCCACTGAAGTGCCTTATAAGGTAGCTGCTATCTATAGATCTAATGATATATCTCCTCTGCTGTTACCAGCAATTATACAGACAGCCGCAATAAAATACAACAGCTGTTATGTTGCCGTCGAGACAAACGATAACGGCCAGCAAGTTGCAGATCCTATCTTAAGAAATGTCATACTACAGCAAGTAGAAAATATTAAAAAAGAGGACTTAGACACTACCTTATTTTCTTTTGAGCAAACAAGGGGCGGGCGTATGAGCATTTATTTAACAAATGCAAAAGATGAAAATATGGATAAGAATAAGAAATTTCTAAGTAATGTTGATTATGAAGTTAAGCCCGATCAGAAGAAAGATTTTACTGAACGATTTGTTGGTCATATTAATGCTAAAGATATGGCACGCGCTTTGCCTTATACTAAGAACATTGAATTATCAAGATCCAATCAATATTTTTCAAGAGAAGCACAGTACGCCGTTATGAATGGTCATGATGATACTTCTTTATTTTTGTTAAAAGGTTGGGTATCGCCTTTATAAGCAATACGATAATATAAAAAAACTAGAAACACAATAAACAGGACTAGAAAACATGTTTAGATATTCAATAATCATTGATTCATTGATCAAGGCAATGACTCATAAGTATATTCGTAGAATTCCTAAAGGGGTAACCAAGACCGGCGCAACAAAGTACATGTACTACTATGCCGGCCAAGAGGGGCGAGGCAAAGGGATTGCACATGAAAGCGAAATTGTGCAGGGCGCTTCTTTTGCCTTGGGTAGCGGGGATCAGAGACACCATGCACATATAACAAAGATCGACGGGGACAAAGTAACGGTCAAATATGACGATGGAGCTAAAAAGGGACAAGAAGAAACCATGACTAAGAAACAATTTCAAGATTTAGTACATGGAGAACATAAAGAATCAATCAAACAAGTACAAGAGAAGAGAGAACAAAGAGAGTACAAGCAAAAACAAAAGAAACAAGCGACGATTGATTTAAAGAAACCACACCCCGCCCCGCCAAAAATAGAACATGCTAAGATTTCAGTAAAACGAGTAAAAACTATAGCGCAAATTGCAGATACCTTATCCGCTATGCCCTCACTTGAAGACCAGTTAAAGGCCTTTATCAATGATAATAGTACCGATACTTTATCTAAAATGCTTGAGAAGTTAGGCGTACAGATGAAACCTAAAATAGATAACGCACGTCAAGAGTCTTTTATCATGCTAGCCGGTGAAGCGGGCAAGCCAACAAAGGCGCCGATCAAATATAAGATTGTTGAGATGGATGATATTAAAGCTAGTCATGATGAAAATACCTTCTCAAATAATAAAGAATACCCAGCAGGCCTACAAGAACGCATCTATGAATCAGATATGGCCGAACAATTAAAAGTAATTAGAAACGCTCAAAACCTAGAACCCGCCTTCTTAGTCAATACAAATCCCGACGCTATGAATGGCGCGCCTATTATCAATGAAGAAGGTTTAGTATTAGGAGGCAACAGCCGCACAATGGCAATTAAACGAGCGTACGCTAGACACCCCGAAAAGGCTGAAAATTATAAAAATTATTTAGCTGATCACGCTGATTCTTTTGGTTTTGCCCCCGAATATATTTCGCAATTTAAGAATCCTATTTTGGTTCGAGAATATGAACCAGCAGACAAGAGCGAAAAAAACATGAAATTACTTGTTCGTCAAATGAATGAAGGATTTACGCAAGCTATGGATGAAAAAACCGAAATAGCGGCGATTTCTAGACGGTTGACAGATAAGTCAATAAACGCAATTGGTAAAGCTTTTTCTAATTCTGATGCAGCTAATATCTATGAACTTTTAAATCTTGGGGATGACTATTCGCAAGACGTGATCAATGCACTGATGAAAGACGGTATCTTATCTTATCAAAATATGAATAAGTTCATTGACCCCGAAACGAAGCGAGTTTCGCCAGCATTTGCGCATATGCTATCAGACGTTTTAGTAGGCAAAGTACTGACTAATAAGACCATCATGGCTAAAATGTCGCCGGCGCTACATGAACGATTTTCGGCGGGCGTGATTTCTCTTGTTGCCCTCATTATCGTGACTGGGAAA
>OGVT01000040.1_pt1 | contig 14371 bp, 8 predicted proteins | sample 1575831 | NCBI WGS metagenome assembly OGVT01 (sample SAMN07581542, study PRJEB24739) | freshwater metagenome | place: Singapore | collected 2015-04
GTTTCCCAGTCACGATACTTAAGCTTTTAAATAAAATGGATTGTGTAAACTGTTAATAAAAATAAACCATGGCAGCTCTTTGTCCAAATTGCAAAACTAAATTATCCTGTGGATGTCAAAGAAGAACAGCATCTAATGGAACAACAGCATGCTCAAGTTGTATTGGTTCTTATGAACGAGAACTTAAGAAATCAAAACCAGCTTTAGCAAAGGTAAACACATCATCTAATCAAGATAGATGGTCAGAATTGATGAAGAAGTTTAAAAAATAAATTCTCATGATTTTTTATTTATACATACCCTGCCCTGGTTCTTCTGGAACTTCTTTTACAAGTAATACTAATTCATCTACTAATTTAAGTGGTGAGTATATTACTTTTTCAAGTTTGTTTCCAGGGGAGTGTTATAGTATATCATTAATCAATGTACTTCCTACACCTATTAATCCTACACCAACACCTGATGTAACTATTAATTGGGGGACAGAAGCTTATACATTGTTTAATTCATGCACTGATTGCATAGACAGTCAAAATGTTAAATATCCGTGTTTATGTAGTAGGGCAACTAATTTAACTAATGAAAAGATTACTATTCAATATATCAATTGTGAAGGTAAAACAAATAACTACCCCACTCTACAAGTTGGAGAAACAGGTCCTAGAATTTGTGTTAGAGAATGGTTAGGGCTTTATCCAAAAGATACATTTGAATGCTATGGAGATTGTATAGGTGCGGAATGTCCACCATACTATTTACTTACTAACTGTCTTGACCCAGAGGATACCTTCTGCACAAATACTGATTTAAGTTTTTATGCTAACGGTCTTACTAGTGTAATTTTAGTTGGTGAGGCATATGCGGATAAATGTTGGACTATTACTGAAGTACAAGATTGTGTCAATCCTATTGCTGTAACAGTACAATACTCTTATTTTGATTGTAAGGTATGCATTGAACAATTTGTAGTCAACTACCAGTTAATTAACTGTAATGAAGATGGTACTGTAATCTATACTAGTACAGATCTATCTGCTTATGCAGGAAGTGTAATTACTTTAGAAGGATATGAGGGTAATTGCTGGTATGTGCAAGTTTACAGTGGCAACATCCCAGGAAATATACCAGTAACTGTAGTATCAACTTATCAGTCTTGTGAAGATTGCACAACTCCTCAATATTTACTTGAAGATTGTGATGTCACAGATCCTGATCCAGATATTATTACTAATACAGATCTATCAGCCTATGTAGGTGATGTAGTTACACTTCTTAATTGTCCTGATAAATGTTGGATAGTCAGCGAAGTAACTACAAACATTACGACTCCTCAGTTAGTTCATGTAACTGCTAGTCATGTAGATTGTGAAGCATGTATTCAACCAGCTCCTGAACCTGTACGCCCTACATTTACATATAAAAGTGTAACACCAGGATATGATACTCCAGGATGTGAACCTGATAAGTTTGAAAGAATAGTATGTAACTTTTCTGAGGCTATGTATCGTCAAATCATGGTTGATGCCTATGGTATTACACCATGTTGTGGAGAAGAAGATATAAAGTATGAAATTAAATACGAGCTCATTAAGCTTAAAGCAATAGCTGACCCTGACTATAATTGTTATAAGTCACCAGACTGTGGGTGTAGCACATCTACATATGGATTAACACCTTGTACACCAAATGATAATCCTACTGCAACTTGTTATAATTATTTGGTAAATATTGCTACACTAACAGGAACAACATTTACATATAGAGACTGTTTGAATGAGGAGCAAACAATTATTGTCCCTGCATCTAACACGACAAGTCAGTATACTATATGTGGAATAGCTAATCAGTTAATAGCTACTCCAGATAATATAATATTGTTTAACTATACAGAGCTTGCATTAGAATGCACGGATTAATTAGGATAATAATTGAAAAATTCTTATATTATAATATATGAAGCCAACGAACTTAAATAAAGAGACTTGTAACCCAATTTCATCAAATTGTGTTATTTGGCAAGGTCCAGATATTCCATGTATTCAAATTTGTAAAGGAGATGCAGTATCTGATGTAGTAGCAAAGCTAGCTACAGAACTTTGTGCAATACTAGATATTTTAGATGTTCAAAACTATGATCTTACATGTTTTAATATTACTGCATGTGGGCCTCAAGATTTTCAACAACTAATTCAATTCTTGATTGATCAAATATGTGCTTTACAAAATGTAACTCCTACAGATGTTAAATCAGCAGGATGTCCAGATTGTTTAGTAACTGTTAATCAAGATTGTTTTTCTGAGTTAGGAGAAGTTGCTCAACTAGTAGATTATGTTACAGCAATTGCAACAAAAATATGTGGTCTTGTATTACAAATTTCTGCTATTCAAAGTGCTATTGTAGATCTAGATGATCGCGTAACTGTACTTGAAAGCTACTTCCCATTACCAGCACCTACTGAAGTTAATATAACACCTGACTGTGTACTCCCTTCAGTACCCACTCCTGTAAGCAAAGTACTTACAGCATTGGAATTACAATTCTGTCAACTAATAGGAGCTACAGGTTCTGCAACAGATATTATAAACGCATATTTAGCACAGTGTGTTGCAAACAATGATCCTAGATTAGATGGTGGTGGTGATATGGATACTATTCCAGGATGGTTTCCTGTAGTAACTAGTATTGCTGAATCTATTACTAATTTGTGGCTTACTGTATGTGACATTAGAAATGGATTAAGTACAGTATCTATTACTCCTGTTGATACTCAAACAGTTAATTTGACAGTAACAGGTGGGCCAGCATTTACATTACAGGCTGATGTTGTAGATACAGGTTGGGTTAATCTTAACGGGTTTGACTACTACACTGGTTCAATGGCTAATGCAAAACCTCAATGTAGACGTATTGGTAGTGTTATTCATTTTAGAGGTACTATATTTGTTCCACTAAGTAGTGATGGAGGGCCAACAATTATTCCATTATCTACAACATCTACTTATAATACTCAGTGGTTTAAAGATCCATGGACAGGTGCTGCTGATCCTACATATGGGAATGGTGTAATTTTAAGTGGTGGTGGAACCATGGCTTTTAATTATAATGGTGTAACTGCAACTAATGTAATTCCTACATCAGTATGGAACCCTGCACCTGGTGATCCAATATTTGATGGAACATATAGTACAGGTACTATTATTGCCACTAGACAAATTAGAACAGACTTATTAGCAAATGGAACAGCGTTGTCTGCTGTAGTTGGATTATTTATAAGCGATCAAGGGATTCTAACTTTACAAACTCTAAAAGATTTTGAACAAGTATCTGGATTGATTACTTATCAAGCAGCTTCTCCACTAAGATATATTACTAGTGTAATTACAGCTGGAGAACATATTCCTGATCACACTGCAGCAACGTCAACTATTCACAGTTCACCTAATTCAGGAACTACAACTACAACTGCTTTACCAGCTCCACTAGGGCCTGATACACAATATATTAATAATCTTACATTAGATTACGATACAACACCTACATGGCCATTTAGCTGTGACGCAGGTTTAGAAACTGATATAGGTGGATTTGGATTTAGAATTGATGGTTTAATGGCTTATATAGCACCTTAATATTTTATAAAATGGCATATTCAAACAACGGATGTAAAAATAAACCATGTGGGTGTGAGGATACTCCACTTACAAGTCCTGCTCCATGTAATCCTGTAGGTTGCCCTGAGCCATATCCATGTACAGAAGTATTAAATGCTGAGTGTGTGGTATATACAGATGAAGATATTACATGTAATCAGGATGTTGTAGTGTCTCAAGATATGAATCTTGCTGAGGCTATTCAAGCTATAACGACATACTTTTGTAATTCTTCAGGTACAATTGCTTCTGATATATTATGTGGTCAAGATGTAGTAGTTGACGCAGGTTCTACACTTGCTGAAGCAATTCAAGCTGTAGTTGATTATTTCTGTTCAAATACAGTAGATACTGGATGGGTAGATTTAGAAGGCTTTGCGTATTATCAAGGTTCAACTGCATCAAGCAAGCCTCAAGTAAGACGCATTGGTAAACAAGTATTTTTTAGAGGCAACTTATATGTACCATTATCAGATGGTTCAGCTATTATAAATCTTACAAATAATAATACTTACGAAACTATTATGCGTAAAACTCCTTTTGTAGGTTCAGGAGGGGTATATGTAGATGCTACTAATAATATCTTTTTTAATAGTACTGGGTCAGCTGCTAATCCTGTAATTCCTAATTCTGTTATTGCATCAGGCACTAATTTAGATGGTGCATATAAATTGACTCGTGAAGTTGCTTCAAGAAAAATTGTTGTTGCAACTGATCCTACAGGAGATCAAGGAGAAGTATTATTGCATGCTTATGTTGAAATATCAATTCTTGCAAATAAAACTTTACGTTTAACTGCTTTATCTACTTTAGAAAACGATGGATCGTATCCTACTGATTTTACAGGCTCTAGCTCATTACGTGCAATTACATCAAGTTTTAAGTCTAGAGAAAATGTAATTAATTTTAAAAATTACTTACTAGGTCAATCTGGTACTAACTCTATAAATCAAACTCCTATTTTTTCAGGTGCATTGATTGTAGGTAATGCATATTACATTTTAGATTATAATGCAGGAGATGACTTTACAAATGTAGGCGCTGCTGCTAATTTAAGTGGTCAATTATTTATTGCTTCAGGTACTACACCTACAGTTTGGACTAATAGCTCATCATTGCTTCTAATTCCTCAAGCTATTGAAACCCATGGAGTATTTTTTAATGATTCAGTTTCTTCAACTACTCCAACATCTTTTCCAGTATTTGCAGATGGAACTACCTTTGATGCAGCAGATCCATTGAATATAGGTGGATTCGTAATTAGTTTAGATGGACTTACAGCATTTTTACAATAATATCGCAGTTTGTTGGTTTATTCTGTGATTGACTAGGTGAGCCCTGAGATAAATTTCTCAGGGTTCTCTTATTTATCTATATTTGTTAAAGCAGATTATTTTTCGTATATTATTAGTAATATGAACAAGTTATTTAAAGGGCCTAATAGAAATGCACCACGCTACAGAGAAACATGTGTGCATGTACTAAATACTAAGCTTTACAAGAAGTTTAAAAAGAAGTTTCCTGAATATGATATAACATATGAACAATTCAAAAAGATTGTTAATACATATAACATAAAACTAGGTGAAGGAGTCATTGAATACAGAGATGGTGTTGAACTTCCTGAGAGCTTAGGTTATATTTTTATAGGTTCTTGTGCCCCTGTTACATCTAAACCTAATATTGATTTTAATAAGTCAATTCAGTATGGGGTACTAACAACTCATAAGAACTGGGATAGTGACAGCAGACTTATGAAAATATTCTTCACAAATTACTTAGTAAAGTATAAGATGCAGAATAAAAATATTTGGCTCTTTAGTCCAAATAGAGATTTTAAAAAGAAGGCTTCTAAAAATTATATCGAAGATTATACGAAATACATCATGATTGATCCTAAAAGAAAGATATCATATTTATTTCATAAGAATCTTAGTAAGATGAGAGACGCATTTAAAACTAACAAGATTGTTAGTGAAGATTATAACGAATTTGACTTGTAACATGACAACAATTAATGATGCGGTATCAAGAGTAAGAAATGTCATTAAAGGTGTTAAGGAAGACATCTTTATGACAGATAGATTTATCTATAGCATTATTATAAAATATGCTAAGATGCTCATTAGACGTCAGGATAATGAGATGAAGATATTCCGTGTTCAGAGTTTATTTAAAACATTACCATGTGTAGAGCTTGTTGAAGTGGATAAAGTAGAGGCATGTTGTGAAGGAATTAAATCTGGATGTACAATCATGCGTACTAAAGAAAGATTACCAGCAATTATTGATGGAGCATATGGTCCTATAATTAGAACAGTTGCTTCTGTAGATGGTTCTATACTTGTCTATCACACTTACCCGTCAGCATATGTTCGTTTAACTCATTCATCAGGATATAAGTATAATAAAAGCTTTTACTACTGGTTTCTAGATGGGTACTTGTACCTACCTAATGTACAGTGGGAAGCAGTTAGTGTTACAGCATTGTTTGAAGAGAATGTGTCTTTGTATACTTGTTCATCAGAAGATGATTGCTCACTAGCACAAGAAAGACAGATTCCTGTACCAGAATATTTATTTGCAGAAATAGAGCAATATGCTTTAAAAGAGATATTAACAACAGGATCTATTCCTGCAGATAGTAATGATGATTCACAAAACGTATTAAGATAATGGGCTTCAATTATACACTTAACTACAGAACTTTTGATGATCTTGTTGCTGATGTAGCAATGGACTTTGAAAAGTATGACATAGAGGGAATGATTCAACCTCAAACGTTGATTAAAGTTGCCCGTAAAGTAAACTATGATTTAGGATTGAGAATCTATCAAACTAAAGAAGCTGTCATAGATATCAACAAAGGTCATGGTAAATTGCCTGAGGATTTCTATGTATTTAACTTTGGGTTGTTATGTGGGGAATATGAAGAAAAAGTTCTATTGCCACAAGGTACTCATGTAGAAGAGAGAATACTTACTCCTGAGTATAAATGGCAACCTGATAAAATAGATACTTGTACAGATCAAACAGCTACCCCAACATGTCAAACATGTAATGCTTCTACAGATCCTTGTAACTGTACAGTACCTACACCATGTGTACAGCTAGATTGTAAGGGTAATGAGTACACTCTTGTACAAACATTATCTTATGCTACTAGAACATATAAGTTTTTACGACCTATTAAGTTGTTAGCTAATCCTAGAACTATTGATTGTGATTGTCCTAATTTATATTGGGAGAGTCCTTTTAGCGCATGGATTAAAGACGACAAGGAATACATCTATACCAACTTTGCAGAAGGTAGACTCTACATTAATTATCAAGGTAACTTACAAGATGAGAATGGTAACCTACTTGTACCAGATCATGAGAAGCTAAATGAGTACTACGAGTATGCTCTTAAGAAAAGAATCCTTGAGAATCTTATTATGAATGGTGAGGTTGTAAATCAAATGCAGATACAGCTTATTGAAGATGGGCATAGAAGAGCACGTAATGATGCTAAATCATTTGTGAATACACCAAACTTTGCTGAACTTAAGAAACTATTTGAGGCAAATAGAAAAGCAATGTACTACAAGTACTTTGATATGTTTAGAAGTTACCCTGGTCCTTTTGGGGCATATAGAAATATTTAATAGAGTACACGATGGCTAAGAGTAGAAGAGGAGCTAATCAAAATACATCTGATATTAAAGCACAAGGCTTTACTAAAAGCCTAGTAGAAGATGTAAGTAATTACTTAGTAGGCGATGATTCATGGACACAAGCAAGAAATGCTATCAATAACTCTAAGACAGGAGATATTGGTTCATTAGGTAATGAGCCATCTAATAAGTTTTGTTATGCAATTACTACTGCGAATGGTTCTCCTTTGACTATTATTGGTGCTGTGCATATAAAGGCTGATGTGTTTGTATTGTTTAGTACTGATGATAGTAACAATGAAGTAGGGTTATTCAGAGAAGAATCCTGCGAATACACAAAGCTTTTTGATGGACAATGCTTGAACTTTAAAAGAGCTAATCTTATTACAGGTGTATCTAAGCAAAACTTTAAATGTCTATTTGATGTATATTGGTCAGATGGTCTTAATCCTGATAGATATGTATCTATAGATGTAGATAATCCATCTGCTAACGTATATACTAATCCTGACTCTCCTATACCATGGATAGAGAACTGTGTTACTGACCCACAAGGTTGTACAGTATGTACTAACACAGATCAAATCAACTGTGAGAAATTACGACTAGAAACAGTAATGAAACAGCCATGTATTAGATTAGAACGTGGTTTTAGTGGTGGACTTGTTCCTAATGGTTCATACTATGTAGTTATTGCGTATACAGTAGAAGAACAGAAAGTAACAGATTACTTTACTCCTTCTAATATCCAACCTCTCTTCATACACAGGAATACTGCGTCATCAATAGATATTTACATCGATGATATTGACACAACTAACTTTGAACAGTTTGAGTTAGTACTAGTACAATTCTTTAACCAACAGACAGTAGCTTCTAAAGTTGGTGTGTACAGTACAAGACAGAAGAAGATTACATTAGATGGTATTGATAAAACATGGCCTCAGATATCTCTTAATAATATTCCTTTAAGAACTAGTATTGCAGATACGTCTGATGCTATATATGAAGCAGGCCCATACTTATTACGTGTAGGACCTACAGATAAGTTTGATTTTAACTACCAACCATTAGCTAATCAGATTGTTACTAAATGGGTTAACGTAGAGTACCCTGAAACATATTATCGTGATGGTGGTAATAATGTTGGATATTTACGTGATGAGGTATATTCCTTCTTTATTAGATGGATTTATAATACAGGAGATAAATCTGTATCATATCATATACCAGGTAGACCCGCTACTCCTAATGATTTAGAGTTTATCAGCCTTCCATGTGATATTTACAATGCAGAGCCTGAAACTGATGCAGGTATACCTTTAGCTGATATTCGTGTATGGCAGGTTAGAAATACTGCTACAGTTACTCCTGTGGTACCCAATATTATACAAGATGATGGAGGTAAAATCATTGCTGAAGGTTACATGGGTTATTGGGAGTCCACAGAACTTTACGATGATAATTCTCCTGATGTATGGAATGCATCTGCACATTGTTGGTCTAGTTTAACTCCATGGACTATTCCATGTCCTGGGGTACCTGCGCCTCCAATGCCTTATACAGGATTATCTACTAACTATAGTCAGTATGACTTATGTGGTACTCCTATAAGACATCATAAGTTTCCTGATAATGCAACAGACACTATTACGGGTGATTATGTAACTAATCACTATAAACCAGGTGGAGGATATATTCGTGTAATGGGGGTTAAGTTTGAAAACGTCAGACCTCCTGTAGACAATGATGGTGTACCTATTCCTAATATTGTAGGATACGAAATCTTACGTGGTTCACGTGTAGGTAATGAAACTATTATTGCTAAAGGTATGATCAATAACATGTTTGAGTATGACATTGATGGTGATGACGACGCAAACGTTAACTTGATATCTACTAGAACAGGTTTATATCCTAACTATCCTTACAATGACTTAAGACCTGATTCATTCATTTCTAAGTCTCCAGTTAGCTTTGAGCCTTCAGGTTCATCAGGGCCATCTTATAACCCTTCTAACTATCAAGGGTATGAACCTAACGATAGAGTGAATAGAAAGAACTTTACTTTCCATTCTCCAGATACTCAGTTCTATGACCCATATTTATCTGCTACAGAATTAAAGATATATGGTGAACTTTATGGAGAAGTTGAAGGTGCATTTGATGCTCCAGATAAACATCCTGAACATCAGTTAGTTACTGACTTTGCTTTCTTATCTTCTGTACTTATTGGTATAGGTATAGCTAGTCTTTCTATGAATGAAAGAAAGGGTAGAGAAGAACATTCTCCTCAAGCATTTAACTTAGGAGGTAATGTTACAGGTGCAGGTGTTGTTGGTGTGTTCCCTACAGGATTTGGTGCATCTTTTGCAGCATATGCAGCAGGATCAGGCGCAGGTATTGAGGCTTTAAATTCTGCCATTGCAGGTTTAGAAACAGCAGCTTTATTTACTCCTCAACCTGCAGCAGCAGCAATTGAGTCAAGTCTTCAGTCTTTACAGAATACCGTCAATACACTTGAAGAAAACGTATACTATGTTCCTGGATCAATAGGCCCATTAACTGTTACTTCTTATCAAGAGACAGCATCTTCATCATTACCATCAGTTCTTCAGTGGTTGAATAAACCAATCATGTTCTATAACTACATGGTTGATGCTATTGATTCTACTTTAAGATTGTTAAAAGCAGCTAGTAAATATCAACAATACGCTTTACAATATAACTCACATTGTCAGTATACTGGCTTTGTAGGACCACAATGTCCTGGTAGTGAGGGTACTGCAACTAAACGAACAGTCTTAGCTGACTCAAGATATTTAGAACCTTATATTCAAGATTGGACTCAAGACTTTAGAATTAATAATTTATTTAGATCTAGGTCTGTTGCACTACAAACTAAAACGCGTAATATAACAGATCCTTCTGTTACTGATGACTCTCGTGTTACAGTAGGCGATGCGCCTATGGGTATTTCTGTACCTGATAAGTTCAAAAATCCTACTACTCCATTTAATACTACTGCCTCATCTCACTATGTTGGATTGAAACAGAGATTTAGAAACCAGTATGGTAAAGTAGAATCTATTATTCAAATTCCTGTATCTACTTGTTCAACAGATATTGATAATTCAGAAACAGGTGTTTTATTTAATGGCGATACTTATGTAGGTAGATATACAGAAAAGAACACTATGTTCTTCTTCTATAATTGGTTATTCAATCAACCTGATGGAGCTACTTATAACTATCGATTGAATAAAATGCTACCTCACACTGCTTTCTGGATGAATACAGATAACTTTGATTGGTCTGATTTTATTCAAAGCTTAGGTACTGCATTTGGTTCAGGAGGTTTTGCATCATATTTCCAAAACCTTGTAACTCCATCTGACTTGGCATGTCTTGATAGAGTACCTTCAGTAGCAAACCTTTTGTCTACTCCTACAGGTGTATTTATTATTCGACGTGCTTACATGTACTTATTTAATTCTGGTGTTAGAGATTTCTATGCGGAATCATCTATCAATGTAAGTTTACGTGATTGGGGAGAAAGAGACTTTGAAAGATTCTACGACCCATATGACTACACAGATCTTAAAGCTCTTTTCAGTACAGAGATAATCAAGTCAGGTAACTACTTTAAATATGACTTTAGTCTTAGTGTCAATAAATTATTTAATAACTTGATTCCATGGGGAAATACTCATCGTCAAGACTATAATCCTAATATTGCTGAATCATGTTATGTGTATAGACCTAACAGGGTTATATACTCGTTACCTCAATCTTTAGAGAGTAGAAAAGATTTCTGGAGAATATTCTTACCTCTCAACTATAAAGATTTTAGAAGTAAAGTAACAGCTATTAAGAATATTAATCTAAATGGTGCGCTTATCTTATTTCAAGATGAGTCTCCAATGCAGTTTTTAGGATCTGAAAACTTAACTCTTGAACAAGGTACTCGTGTTACTATTGGTGATGGAGGATTGTTTAATCAACCTTTACAATTTTTAGATAACTCTGATAGACCTTATGGCTATGGTTCTTGTCAGAATCGATTATCTATTGTATCAACACCAGTGGGTGTATTCTACATGTCTCAAAATCAAGGTAAGATATTTGCAATTGGTGGGAAAGGTATTCAAGAGATTTCTTTACCAGGTAATCTTAAATGGTGGTTTGCTCAGTTTTTACCATATGCACTTACTGATGACTTCCCTACCTTTGAATTAATTGATAATCCTGTCATTGGAATTGGATGTCAAGCTGTATATGATAATGAAAATATGATGATGTATTTCTGTAAGAAGGATTACACTCTTCGTAAAGACATACCGTATACACTTACCTATATTGCAGATAACAGATTTAGAGTAGAAGAAACTAGACAGATTGTAGAACTGGGTAATCCATTATACTTTAATGATGCATCGTGGACAATAAGCTATGACCCTAAAATTGGTCAGTTTATCTCATACCACGATTGGCATCCTACGTATTTAATACCTGGTAAAAATACTTTCTTATCTGTACTTAATAACTCAATGTGGTTACATAACTACGTATGTGATTCTTACTGCAATTATTATGGAGTTGATTATCCATTTGAAATTGAGTTCTTGGTAAATACAGTTCAGCAAATGACAACTATTCGTAGTGTAGAGTATCAACTAGAATGTTATAAATACGCAGATAACTGTTACGATAGATATCACGAACTAGATTATAACTTTGATGAAGCAGTTATTTACAACTCTGAACAGTGCTCTGGATTATTACGTTTAAATATTGTACCTAAGAATAATCCTACATTACTTTTACAGTATCCTGTAGTAAATCCTGGTTCTATTGACATTCTTTATTCTAAAGAAGAGAATAAATATAGATTCAATCAATTCTGGGACATTACGCGTGATCGTGGTGAGTTTCCTATAGGATCTAATTATCCACCAACAGGACCACTAATCCCAGGAACTACTGTATTAGCAGGGCCACATACTAGTGAGGTAATATTTAATACTGCAGATAATGGATATGTAAGAACACTTAATTCTAATAACTTAGATTATAATAAGTATCCTACTGAACGTAAGAAGTTTAGACACTACAGAAACTTGGTGCTTCTTAGACGTCGAGTGTCTGGAAATATAAAAATGTTGTTTAACATTGCTAATATTAAGAATCTTAATTCTCCACGATAATGTATAATAAGTCCCAATTATCTAAAGACAGAAAATTAGCTAAAGAACCAAAAGGATTAGCTAAACCTAAGGATATAGACTATGTATCTAAAATGGGATACAGAGATGATTCTCCATTTAATACACGTCCTTACATAGATATCAATACACCTAATGGTGTTATTGATATGTCGCAAACTGGGACTCCTCTTTTAGCTAATGGTCGTTATCTTGCTCCTTATTCTGGTTTACATCAGTTTGATACTAATGTAGTAAGAGAAGTTCCTTTAGCTGAGGAAGGTGGTACTATTATGGAACTAACTGAAGATGAGATTAAGAAATATCGTGATGCAGGATATGTTGTTGATCTTACACCTTATCCTGAGAGACATAACCCAGCTAATGCATTTCCTGTAACAGATCCTAGATCTATGCAAGATGGAGGTAATTTCTATACTTTAAAAGGTAGTAAAGGTGTATATAGAAAGGTAGGTGATACTTGGGAAGTAGACTGGAATAGAACAGGTAACTTTCAACCTATTTCTAAAGGTAACGTAAAAGAGCGAGTAGCTAACTTAAATAAGAATGCCCAACTTCTTTACGATAAAGATTATACTACTATGATGGGGGTTAAATCTGAAGCACCTGTTCCTGAGAATCCTTTCACTACAAACTTTGTAAATAAATTTGGTATAACAGATCAAGCTATAGAAAATGCATCTGCAGTAGCTCCTACAGTAGAGAATGCTCAAAAGTTAGAAAGACTTGCTCAACAGAAAGCATACGAAGATTCATTAAGGCAAATAGAGGCTGCAGCTAGACAAAGAGAAAACGAATTACTTGAGCAAAGTAAGTTTATAAATGTTCCTCTAAGCCAAGTTTCTGATGAAACTCAAATTTATACTGATGATGTTGAAAGACAAGCTATTGCTGGAGCCCCTGCAGCACGTGAAGCAAGAAAACGTCAAGCAGAGTTTGAAAAACAGCAATGGGAAAAGTATAACAAAATGTCCACCTTTGAAAGAATTATGGATAGGACAAAAGGATTTATGGTTGATCCATTAGGTATGACTTCAAGAGCTTTAATGGGAGAGCAGGGTTATATACCAGGAATGGGAGAGGGATTACTAAATAAAGATGATCCTGACTATTATAAATATCTAGTTGCAGCAGGTTATACACCAGGTGAGTTTGATATGTTTGATGTTCAATCTATGGTTAATCCTATGTACTGGGGGGCATCTATGGGTAATAATATAAATAGAGGAAACTACTTAGATGCAGGAATTGAGGCTGCACTTACCTTTGCACCAATGGTTCCTAAAGGTACAATTAGTCAAGGTGCTAGAATGTTGGGTGATGATGTGTCTAGAGGCGTTAATTATCTTACTACTAAAACACCTGTAAAGAATACTTATAAGCTAAATCCAAATGCTCTAAAAGAAAATCCAGAAATGTTTCTTTATAGAGCTGAACCAACAAATTTTGATACACGAAATACTGTTAAAAATCTTCAAGAAAAATTAGCTAATAATGAAGGTACTGCTGTTCAACAAGCTAGATGGAAAAATTATATAAATGAGTATAATCAAGGTCATCCGAAATTAGTTGCTCAGAATGATTTTCATGGTCAATGGTTAGAAAAAGACCCTGCTAGATTAGATTGGTATTTACATAGTGGTGATAAAGTTGATGTAGGAACTCCTATGAGCATATTTAGAACTAAGATCCCGACTTCACAAGCTGCTCAATATAATGTAGGTAATATAAAACACAAATCTTCTATCGTGACTGGGAAACAGATCGGAAGAGCACACGTCTGAACTCCAGTCACCGGCTATGATCTCGTATGCCGTCTTCTGCTTGAAAAAAAAAAAA
>OGVT01000041.1_pt1 | contig 14272 bp, 26 predicted proteins | sample 1575831 | NCBI WGS metagenome assembly OGVT01 (sample SAMN07581542, study PRJEB24739) | freshwater metagenome | place: Singapore | collected 2015-04
CAACAACAACAACAACAACAACAACAACAACAACAACAACAACAACAACAACAACAACAACAACAACAACAACAACAACAACAACAACAACAACAACAACAACAACAACAACAGCAAAATTATGTAGGAAAATATCAAAATAACCTTGACAACAATGCCACTTATCGGTTACAATATTATACTAACTACTTTGACTTTGGATCTCCAACATCTTTGAAGATCCTCAAGAAGATCAATATGATCATGATTGGTGGTCAAGGTGCTGATGTGGTTGTCAAGTATGGTTTTGATTATAGTCCTAATCTTCAATCTAGATCCATCAACTTAGGCGCTGCTAATATTGCAGAATACGGATTGTCTGAGTATAACATTGCAGAATACTCAGGTGGTTTAGTGTTCGACAACAAGAAGATTCAAGCTAGTGGATCAGGTAACATCCTACAGATTGGTCTTGAGACAGACATCAATAACTTTGAATTGTCCCTACAGAAATTAGATTGCTATGTTAAAGCAGGACGCACGAGGTAACTATGAGTAATTATACCAAAGCAACAGACTTTGCAGTCAAGGATTCCTTAGCAACAGGCAATCCAGCTAAGATTGTAAAGGGAACTGAAATTGATAACGAATTTGTTGCTATCCAAGCAGCAGTAAACTCTAAAGCTGATGCTAATAACGCTGCTTTAACAGGCTCTGCCACAGCAGTGAACTTAACCGTATCTGGAACATTCGACGCTACCGTTGACGGAGGGACATACTAATGGCTAGTTTAGCTGATCTTTTCACAGGTTTGCTTGGTGCAGGGGCTAGTATTTACTCTGCTAATAAGCAAGCCAATGCAGTTCAGGATGCTGCTGCTCAGGCTGCTCAAGCATCTCAGTTCCGTCCTGTGGGTATTACTACCCGCTTCGGTAAGAGTGGTTTCCAGTATGATCCTGCTACGGGTCAGTTAACAGGCGCTGGCTACCAAGTAGCTCCTGATGTGGCTGCAATGCGTGAGGGTTTGTTAGGTCTTGCAGGAGGTCAACTCTCGCAGGCTCAGCAGGCTCAAGGCTTCATGCCTGACATCACTAAAGCTTCTACAGGCCTGTTTAACTTAGGCCAACAGTATGTTGCTGAGACTCCTCAGGCTGCTGCTCAGAACTGGATGGCTCAACAACAACAGTTACTTGCTCCGGGCCGTGAACAACAGTTAGCTCAAGCAACCAATAAAGAATTCCAACGCGGTACAATGGGTTTAGCTACTGGTGCTACTCAGGCAGGCTACCAAGCAGGTGCTCCGGGTTTGATGGCATCTAATCCTCGTCTTGCAGCTTTGTATAATGCTCAAGCTGCTCAGGATGCTCAGTTGGCTGCTCAAGCTCAACAAGCAGGTCAGCAACAAGTTCAGTTTGGTCAAGGTCTGTTAGGCAGTGCTCTGAATCTGCAGGGTTCCGGCTATGGCTTACAGACACAGGCTCTTGCACCGTTTACTAACTATTTAGCAGGTGCAGGTAACATTGAGAATATGGGTCTTCAATCCCTTACTCAAGGAACAGGTTTAGGCAGTGCTGTTACCGCAGGTGCTACAAATGCAGCAATGATTCAACAACAAGCCGCTAATCAAGCTGCTGCCTTAGCTGCACAACGTAATCAAGCTGCTATTGGTGGTTTACAAGATCCTGTGGCTGCTCTTATCGGCGCATTGACTCGTTAAGGAATAATATAAATGGCAACACAATTACCTAGTCTCTTTGGTGCTACTATGGATCCTGAGCAGATGGCAGAAGCTAAGGCTTTGCAGTTCTCTCAGATGTCTCCACAGCAGCAAATGCAATACAACATCTATCGTAATGTTAATCGTTTAGGTCGTGGTGTTGCCGGACTGTTAGGCGCTGATGTAGAAGATCCTACGATGAAGAAGGCTTCTCAGCTTCGTCAGCTAGCCTCTCAGTTCGATACAACTACCGCTGAAGGTATGATGCAATATGCTCAAGCTCTTCGTAACATTGATCCTAATCTGGCTGTTCAGGCTGCTCAGCAAGCTCAGGCTATGATGAAATCACAATCTGAAGTTGCTAAAAATATAGCTGCTGCAAGCCGTGAACGTCAACAAGCCATTCCTGCTGATATTGTTAAGGCACAGCAGATTGCAGGGCTTAAGCAAGGTATTCGTTCATTGGAAGGTCAAGAGCAAACCCCTGATGTAGTTGCTGCACTGCAGACATATAAAGATCAGTTGGATGCTTTAGAACCTAAAGAGAAACCTACAAAGCCAGTTGTGTCTGAACTTGGTAAGCTTATTGCTGAACGCAATGCTCTTGATCCTGTTAAAGATAAAGATACCATTGCCGCCTATAATGCCAAAATTAAGAAACTTACTACAGGGAAGAGCATCGGTGAAGAGCTGGCTGCAGGTCTTAGCCCTCTTGTCGGCGCTATCGCTAAAGGACAAGCTCAAAAGGCTGGAGAAGCTGCTGGAACTGATGTCGGAAAACAATCTGCAGCAGTTCAAGGTAAATATACAGCTCTTACCTCTATTCGTGACGCTCTTGATGTGGTTGATCGTGGTATTTATGCTGGTGGTTATGGCCCGTTAGAAGAAGCTATTGCTAAATATGGTGCTGGTGTTGTTGGCAACAAGAACCGTTTAGTTAATACTGAAGAGTTCAGGGCTTATATTGGCGATGTTGTGATTCCTCGTTTGCAGGAGTTTGGTGGTAATGACTCTGTTGAAGAACTTAAATATCTTCGTTCTGTGATGGCGGGTGAGACAACGCTTGAAACTACTTCTATTAAACGTATTCTTAAGAATGCTGATACTAAAATTAGAGCAGGTATTAAGAGACTTGAAGCACAGCAAAAAGCCATCACAGAAGGTAAGCCAGTACCTGTTGGTCCAATGACTGATACGCAAGGCTGGTCCATCAAGAAAGTAGAAAAACCTTAAGGAAAGATATGGCTAAGTATGTTATTACTGCTCCTGATGGAGAAGAGTATGAAGTAAATGCTCCTGAAGGAGCTACTGAACAAGAAGTCTTAGCTTATGTGCAGTCTAATTATAAACCGAAACAACCGGCTGCACAGCCTCAAGAAAAACCCATTACTTCTTCGTTTTTGATGGGTTTAAAAGATCCTATCAGTGGAGGAGCGCAATTACTTCCTCGTGGATTAGAATTCCTTACTTCTGCTGGTGGTCTTGCTCCTAACGTCCTTAGTCAATTCTTTGGGTCTGAGGCTCAACGTGTTGATGAGATGGTTCGCAAAGAACAAGAGGCTTATAGACAACAACGTAAAGAAGCTGGTGAAGAAGGTTTTGATGTTGGCCGGTTAGCTGGCAATATTATTAACCCTGCAAGTTTAGTAGGCGGTCCCGGTGCTGCTCCTTTAACGAGGGCTGTTACATCAGGTATGATTTCAGGTGGATTACAGCCTGTAGAAGTGCCTGCAGACAGTACATTCACACAAGAGAAAGCTAAACAGGTTGCTGGTGGTGGTGTAGGCGGTGTAGTAGGTACTGCTGCTGTTAAAGTTGCAGGGCAAGCTCTTAATCCTCTTACAACTAAAGCAGAACAAACTATGCGGGAGTTAGGTGTACAACTTACTCCGGGACAGATGTTAGGCGGACAAGCAAAAGATATTGAGTCCTTTGCTGCTAATCTTCCTTTGATTGGTCAAAATATTGCTAACGCTAAAGAACGTGCTTTGTTCTCGTTTAACAAAGGTGTTATCAATAAGACTTTGAACAAGATTGGTCAGTCTTTGCCTGAAGATGTTGTTGGTCGGGACGCAGTGGCTTATGTACAAGATACTGTTAACTCCGCTTATGATGATGTCTTATCACGTATCAAATATAAGCTAGATTTCCAGACATACTCAGGAATGCTGAAGGCAACTAAGCTTCCTCCTTCGTCTTTAGACCGATTGAGAGTTAAGGATGAGTTAGATGCTCGCGTGTTTAGTAAACTTCCAAAGGATCAGCCTATTGATGGCGAAGTTTATAAACAAATTGAGTCCGATTTAACAGCACGAATTGCTCAACTGAATCGTGGATCTGTTGGAGATCAAGACGTTGCTAAAGCTCTTCAGGATTCGTTAAAGTCTCTTCGTGAAGGGATGCAAAAACAGAATCCTAAAGAAGCCCCTCAGCTTCGTAGGATTAATAGTGCTTATCGTGATTTAGCTATCATGGAGAACGCTGCTTCCAAGACAGGTGCTCAGAACGGTGTATTTACTCCTAAAAACTATCAGGCTGCGGTGAAAGAAGGCGATGTTACTAAACGTAAGCGTCAATTTGCTGCTGGTAGGGCACGTGGGCAGGAAGTATCTGAGGCTGCTGTTGAGACAATGGAAGGAACTCCTTCTTATAACTTAGAAGGTAGACTAGCTTATAACCTCTTAGGCGGCGCTGGTCTGTTGTCTAATGCTGCAGCGGCTGCTCCGTTAGCTGTTGCTGCTCCTGTGCTGTATTCAGAGACAGGCTTAAAAGCAATGCAAACACTTATGCGTAATCGCCCTGAGATTGCTAGAAAGATCGGAGAAAGGCTTACAAAACAAGCCGCCCGAGAAGGTAGTATCACAGGTGCTAATGTTTTGGAAGCATATAATCAAGCAATTAGGGCAGAAGCGCCGGAGGAATGATAAGATGTCTTTATCACAGTCAACTACAGATACAATGTCTGGAATGGCAGCTAAGGCTGCTGCTCCGGTCACTGTCTCGATTGCCACAGTAGCTGGTTATCAAGTATCAGAGTTGCTTTTATGGGCTACTCTGGTCTATACCATGCTAATGATTGCTCATAAACTATACACTATCTATAAAGATGTAGCAGGAAAGTGATATGAATAGGTTAGTCCCATCTTCGTTAGTGCTCACAGCCGCTGTACTGGTAGGAATCGCAGTGGAAGAAGGCTTTGTAGGCCGAGCTTACACGCCAGTCAAAGGAGATGTTCCTACTATCGGATTTGGGACTACCTCGGGAGTCAAACAGGGAGATACTATAAGCCCGGAAAGGGCACTTGTAAGACTACTCAATGACGCAGATAAATTTACTCAATCCGTTAAACGATGTGCTCCGGTTCCAATGCACCAATATGAGTTTGATGCTTATGTCTCTCTCACCTACAATATCGGGCCTACTGCTTTTTGCAATTCTACTCTTGTCAAGAAGCTGAATGCCTACGACTATGAGGGAGCTTGTAAGGAGATCCTCAGGTGGGATAAGTTTAAAGGACAAGCCTTAAAAGGGCTGACACTAAGGAGACAGAGAGAATACAATCTCTGTATTGGTAATGCTGACAATACTCACCTCACATAAAACTATACTGAAGGTAGCACTTTGTGTAACTTTATGTATAGTCAGTGCATACTATGGATACAAGTACGGCTCCAACAAGGAAGCTGTTAAGCTCTTAGAGTACCAGAATGCTCAAAAGGCATTGCTGTTACAAGTAGAGAAGGACAATACAGATAAATTATTGTCTTTACAGAAGGACAAAGAGAATGCTATTAAAGATCTTAACAAGCGTCATGCTTCTATCGTTGACAGCCTGCGCCAGCGTCCAGAAAGACCTTCCAATCCCACCTCAGAAGCCTCTAGTGCTCCCTCTGTCTGCACAGGAGCAGGAAGCACTGGAGACAGACTTTATAGGCAGGATGCAGAGTTTCTTATCGGGGAAGCTGCCAGAGCAGAGATCCTCAGACAAGCCTTGAAAGCTTGTAGAGCACAATTAGAGAGTACAAATAACTAAGCCCCTTCAGAGTATTACCTCTGTTGGGGCTTTTTTGTTTATTGGATCATATCTGCTTTCTTAGGACGCTTAAGATGCTTTTTAGCTTCCTTAATCAGGAACACCTGACGCTTAGCAATCCTCTCACGAGCTTCCTGAGCATCGAACCAGAACTCCCTACCATTCTTAAGTTCTTCCATCTCCTTAGGTGTAAGGAATCCGGTGTAGCAAATATCAAGTAGTTTGTTTAACTGTCGTGTAGCAAAGTCAGTCTGAGACTTTACGTTAGGTACAGTACCTACGCTACCGTAGTGTGCAGTGTGTAGCATAAACTCTGCAGAGCCAGCAATGATGCATTCAGGAGCCATACAAGCCAGCATAGAGGCTGCAGAGTAGGCTGCACCGATAACGGTAACACATACCTCTCCACGACATCCTCGCATAGCTTCAATGATCTCCCAGATACTATCTGTCCTGCCTCCTGAGGAGTTTACCAGCAGGTTTACGTTATCATTTTCCCCACAAGTTGCCAGACATTGTATAACATCCCGATAGACTGAAGGCTGAACAATGTCATCGTCAATAAACACAAGATGAGTATTGATTTGAGTAGTGATAGTACGTATAAGCCCATTCTGCTGCCTAGCCATGTCTGGAAGGAAAATAATTTCTTCATCATTCGCTTTACCCATGCTTATTTAACCTTTTCTGCTTGATTAAAACAATGTTGTTCAGGAACAGCGTCAACAGAGAGTGTGTAGATATAGATTCTATCATAGAATCCTTTATCTTCTTTTATCCAAGTATCGGCTGCTTTTTTAGCATGTTCCATTGTAGAGTAAACACCTAAAACACTTTCTCCTCCGTAGTCAACGGCATCAACCAATACAAATACTTCGTTAGTTTTATTCATAATTAGCCTCTGTTTGTACGTTCTCGTAGTACGTTATATCAGAAGGCTTAATTAAAATATAATCTTTTTCAGGATCATACGATGTGTAAAGCCATGTAAAATGGTTAACTATTGTTGCAATATCTATGTCTTTTACTAAAGTTCTTTCTCTTTCAAGGATATTGCCTTTATAACACTCAACTAACCAAAACTGTTCTTTATCCATGTTGGTGTCCATCCTCATAGTGAGTCTTTGCTATAATGTAGTTCTTGACAAGAGAGCTTCGTACGATGTCTTCAATACCGAATTCAAAGCGTGAGAACTCTTTCATGTTGCCTGCAATGTCAAGGAATTTCAAGATACCTGATTTGTCATCTTTCTTACGTAGGTCAGTCTGTCGGTAGTCACCGCAGAAGATAATCTTGGACTTATCACCCACACGAGTAATGATTGTATCAAGTTCTTCAAAGTTCATATTCTGCATCTCATCAACGATCAAGATACTGTGCATAAACGTAGTACCACGAATAAAGCTGGTAGACACAAACTCAATGTGTCCTTGCTCTTGTAGTCTATCCCATGCATCTTTACGCTTGAACAGATCAGAGCAGATCTGACGATACGGCTGAATATAGACATCCATCTTCTCGTCAACATCACCCGGTAAGAAGCCCATATCACGACTCTGAACACTGCTACGGATCACAGTCACCTTGTTAAAAGGATTATTACGATCCATGACCTCTTCCAGAGCCTTATACAAGGCAATGTATGTCTTGCCTGTGCCAGCTACTCCATGCAAGGCCATGAAGTAGTCACCACGTTGATAGGCTTCAAAGAACTCCTTCTGTTTCTCTGTCTTAGGCTTGATAACTGCCATGTCATCCAGCTTCAACTTCAAACTGTTTGACTGCTTCTCTTTAGCAGTCTCTTTCTTGGCAGGAATCGTAGACATTATTCACTTTCATCATAATCAGAAGTATCGACATATCTTTTGTCGTAAGAATAGATAAAATCACAAGACTCCCAATCTTTATCTAGTTCTTTGGCTACTCTTTGTGTTATTTCAGTTAAAACATCTACGGCTTCTTTTACAGAATTTGCTGAAAAATGTATATGCAAATAAGTTTTCATTACTCACCCTTATCATCATCTACGACATACGGCACAGTCCGTACTGTAGGAAACTTACTCATAAACTCTTCTCGTGTAATATCTCGTCCGATCTTGACTTCTTTAAAAGCCTCCCCCGACTTAACGAGGGAAGCCTTCAAAGTCACACAGGCAGGACAGTTATCCTTCGTGTAGACTACTTTCATTTATGCCTTTCTGCTACTGATTTACATAACATGATAAACAAATCTTCAGGTATGTCTCGTTTCATAATATTAACAACGTTTAACACAACCTGAATATTGTCTTTTGTATAATCTTTTTCTGAGTCAATACGATCAACTGAAGCATTCATTCCAAACAACACAGGTATCTCAGTCAAAGCACAGCGCATATCTTGCTGTTCATACTTTTCCTGAATATCTTCTAAAGTTATCTGAAAACTAATTCCTCGTGTTTCTGCATCTCTCTTTAATTTACTAAGAACTTTGCCCGGAACATCTTTATATCCTTTCCAAGCAGGATTCTTAGCGCCTATTTTAGTCCCTTTACGTTTTTTGTTGTTAGCTACAGTGCGACAAGAATAACAAAAAGTTTCTTTTCGTTTTGCCTGATTCATGGCTGACTTAGTTTGAAACTCTCTACTCTTGCCGCAACTAGGACACGCTAACTCAAATTTCGCAGTTTCCAGAGACACATGCAAGGGTTTGCGCTCCTTCGACATTATCTGTCACCTCAATAAAAGCATCCCAATTAATTTCCTTGGGCATAGTGTTTAACGCTTCTTCATATTGTTCCTTAGTACATTCTTCGTAAGGGGCCTGCCTGTAAGAGCCTCCATCGTGCGGCAAGAAAGACACACCTGTAATCTCATCGAAGTGTTTCCACACCCATGCACCAACCTCAGGCCATTCGTGCTCTTTAACAGAGATCGTAACGGATGGTTTATGCTCACACCAATGACGCTGGAATGCCAACCACAGACGCAGATGCTTGATAGCATCAATGTCGTCACGCAGAACAGCACCTTCAGCAACCTTCATCGGAAAGCTAAACACAGTCGTACTGTCAGGCTTCATAAAGCAAGGCTCAGAAGGGAATCCCTGTGCCTTCAAGAAGTCTGTCAGAGGATCTTTGTTATCGCTCCGTACACGACGAATGTAGTAACTAGCATGTTGAGGGTGGATACCAGAGGCTGTACCAGTCAACTGACTGACAGTACCTTCAGGCTTCACACAGGTAATAGCAACACTCTGATTGATACCAAGAGCCTTAGCAACATTAGCATTCACCTCTACAGCAACACTACGTAGCTCCTCCAATCGACCAGCAAGACCAACATCATCAGGATCGTTAAGCAAAGCATTGTCCAAGATTCCTGTCATAGAAACACCAAGCAGACGTTCCTCTTCAGTGTTTGTCTGCCACACCTTCCGCAGATACGGGAAGTGAGTCAGTGTCGATTGGAACGTACCCAGAATCGTAGCCAAACGTACCTTATTGCGAAGTCGATCCAGAGTATCGGAACTACGAACAATAACGCTACTAAGGTTACAGAACTGATAAGGACGGAGAATAATTTCAGAGCAAGGGTTAGTGCCCCACTCTTTATTGAGTTCTCGACGTCCGTTCTTAGCTGCCTGAAGCTCCGAGGCGTAACGGTTAAAGATTCCTCGTTCTCCCGAGTGACTTTCATAAATGCTGCTCCATTCCCGCATAAACTGTCCCACATCGGGCTTAACATCATACACTGCACTGTTGTTAGCCAGAGCACGTTGACCGTTACCGTCCCACCAATTGCCTGCCTTAGCATGAGCCATTCGATCATCACCAAGGTCAGACAGACTAATCATTGCTGATCGGCGTACACCTCCCACCACGACGACTTCCCCAATTTTACAAAGAATATCGTGGGCTTCCAAGCTTGTAAGTTTTCGTCCAGCAGCACCTTTGAATTTGGAGACAACGTACTTAAAGAGTTCCACAAGCGGCTCGGGACCGCTGGCGCGACCACCAAAGGTCTTGAGGCGAGTTCCTGCAGGGCGAACCGAAGATACGTCCCACTTAGGCGCTTCACCTGCATACAACAAGGAGATAACCTGTCGGAGAGCCTTTGCCCATCCTTCTTTGGAATCCTTAACGACAACCACAGACTCAGAATCATAGAGCTTACATGGGATCTCAGGAAGCTTGTTGACATACTTTTGCTCCACACTAAAGCCTACCCCTGTACCGCAGAGCAGGATATACATAGCTTCATCAAATGCCTTGACATCATCGATAGGCAGATATGAGCAGTTAAAACCTGCAATGTTCTGACGCTCCAGAGCCTCGCCTGCAGTCATGATAGCCCGCATAGAAGGCATGACTTCAAGGTTATTAATGGCGTTAAACAGTTCATCGTGCAGTTCATCAGAGATACGGTAGTTATACTTCTCACTCAGATGCTTCTGCATGAAGTTCATATACCGCTCAACAGTCTCAGGCCAGTGTTCACGACGGCCTTTATCGTCCAAGTAACGAGAATAGCGGCTCTTGGCAATATACGTTTGATACGGACTCATAACATTAGAAGTAGTCATTTAATTCCTTTTCTAGCTTATCTTGTTTATCTTCAATAACATCTTCAAAACGCTCGACAAGTTCATCACTATGGATGTTCAATAGTTCCAGCAGCGTGATCTCATCGAGCATTGAAAGTCTCTCTTTTAGTTCATCAAGTGTGATATCGTTCATAAGAAGAGAGAATCTTATTTAAGAACCATTGCCCTTTTTCAAGATCTTCTTTACCGTTCTTTTCCATGAAGCGCATAAAATATTGCATCATCTGCACATAGTCAGAGACAAATAATGGAGAATCTGGAATGTTAGAAGCTTCGTTAATCTTTTCAGCTAGTTTTTCCAATACATGCCGAACCTCAATACCTTCTTTTGCAAAAAGCATATAGTGCTTAGGTGAGTTGATATTATCTGTCACTGGAGGCTCCCGTTCATCAAAAGCATCATCAAAGTCCCATGTCTTTACAGCTTGTGTAAGAGGCTTGAAGTCAGGTGAGAGGATTTCCTCGAACTTACGCTCTGCGGGGACATTACTATTGATGTACACATTACGGTTTACATATTTATTGTAGTTATCACAGACATTACAAGGATGCTTATCACGCTCATGCTGCATATAGAAGCAACTGTTACACTTGTGCTCGGTCATTGTCATACTTCCTTTGCAAATATTCGATACTCAGGAACATCTCATCAAAGTGCCCATCATTAACTTCATTCATCACCAACAATCCACGCCAGTGTCGATTAGACAACTGGTCCATATAAGATTCATCATGTAGGTAGTAACTACCAGCAATGATAGCACATATAGGCTTACCATCAGCACGTTTCCCATACGCAATCTGTTTGCCTTGTTGATGTCCAGCAACACAAGACATGTGAAGCTTATTAATAATAGCAGAAGCACTACCTGCTGGTCTGCCCATAGCCCCAACAGGCCAGTAGTGATTAAAACCAACACCACCAATGAAGACAGGATGCAAGAAAGGAAACACCTCCCAATCTTTCTCATACTCAAGATCCTTCGTAGAGATAAGCCCTTCCAAGGTAGGATTGTTGTTAACAGCCCTGTCGATACGATTCTCATGATTACCAAGAGTCAGCACCATACGAGGCTTGTACACCTTCTCCTTGTTCTTCTTCTGCCTACTCTGAAGATCACGCAAAGGCTTCAAGAGCAGCTTCATGGCATCCTTAGCCACCTGAATGTCTGTCTTGTATCGCAATCCTTCAAAGTACTTAGAGCCTTTGATGTCATGGCTACTGAGGCTAGGCATATCAGCGAAGTCACCCAAGTTTACCACAACATCAGGACGATAGTCACAGATAGCTTGTCCTGCCCAAGTAAGGTGCTCAAGAGGAACACCCTCTTTAATCTGACAGTCCGGGATTACCAATATCCGCATCAATGACATCCTTTACAGTGATTTCATAACCATAAGCGGTTGAAAGAAATTTAAAAAAGTTTTCAATAACTTCACGGTAAGTTACATCATATGTGAGATGCTCCACAATAACCGATTGACCGTCAGCGTGTTCATATTTAAAAGAATATTTAATCATATTATCGATCATCACCAGATCCTCCAAGTGTAAGTCTTGACTGACGATCAGCCAGTTTTTTAAGGTTTTTGCAAGCTATATCTGACAAGCTCCAACCCATCACGGTAGACAGACCAGCAAGCTGCCAGAAGACATCACCCATTTCCTTCTGCAGGCCGTCCTCATCTAAAACACCATCACGAATCCACTTAGCATACTTCCCAGCAACTTCACCAGCCTCTGAGGTCAGATTCGCTACCATGTAAGCAGGGTTCTTAGCAGTTTCCAAGGCTGTCTTCCAAGCCTGTTGTTGATACTCTTCAATCAGCATTGTCCCACTCCGCTACAACAAATTTCAAATAAAAATAGTTTTTAGTGTCTCCGGGATACATCCGTCGCTCTACCTCAAAACCACCACAAGCAGAAAACCAATGATCTGAAGCAGGAGCCATATAAGCTTCTTTCAATAGACGTCTTGCCATTTTACGAAGTTCTGCAATAGTGATATGAGAATCAACACTATCCCAGTAGTTCCAATCCAAAGCATCCATAACTTTCTTGACCTTTTCAAAGTCAAAGTTGTCAAGGATGTCTTCAATTTCTTCATACATGTTCATTATACATCTCCTACGCGCTAAACGCGCTCATTATAGAAGGACACACTGTAGCCAATACATTCTTACAAGCCTCAGCAACATCACGATGTTCTTTCTGTGTACTCGGATCGGTACGTACTTCAATGTAGTGTAGCCAGCTACGCAACGTACCGTTCATATACATACGACTCACAGCCATACCTTCAGGAAGCAATGCTCTAGCTTGCTCTTTAGCAATTCCTTTAGCCAGTGCCGCATGATACATCAATTCAGCATCGTCTTTAACACGCTTCTGAGCTAGCTCCCACCAATTCTGCAACTGAGCATCATCAGTAGTCAAACTGTTCTGACGATTCTTAGTGTCCTGCATTCGGCATTCTCGAACAGCGAATGAATTGACAGAAGCATAACGCTGAGAGAACTCCTGAAAGCTAAAACTACGGTGACGTAGGATCTGTCGTGCAATATCACGAGTAGTCTCAATCTCCATGCATACATTAGCCATCTCAAAAGGACTCCAGTGCTTATGCTTCATCAGATACTTCAGAAGCTTAGGAGCAGTCTCATGATTGTTCTGATTCTCAGGATTACTCACACGAGCACAGTAAGCTACTTTCTCCTCCAAGTCAGGAGTAGCCCACACCAGATTAACTTTCATCCACTTCCTTTCCATTACAGGTAAGTTTCTCACCTTCACGAAGACCTGCCTTCAGAGCCTCAAGGATACCATAACAGAGCAACTGCTCACGTTCCTGTTCTGTCAGGTCAAAACTGTAGCAAGCACTTCCGTCAGAATTCTCGTGTAACAACGTAACCTGCATCTTTAACCTCGTCTACAAAAGATTTAAAATCAGTATAAGTCATGAAGTATCGAAGCACAGTCAGAATAGCAGAAGCATTCTCAATGTCTTCCCAATCCAGACACAAGAGATAACTTTCTTTAAGCTGTTCAACTACCAGAGCATCCATGACATCATTCCATGCTTCGCGCACAGAATCACGTTCAAGCATTTTAAAAATACTATTCATGCCTCCCCCGCTTTCTTTGTGCTTCTAGCACTCAGCATGGCGTCTGCTTGAGCATATGCAATTTTTGCGACCATTTCAAGTATATCTCTGTTGTTGTTAAAATCAGACGGAAGAGCACTTAAGCCTTGCATACATTTGGCGGCAAAATAGTCGCGCAGGGTCATGCCGCACCACTCTGTATCAATCGCTGGTCGGATCTCAGAATGCAGTGGAAACGCTGGCCCGACTGTGTTTTTACTCATTTATCCACTCCTCTGGAATAGTTTTATCTGCATAAAGGAAGCCGTTCTTACGACACCAGTCTGCATAAGTTGTACGACTTGTCTTGCTAATCCGTGCATTAGAGTTGCTAAAGACAAACCTAATGTCGAGTGTTGGATTGTGCTTCTTAACAAGGATATGTTTCTGACGATCAGCCATCAAGAACCTGCCTTTAGTCTCTACAATGATCCCATTAGAAAGCACAAAGTCAGGCGTATACACATGCTGCGATGCTGGTTTAATGTACTTCAGCTTCACCTGTTCATAAGTGTACTCTACACCTGCCTTGTCCAACTGCTCCGCAATGCGCTCTTCCAAGCCACTGCGGAAGCCATACTTCTTAGCTACCTGTTTCTGTGTCAGGCTTTTACGCTTGATGGTGGTCGCCATAGTTCGCCTTCGTACCTTCTGAGCCACAATAACTGCCCTTGTTCAGTAAGATATTCAATTCCATGTTCCTTTTCCTGATACTGCTTCCAGACCGCTTGAAGTAGCTCTTCTTGCGTCTTAGCATCTTTAAGCGCTTTAGCAGCTTTGACCGGCCCAATGCCCTGCAAGCCGGGAATG
>OGVT01000042.1_pt1 | contig 14259 bp, 20 predicted proteins | sample 1575831 | NCBI WGS metagenome assembly OGVT01 (sample SAMN07581542, study PRJEB24739) | freshwater metagenome | place: Singapore | collected 2015-04
TTTTTTTTTCAAGCAGAAGACGGCATACGAGATCATAGCCGGTGACTGGAGTTCAGACGTGTGCTCTTCCGATCTGTTTCCCAGTCACGATAGGCCACCGATTTTTTGCAACCTTCCTCAGCTCCATCCACGAGGGACTTCACCTACTAAAGGCATACCTTCTCCCGAAGTTACGGTATCATTTTGCCTAGTTCCTTCACCTGGGTTCTCTCAAGCGCCTTAGAATTTTCATCCCAAGTATCGGCTCTGGCTTCTACCCAGAAGAAACCGTAATTGGATACATGCGGGTTCGAATCCTGCCTTGGGTGCCATTCAAAATCCTCATGTTCGTGAGGATTTTCTTATTTTTCAATGACTTAGATACAAAATCCTCATGTTCGTGAGGATTTTTCTTTTCCGACGAACGGTCATTGACCCCCACCGCCACATCCCTTACAATACCCCCATGTCGAATGAAAAGGTGAATATCATGTACGGTAACGGTAGTGAGTACGTCAAGAATCGAGAACTTCAGGATGCCTTCAACAAGCTCCATGCTGGCGAAGTTGTCCCTTACGCTGCCCCGAAGAATCTCAAAGAAATCAGTGAAGAACTTTTCTTCTCCCGTCTGGCTATCTCCCCCTGTCACGGTCAAGTGAAAGGAATTGTTGATGGTCAGGAATTTCAGGCGTTCGTTCAGAACCCGCACGACATGTCTGGTGTCGGCTTCATGCGTTACTGGGGAACCAACGGACGTGAACAGAAGTTCTACCAGTTTTCCGCATGTGACCACGAATACGTTGGTGTCTCCCGTGGCCGCTGCTACACTGTCTACACCTGTAAGAAGTGCAACGTGTCTTATTCCATTGACTCTTCAGATTGAGGAATGAACCATTAACATTTTCTTCGTTGATAAGCACCCTGTAGTTGCTGCCCAAATGTTATGCGACAAGCATGTTATCAAGATGATTCTTGAAACTGCCCAGTTGCTTTCGACCGCGCAACATGTGATTGGTTATGGTCAGTCAGTTGACCCAACCAAACTTTATCGCAAGACCCACGTCAACCATCCATCGGCAATCTGGGTTCGTAGTTCACTTGGTAACTACCAATGGGCATTCGAACACTACAAAGCGCTTATGGCTGAGTATAGCTGGCGATATGGTAAGGTTCATGCGTCCCAACGTCTGTGTGATGCGCTCGGTGACATTCCCGCTACTCTTGCGGGTGACTTTACCGAACCTCCGAAGTGTATGCCAGATGAGTATAAAAAAGTTCTTGACACTGTAGAGGCATATCGGTTATACTACGTGAAAGACAAAGCGCGATTCTGTAAATGGACTAATCGACAAACCCCACAATGGTTTGTTGAAGCTGTCAAGTAAATTGTTGCATCAATTCAAACAGTAGGAGTAATACCATGGCTAAGAATGTAGGTGAACGTCGCGAGTACATGAACAGCGCACAGCGCGCCGCTTGGAATGCGAAGGGTTATGTTGGTTCTGGTGACAAGCAGAGGGCGCTGCCTCGTACGCACCAGAATTGTACGGAAATCACTGGTGTTGCCCGACCAGGAAAAACCGCGCACGACCGCGCCAAGCGTGAAGGGAAGCACTAATTAAGTTGATGGGCCTGTAGCACAAGTGGTAGGTGCAGCCGACTCATAATCGGACGGACTAGGTTCGAATCCTAGCAGGCCCACCATACAAAAACACATTACACGCCATGTAACTAGCGGTGGTAGCCTAGTGATGGGTGAGACTCCTACCAAGTCTTTTATAATGTGTTTTTGTATGGTGGGCATTCTAGGATAGAATCTTAGCAGACCTATCATCAACAAGAGGAAATAATATGGGTTTCAAACTCGGAAAGAAGAGTCTGGAAAAATTGAACGGTGTTCATCCAGACTTGGTGAAAGTGGTTAAACGTGCAATTGAACTGACGGAAATTGATTTTTCTGTTGGTGAAGGTCTCCGAACTCTGGAAAAGCAAAAGGAATATCTTGCCAAGGGAGCGACTACTACGTTGAAGAGTAGGCACCTGACTGGACATGCGGTTGACCTCTTTGCATTTGTTGGTAAAGAAGTTCGATGGGATGCGCGCCTGTATCACAAAATCAAGGATGCTATGTTTGCCGCAGGAAAGGAATTTGGTGTCCCTATTCGTTGGGGTGGTGACTGGGATTGTGACGGTGACTCTGGTGATGAAAAGTTTTTTGACGGCCCCCATTTCGAACTTCCCCGTAGCACTCGTTATCCTTGAAGGTGATTGAATGAATATTTTGATTCTTGATGAAGCCAAACTTAGCCGCATTACTTACGCGGAATATGAGAATTTGAAGCTGATTGTTGATGTTCTGGTACATGACCGCGATACCAACGACCCTCTTCGTCGTTTCGAAATCGTAAAGAACCCGCGTGAGCATGGCATTATCGGTTTTGCGTCCCCGCGTGAAGTAAGGGCAATGCTGAAAGAATATGAGGAACTGCAAGTTCCCCGTGTGTTCGGGTGATAAGTAGTACAATAGGTCTGTAGTTCAATGGTAGAACGCCTCCGTGACATGGAGAAGACAATGGTTCAATTCCATTCAGACCTACCAACAATGGGCATGTGGCAGAATGGTTAATGCTACGGATTGCAAATCCGATATTCGTCGGTTCGATTCCGACCATGCCTTCCAAAATAGAGAGTAATCCCGAACGGCGACGGGTGGCACCTGCTAAGTGTTTCAGAGTCATTAGATTGGCTTGCGGTTCGACTCCGCTGCTCTCTGCCAGTTTTCTTGTTAGATAAGTAATCTCTAGTTTAAACGACTAGAGATTTTTTCTATGTACAGAATCACAGAATTCGGTGTAACTCGGTTGTCCGATGGTGCAAACATCATTCAGGATGACTCTGGGAATTCCCCAGACTGGAATGAGTATCTTGCGTGGGTGATTGCTGGTGGTGTCCCAGAACCCATGTTGACTCTGGAATCCGCACGTAACCGAAAGATTGAAGACATCAATCAAGCTGCTGGCGATGAACTAATTGGCGGATTCTGGTCAAATGGTTCTGGTCAGAATTGTTTTTACGATACTGACATCGAAGACCAGTTGAACATGATTGGGGCGGTTCTTGCCAACGAAGACACTTACTATCGTTGTTTCGTTGAGGGTATCGAAGAGAAGCAATGGGTTCCGCATACGGCTGCTCAACTACGCCAAGTATTTGATGATGGAAAACTGTGGAAGACCCAAATCCTTCAGAAAGCCTCTCAACTCAAATCCCTTGCGAAATCCGCAACAACTTTTGCTGAACTTGATTCAATTCAGTGGTAATGGAGTAAAAAATGCCTGGTACGATTACTTCAGACCTTGTTGATATTTCTACTGCCGAATCCGTAACAGGCTGGACTGGTACAGGTGGCGGTGGTGGTTCTGGTGGTGCGCTTGCCATCAACGACGATAACAAGATTCAGGGAACTTATTGCATTTCCTATCGTGTGTCTAACGCAACTGGTACTGTCTACTTTCAGACGGGTGCTGGTGTCAACCTGACTGGACAACACGTTTTTCTGTGGTGGAAATCGATTACCGCTGCGTCCCTCGATACCAAAGCAAACACTGGTATGGGTGTCAAGTTGGGTTCAAACGTAGCAACTGATACTGATTACAAAATCTGGAAAATCTTCGGTAGCGACAACTACAAGGATGGTGGATGGCGTATCGTTGCTGTTGACCCAACCTCTACCGCTGATACTACTCTTGGAACATACTCCAATACCGCTGCCCGTCGCTTTGGTACAACTGATAAATTCATTTCTGCTGTTACAGGAGCCAACACATTCCATGACGTTATTCGTTATGGAACTGGTCTCACTATCACGGCTGGTACTTCAGGTGCGCCCGTAACGTTTGCCGACATTCTGGCAACCGATAACTCCAACACAAACCAGTGGGGTATTCTTCGCGAAGTTTCTGGTATTCTTTACGGAAACGGAAAGATGAAGTTTGGCGACGGGACTACGTCAACCTACTTCAAGGATACAAATAAGGTTCTCGTATACGAAAACTATCCAGTTGCAGCCAACTTCTATGAAATTCAGGTTCTCGCTAATGCTACCTTTGTTCTTGGGAATCTCTCGGGAAGTCTTGCTTCTGGTGGTTGCGTAATCAAATCGTCTGGAACGAAAGAATGGACTTTGACCTCTAGTGCAGGCACGTCCCTCATCTACGCCTCTACCTTGAACAATATGCGTTCGGGGTCGCTTTCAAACACATCCGTTATCCGTAATAGCGTTATTAATTCGTGCGGCAATATTGTAACAAACGGAGCATCACTGGTTAATACAACCGTTTCGAACACAACTGCTGCCACAACTAGTGCCGCTATCACCGTCAAATCTACAACAGAAATGGCGGCAATTAATAATTGTTCATTTACTGGTAACTCCCGTGCAATTCGTATCGAATTGACTGGTGCAACTGGTCAGACGTTCAACTTCACGTTGGACAATCTGAATTTCAGCGGTAACACATTCGACTTCCAGATTAGCGCACCAAACAATTCGATTATCAATTTGAACGTAACCAATGGTGGTAACGCTTCAACCTACGAAATCGTTTCGGGCACAGGTATCACGGTCAATATCAACAATTCTGTTACGTTGACCTTGACAGGTATTGTGACGGGTTCTGAAGTTCGAATCTATGACCAGACTTCCCCAACGCCTAACGAGTTGACTGGAATTGAATCCACAACTGGTTCTACGTTCCAATACACATACAACTATATTGCGGGGACTCTTGTGGATATTGTTGTTCACAAGGAAGATTATATTTACTACAGAATTGAAAACTATGAATTGGGTTCATCTAGCGCATCGTTGCCAATTGCTCAAATCTTTGACCGTAACTACGAAGACCCCGTGTAATCTAAATATTGGTGGGATGAAACCACTGAATAACCTCGGAGAATAATATGCCTATTTCCACGGCGAATATTGTTGTTGACCCAGATGCCCTTTCGTATAACCTCAGTACGACACCTTCTGCGGCGCATGAAATTACTATCGATACTACAAACCGTTTGATTTATCTGAACGCGTTTGGCGACCTCGCTAACACTGGTGATGGTGTGACGGGTAAGTGTCTCTATTCCAAGATGAAGAAAATCTGGAAGTCTGACGCTACTCTGATTAAGCATCCATTTCCAATGGAATCCATTACGCCTGAACAGTTCGAATTCATTAACGGATGGAAACCAGGCAGCGACCCTACACGTAAGCGCATTCGTACCGCTGGTTGGGTTGAACGTTCCACAGGTGGCGTAATCCAGCGTCGTTACGTTGGAGTTATCTCTCTGGGTACGATTGCCGACACTGACCAACCCTACTACCAGCAAGAATCTGGCGGTGCAGCTACGAACTTTGAATTCCTTGGTCCCGTCAATGAAGCTATTCAGGTTTATGGTGATGGTACTAACGGCAACTTTACCCGCGACACTTATCTGAAGCTGTTCGTACGTACGCAAGGAAAGACATACTCTTCAGCAAACCTCGGTAACATCGGTGTTAGCCTGATGACGTACATTACCTATCGATTCCCTCTCTCGACTGGTACTGACCTGAAGATTTCTGCGTCGGATGCGACTATTTCTACCACTACGCCATATACTGACATCAACGTCACTTATCTGACTGGTGTTGGATTCACCCAATGGGCCGCAACTACAGTTTATCCTGCAAACTCTGTTGTTCAATCTACACATAATAACCGCTGGTACATTACTACTACGGGCGGAACTTCTGGTACTGACCCTAACCTGACCGATGGTTCTGATGGCGGTATTACTGATTGGGCTGCATATTCTGGTGAACGTACTTTCAACGGTACTGACTACTATGCTTTCAAGGTTATCATCGATGGTGACGTTGCGAACAACGGTGGATACCCAACCACTCAGCAACTGTACGAAAAGATTCAGTACCTGCTGCGTCAGAACTCCGACATCGATGCTGGAACTGGTACTGTCACTGGTAAGACTGCTGACGCCCTGCTGACGTTCGTTGGTGATACCCTCGTAACGTCCAATGGTGTGTTCATTACCGACTTCGACCCGAACTTCACGAACTCGATTGAATTCTACGATTACTCTGGTACGAAGCGCACCTATCCGTTCGTTGCGGCTGGCAACCTCCTGTTCAACAACAACCTTGTTGCTGACACTGGTCCCGCGAAGTATTGGATGTTCTTTACCACTACACCAGACGGTAACGATTACGGTGAAGATACTGCTATCATTGTCAATGACAATAGCGGTAATCCTATCACTGGTAACGTTTCTGGGGCATCGATTCCTTGGACGTTTGCGTATGATTCCAACGTGCAAGGTGGACGTACAATTAGTCCTGCGGGCGATGTTGGTGTAACTGTCGTTGCTATTGGTTTGGATACTGGACAATTCGTATCAACTAGTGCTACAATTACACGTACCACTGGTCAGAACATTTCGCTTGTTGCGGCTCTTGAACGTAACTACGAAGACCCAGTATAACTACTGTTTAACATGTGAAGAGGGGGGGATAATGATGTCCCCCTCTTGTTAAAAAATCGGAGACATTTTAATGGGTACTCTTTCCAAACACGGTGCAATTACCAACATCCGTATTCCGCCAGAATCTACTGGCCCTCGCGTTCAGATGCAACGGAGACTTGACCTTGAAATTACTGCACCCGTCCTTGCTGATGGTTCAATTAACTTCTGGGAATATCCTACCATCACGGGCCTTACCAGTTCTGCTAACGGAACTGTTGTTTTTTATGCCGACATTGAAGGGAGCGCCAACAAGCAAGTCTCTGTAGTTCTTGATATTGATTCGCCTCTATCTTTTGTGAATGGTGAAACCCTTATTGTTGAAGGTGAAACTGGTCACGGTGACCGTGGTCACACTCATACAGTAACGTTGATTTCTGTTGTAGAAGTTTTCGTTCCTGCCAACATGATTGTATCTGGTCGCAATCCTCTCAATACGCTTGACGTTTCCCGTAAAGGCGCTCTTTACGTTACGTCACCAGAAGGCGACCAACAAATTGATGGTTGGGGTATTTCGAAGACTTCCCAGAACAACGTTGTGGGGGTTCATGCGTACTTTGGGTTTGATGATACTGTCGAAACATACAACCAACTGACTGCTTCTGGTACGGTAACTCCAAACCCAGTCTCAAAGACTCTTCTACTTGATGTCCAGACGGGTAGCACTGATGCAGTAAAGAAGACCACTAACAAATACCACTACTACAATCCTGTTGGTGCCACCATCGCAAAGATTCCTGTTGTTGTTGGTGACACTGGTAAGACGAATGTTGTTCGTCGTTGGGGTATGTACGATGATACCGATGGCGTTTTCTTTGAACTTGATGAACAAACTCTTTACGTTGTTCTGCGTTCCAGCACAAGCGGAACGGTAGTTGACAACAGGGTTGCTCAATCTGTTTGGAACGGCGACCGCGTTGATGGTTCTGGTGGTGTGTTCAATCTGTCGGGTATCAATCTTGATGTCTCCAAGATGAACATGTACTTTGTTGAAATTCCTTCTTCCAATGCGGGACGTTATCGCTTTGGTGCGTGGGGTAGCGCTGGCCGTGTTATTTTCCATACCATTGAAGCCTCCAACGTCAATACACTTCCAACAATGACCCGCACCTCTCACCCTCTGCGGTGGGAAATTTTCAATAAGGGACCAAGCGCTTCTCCGTCCCGTTTGACAATTGCGGGCGGTATCGTTGAAACCGAAGGTAACGTAACGGAAGATTCGGTTCTACCTGCGGTTCGCGGAACTTATGAAGTTCCTGAAGTTACTGTAGGTTCTGATTGGACACACGTTGCATCTTTCCGTTCTGGTCTGTACCTACCAGGAACTACTGTTACAAATCGTCGCCGCACGATTCCGAATTTCTTCACATATTACGTGAAGGATGCTCCAATTGCAGTTCAGGTTCGTGTTGGTGTAGTGATGGGTGGGACGCCTAATTTCTTTCAAGCTCACCCGCTGTCTCCCGCAGAAGCTGATATTTCTGGAACATTCCCCGCTTCGCCTCTGGCGCGAGGGGTTCCAATCATTACCCGCAGATACTCAACTGGTGTGACTCAAGTTGAAGCTCCAAAGGATTTCAGTCTTTATGGTTCGCAAATGGTGTTGAGAGCGGACGGGAATTACGGTCTCATGTATACCTTCGTAGCGAAGAGTCTGGAAGCTACCCCTGCCAAAGTCAACATGTCTGTCGATTGGAAAGACTACTAAGAATTTGTGAGGGATTATGCTTTCCTCGTTCTATTATGATTGGGAATATTGGGGTCTATACAACAAGGTTACGTTTGACGGCCCCAATCGTCTGATTCTTGTGAACCAAGGTGAAACCATTCTTGACTTCCGCGCCGATGTCTATTCGGCGTGGAAAAAGTGGTTGATGCTGGAAAATCACAAACAAAACGCCGCGTTTCCACAAGCGATGCGTTCGGTTGGTGGCGACCCGATTCCTGGTGGTAATCTTGGTTCAACATTCTTTCTAATGAACGGATGGAAAATTCGTACATGGGAAGGCGACCATATTCTAACCATCAATGGCAACTTCTATACGGAAGACGGCTCGGACCCATTCATTCCGACTCTTGAACGTTGGAACATCACGATTCGTAACAACGTTTCGTCCCTTCCACAAACCAGTCAAGGTGGCGGAACCTTCCCGACCGCGACGGAAATTGCTACTGAAGTTGAAGCGACTCTGGACATTCCGACAACAAATGCTATTGCTGCTGCTGTTCGGGCTGCTGTTGCCAATGAACTTGCAATGCTCCGCGAAGTGTGGAAGATGTACGGTCTCAATCCTGCCAATCCGCTTATTGTTTCTGAAACTGGGCGTCAGGTTGGTGGAATCAACCAGACCATCACTGATAACGGGGTTGCTACTACTGTTACCAGAACGTCCCCGCTTCCTAGCGACATCAATAATCCATGACGTTGCGTAGAACGAAGCGTTACCAAGTCGCCACGGAAGGCGTCAGGGGCGACGGAACCTCTCGGAGAAAATGGCTGTCAAGACTTGGCTTCTGGCGTTTCGAAGTTGAGGTTGAAGTTGTTCAGAGACCAGTCCGCGAAGGGAATTCGCCTTGGTATGAACCAGTACGTGTTGAAACATTTGTTCGGTTCAAGATTCGTTACAAGGATAGAGTGTGGACGCGGGATTATCTTGTTCCAGATAGGGCATACGCCATCATCATTACTGCAAAGATGAAGGCGATTGCAATTGCACAATCCATCATGGCCCGCTTCCTGAAACGAGAGATAAATACAGATAAGATTCGCATCACTGTAAAGCGAAAAGAGGATAACTGATAATGTCAATCACCAAAATTAACCTTGATGAGTCTACGAACCTTCAGTTCGAAGTCTCCATTGAGGGTGTTAGAGACAAGGTCTCCGAAATCCGTTTTGTAGTGGAAGCGGAAGGTTACAAAGTTGGATTCAATGGTTCCCTGAAAGACGGAACCCTGTCAATCGACCTGCCTATTCTTGAAGGTATTGTTGGTGCTGGAACCAAGCGTTGCTTCCTTGAAGTTGTTGCGGATTCCAAGTACTTTGTTCCTCTGGATGACACGATTGAATTTGTTGCGCCAATTCGTGTTGAATCTGTAATGGTTGAAAAGACCGAGACCGTTCCAGAAATCAAGGTCTCCGCTGCTCAAACCAAGGTGAAGACTGCGCCCGTCAATGTGAATGAAACGTTTGAAGACGTTTGTGCAAAGAAGAAACTGAAGATTGTGGAATCTGTTCAGTATGTCTTCGCCAAGGATAGCGATGACCAGTATGTCGGGACAATGGACAAGGGGACCAAGAATTTCGTGTTCTATGAGCCTGTTGCTACCGTTGCTCGCACCCAGAAACCGCCAAAGTGACCATTCGTTAACAATTTGTTACAAAAAGGCCACTATCCAAGTGGCCTTTTTTGTTATACAATACAGTAAATCTAAAGCCGCCATAAGAGTAATTGTTAAACTGCTTCCCTCGTAAGGAAGACTTGTGGGTTCGCAAAAATGCTAAATAGTTGTAGGAGGAACTTCTATGAACTATCAAAAGCATTACAATCGCCTGATTGAGCGAGCGCGAAACCGAAAGCTGGAAGGGTATAAGGAACGTCATCATATCGTTCCCCGTTGTCTAGGTGGCGATGATTCCAAAGAGAATCTTGTAGACCTGACGCCCGAAGAACATTATGTCGCCCATCAACTGTTGGTGAAGATACATCCCAACAACGGAAGACTGGTTCATGCTGCGGTGATGATGGTTGCTGTTGGTGATACGAGTAGAAAAAATAAACTCTACGGTTGGTTGCGGAGAAAAGTTTCCATCGAAGCTAAGAAACGCACTGGTGAGAAAAATGGTTCTTATGGGAAACGATGGGTTAATGATGGTGTAAAGACCTTTAAGATTCGTAAAGATGAACCTCTTCAAGAAGGTTGGGTGGTAGGCAGGTTGCTCACACAGAAGGAGAGGTTTTGTAGATGTGGGAATCGAATTTATACAAAATTTCCATCATTGTGTAAAACATGTAGAGAAAATTACTCACCCCCAAATAGCAAATGGCCCGATTCGGAAACGGTTAGACAGAAGTGGATAGAGCATTCCCCTATCTCAAAATACAAGTTTCTAAAGTTAATAGGCTTACATACAAGTAAGGCTGCATATACAAAATTAAATAGCATTTTGCCAGATTAAGATAACGGGAAGTCTACCAATTTCGTACATTGGAAGTTTCAGTTCGAGGCTGAAATCTGGCACCATATTTGGAGAACTTTGTGGAAATCGAATTCGGTAAGGCTGCGGCCATTGGAATGACTCTCCTAGTGGCAGTTTTGTTCTTTTGGTTGATGGAAAGACAGGCACATAAACAGCGACGTGAGGATGACCATCGTTGGTTCACTCACTTTCCTCGACATGATGGGAAACGTACGAAGGAGGAAAATAAAGATGAAAGCTAAGGCAAAGTATAAGATTCAAGAGTTGCATCAGATTTATAGCGCCCTCAATGAGATTGCAAATGGCGCGGGTAGCAATTTTCAGGATATGTCCGAGAAGGATTTGTTTCTGAAAACGATGCAGCGAGTGACTGGGCGAGTTGTTTCCAAAGAGACTGTCCAGAAAGTGATTACGGAATTAAACGGAGCATAACATCATGAGACATCTGACCACCAAGCAAAGGGAAAAGATTGTCAGCGAACAGATTGAAAGTACGGAATCCAACTTCGAACTGGAAACCGTGCGGCAGGCAATTGCGGATTCTACACCAAACACCGCAATTTACATCGGTTGCGACTCCAAGCGTTACATCAGGGGTGGCAAGCGCAAGGTAGCCTACGTTACTGTTGTTATTCTTCACCTTGACCAGAAGCACGGTGGAAAGATTTACCGTCAAGTGTTGATTGAAGATGACTACGGTATTCAAATGCGCCAGCGTTTGATGAACGAAGTCTATCATGCGGTTGGAATTGCAATGAGTCTCCAAGACGTGATTGGTGACAGAATCTTCGAACTCCACTTAGATTTAAACAAATCTTCTGAACACAAGTCTTCTCTTGTAGTGAAGGAAGCTGTTGGTTTCGTAATGGGAACGATGGGTTTTGAACCAAAGCTGAAGCCAGAATCCTTCGCGGCTTCTTCTGCGGCAGACACGTTCACTGTGAAGATTGCTGACATTCCGAAGCGCCTCAGACGCGCACCCCGAACCACTGAATCTGTTTAAAGTGGTTCAAAATAAAACCCACTAGGGGCTTGACTTCTAGTGGGTTTTTTGTTAGACTGTTGTGAACAAATACCTCTAACCAACGGAGCCATCATGACAGCAAATCAGGTTGATATTACAGTTGTCGAAGAAGCTGACCTTGATGAACTTATCAAGGAAGACCTGAAGGCAACACTCCCTTCCTTGAAAGATAATCCGAAAGCCAATCATTACGTTGATAATCAGAAGCTGTTGACGGAACTATCTGCCCATCTTGAAAAAGTCAGGAATACTCCAAAGGGTGAACCAAAGCCCCGTCTACCCGAGTACGTGGGTGGGTGTATTCTTCTGATTGCCCAACGACTCGCTACGCGTCCGAACTTCATGGGATACAGTTTCCGTGAAGAAATGATTGGTGACGCTATTGAGAATTGTCTTCTCTATATCGGCAACTTCAATCCAGAGAAGTCAAAGAATCCGTTCGGTTACATCACGCAAATTGTTTACTACGCCTTCATTCGACGCATTCAGAAAGAACGTAAGCAGCAATACATCAAGGCAAAGAAAATCCATGCGGCAGGTATCACTGATGAATGGGTCTCCCATGAAGAAGATGATGATGGCGATTACCGCAACACTTATGTTGAATATTTGCAACAGAATTCAGATTTCGTAAAAGATTTCGAAGAAAAGCTGGAAACCAAACGCAAAACCCGTGCCAAGAATGAGAAGAAACCAAAGGAAGGGGTAGAGGCTCTTCTGGAAGATGATGGAGAAACAGAATGACCAAGATTGCAATCATGGAATTAAAGATGTAGTTTTCATAAGTAGTTTCATACCCCGAATTATTACTTTGGAGATTGAAACAATGAATTGGGAACGAATCTATAACCAAATTATCAATCGAGCGAAAAATAGAATTTTGGAAGGTTATAGCGAATCTCATCACATCCTACCAAGAAGTCTAGGTGGTTCAGATGATTCAGATAATCTTGTTAACCTTACCGCCCGCGAACATTTCTTATGTCATATGATTCTTTGTAGGATTACAACTGGAATACAAAAGCATAAAATGATTTGGGCACTTCATAGGATGACATATAGCGGAGAGTATCACCTTTCTTCCCGTCAGTACGAATATGTAAGAACTGTTCATGCTCATACTGTTACTATCAATCATCCATCGTATCGAGACAAAACTTGGGGCGGGAGGGTTTCATCTGCAAACAAGAAATCGTGGGCAAATGATGAAGCCCGTCGCCATGCCACTTCTGAACGAATGAAGCAACTGTGGTCAGAACGTCGCGAAGAATTAACAGAGCATAATCGTAGGGTATCGAAACTTGGGGCGTCTGCTGCGGCGACAGCATTAAAGGGAAAGCCTCGCCCAGAATGTGCAATGAAAGGTTCTCTAAATCCAATGGCTAAGACCTACACAATCCAAACACCTGACGGGGAGCAAATAATTGTTGACGACTTAAAGAAATTCTGTTACGATAATGGTCTGTCCTACGCGTGTATGTCGCAAGTATCACGCGGTAAAAACAGGCAACATAAGGGTTACAAAATCATTAACAAATTTGGTAAGCGCTAACAGCGCTAAGGAGGTGTCGGAGATGAAAATTGCTATCATCAACGACCAACACTTTCGGTGTTCGTAATGACTCCGAAATCTTTTATCGTCACTTCGAACGCTTCTACAATGAAGTTTTCTTCAAGACGCTGGAAGAGCGTGGCATCAAGATTGTAATGAATCTTGGTGATATTTGTGACCGCCGCAAGTACATCAACTTCAAGACACAGAACTTCCTTCGCTCGTTCTATATCGATAAACTGGAATCGATGGGCGTCAGGCAGGTCAATATCATCGGTAATCACGATGTCTACTTCAAGAATACCAATCGTATTAACTGCATGACGGAACTGTTTTCTGACAAGATTGGAAACAACTTCGAAGTCTACAGTGACCCGACTGAGATTGAAATTGATGGCAGGTTGTTCATGTTGATTCCTTGGGTCAATGATGAGAATCGTGAAGCTACCGTTGCCTTGATGAAGAAGACGAAAGCCAAGATTGCTGTCGGTCATCTTGAACTTGCTGGATTCCAGATGCACCTTGGGTCTCCGTCGCCTCACGGTTCTCTTGATGCCGCCGCATTCAAGAAATTCGAAAAGGTTCTGTCGGGTCACTATCATCACAAGTCGGATGATGGAAAGATTCATTACCTTGGCGCTCCAATGGAATTCACATGGTCTGACTACAAAGACCCGCGTGGGTTTCACATTCTGGATACCGAGACTCTTGAACTGGAATACATTCAGAACTTAATTGGATATTATAAATTACAACCGTTATGAACCTCAACCTCATTGGCTACGCCATTTACTTATTGATAACAATTGTAATTATTATCAACGTAGGCAGAATTTGCTACCAAAACGGGAATGTATATGTGGCGCAACTAGATATCGTGACTGGGAAACAGATCGGAAGAGCACACGTCTGAACTCCAGTCACCGG
>OGVT01000043.1_pt1 | contig 14194 bp, 6 predicted proteins | sample 1575831 | NCBI WGS metagenome assembly OGVT01 (sample SAMN07581542, study PRJEB24739) | freshwater metagenome | place: Singapore | collected 2015-04
TTTTTCAAGCAGAAGACGGCATACGAGATCATAGCCGGTGACTGGAGTTCAGACGTGTGCTCTTCCGATCTGTTTCCCAGTCACGATATCCACCACATCCACCAAATCCACCAAATCCACCAAATCCACCAAATCCACCAAATCCACCAAATCCACCAAATCCACCAAAATAAGAGATGACAACCGCCTCGTTAATCTAGCCTTAGCGCCGAATAACAACTACGACAATCAGCAAGATACAAACATAAGAAAAGACAACACTTCAGGTGTTAAAGGCGTTTCATGGAATCCTAGGCTGGAGAAGTGGGAGGCTCGATTGCAGATTAAGCGTAAGAAGTTGTACTTAGGTGTGTTTTCTTCATTGGCCGAAGCCAGCACGGCGAGAAAAGCTGCGGAAGAACAGCATTTTACATTTCTACAATCTTTTTCTGTCTGAAGGTCTTTATGTCGATCACAAGGAGTGAATTTTTTGAGCGAGTCCTGCCAACTACAGGTCATCTCTGCTTGGTGGGCATCATGGCTGACGGTTCAGCCCCCATCAACTCCAAGTTTTATCCTATAGAAGACGCCTATAACGGGGCGTTAGACAACAGAATCAATGAGCTTCTCGGGGAGAAGCGCGAAGTATATTTCGGATGCGCCACGTTCAAAGACCCCCGAGGTCAGCGCACCGCAAAGAATGCCGCAGGGTATAAGTGTTTCCGCGCAGATATCGACTGCGGTCCGGGCAAGCCGTATCCCTCACAAAAAGACGGGCTTCTCGCCCTCCAGAAATATCTGGAAGAGACAGGCATACCGATGCCCACTCTGGTCAACTCAGGTCGGGGGTGGCATATCTACTGGACGCTGGACGAGGTCATCGACTACAACACGTGGCGACCTATGGCCGATGCGCTCAAGAAGTCTATGGCTGATCTTGAGTTTGGGGCTGACCCATCTGTCACCGCTGACGGCGCGCGAATCCTGCGTATACCGGGCACCTATAACCACAAGGACATCACAAACCCCAAGCCTGTAGCGGTAATTAAAGCCGCTGACTCAATCCAGTTAGCGCAGTTTCGTAATCTCCTGCGCCCGTACATGGCCGATGCGCCCCTTGATGGTATGGAAGGCTTTGCCCACGCCGTGGCGGGAGCCGATGACCCGCTGATGCGGAAGGTACTGCAGAGCAGTGAGAAGGTTTTCAGCAAGATTCTTAGCCGCAGCTTGCGGCAGACCGAGGTAACTGAGACCGTAGAAGTAGTCTCCGAAAACAACGGCAAGCGTACGACTAAACAACAGAAACAGAAAGTCATGCGGAGCGCGGGGTGTGCGCAGATTGCCTACATATACAACGAACAGGCAGACGAGAATTTCAACTACGACCTGTGGCGTGCGGGTCTATCCATCGCAAGAAACTGCGCCGACTGGGAAACGGCAATACATGATATCTCTCGGGCTTACCCTGAGTACGACCCGCGCGAGACGGTGGTCAAAGCAGAAGATACCTTTGACAAGCCCCAGAAGTGTTCGCAGTTCCAATCCATAAATCCTAGCCTATGCCTGACTTGCCCTTTGAAGGGCCAGATTACTACGCCGATCATGCTCGGCCTGACGATCACTCCAGCAGAGCCTCTTGATAATGTGCAGGAGCAGGTGTGGCATCAGGGTCTCAAAGAGCATACGCACGTAGATATCCCTATCGACTACCCCAAACCTTGGTTCCGTCCTAAGTTAGGCGGTGTGGCCTTGCATGGGTTGAGTGGGGGCGATGGAGATGATGGGGAAGCTGACACCACCGTGATGATCTATGAGAACGATATCTGGGTGCAGAAAATCCTGAATGACCCCAACCACGGAGCTATGCTGCAGATAGCACGCATCCTACCTAAAGACGGCATGAAGGAGTTCACTATACCCCTGTCGTTTGTGTACAAGAAGGATAAGTGCTCGGAGTTTCTGGGTTATCACCATGTCGCTGTACAACCTGCGCTCATGCCAAAGATGCAGAAGTATCTGGTGGACTGGGTTAAATTCATCCAGCCGCAACGAGAGGCTGAGGAAGCCCGAGAACAATTCGGGTGGCATGACAACGACACTAAGTTCCTGATTGGCGGCAGAGAGATTCGTAGTGACGGCACCGTGGTGTTTAGCCCACCCTGCTCGACCACAGAAGAGATTGTCTCGCTGTATATGGCAAAGGGCGAACTAGACGCATGGCGCACAGTTATTAACACCTACGGTAAACCGGGGAACGAGGCCAGAGCTTTTGTACTGTTCGCCCACATGGGTACGCCGCTCTACAAGTTCTTCAACGTCAACAGTATGCTCGTGCATCTGACGAACTCCGCTTCTGGTGTAGGTAAAACTACGTGTCAGATGTCCGGGGCCAGCGTGTGGGGTCATCCAAAAGCAACGATGCTCACCGAGCACGATACCGCCCTGTCACGCCAGCAGAGATGCGGCATATTGAAGAACCTGCCAGTCGATGTGGATGAGATCACCAACTTCGCTGGGGATGAAGCCTCTGACTTTGTATTCCGGTTCTCTGATGACCGAGGGCGTAATCGTCTGCACTCGCAGATGAACGTGGAGCGCAAGAACAATGTCTCGTGGCAAACCGTAGGATTTACTTCAGGTAACAACAGTCTCTACGATACGCTCCGCACCAATAAGCAATCCGCCCAAGGTGAAATGTTCCGTGTGATGGAAGTAGAGATCATGCAGGACACCTCGCTCACCAAGAAGGAATCAGACTACCTATTCAACCATCTGCTCCGTGACAACTACGGTATGGCAGGGGAGATCCTCATGAAGCACGTAGTGCCTAACCGAGAAGAGGTGGTAAAGGCGGCATTGCGTGAGCAGGAAGCGTTCGATAAAGCGGCTGGGTTCAACCAGCAGGCGCGTAACTATTCAGCTCTGTGCGGATCAGCATTCGCGATGGCGCGCATCGCTAAGAACTTGGGACTGCATGATATCGATGTCGAAAAAGTGCGGGACTGGGCTATACAGGCTTTCGGTGTGATCCACGACACGATCACCAAAGGCAGCACCTCCGACACGAACAATGTGCTTGGTGAGTTCCTGAACCAGAATGGTAGAAATGTTTTGGTTATCAACGATAGAGATCAGCTTGATGACCCTACGCTGCCGATTCAGCCGATGCGTGAGCCCTATGGAGAACTTGTTATACGGTATGAACCCAACACGCGCAAAGTGTTTATAGCGCGCGATAAGCTCCGGGCGTGGTGTTCAGAGCGGCGCATACCGTATACGCCCATGCTCCAAAAGATGAAGGCTTCAGGGATCGACAATCACTCTATGCGCATATGTCTGAGTCGCGGCACATCTATGCCGGGCAGCGCTGTGTGGGTAGAGTGTTTTGATGCTGACACTTTAGGATGGCACGTTGACATCCATAACCAATCTGAGTAACCTGCTACCCACCACGATTTAGGTCTTGGTTCATATCATTCCTGTTAGACCGCTGCCTATCTTCCTCCCTCATACTCCTCCTGAGGCAGCGGTTATTTTTTACTTCTTCTCCCGTACGAATTTCTGCGCGTAGATAGCCGCATCCGTCTCTAGTGTATGGATGAGCTTTCGCGTCTCCATCGCGCGCTTCTCTTTTTCCGGGGTGGGCAGCTCACTGTGGCCCATAGCTTCAACGGCATTGCGAAGACTGGATATCCGGTCCCTGTAATCTCGCAGCACATCCGAGATTTTGTACATAGCCATCTTCTCGGGATCTTTGAGCAACTTATCCAAATCCTCTTTGGACGCCCGAGCCGAAGCCTTATTAACGGAATCCACAACCTGCTCAGCCGCTTTCACCGCTTCGTAGAACACAGGAGCTTTGGCCACGTTCTTCGGGTATTTCTTTTCGATCTCAACGCCCTTGAGCAGCGGGTACTTCTCGATCTCATTTTTGTTATATAAGAGATCCGGGTCTGTGTGCGCGATGACCGCATCAGCAAGGGTAAGCCCCATATCATAAACACCACCCAAGACACTGCGTCCTATGTTTTCCAGCTTGTCTGGCGAGATGCCGTACTTGCCAGTATCCAGTTTCTTAGATACTAGCTTGGCGAATGCCGAAGCGTTCATATCTCTAAGTTCAGGAGCCAACCCTTGTGCCGCTGCGCTCTCTAGTTCTCGTCCTAGATTGATGTCATAACCGAGACCTATGGACACGAGCAGTTGTGGGAACAGGGGAAGCAAAGGCGGCATTACTTTTTCGGCTACGAGATCCTTAGAAATACGTCCCGCTTCTTGGGGTTCCAGTGTGCCTGAGTACAGCCGCACCAGAAGTTCGGGGAAAGCCTTGAAGAACACCGCGGTTTCAAAACCCGCATTGATTGGCGTCCATTTATCTTTCTTTACGCCGGGGGCAAAGAAATTCATAGTCCAATCGGATGCTGGCGCATTGAGGTAGTCAGGATCATTGATCATTGCCAGCGCGTATACGGCTGACATATAGGCCATACCTGCGGCACGAGACCGGAATAATTCTCTAGCTTGTTTCTTCTCGCGGTAGTTAAGATGCGACCCCGTAGCGTTGCGGTACAGATTATCTAAGCTGTTAAGCGCAGCGCGCATAAACGGCGTATGCCGCCCCATCTCATGGATAATCTCGTTAGTCCCACGGGTAGCGAAATTAGCGAACTCAGAAGCCTTCATGGCTGCGAAGTCTTGTAGTTTCTCCCCGGATAGTCCGCGCTTCTTACCCTCAGACATAGCTGCATCGTATACAGCGCCTCGGGTAGCCGAGTCGAACGCCGTATGCGTTTTGTTCCAGAAGTTTCGGATGCGATCCATTCCGCTCAACCCAGAAACAGCCTGCGAGAAACGAGCCGGATCTAGCTGAGACTCCAGAACACCAGAGTAACCATAGCGTTCGATATCCTTGATAGCCTTAGAGCCACCCAAGAAGTTGCGAACCACATGCCCGAGAACTTGATGCGGAGCTACGAAACCAGTTCTGGAAGTAAAGTTGGCGGTTAGCGGTTCACGTGTGACTGACTTGGCCCAATAGCCCGGATGTTTAATCAGCGCCGAGCGAACCGCACCAGCAGGTGCGGCCATCATATCGAGGAAAGCATTCTGTATAACCGGAGATTCCTTGAGCGCTTCAAATATCGCTGGGTCGGATACCTTCCAGTATTCCTCTTTACCACCACGCTTAACGAGGACAGCATCTTTGGCGTCAGCATTGGTGCGTGTAGCCATACCCAAACCTCTGAGCTGATCAATGGCTCGCGTGCGGGTGTGGTTGATAGCGCTGGATACATAGAGCTGAGTCAGGCTCTTGTACATGTTCTCCATGACATTGACAGCTTCAGTATGCCCCGTGCCTTTCTTAGCCCGAGTAGACAACCCTTTGGCTGAAGCTCCAACGAACTTGGCTGCGCCATCGCCCGTCGCGGCGAGATCTTCCATCGCTTTGAACAAAGGTATATACGGGCGGCTTTTCCAATCCGCAGCCGTTGCCGCATCGATGGTCCCCGTCTTCTGCATAAAGTCCACGGCGTTGCGATGAATCTTATGCCCTTGGTCTACCCATTCTTTAACTTCTGAGTGGCGACGAAGCAGCTCGTGTGCCGCATCGATATCTGCCTGCGTGACTTTACGCTCCATGCCCTCAAACGGGGCCGCGCCAGCATCTTTAGCCAGCTTGCGTGCTTCTTTGTGCAGTCTGGTCGCCATATCACGATAGCGATCTCTAGTCTTACCTTGCGCGGTTTTGGACGCCTGTGAGAGCGTATCGGCATAAGTCTTCAGCGCTTGGGATCTTGTTCTCCGCTGTGCAGCTTCTTTCTCCCAAGCCTCACCGATCAGGGCACGCATGATAGAGAACGCGGACTTCTCGGATATAGGCAGCTTGCGTACCGCTTGCCCCCAGTTATACAGCGCGTGCTTAGGGTCATTAGTGATCTTGAGCAACCCACCTTTAGAGATATCCAGCCCGCCCATCTTCCACATATTGCTGAGGATGTGGGACATATTGTCGAGCTGGTTCTGGTTGATATCCGCGCGGACGCCACCCCAGTCACTAAAAGTTTCATAGGGTTCAAGTGCTTTAGCCAAACCATGCGAGCGCGCCACCAACTTGCGGCCTGCCTCGGATACCAAATCATCACGGTATTCAGCATCGAACAGCGCCCGCATTGTATTCTTGACGCCTTTGGCTATGCTCTTAGCCGCTTTAACTGAGTCAGAAGGTTCTGACTTTACTAGTTCTGATTGCTCAAGCTGCTTCTCTTCGGCGCTCTTGCGCGTAGCGAACATGCGTTCGCCTTCACGGGTTGCTGCTTCCTTAGGTACTCGACGCAATACGTCGTCAGCCATCGCTGCAAAGTCTTCTCCTTTGAGCCAGCGAGTAGAGCCTGTGAGCTTATTAACTGATCGGCGGAGCCATGACTTGAACCGCTGGACGACAGGAAGCTGGGGCCTGTTCTGTACAAGATACGCGAGTGTCTCCTCAGTCCTGTGTTCAGGCCGAGTCTCAGCAGGTACCATAGCTTCTGCATCAAGTACGTCTTTAGCACCCTGCTGTTTCAGCTTCTCTACCTGACGGAGAATGTCTTGGAACTCTGCGTCTTTCTTACCCAGACGGTGAGCGTGCGTAGCCACCTCATGCCGCATCAAGCCGGGAAGATCTTCGCTACGCCCGATGTTGTCAGCGATCAGGACCGTACGCCCGGTCTTGGGATCAAAGAAGCCCCGCACTGAAGAATCAACACCTTCAGCCTCACGGGTTGAGATCTCTACCCTAGGAGCGTTTCGCCCGTAGTGTTTCCCGATCTCCTCTTGCAAAGTCTCGGCAGTATGTGGGTTCTCGACAGGAGCAGCTTTGGCAAACCGTAATTCTTCGGGTTCACCGTCTCCGCCGTATCCAGCATGCTCATCTTCTGAGACTTGTCTTATAAGAGCTTCATCCTCAGCCTTTTGTTTAGCGGCCTTGGACTTCTGCATCTCAGCAACACGAGCAATGAAGTCGTCTACTTTTTCTTCAGGGACTTGGACTTTTTCACCGCTGACTTTAGGAGCTTCGACCCCTTGTCCGCTTGGTTCCATTCCTTGGCTACTGACTGCTTGATCCCTACCTTCTTCGCGAATGATGGGTTGTGCGCCGCTGCCGCCATCAGGCGGGCCTGCTTCGGACTTTTGCTGGGCATCGATCTCCTCCATACGCTTTTGTAGCGTGGCAAGTTTCTCAGGTGCGATCCGTGCAGTTGTTTTATGCAACAAATCGGTAATAGCTTCACGCCCTTCGGGCGTATTGATATCGTGCGCAAGCAGCTTCTGGTACAGGCTGAGCTTATTCTTAACCGGCTTCAACCCAAGTATGGATTCGGCAAAGTGCGGCTCAGCTGCGGGTGTAACGGCGGGAGCTTCGGGTGTAGTGACCTTAGCTTCGGGTGTAGTGACCTTAGCTTCGGGTGCTTTTGGCTGCGCCGCCATTTCTTCCGCGCCGATACGGCGCAGTTCAGTTTCATGCTGTCCGATAGACTGCATTGCAGCGTTGTAATTATCGAAGTCGTTGGCCTTATGGAATTCCTCGGCCTGCTTGGTCAGAGCTTCGATATTCGTGCCGATTTCTTCCTTAGTCTTGGGGACTTCAGGCGCAGTAAAAGTTACCGACGGAACTTGTACTTCAGGCGCAGGCGGGGGCGCAGGCGGCTCTTCGGCTTTGACCTCCTCAGTTTTTGGAGCTCCTTTAGGGACTTCGCCCACGGGGGCCGCGGACTTGAAACCAGCCTCAGCAAAATGCTGCGCCAGAATATCGGCATCGGTTTTACCTGCCATTGATTTAGCAGAGTAACCAAACGGACCCTCACCAGAATCAATGCTTACCGAGCCATCAGGACTCCGGGTGACTTCGACCGGGAATGACCCAACATCGGTATCTACGTTATACGTAGCGCTGACAGGTTCCTTTGGCGCAGCCGCCTCCCCTGCGGGAGGTTCGGGCGTTGGGGCCTCTTGCTGCTTCTGTGCTTCGCGCAGGAGATCGGCTTGTCCCACAGTCAGATCTGGGAATTCTTTATCTGGCTGATCTTTTGGTCTCGGCGGCGGGGCCTCACCTTGCAGATTCTCTTGTTCCGTCCTGACCGCGGCTTCCTTGAGTTCTTTCTGTTGCTGCAAATAGTCAACATACTTACCGCGTTCACCACGCGCTTTGACAGCGCCGGGTAGAGCCATCGGGCTCAACCAAGCAGCGGCTTCCAGTGATTCCTTTAGCTCCTCCGGGGTCTGCATCGGTTGGCCAAGAGCGGCGCGCTGCGCTGCTTCCGTACCTGCCATAACCCCAAAGCCCGCACCTGTTGCAGTGCCGAGACCGATAGGAATGTCTTTAACCAAAGCGCCGACACGTGAACCTAAAAGTTTGTTGGCTTCCTCTAACCCACCACGCTCGAACGCTTTTAGTAGTGTCTTCTCAGATGCCCCACCCAGAACTTTGCTGATTACACCGTTAGCGAGAACATGCGGAATACCGACGTTAGCCAGAATACTGCTTATGCCCGCAGCGGCATGGGCTTTCCAACCTTCTACTGCGGTGCCCGCATCTTCCGCGCGCTTGGTGATATCACCCAAAGACGCCATGTGTTCTGCGACTAGCTTGCCCGCTGTGATAGCACGGCCCGCAGGGATCATCTCAGCGCCATAGCGCCCAACCATATGCGCGGCAGGGAGTAGGAACTTAGCTTCTGCTTTCTTTACCAGACCGGGGACAAGACCTTCTTTTTCTGCGGCTGCGATCTCTTCTTCAGGAATCTCAGTGATGCGCTTCTCCGCATCAGGCAGCATCTTCTTTGAATACTCCTTGGCGGTCTCTGCGCCCGGAAGACCCATCTCAGCATAACCTTTAAGGAAGCTGCCTCCGAACTGCTCGGCTCCCCCAACCACATTACCGGCCAAAGCACTGAGGAGATCACGATCCTTACCTTTATCTGCGCTCTTAACGAACTGCTGTAGCTCCGGAATATGCTGTGCCGCTGTACGAATAGCCTCTTCATCTGACACACCCGCAGGTGCAGTCAGTGTTCCACCGTTAGGGAGTTTGATCTGGCGCGGAGCCTCTATAGGAATCCCCGAGGCTTTGGCTTGGGCGAGAGCGTCTTCTTCCGAGACACCATTGGGCACATGCAATGTGCCGCCGCTAGGTAATTTTAGAGGATAAGTATTTGGCGGTACTTGTGGTTGTACTGGCTGCGCGCCACCCGGCTGTGGACCACCTTGGAGATTCTGCATGAACTTATTGGCAAAGCCACGGGCAGACAGGGTAGGCTGCGCGCCGCCCTCAAGACTCGCCCATTCAGTTGCCAAGCCCTTACCGACCCCAGCCAAAACATTAGGGTCTTTAGCCTGCAGGTCCGCGAGTAGGTTGCGGCCTGTATTACGTGCATAGACTTTCTGCGCTTGGTACCACGCGCCTAGATCCTGACTACGAGGAGAGAAGTCTTGAAGTCCTAGCTCACTAGCTACCTTAACCCATGTTGGATATAGAAATTGGTACCGCCCTGCTGCACCTGACGTAGCGCCCCTATCGGGTCCGCTAGAGATTCTTTCCTGAATGTGAGGATGCTTGGTGTAATCCTCGAAGTACTGAGGACCTTTGGCCCCACCATAACGCACGTTGTATGCGCCTTTAGATTCAGGACCCGCAATGGTATCCAAGAGCGCGATGGCTTCGGGGGGTAGGTCCCTAGAAAATGTACCTTGCTGCGCGGCACCGTACGGGCCTCTACCCTGCGGGCCTCGACCTTGTGGGCGCAAGCGTTCTATGAGCGCGTCAAGATCTGACTCGGGAGTCGGTAGCTGCTGTAGCTGTTGCAGGTCCACCTCATTGGTGAAACCTTCTGGGAGCGATGTTTTGCCTAAAGATGAAATTACATCTTCGAGAGATACATCAGAGCGGGAGTCGGCCATAGCAGTACCACATAAGTAAGCGAACTATGGCCGTATTGTACTACTATCCCGGCGTGTAACCATATCCGGCAGGGAGGTTATAACTAGGCTGCGTTGGAGCAGCGGCGGGGGGCCCGATATCCATATCACGAAGATCAGGCGGCAGATAGCTCTTAAACACCGCGTCCGCCTGCGCCTTACTCATAGTGGGAAAGTCTTTATGGGCCTGCGTCAACTTCCATGCTTCAACCCGAGCTTGGTCAATATCAGATTGCTTCCTAGAGAAATGATCGTATCCGCCATAAGATTTAGCAATAGCTGCTTTGATCTTCGCTTCGTTGTCCAACCTATGCAGATACGCGTCGTACAGGAATGCTTGTTTCTGCTGTTCAGCTTTAGTTCTAGCACCAAATACGGTTTGGGCGGCGGCGTGCTTCGCAGCATTTCTTTGGGCTTCATCCTGCAGTACCATCGCATCAATAGTACCCTGCAGTCTATCTTGCGCTTCGCCTGATCTACCGCGCTGCGAGGCAAAGGCCATAAGCCCCTGACCCATAGCTTGAGTCTTGGTTCCTTGACCGGAGAACATCATACCCAGACCGGTAGCGATATCCGTGATGAGATCTTTATTCTCTTTGGACGCCAGCCGCTTCTCTAGCTGTCCTTTGAGTTCTGCGGCTTTAGCGTGATCCCCTTCATAGAATTTAGCCAGCGCATCGATTTGCGCATCTGCCGAAAGCTCGGGTACTTTAGCCGACGTGCCGCCTGTAGTTCTTTCGTCCACTGCGGGTCTCACTGCGGGTATGCCACCATCTTCCGTATCAACGACAACTGTCGGGTAAGCTGCATTACCAGCCACACTAGGAATACCGGAGTAATAATCAGCGGTAGGGTTAGCCGCTACGCTACTGCTTAAATCCCAAGGGCTCATCTCCTCTTGGTCCATCTCGCCGCCCATAGCATAGCCCGGAACTTCACCGCCCCTAGCCAGAGCAACAAGACCACCCGTAGCCATCTGCTGTTCCTGCGCATACTGCTCAAGACCGGGAGCAGCCAAACCCAACATGTTTGGGTCTATCGGAGGAGCCGCTTGCGCTACGACCTGATCAGCCACAGTGCCTTGCGGCATCGGAGGAGGAACCTGAGCTTGATTAGCAGCGTTCAGAATTGAAAGCGCGATACTACCGTTAGGCAAACCATCATTCTTATGCTGGTTCACAATGTTCTGCAGTGCCTGCATACCGCCCGGAACTTGCGGGAGGTCTTTATATGCGGCATATATATCGCTCGGGCTAGGTGGGGTGTTGGGATATCTAGCTTCCATGTTCTACTCCTTAACCGAACGCCGAGCCGGGGGTGTTCTGACGATTCACACTGCCTGACTGCCCGCCAGCCCCACTCAATAGGTTAGTACCCTGACCCGCCAGAGTCGTAGGACCGCCATAGATACCGCCAGCATTCTGCTGAATCTGATTGAAGTAGTTCTGACCCAGACCCTGCAACGTGCTACCTGCCTGACCCCAGAGATTCGCCAAGTTCGATCCATAGTTACCAACCTGAGTGCCGAGTGAACCGAGACCCTGACCGATACCCGCCATCTGCCCATAAGCGCCGATAGCCTGCTGATTAGCTTGAAGCCCTGCTGACTGATTTGCCATAGCCGCTTGGAGCGCAGCTTGTTGGTTTGCCGTAGCCGCTTGCATCTGCATAGTGGCATTCTGGCTGGCGGTGTTCCAGTCCATGCCTTGGTTCATACCTTGCGCAGTCAACATCTGCTGGACGTAGTTGTTGTATGCCTGATTCTGCGCAGCCATATTCGCCGCCTGAGCTTGGAAACCACCTTGCCCGTAAAGCTGGTTGAGCTGCTGAGCCGTCATACCCGCCTGCTGATTTGCAAGAATAGACTGCATCGCCGCCTGCAGATTAGCCTGTTTCGCAGCCTGTCCTAGCTGAGATTCAGCGCCATACTGACCCATACCAGATTGATACGCGGCTTGTTGGCCTTGCGCCTGAATATCCGCCAGCTTTTGTGCTTGATTGCGTCGCATTTCAGCACGTTCCATAGCAGCCCGAGACCCGCCGAAAGCGCCCATACCCGCAGCTTGACCACTGAGTTTAGCCATTTCTTTGCTGAAATCGCGCTGCGCTTCCCGCTTCTGGATGTCCACTACATTCTGCATGTAGGGGCTCATGTATTTTTGTGCTACACCGGGCTCCGTCCATGAACCGGGACCTTCCATACGTGCGGCATCTGTCAGAATAGCCTCTACGTTAGGGCCACCCTGCATACGCTCAACTTGCGCCTGCTGCGCAGCTACATCACGAATAGAACCACGGTTAATGTTAGCAGCGTCAATCATCATGGCGTTGACTTGCTGCGGCGTATATCCTGCGGCGCTTTTCAAACCACCTAAAGCATCTTGGTATGCTTGGGTAGCTTGCTGAAACTGCTGGGGCTGTTGATTCATCCCTTGCAAGACATTGACGGCCTGATTGTAGTAGGGATTAGTGACGCTAAAAGTTCTGGACGTAGGATCATAAGCAGCACCAAAGAATCCCGCCTGCCCTAGGTACGCATCCGCAGGAGTAAGCCCCGCTTGGCGAGCTGCATCGGTGATGCCGCTTTTATCTTTTTGGTAGTTTTGATAGGTCTGCCGTTGTTGAGTCCACTTGTCTATTTGGCGCTGCTTGGCGGGCGTTATATTCCCTTGTTGCTGCCAACGAGCCATAGTATCAGCTTGCTGTCTAGTGATGTCTTTAGGCGCGGAATCACCGCCTTTAGCAAACTTGCGTGGGTCTTTCTGAGGCTCGTCATCATGAATACTCATAATGCCCCCATGCGCTGCGTTACGTACGGGACCTTGAGGACCTTGCTGCGCCGCTGAAACTTGCGGCATTTGAATCTGTGGTCCTTGAGACTTTAAGGATATGGCCCGTTCGAGCTCAGATAGTGGCGCCTGTGGCGAAAGCCCAAACAACTTGCGCGTCTGATTAGGATCACCTTTCTGGAACCCAAGCAACATCTGCTGCTGCTCATGAAGACTAGATAACGCTGGGTCGATAATCCCAAGGGCGCGTTTTCTCAGTCCGGGGTCGGCCATCCAACCCGTGACTATTCGTTGATCTGTACTTGTTGCTGCAGGAACTGATTGACCGCCCATGTGCGAATCCTCTTAAAGCGTTGCACTAATTATAGTGTACTTTTTCTCCAAACCATACTTCTGCCAGAATTTCAAGATCTCGTCTCTGGCTGCGGCTTCAACGCTTGTAGCGCCGTTGGCTCGGAAAATAGCAAACAATTTTTCGGCGTTCTCTTTACCAGTTACCCAACGTCCACCGAGAGCGATGATGAACGCAACCCTATCTCTAGGGCGGTTGAAATACTGCACGATAGCCGCGCCTTTAAATTGCCTTGGCTCATCAAAAGCCACAATCAAAGACCATGCGCCAGTGGATAAATAGACTCGGGCTTCCTCAAGCGTGTAGTCGTCCGTGAACTCGAAAGCCGCGGCTAGGTGGTGCTCTGTTAGAGGTAAAACCTGATTGACCAGATCTAATGGGACTTCCTGCACATTCACGCGGTATGTCTCTCTTTCGCCCTTCGTTTAGCTAAGGAACCTGCTTTTGGCGGTGGCCCCGCATTCAATGCGTTGACGAGATGCGTCAGGTACTTAGCACCTGCCTTGGATGAACCGTTACCCAGAGCACTCACCACATCGGCAGGGACAATATAATCGCCATTCTTGAGCGACACCGAACCACCCCTTGCCGCCTTGATCGTAGCGATACCGCCTTCTGCTTTACCCATAGGTTTCCACCCTTGTGCTTCTGTTTCTGCCGCTGCTCGACCCGCAAGTACTTCCTGCTCCCCGGCTTTAGTCTCACGATTTGCCATTTCCTGTGAGACTCCTTGAGCCCCTTTCTGAAGCACATTGCTGGCTACGGTATCCCCGAGTTTCCCATACCCTGTCATACCGCCAGAAGTTAGTGTAGGGCCTGCAACAAAAGCCGGATTAGCGGCATTAGCTATCGTTCCCATAGGCATAGCGCCAGACAAACTCGATATTCCTGCTTGCCCCACGGCTCCGCCGCCTACTCCGGGTGTTAATGATGCCGCCGTAGACCCTACAGGTACCGCCGTCTCAGGCGTAGCACCCAGACCCGCAGCCATCGCTTGGTTTATAAATGACCCACCACCTACTCCAGCCCCAGTGCCTGTACCCCCCGCAGTGCCGGTTGCACCCGCCGCAGTGCCTGCGCCGGTCCCGGTTAAAGCCCCAAGCTATCGTGACTGGGAAAC